>Ga0194127_10001763_pt1 | contig 30933 bp, 31 predicted proteins | sample TA2KigC100mmetaG_FD_148624 | JGI IMG/M metagenome (GOLD analysis project Ga0194127, IMG submission 148624) | Freshwater microbial communities from Lake Tanganyika, Tanzania - TA2015036 Kigoma Deep Cast 100m | ecosystem: Environmental > Aquatic > Freshwater > Lake | place: Tanzania: Lake...
CGAGCTGGTTTACGGCGGTAAGATCTTCAAGCTGACGGAGCATACCGAGCGGCTGGCGAATTCCGCGCGCCTGCTCGGTTTCGATCTGCCCTACTCGGTCGCCGAAATCGACGATGCTTGCCGCAAGGTCTGCGCCGCCAATAACATCGTCGATGGCTACGTCCGGCCCATCGCCTGGCGCGGCAGCGAGATGATGGGCGTCGCCGCCCAGGCCGCCCGCATCAACGTCGCCATCGCCGCCTGGGCGTGGCCGTCCTATTTCTCGCCCGAGGCTAAGACCAAGGGCATCCGCCTGATGTTTTCCGAATGGCGCCGTCCGGCGCCCGAAACCGCGCCGGTGCACGCCAAGGCGACCGGGCTCTACATGATCTGCACGCTCTCCAAGCACACGGCCGAGCGCCAAGGCTTCCATGACGCCCTGATGCTCGATTGGCGCGGCCAGGTGGCGGAAGCGACCGGCGCCAATGTCTTTCTCGCCATTGCCGGCAAGCTGCATACGCCGACGCCCGATTGTTTTCTCGACGGCATCACCCGGCGCACGGTGATCGATCTCGCCAAAAAGCGTGGCATCGAGGTGATCGAGCGCGCCATCTGGCCGGAAGAGCTGGCCAAAGCCGACGAGGTGTTTTTGACCGGTACCGCCGCCGAGGTGACCCCGGTGGGCGAAATCGGCCCCTACCATTTCCAGCCGGGCACCATCACCCGTTCGTTGTCCGAGGACTACGAGCGCCTGGTCGGCAAAAAAGTCATCCAAGCGGCGTAATCGTCATTCGCCGGGCTGGTGCGCTTCTTCTCCAACGGCGGTCTTGCGCGAAGACAGCTTCGCGCCCGCGCGCTTCGCGAGCGTATAAACGGCCGGCACCACGTAAAGGGTGAACAGCGTCCCGACCAGCAGGCCACCGACGATCACCCAGCCGATCTGGCGGCGGCTTTCGGCGCCGGCGCCGACGGCCAGCGCGAGCGGCACCGCGCCCAGCACCATCGCCCCGGTGGTCATCAGGATCGGGCGCAGCCGCAGCACGGCCGCCTCGGTCACCGCCGCGACGGTATCACCGCCCTTGTCGCGGATCTGGTTGGCGAACTCGACGATCAGGATGCCGTGCTTGGTGATCAGGCCGATCAAAGTCACCAAGCCGACCTGGCTGTAGATGTTAAGGGTGCCGCCGGACAGCTTGAGCGCGAGCAACGCGCCCGTCATCGAGAACGGCACCGTCAACATAATGATGAGCGGCTCGGTAAAGCTTTCGAATTGCGCCGCCAGCACCAGATAGATGAAGGCCAACGCCAGGGCAAACGTCATCGTCAAGCCGGCGCTGGATTCCTTGAACTCGCGCGATTGGCCGCCGTAATCGACCCGCGCCGTCGGCGGCAGCACCTGGGCGGCGGATTTGTCGAGGAACGCCAGCGCCTCGCCGAGGGTGTAGCCGGGCGCCAAAGTCGCGGTCAGCGTCGCCGAACGCAACTGGTTGAAATGGTTGAGTGATTGCGGCGCGACCTGTTCCTCGAGCCGGACCAGGCCGGCGAGCGGCACCATCTCGCCCGAACGCGCGCGCACATGGATGCGCGCGAGGTCGTCGGGGTTGCGCCGATCCAGATCGGCGACCTGGACGACGACATCGTACTGCTTGCCTTCGCGCTTGAAGCGGGTCACTTGCCGGCTGCCGAGCATGGTTTCGAGCGTGCGACCGATTGCCTCGATGTCGACGCCAATTTCGGCCGCCTTGTCGCGATCGACCGCGACCCGAATCTGCGGCGCGTTCAGCTTGAGGTCGCTTTCGACGTTGATCAGCCCGGGAAAAGTCCGCGCCCGTGCCATCAGCGCGTCCATCATGCCGGCCAACTCGTCGTAGGGGCGCGAGGTCAGCACCACGAATTCGACCGGCTTGGAGCGGATGTTCTGGCCCAAGGGCGGCGCATGGACTGGAAACGCCAGCACGCCGGGAATGGCGAACAACTGCGGCGCCACCGATTGCGCGATCTCGAATTGGGTCCGCTTGCGCTGCTCCCACGGCACCGTGCGCACGAAAGCGATGCCCTGGGCCACGGTCGGGAACCCGGCCACGACGAAATAGCGGTTCACTTCCGGCACGGCGCGGAAGATATCTTCGATCGGGCGAATGTGCGCCGCAGTGTAGCCGATGGTGGCGCCTTCGGGCGCGACTACCACGGTGACCATCACGCCCTGGTCCTCGAACGGCGCGAGTTCGGAGCGCAACTGGGTGAAAAGCGCGACACCGCTCAACGCCGCGAGGCTGCCGATCCCGAGTACCAGGCCGAGGCGCCTGAGCGACCACACGAGCGAACGGCGATAAAGCGCGATCAGCCTGTCGATCGCGGCGCCGACCGCGGCCGAAACGGCATTCACCCGCGTTTCGTGGCGCAACATGCGCGAACACATCATCGGCGACAGGGTCAAGGCAACGAAGCCGGACACCAGTACCGCGCCGGCCAACGCCCAGGCGAATTCGGTGAACAATCGCCCGGTGGTTCCTTCCATCAACCCGATCGGGACGTAGACGGCGGCCAGCGTCAGCGTCATCGCCACCACCGGAAAACCGATTTCCTTGGCGCCCTTGAACGCGGCCTCGATCGGCGAAAGCCCGCCTTCGATGTGACGATGGATGTTTTCGAGCACCACGATCGCGTCATCCACCACCAGGCCGATGGCGAGCACCATGGCCAGCAAGGTGAGGGTATTGATGGAAAAGCCGAGGGCGTACATCAGCGCGGCGGCGCCCAGCAGCGATACGGGGATCGTGACCAGCGGAATCAGGGTCGCCCGCACGGAACGCAGGAACAGGAAAATGATGGCGACCACCACAACCACCGCTTCGCCCACCGTCGCGCGCACGTTCTTGATCGAGGCCTCGATGAACTGGGATTTGTCGTAGGCGATCTCGACCTTCATGCCCTCCGGCAACGCGGCCAGCACCCGCGGCATTTCCTTGCGCAACGCCGTCGACACGTCGAGCGGGTTGGCGGTCGCCTGCTTGACGACGCCGAGCGCGATGGTGAGATTACCGCGGTAGCGCGCGATGCGCCGTTCGTCGAGCGCGCCGAGCTCGGCGTGCCCGACGTCCTTGAGGCGGACCAGATAGCCCCGGTCGCGGCGGATGATCAGGTTGTCAAACTGGGCCGGCGTGCGCAGGTCGGTTTCGGAGAGCACCGTGAATTCGCGCGCCACGCTTTCGATCCGGCCCGACGGCACTTCCACGTTCTGGGTCCTGAGCGCCGCTTCCACGTCCTGGGGCGTCACCCCGTAGGCCGCCATCCGTTCGGGGTCGAGCCACACGCGCATGGCGTAGCGGCGCTCGCCGTAAAGGCGCACTTCGGCCACTCCGGGCAGTGTCTGCAGCTGATCCTTGACGTGGCGATCGGCGTGATCGGTGATTTCGAGGGTCGAATGGCGGTCGCTGAAGAACGCGAGCCAGACGATCGGCTGGGCGTCGGCCTCGACCTTCTGGATCAGGGGTTCGTCGATATCCTGGGGCAGCTTGTTGCGCACCCGGCTGACCCGGTCGCGCACGTCGGCGGCGGCCGCGTCGGGCGCGCGCCCGAGGCGGAAGGTGACGGTGATCTGGCTTTGCTCCTGGCGATTGACCGAGGTCAGGAACTTCACGCCTTCGATACCGGCGAGCGATTCCTCGAGCACCTGGGCGATCTGGGTCTCGACGATCTCCGCGCTGGCGCCGGGATAGCGGGTGTCGATCGTCACCACCGGCGGATCGATGTTGGGATACTCGCGCACCGACAGGCGGGTGTAGGCGACCAGCCCGATCAGCACCACCACCAAGCTCAACACCGTGGCGAGCACCGGGCGACGGATGCAGACGTCGGACAAAATCATGGTCGTCTTCCCGTCAGGATCCCGTTTTGGGCGCGGCGGACGGCGCAGGCATCTGGGCCGGCCGCGCGCCGATTGGTTGAACCGGCGCGCCGTCCTGAAGTTTCATCTGTCCGGCGGTCACGACTTCTTCGTCCGGCGCCAGACCGCGCACGATCTGCACCTGGCCCGCGACGCGGCGACCGATCTCGACCGAAGCCAGCGCCGCCTTGCCGTCGATCACCTTGTAAACGAAAAACTTCTCGCCGCGCGGCAGAATCGCCTGTTCGGGAATGGAGATCGACTCGCCGCTTTCGCTGACCGTCAACGTCACGCGCGCGAACAGGCCGGGGCGCAGCCGGCGCTCCGGGTTCGGCAGCCGCGCGCGCACGGCGATGGAATGCCCCGCGGGATCGATTTGCGGGTCGATGGCGTAAACTCGGCCGTCGAAGGACCGTCCGGGGAAGGCGTCCACCTCGGCCGCGACTGTTTGCCCGACGGCGAGCACAGCGAGATGACGCTCCGGGATGCGGAAATCGAGTTTGACCGCATCGATGCTTTCGAGATTGACCAGGTCCTGCCCGGCGGCGACGTAATCGCCGACGCTGATCTGGCGCAGCCCGACGATGCCAGTGAACGGCGCCTGGATACGGGTCTTGGCGAGGCGCGCGCGCGCCAGTTCGACACGGGCCCGGTCCATTTCCATGCGCGCCAGCGCTTCGTCGCGCGCGCGCGCGGTGCCGGCGCCTTTTTCCAGCAGTTCGCGCGCGCGCAGATTGTTCTGGCGGGCGAGCACGTAAGCGGCCTCGGCTTCGACCAGTTCGGCCTTGGCGATGCTGTCGTCCAGGCGAAACAACAGCGCGCCCTGTTCCACCACCTGGCCTTCGGCGAACGGCGTTTCGATCACCCGGCCGGCGATTTCGGGCCGCACGATCACGGATTCGTCGGAACGGAACGTGCCGACCGCGCGCACGGTCTCGGCGAGCCTTACTGCATTGGCCCTGGCGGTTTCGACTGGTACGCCGCCCTTGGGCCCTCCCGAGCCGGCGGCAGGTCCGGCACCCGTCGGGGCCTCCCGACCGAAGCCGAGCACAGCGAGCGCCGCGCGCATCGGCCCCGAGGTCAGCGCGTCGGCGCGAAATATCCACGCCGCGAACGCGACCAAAACGATTCCCGCCGCCAGCGCGGCGAGGCGAATGCCCAGGGAAGACATAACGGAACCGATATTAGGTTACAGACTCGCGCCCGGCAACGGCCGCTTACTCGAACTCATTGCGTCGGCATGCCAGCGCCAGACACTCCAGCATCACGGTGCCGGCGAGGAACGCGGTCATGCCGCCAATGTCGTGGGGCGGGCTCACGGTGTTGACGTCGAAGGCGACAAAGTCGAGGCCGGCGAGCCGTTGCAGCAGCGTCAACCCTTCGCGCGCGGATGCTCCACCCCAGGTCGGCGTGCATACCCCGGGCGCGCACGACGGATCGAAAAAATCCATATCGAAACACAGATAGATCGGTCGGCCGGCCAGCCGCTTGCGCACATGGGCGATGACGTCGTCGTAGCCGCGCCGGTTGAGCTCCTGGCCGTCGATCAACTCGTAGCCCTTCTCGCGGGTATGTTCGAATACGTGCTGCGTATGCACGGTGCCGCGCGGGCCGACATGGATCGAGTTGCGAGCATCGACGACCCCTTCTTCCGCGGCGCGGGTGAAGGTGGTCGCGGTGTTGTAGCGCTGGCGCACGTCACCGTCCCCGGGATAGGTGTCGGTATGAGCATCGATGTGCAGCACCGCCAGACCCGGATATTTCCGATGCATGGCGCGAAGCTGCGGCAGTGTCACCGCTCCATCGCCGCCCATGGAGAGCGGAATCGCGCCGGCGTCGGCGATCCGCCACACCGCCTCCTCGATCCGGGCGAACGATTCCTCGATCGCGCTCGGGGTCAGGCGCACGTCGCCGCAATCGACGACATTGAGGCGCGTTAAAGGGTTGAAGTCGGCATGCGGCGGCTGATAAGGCCTGACAAGGCCCGACTGCTGGCGGATGGCGCTTGGCCCCTGTCGGGCGCCGATACGGCTCGGATGCGTGCCGCAGTCGAAGGGAATTCCCAGGATCGCCGCCCGGCTATTCGCGAGATCGTGCGAATAGGGAACGCCCATGAACGTGCCCGGACACTTGAATAACTCGTCGTCGCCGATATCGGTGCGTGTCATGGATCGCCCTTCCCTGCCGACAGGTAATCGAACGCCGTCAGGGTATGCATGTACCCGACCGCGAACAAATCCTTCAAGGTCACATACTCGTCGGCCCCTCCCATATTGTGGGGCGTGAGCCCGCAAACGACCGAGGGTATCCCGCGCCGACGATAAAGACGGGAATCGGACGCGCCGACCCGCATGTTGACCACGGGCGTTTCCCCGAGCGCCTCGCGCCCGCTCGCCCTCAGCAGGCGTACGATAACGTGATCGGGCGGGGTCCAGTTCGGCTCGTAGCGCCGCACAATACGATAATCGATTCCGGCCAAGGAGCCGAGCAACTTCTCGATCCGCGCTTCGATCCCGGCCGTCGTCGCGCCGACCGGCAGGCGGATGTCGAGGCTCGCGCGCGCCGCCGCAGGAACGAGATTTGCGGACGTCCCTCCCGAAACGATGCCGCAATTGACGGTAACCGACTGCAGAACCTTCGCCTCGCCGGCACCGGAGAGCGGTTCGGATACCGACCGAGCCGCGCCCCTCGCGGCCGTAACCGCGCGCGGTGCGCGTACCGGCACACGCCGCAAATCCCTCAGGCGGGCGAGCGCCTCCATCAGGCGTTCGAGCGCGTTGGCGCCGAGATGGACGTGTGCGCCGTGGGCGGGCCGACCCTGCGCCGTCACCTCGATCCAGATCATGCCCTTTTCGCCGAAGCGCAGCACCCTGGGCGAGCCGGCATCGCCGCAAATCATGGCGTCGCCGGTGACATGGGGCACGGTGTCGAGCAAAAATTCCGCGCCGCGCACGCCCATGGTTTCCTCGTCGCCGGCGAGCGCCACCACCACCTCGCCCCGCCAAGCTTCGCGCCGCTCGGCGAGGAGAAGAAAGGCGAGCAATGAGCAGGCGATGCCGCCCTTCATGTCGCAGACGCCGCGCCCGTAGAGCCGGCCTCCCCTACGTACACCCGCGAACGGATCGACGGTCCAGCGGGAAAGATCGCCGGCCGGAAAGGTGTCCAGGTGCCCGCTGAAGACGAGCCGCCGCCCCGGTCCGTTGCCCTTCATGCGCGCCACCACGTTGGCGATCGGGGGTTCCGAGACAATTAATTCGACCTCGGCGCCCGTGGCTTGGCGCAAGATCGCGGCGGCGACCTTCGCCACCGCCCGCGTGTCGCCGGGCGGATTTTCGCTTTTGGCGCGGAGCAGGCGCACACAAAAGTCGACGAGTTTATCGCGGCTTATTTTGACGTCCGCCGCAAGCGTTCGCCGCGTCGCGGCGTCAGGGGATCGGCGTCGGAGCATGGTTTCCATCACCCCTCAACGGACATGGACGTGCAAGCGCCGCTCCAACCCGCGCATGGCCAGCGATAGGGGCCAGCAGATGAAGAAATAGATGACCGCGATAAACGTGAAGATCTCCAGCGGTCGGAAGGTGGCCGCGCTGAGCTCGGTCGCCTTGCGCGTAATCTCGCCGACCGCGAACACGGACGCCAGCGACGAAAGCTTGATCAGATCGACGAAATTGTTGACGAGCGGCGGCAAGATCGTGCGAAACGCCTGCGGTAGAACGATCCGGGCGAATGTCTGCGCCGGCTTGAGGCCAAGCACCTTGGCGGCCTCGACGTGACCGCTCGGCACCGCCTGGATGCCGGCCCGGTAGACTTCGCCCAAGTAGGCCGCCGAATGGAGCGTAAGCCCTGTCAGCGCCGCGCCGAAGGCCGAGATCTGGACGTCCAGCAGAATCGGCAGCACGTAATAGAACCAGAACAGTTGCACCAAGACAGGCGTGTCGCGGAAGATTTCGACGTAGCCCGCGGCTATAAGCGAAACGGCGCGGTTTTTGGACATGCGCACGAGCGCGACCACTAGCCCCAGCACCATCGACATGGCGAGCGCGAGAAACGAGATGGCCACCGTCAGCCAAAGCCCATCCATCAAGAAGGGCAGATTGTTCCAGACGGCGTCGAAGCGAAACTGATAGGTCATCGCACGACCTCCCTTGCGTGTCGCGCCGGCGCGAGCGAGCGCCCGCGCGGAGGCGTTGCCCCCGCGCGGGCGCGGCGTCGACGGCGCTTCCGCGCGTTATTTCAGGTGAACGACCGGCTCAAGACCGTTCTTCTTGGCGTATTCCAAAAGCCGCCCATCGCGCTTGATCGTCTGCACGAACAGGTTGATGTAGTTGAGCCACACCTGGTCGCCCTGCGGGACCGCATAGGCGTAGGGCGTAACCGCCAGCGGCTCGGTCGGGGCGACGATCGACGCCCAGTCGTGAAGCGACTCGAGCTTCTTGGCGATCGGGTAATCGGTCATCAGAATGTCGGCCCTCCGGGCCGCGACTTCGCCTTCGCGCGTCGCCGGCGGCTGCACCGAAAGAACCTTCGCCTTTTTCAGATACCCCTTCATGAAGGTCTCGACATAGCTGCCCAACGCCACCGCGACGACAAGGCCGTCCTGGTCGAGGTCGGTCCATTTTTTGATTTTCGGATGATCCTTGCGGGTAACGCCATAGATGCTGGTGACAATGTAGGGTTCGCTGAATTCGACCGCCCGGGCGCGCGGAAGCGTGGCCCCCAGACCGAACATGCAGATATCGCATTTGTCGGCCTGCATATCGGCGATGAAAGCCCCGAACGAGGTCTCGACGAACTGCACCTCGGCGCCGAGCTCCTTGCCGAGCGCCTGGGCGACGTCGATATCGATGCCCTGGAGCTTACCGGTGGTCGGATTCTTGTGCGAAATCGCGTAGTACTCGGGCCAGATGCAAACCCGCAGCTTCTTCGATTTTGTCACCCGCACCAAATTCGATTCCCTCGCTTGGGCCGCGGCTTCGGTCGTTGCCAGCGCCAGCGCGCCGACAAAGGCCAAGACGGCCATAAGTCCGATCCATGTTTTAGTTCGATTCATGATGGTTCTCCCTGGTTGTCGTTCAACGATTGATGATGGTCGTCAGAAAACGTTGCGAGCGTTCATGCTTCGGCGCGCGAAAGATGACATCGGGCGATCCTTCTTCGACGATCTGAGCGTCGCTCATGACGATGACGCGGTCGCAGACGTCGCGGGCAAATCCCATTTCGTGGGTCACCACCAGCATGGTCATGCCGTCGCGGGCGAGCTGACGCATGACGCCGAGCACTTCCTGCACCAGTTCCGGATCGAGGGCGGATGTCACCTCGTCGAACAACATGACGTGAGGATTCATAGCCAGCGCGCGGGCGATGGCGACCCGCTGCTGCTGGCCGCCGGAAAGGCGCGACGGATACTCGTCGCGTTTTTCGGTCAAGCCGACCTTGCCGAGCAGCGCTTCGGCAAGCGCGACCGCCTCGGGGCGGGTCATGCCCTTGACCCGCATCGGAGCCTCGATGACGTTTTCAAGCGCGGTCAGGTGGGGCCAGAGATTGAAATTCTGAAACACCATGCCGATCTCGGGCCGATTTTGGCGGATGCGTCGCGCGACCTCGCGATCCGGCGGCGCGCAGGCGATGATGGAACCCTCCATCCAAATCCGACCTTCGCTCGGCTCCTCGAGCAACGCGAAACAACGCAGCAAGGTGCTTTTGCCCGAGCCGCTGGGACCGATGATCGACACCACCTCGCCCTTGCCGATCGTCAACGAGATGTCGCTCAAGACCTCGAGCGCGCCGAACCTCTTGTAAAGGCGTTCGGCCCAAATGAGCGGCGGACGAGAAGCCGCATTGGCGGCTGCCGCCCCGGTGGCTGGGTCCGCAACGCGCATATCTGGGTGTCCCCTCGATTGGCGGCCGTTCCCGCCAGGCCCCGGTCCGGCGCCCGTACACCCGCCGGAAAGAGAATATTACACAGAAATCACCAAACCCTGTCAAATGGAGGTGACCGTTCAGGCGGTGCGCGGATCGGCCCGACGTTACAGGCTCGCGCCCGGCAACGGCAGAACGCCCTCCAGCCGACCGGTGATGTAGGCGAAGGCGTCACTGACCGTGTCCGCGCTTTTGAACAGTTCGAGGTCGGGCGGATCGATGGTCCCGTGCTTGACCATGGCGTCGAGGTTGAGGACTTCCTTCCAATAGGGCGTGCCGTAAAGAACGATGGCCATCGGCTTGCGCAGCTTGCGGGTCTGCACCAGCGTCAACACCTCGAAGAATTCGTCGAGCGTGCCAAATCCGCCCGGAAAAATGACGATCGCCTTGGCGAGATAGACGAACCAGAATTTGCGCATGAAGAAATAGTGGAATTCGAACGTGAGCTCGCGGGTGACGTGGGTATTGGCTGCCTGCTCGTGCGGGATCGAGATATTGAGCCCGACGTTGAGTCCCTTGGCCTCGGAAGCGCCCCGATTGGCGGCTTCCATCACGCCCGGCCCGCCGCCGGTGCAAACGACGAAGCGCCGCGACGGGTCCTTGAGACCCTTCGACCATTCGGTCAGGCGGGACGCGAGCTGGCGCGATTCTTCGTAGTAGCGCGACATGGCGAGCGCCCGTTCCGCAGCGGCCGTGTCGCCGCCGTGCCGGCGCGCGGCGGCGAGCCGTTCTTCGGCGACGTCGCGCGGCAGCAGGCGGGCCGAGCCGAAGAACACGATGGTGTCGGAAATGTCGTAGCGGGCGAAGCGCGACTTCGGTTCCTCGAATTCCGCCAGCATGCGCACCGAGCGCGCGTCGCGGCTGGCGAGAAAGCGCGGATTCTTATAGGCCTTGAGCGGCCATTTTTCGGCCCGTTCGTCGTCGGGGTCGCGGGTCATGAACCGGACTTCACCGCTTTCGCCCAGCGCGCGGCCGCCGCGTCGTCGGACGCGCGCGCATCGACCCATTGGCCGCCTTGGGGCGTTTCCTCCAGTTTCCAGAAGGGCGCCTTGGTCTTCAGCCAGTCGATCAGGAACCGGCACGATTCGAACGCCGCCTCGCGGTGCGCCGACGCGGTCGCCACCAGCACGATGCGGTCCCCCCCTGCCAGCCGCCCGTAGCGGTGAATGACGAGCGTGTCCTCGAGCGGCCAGCGCGCGCGGGCCTCGGCCTCGATACGGCCGATTTCGGTTTCGGTCATGCCCGGGTAGTGTTCGAGCGTCATGGCGCCGACCGGCTTGGTCCGACCGGCGTTTCCGTCGTCGGTCATATCGCGCACCAGGCCGACGAAGACGCAGACGCCGCCGATCTTCGCGTTGCCCGCGCCGAAACGGGCGAGTTCCTGGCCGACGTCGAAGTCTTCGCGCTGCACGCGGATCATGCGGCCCCTCCTCCGGTCGCGCCGCCCGTCACCGGCGGAAAAAACGCGACCTCATCACCCGGCTTGATCGGGTGATCCATCTTAACATAGTTCTGGTTCACGGCGACGCGCACCAGCGCCGCGTCGGCGAACGCCTTTTCGCGCCCTTCGCCTCGCGCCGCGAGCCACGCCATCAACTGCGCGACCGTGGTCACATCGCCGGGCGGCGAAACATCCTCGCTCGCGCGCCCGGCGCGCTCGCGAAAATAGGCGAAATACAGAATCCGCACGGTCATGTCAGCAACTCCGAAAAGGGCAAAAAATTCACCGGCTGGCCGGGTTCGACCCGTACGATCTCCTCGGTCAGCTCGACCAGGCCGTCGGCCTCGGTCATCGACGTCAGGATGCCGGAGCCGGAGCCGCGCACCTTGCGCGCGCGCATGCCGCCGGCGGCGTCGGGTACCAGCTTGGCGCGCACCCATTCCAGCCTTCCGGCCTTCTTGTCGTAGGCGAAATCCGCCGCGACGCTGAAACGCAACGGCACGATTTCGGATTCGTTCGCGCCCGACATCTTGAGGATCATCGGCCGCGCGATGCGCATGAAGGTGGCCATGGCCGCGACCGGATTGCCCGGCAAGCCGACGAACGCGGCGCCGCCGACGGCGCCGAACGCCACCGGCCGGCCCGGCTTGATCGCCAGGCGCCAGAGATCGATCCGCCCGCCGATCGCGGCGACGGCACCCTTGACGTGATCTTCTTCGCCGGCGCTGACGCCCCCCGAGGTTACCAGAAGATCGTGCCCGCGCGCGGCCGTGCCCAGCGCCTCGCGGATCGCCGGTTCGCGGTCGGGCAGAATGCCGAGGTCGGACACCTCGAGCCCGAGTTCGCGCAAAAGCCCCATGATGGCGAAACGGTTGGAATCGAAAATGCGGCCGCCCTCGAGCGCGTCGCCGCCCAGGCCGGGATCCTGCACCTCGTCGCCGGTCGAAAAGACCGCCGCCTTGAGCGGGCGGTAGACGGAAAGCCGCGCCCGGCCGACCGAGGCGGCGACGCCGAGGTCCTGGGGCCGAAGCCTTCGGCCGCGACGCAGGATGGCGTCGCCCCGTTTGATGTCTTCGCCCCGCTTGCGGAGATTGGCACCCTTCTTCAAGCCGGACGGAAAGAACGCTACGCCCCCCTCGGCGCGTACGTCTTCTTCCATGAACACCGTGTCCGGTCCGTCCGCGGTCGTGCCCGAAGCCCCGAACGGAATCGGCGCGCCGGTGAAGATGCGGATGGCTTCGCCCCGTTTGGCGGGACGCCCCAGCGGATGACCGGCGGTGACTCGTCCGGTCACGGGCAAGCGTGTTTCGCCCTTGGGATCGAGATCGGCGACATAGACCGCGTAGCCGTCGACCGCGGCGTTGTCGTGCGGTGGCACGTCGCGGGTCGCGGCGATGTCCTCGGCGAGGATACGCCCGAGCGCGGCCGCGAGCGTAACCTCCTCGGCTTCGGCCGCCGGCGCGACTCGCGACATCAGCGTCCGCTCGGCCTCCGGCAGCGCGATCAGTCCGCCCGCGAAGGCGAAGCAATCGTCCTTAAGCTGCGCCATGACGAACCGGCGCCCCCAGCCGAAGGGTGGCGAGAATGTGGTCGACGATTCCGGCCACGTCGTCGAGCGCGAAGCCCGGCACCGGCAGGTCGGGCGGCAAGGCGTCGCTCGCCACCGCCACCACGTGCGGATCGTTGAGGCAGAGCAGCGGCTTGCCGAGCGCCGGACGGTGGATTTCGAGCTTGGGATGGGGATAAGCCTTGAATCCTTCCACCAGCAGAATGTCGACTGGCTTCATCCGGGCGATGAGCGCCTTGAGGTCGGGTTCCGGCTCGCCGCGCAATTCGTGCAGCAGCGCCCAGCGCACCGACGACGAAATCATCACTTCGTTGGCGCCGGCGAGACGGTGCTCGTACGAATCCTTGCCCGGCTTGTCGATGTCGAAGCTGTGATGGGTGTGCTTGATGGTGGAGACGGAAAATCCCCGGCCGATCAATTCGGGCAGCAGCTTGACCACCAGGGTGGTCTTGCCGCTGCCGCTCCAGCCCGCGAGGCCGAAAACCTTCATTGCCCCTCCGAGGCCTGCGGCGATTTCCGCCGGGAGACGACGCCGAGATGGCGAAGGCTGGCCATGAGGTAATCGAAACCGGTAACGACGGTCAGCACCGCCGCAACCCAAAGCCCGAGGACGCCGATCTCGGTCGTGGACAGAGGGCCGAACTCCGGCCCGGCATCGCCGACGATCAGGAATCCGAGCGTCACCATCTGCAGGCCCGTTTTCCATTTGGCCAGCTGGCTGACCGGCACGCTGACGCGGATATCGGCGAGGAATTCGCGCAAACCGGACACCAGGATCTCGCGGCAAAGAATGATCGCCGCCGGCAGCAACGTCAGTCCGCCCAACGTGTCGACACCCACCAGCATCAGCAGCACCGCCGAGACCAGGAGCTTGTCGGCGATGGGATCGAGAATCCGCCCAAGACTCGATTGCTGGCCCCACCGGCGCGCGAGATGGCCGTCGAGAATGTCGGTAACCCCGGCCGCGACGAAAACCCCGAGCGCCAACCAGTTGCCGAGCGGACGTTCGACCAGCATCAGCACCACCACCACCGGCAAAACGAGGATGCGGGAATAGGTCAGGAGGTTGGGCAACTTGAACGTCATGGCGCGCGGCTCGGAGAGTGGTGAATACCGGTTACCCGCTATTTTAGACCCTATCCCTCGGGGTGAAACCAGGCATAGATTCGACGCGCGATCGCGCGGCTGACGCCCGGCACGCGCTCCAAATCCGCCAATCCCGCGCGGGACACCACCTCGGCCGCGCCGAAATGGTGCAGCAGCGCCCGCTTACGCCGCGCGCCGATACCGGGAATTTCGTCGAGCGCCGAGCGCGTGAGCGCCTTGCCGCGCCTAGCGCGATGGGCGCCGATCGCGAAGCGGTGCGCTTCGTCGCGCAGACGCTCGATGAAATACAATACCGGATCGCGCGGCTCCAGCCGGAACGGCTCGCGCCCCGGCATAAAAATGCGCTCGCGGCCGGCGTTGCGGTCGGGCCCCTTGGCGATGGCGGCGAGCGCGATGTCACCCAGCCCGAGATCGGCGAGAACCTGGCTTGCCGCCGACAACTGCCCGGCGCCGCCGTCGAGCAGCACCAAATCCGGCCATTGTCCCGACGCGCGGTCCGGGTCCTCCTTGAGGGCGCGAGAGAAGCGGCGGCTCAACACTTCGCGCATCATGGCGTAGTCGTCGCCGGGGGCAAGGTCCTCGGATTTGATATTGAACTTGCGATAGGCACCTTTCACGAATCCTTCCGGCCCCGCCACGATCATGGCGCCACCGGCGGCGGTGCCGCGGGTGTGGCTGTTGTCGTAGACCTCGATGCGTGCGGGCGGGGCGTCCAGCCCGAATGTCGCCGCCATTGCCCCGAGCAGTTTTTGCTGGGAAGCATTTTCGGCGAGCTTCCGGGTCAGCGCCTCGCGCGCGTTGGCGAGCGCGTGCTCGACCGCCGCGCGTTTCTCGCCCCGCGCCGGGGTTTCGACTTCGACCTTGTGTCCGGCGCGAAGGGCGAGCGCCTCGGCCACCAGCGCGCGGTGCGGCAGGCGGTGGCTGAGCAGGATCAGCCGGGGCGGCGGATGGGCCGCGTAAAATTGCCCGAGAAACGCCTCAAGCACCGCCGGGGCCTCGTCCTCGCGCCCGTGGGCGGGGAAATAGGCCCGGTCGCCCCAATTAGCGCCGGCACGGAAGAAAAAAACCTCGATGCACGTCTGGCCGCCCGCCTGGTGGGCGGCGATCACGTCGGCTTCCGCCGCGACGGAGAGGTGTACGCGCGCCTTGGCCTGCACCTGGGCCAGCGCGCGCAGGCGGTCGCGCAACTCGGCCGCTGCCTCGAAATCGGTGCGATCGCTCGCCTCCTGCATTTGGCCTGCGAGCTTGTCTTGAATTTCCCGGCTGCGCCCGGCCAGAACGGCTTTGGCGTCGTCGACTTGGCGGGCGTATTCGGCTTCCGTGACGCGCCCGACGCAAGGAGCCGAACAGCGCTTGATCTGATGAAGGAGGCACGGCCGCCGGCGGTTGGCGAACACCGCATCGGGGCACGAGCGCAGCAGAAACGCCCGTTGCAGGAACGAAAGGGCTTCGTTCACCGCCCAGGCCGAGGCGAACGGGCCGAAATAGTCGCCCTTGCGCGTGCGCGCGCCCCGATGCTTGAGCACCTGGGGAAACAGGTGGTCGCGCGCGATCAGGATCGAGGGAAAGGATTTGTCGTCGCGAAGCAGGATGTTGTAGCGCGGCCGGTGGCGCTTGATGAGATTGGCCTCGAGCAGCAGGGCCTCGGCCTCGGTGTGGGTGGTGACGAACTCGAGGCCGTGCGTTTCCGCGATCATGCGCCGGATGCGCAAGGATTGCCGTTCGGGCCGGGTGTAGGCGTGAACGCGCTTCTTCAGGTTCTTGGCCTTGCCGACGTAGAGAACCTCGCCCTTGCCGTTGAGCATCCGATAGATGCCGGGCTTGGCCGGAAGGCGCACCAGTTCGGACCGGATCGCCGTGGCCCCGGTGGTTTGCTGCTCGGTCATGGCGCGCCGCGTTGTGTGGATAACATTGTTGATAATCGCAGGAAAATCAGCGGGCAACGGGCGGGAAGCCCTCCGGTCGCGGGCGCGCGCCCCCCCATCCGGTTCTTGTCAACCCCTTAATATTAAACGCGAAACCAGAGGATGGCGAGGATCGGAAAATCGCCCATTTGGCCGCCGCTCGGCACCCGACGATCGTTCCACCCGCCGGCGGCGGCATGTGCATGAACGGACCGGCGCCGCCGGCCGGAGACGGCCGTCAGACGGGAACGTTGAAACGCTCAATCTCGACGCCGACGCTTTGGGCATCGGGCACGATGTCCAGTTTCTCGATCCGCACCCGGACCGATCGGACGCGGGCATCGGCGAGACACATGGCGGCAATGTCCTCGGCGAGCGTTTCCACCAGGTTGACGTGACCGCGACCGACGATCGCCTTGACCTTGGTGACGATCTTTTCGTAGCAAATGACGTTGTTGAGCTTGTCGTTCACCGGCTCGGCGCCCTCGCTAACCGCGAGGTCGAGATTGACCCGGATGCGCTGTTCCGCTTCCCGTTCGTGGCGGTGGACGCCGATCGATCCGAACAGAACGAGGTCGCGCACGAACACGTGGCGCACCCCGGCGCGCCCGTCGGCAATGCGCGGCAGTTGGACGATTTTTGCGGTTTCGGAGGTCACGGTGTCCGGAAGATTACGTGGGTTCGGTTGCGGGATGTCAATCGACCGGCGATGTCGCGTTTCCGGGTTGCGCCCAGCCCAGATGCTGGCCGCCGTCGAGAGCGATCATTTGCCCGGTCATCGACGGCGCGTCAAGAATGAACTGCAACGCGCGGCAAATTTCATCGACCTCGATCGGCCGACGCAATGGCATCATAGACCATTGACGGCGAAATTGTTCGGGCGTCTGGTGGGCGCTTTGCAAGGTCGGACCGGGTCCGATGGCGTTGACGCGCACCTCGGGCGCCAGCGCCAGCGCCAAGGTCTGCGTCAGTCCCCATAAGCCCATCTTGCTCACCGTGTAGGAGACGAAATACGGGGTCGGATTCCAAACCCGCTCGTCGATCAGGTTGACGACGTTGGCGGGAATGCCCGGCGGGCGGCGGCGGGCGAATTCCTGAATCAGGACGAACGGCGCGCGCAAATTGACTTGAACGTGCTGGTTCCAGGATTCGCGTGTCACCGTGTCCCACAAGTCGTTTTCGAAAATCGAGGCGTTGTTGACCAACAGGGTAAGGGGCCCGATCGCGCGCGCGGCGCGTTCGACCAGGGATTGAGTCGCGTCCTCGTCGGCGAGATCGGCCTGAACCGTTTGCGCCCGGCCGCCCCGGGCCGCGATCGCGGCCGCGGTTTCATCCGCGTCCTTGGCCGAGCGATTGTAATGGATCGCGATCGACCAGCCCGTTTCCGCCAACGCGAGCGCGATGGCACGGCCGATGCGTCGTCCGGCGCCGGTGACGAGCGCGGCCTTCATCGCCGGCCGCGCTCCGCATCGGGAGAAACCCGTCGTTCAGTCAACCTGAATGTAGGCATAGCCCTTGTTCTGCAGCACGATCAGGTTTTCCCAGACGTTGTCGGCGACCACAACGAACGGTTGGACGTTGTCGAGTCCGACCTTCTGGACCTTCATGGCCTCGGCGCAGACCGCGACCGGCACGCCGCCATCCCTCAGCTTCCGGATCGTGTCCTGCGCTCCGGCCATGTTCTTGATGCTGTCTTTGTCCTTCTCGAAATTGGTCTTGTCCAGGGTCTTGGTCACGAACTTGGTCGCCGGGCCGCGGATCGTGACGACGAAGTCGGGCGTGATGCCTTTTTTCCTCAGGGATTCGGCTGTCCGGCCGATCAGGGCGACCTGACTGTTGAACCGGCGTTCGTCGCCCTGGGTCACGTCCCACACCACCTTGGCCGTGGTGACGCCCTTGAAAATGTCGACGTTCTCGGCCCGGGCGGCGCCGGCCAGCGTCAGGATCGCGAAGGCAAGAAACGTGGCGAGAGCGATTGCTTTCATCGTCTGAGCCTCCTTGGCGGGGTGCGGCTCCGGCGTTTCGCTTTCGGCCGCGCCGGAACGATCTTAGCCGGTTTTGCGAAACGGCGGAATTGCTCCACCAATGCCCGGTAGAGCGGGCGCTTGAAGGCGACGATCCGCGCGGGCAGTTTTTCAAGGTCGATCCACTTCCAGGCATCGAACTCGGGATGGCCGCCGGCGTCCAGCCGGATGTCGGCGTCGGTTCCCTCGAAGCGGAGCGCGAACCATTTCTGCTTTTGGCCCCGGTAACGGCCGCCCCACGAACGCGCCGCCAGCGGCGCCGGCAGATCGTAAGCGAGCCAGCCGCGCATTTCGCCGATAATGCGGGCGCGCGACGTGCCGATTTCCTCGGCCAGTTCGCGCAACACCGCGCGACGCGGGTTTTCGCCCGCGTCGAGACCGCCTTGCGGCAGCTGCCAAGCCGCGGTCCTGGTGTCGAGGCGGCGGGCCACCAGCACGCGACCCTGCTTGTCGAACAGAACCGCGCCGACGCCCTTGCGATAAGGGCGATCCTTCCGATGCGCGCGAAGATTCGCCCGCGCGCCCTTGCGATAAGGGCGCTTTTTTTTCGTCCGCACCACGGTCAGCGAACCTGCCGCCCGGCGACGGCCGAAACGGGCACCAGCGCGATCCCCTTGCCCGCGAGCGTCGGGATCCAGGCGGCAAGCCGGTCGAGGGTTACCGGATACGCCTGCGCAAACCCGACCGCGGCCTTGCCGCCGCGGGCCATGGTTTCCAACTCGGCCAACTTGGCATCGATGGCGGCGCGCGACGGCTCGGCATCGATCATGACATCGACCACGGCCGACGGCTGGCCGAGTGCGGTCGCCACCCTCGGCACCAAGGTGTTTTGCGTGCCGCCGCCATCCCCCATCATCAGGCCCCGTTTGTGCAGTTCTTCCATCACCGGACGGAGCGCTTGTTCCTGGACAACCAGATCACCCTCCGGGGTAGTGATGACGCCTATGTAGCCCGCGCCGCGCGTCAGCGTCTGCTCAAGGCGCTTGAGATTTTCGGGCGGAGCCAGCGCCGCCTGCAACGCCGCCGGCCCTTCGTCGACGATCGGAAACTTGACCGAACGCACCGGCTGGATGAGCAACACCTCGTGGCCCGCCTGGCGGGAGCGGGATATCCAGTCGGGAATGCCCTTGGCCGTCGGATCGAAGGCGAGCGTCACGACGCCGGGCAGACGGCGTATGGATTCGATTCCGCTCGGACGACTGAGGCCGAGTCGTCCGATGATGATGGCGATGCGCGGGCGCACATCGTCCGCCGCGGGACCGGGTCCGGCGTAAACCTGCCACGGTCGCCGGCCGTCGCGGCCGATCCTGGGCAACGACCCCGCCGAAACTTGCTCGACCAAGGCGATGTCGGGCGCCGGCACCAAGGGCGGATCGGACGGCCGGTCGGGAATGCGCGCGAAGGCGTCCTGGTTGACCGCCGGCACGGCCAGCATCGCGCCGGTCGCTTGCGGCGACACCAATACGTTCAACCCACCGCCCGTGCCGCCCTTGGCCGCGGCCTTGCCCTTGGCCGCGGCTGGCGCTTCTTCCTCGGCGGACGGCGGAGCGAGCGCGGATTGCAGCCGGGCGCCGACCTCGAGGCGAGGCCGCGCCGCCTCCACTTTCGGCTTTGGCGTCAACGCCCACCAGGTGCCGCCGGCGACCATCAGCAAAACCAGGAAACCGCTCGCGCCGGCGACGGCGATTTTCTTCTTCTTATCGAGCCCGCGCCAAACGGCGGTGAGGCCCTTCTTTTTTTTCTTCTTGGGGGCGCCGTCTTCGTCGAGCTCGTCCTCGTCGGCGGAGGCCTCGCGCTCGTCCGGTTCCTCCTCCGGTTCCTCCTCGCCCTCCGACGGCACCGGCCGCGCCGGGCCGAACAGCTTGCCGCCGAGCTTCGCGCCCAAAACCTTGCGTCCGAACGCGCGGAAGTCGAAGCGCCGCTTGGGCTTCTCTTCGCCGTCGGCCTCGTCCTCTTCCGGTTCGGGTTCGGGCTTAGGCCGGGGCTTCGCCTTGGGCGGTGCGGCCACGTCCGCGATCCTCCGTCGGGCGGCCTAGGAGCGAGTCTTGACCGGTGCCGCCGCCGGCGCGGATGTCGGCGCGGCGCCGAACAACGCCAGACCGCGCAGCAGGTCGAGCGCGCGGCGCAGTTGGTAATCCTGCGCCTCCGGCGTTTGTCCCGGCTGGGCGGGATCGCTCGGCTTCGATTCCGGCTTGGATTCGGGCGCCTTGCCGTCGGCCGGCTTCTCCTCCGGCTTGGGAGCGTCGAGGGCGCCGCGCAAATCGGCCTCGCCGCGACGGGCGGGCGCTTGCGTTTCCTCGATGCGCGCCTGTTTCACCTCGATGTCGGGCTCGATCCCCTTCGCCTGGATCGAGCGTCCCGACGGCGTGTAGTAGCGCGCGGTCGTAAGCCGCATGGCGCCGTGCCCGGCGAGCGGGATGATCGACTGCACCGATCCCTTGCCGAACGACTTGGTGCCCATGAGGATCGCGCGCTTGTGATCCTGCAACGCGCCGGCGACGATTTCCGACGCCGAGGCCGAGCCGCTGTTGATCAGCACCACCATCGGCAAGCCGCCGAGCACGTCGCCCGGCTTGGCGTTGTAGCGCTGAATGTCCTCGGCCTTGCGCGCGCGGGTGGAAACGATTTCCCCCTTGTCGAGAAACGCGTCGGAAACCGCGACCGCTTGGTCGAGCAAGCCGCCGGGATTGTTGCGGAGATCGAGCACCACGCCCTGCAACGGCTTGGCGTCCGCGCGCAGCTTTTCGATCGCCTTGAGCAGGCTCTTGTCGGTTTGTTCGTTGAACGACGAGATGCGGATGACGCCGATGTTCCCTTCCAGCCGCGCGCGTACCGAATCGACCTGGATGACGGCGCGGGTCAGCGTAACATCGAATGGGTCGCGCGTGCCGCGACGGACGGTGAGCCGAATGTCGGTCCCGATCTTGCCGCGCATCTTTTCCACCGCCTGCTCCAGGGTCAGGCCCTGCACCGGCTCCTTGTCGAGGTGGGTGATGATGTCGTTGGGTTCGATCCCGGCGCGCGCCGCCGGCGTATCGTCGATCGGCGAAATGACCTTGACCAAGCCATTTTCCATCGTCACCTGAATGCCGAGCCCGCCGAACTGGCCGCGGGTCTGGACCTGCATTTCGCGGAAGCTCTTGGCGTTGAGGTAGCTCGAGTGGGGATCAAGCGCGCTCAACATGCCCGAAATGGCGGCCTCGATCATCTGTTCGTCGGTGGTCGCATCGACATAATCGGCGCGCGCGCGCTCGAACACGTCGCCGAACAAATTGAGCAGCCGGTAGGTCTCCGGGGTGTTCTTGGGTTCTTCGGCTACCGCCGGAAGAGCCCACGCCGACCCGATCGTCCATGATGCCAGCGCGAACGCCGCGAAGGTTGTCTTGTTCATCCGCTCACCTTGCCGTTGTTGGCCGCGAGCCAGGGCAGAGGGTCGAAAGGTTGCCCGCCGCGGCGAATTTCCACGTAGAGGCGGGGAAGGCCCTTGTCGCCTTCGCCCATGACGCCGACCGGTTCGCCCGTCTCCACCCACAGGCCGGGAACGCCGTCGATGCGGGAAAGCCCCGCGAGAAGCGTATGATACCCGTCGCCGTGATCGAGGATCAAGAGTTGGCCGTAACCGCGGAATACGTCGGCGAATACGACGTACCCCGCGAACGGCGCGACTACGGTCGCTCCGGCCTGGGTTTCAAAGGTGACGCCGCGGTGCGTGAGCCCCGTCGCCGCCGCTTGCCCGTAGCGGATCACCACCTGGCCGACCACCGGCGTCGGCAGCTGCCCGCGCGAGCGGGCGAACGGGGTGGTCGACGGCGTGAGCGACGTCGCCGGGGACCGCGGCCGCGCCGCAGCCGCGGTCTCGGTCCGCCGGCGTGCCTTTTCCGCCTCAAGGCGCTCCAGCAATTCGTTCAGGCCCTTCGCCTCGGCCGCGAATTGGGCGAGGCGACGCTCCAACGCCTTGGTCTCGGCCAACGCTTCCTGCGCCAGCGCCGACCGGCGCACCAATGTTTCCTCCAACGCACGGCGTTCCTGGTCGAGCTTGGCCTTGGCCGCGGCATGGCGGGCGAGGACCCGCGCCGCTTCCGCCTTGGACGCGCGCACTTCATCGAGATCGGTGCGGATATCGGCGGCGCGGCGTTCGATCTCGGACACGGCCGCGCGCAGCAGGATCGCGCCGCGCACGATGTCCGAAGGCGGTGCCGGATGGGCGAACATCGCCTCGGGCGGATAGAGGGCGAGCCGCTGCAACGCCATCACCGCCTTGCCGGTTTCGGCGTGGCGCGCGCGCAGCCGGTCGGCGACCATGGCTTCGGCGCGGCCGAGCGCGGCGACCTCGGTTTCGAAGCGAGCCAGCGTCCGCTCGCCGTCCTGCGCGACGCGGGCGGCGGCGACGGCGCGGGCGCGCACCTGCTCGATCTCGACCGCCAGCTCGGCCGCGCGCTTTTTGAGTTTTTCGCTTTGCTCGCGATCGCGCGCGATGTCCTGTTCGAGCTGCTTCAGGCGGCGGCCTGGATCGTCCTTGGTCTCGGACCAGGCCGCAGCCGATCCGAGCGCGCAAACGACGGCGAACGCCAGCGTTCGCAATAGCGCGCGACCGGCACCGGTCATCGCCGTCCGGCCGCCTTGACCGCGGACCCGGACACGAGCAGGGACTCCCCGGTCATCTCCCTCGGCTGGGCGAGGCCCATCAATCCCAACACCGTCGGCGCCACGTCGCTGAGCCGCCCGTCGCGCAAACCGACTATCGACGCCGGGCCGTTGACCAGGATCGCCGGCACGAGGTTGAGCGTGTGGGCGGTGTGCGCCTGGCCGGTGGCGCGGTCCGCCATCTGCTCGCAGTTGCCGTGATCGGCGGTGATCAGCATGGCGCCGCCCGCCTCGATCAGCGCGCGCTCCAGCCGGCCGAGGCAAGCGTCGATCGTTTCCGCCGCCCGGATCGCGGCGGAAAGAACGCCCGTGTGGCCGACCATGTCGCCGTTGGCGTAGTTGACCACGATCAAGTCGAAACGGCCCGAGTCGATCGCCTCGACCAGCCGATCGGTCACTTCGATCGCCGACATTTCCGGCTTCAGGTCGTAGGTCGCGACCTTCGGCGACGGCACCAGGATGCGCTCTTCGCCGGGGAACTCCTGTTCGCGCCCGCCGTTGAGGAAGAACGTGACGTGCGCGTATTTCTCCGTCTCGGCGATGCGGAGCTGGTTGAGGCCGGCATCGGCAACCACCTCGCCCAGGATCTTGGTCAGGTTTTCGGTTTCGAACAGCGCTAGGAACAACCGGTCGAGTTCGGCCGAGTATTCGGTCATGCCGAGCCGAGCCGCGAGAGCGGGAACGCGTGCCCGCGCGAAACCGGAAAACGCGGGATCGGCCAGCGCGGCCAGGATTTCACGCACCCGGTCGGCGCGGAAATTGGCCATCAAGAGCCCGTCGCCGTCCTTCATGCCGGCGTAACCGTCGATCACGGTCGGCTTGACGAATTCGTCCGTTTCGCCGCGCGCATAGGCGGCTTCGACGGCGGCGCGCGGCGAACCCGCCCGTTCCCCTCGGCCGTCGACGAGGGACGCGAAAGCCTGCGCCACCCGCTCCCAGCGCTTGTCGCGGTCCATGGCGAAATAACGCCCGATCACGGTGGCGATGCGCGCGCCGGAGGCGTTTCGCGTCGCCGCTTCGAAACCTGCGAGATATTGGAGCGCGCTCTTGGGCGGCGTGTCGCGCCCGTCGAGAAACGCGTGCACCGCCACCGGTACGCCTGCGTTCGCGACGATGTGCGCCAGCGCCGCCATGTGATCCTGGTGCGAATGCACGCCGCCCGGGGAAAGCAGCCCCATCAGATGGCAAGTGCCGCCGCTTTTCTTGAGCGCGGCGACGAAATCGAGCAGGCGCGGGTTGCGCGCGAGTTCGCCGGTCGCGATCGCCCGGCCGATGCGCGGCAGTTCCTGCATGACGACCCGGCCCGCGCCCAGATTCATGTGCCCAACCTCGGAATTGCCCATCTGGCCTTCGGGCAGGCCGACGTCGAGGGCGGAAGCCTCCAGCCGCGCGTGCGGGCATTCGCGCAGGTAGCGATCCCAGTTCGGCGTCCTCGCCAGCGCGATGGCGTTGTCCGCGGCCGGTTCGCGCTCGCCCCAGCCGTCGAGGACGCACAGCACCACCGGGCGCGGGCGGGCGGGAGCCGGGTTGGGCGGCTTCGGGGTCATGATCGCAACAAGGCTATATTACTTTATTCCCGATGATAGGGATGTCCGGCAAGGATGCTTTCGGCACGGTAGAGCTGCTCCGCGAGCAGGGCCGGAACCAGCAGGTGCGGCCAGGTCATGGGGCCGAGCGAGAGCACCAGCCCCGCCCCTTTCAGGACCGAATCGTCGAGGCCGTCGGCCCCGCCGACCAGGAAACAGATATGCCGTTCGCCCCGGCCGCGCCAAGTCCCGAGCAGGCGGGCGAAGTCAGCGCTGGCAAAAGCCTTGCCCTTTTCGTCGAGCGCCACCACCAGCGCCCCCTTGGGCACGAGCTTGAGCAGCAGTTCGGCTTCCCTGCGCTTGCGTTCCGCGGGCAGAAGCTTTCGTTTTTCCTCGCAATATTTGAGCACGAGCGAAGAAGCGAGACGGCCGGCGTAAGCCTCGAACAAGGAGCGCGCTTCCGCGCCCTTGCCTCGCCCGCTTCCGCTTCGCCCGACAGCGGCGATGGTGAAACGCAACGCGCCCTCAGACCGCCCGCGCGCGCGCTTTGGTCGGCGCGTCGAGCCAAAGCTTTTCGAGTGCATAGAAGGCGCGGGTTTCGCCGCGAAACAGGTGAACGATCACGTCGCCGAGATCGACCAGCACCCAATCGTGCGGGCCCTCGCCCTCGATCCGGGTGTCGCGGGCGAGCTTCGCCTTGACCCGTTCGCGCAGGTGCTGCGCGAGGGTGGCGAGATGGCGCTGGGAGGTCCCGGTCGCCACCACCATGAAATCGGCGATATCGGACTTGCCGACGAGGGGAATAACGACGACGTCCTCGGCCTTGTCGTCGTCCAGGGATTTTTCCACCAGTTTGAGCAGGCTGCGGCTCGTCGGTGGAAGTTGTTTTGCTATCCGTCGCGTGATGGGCGTCGTCTCCATGCTTCGGTCGCGCCCGGGCTTTCGACCGGGCCGCGCGCGCGGATTGCGGTGGCGGACGCGGCGCTGAGCCGAATGCGAAGGAATGCCCAGGCCGGCGGGCGCATGTCCGCCAAGGCGCCAGCCGCCGTTCCCGAGATTCGCGCCTTGGCGAACCGCCGGGCGGCCACGGAGGCCAGCGCTCGTAGAGAATAAGCGGGCCGCGCAAAAACCGCAACCGGCACGGTGGTGAAAATCGAACGCCAGTCGCGCCAGCGGGAAATTTGGATCAGGTTGTCGGCGCCCATCAGCCACACGAATCGGATCTTTGGGAATCGCGCGACCAGGCGTTTCAGGGTTTCGGCGGTATAGACGGTGCCGAGTTCGGCCTCGATGGCGCTGACGCGGATGCGGGGATGGCGGGCGATGTCGCGCGCGACCCGGATCCGGGCCTCTAGCGGCGTCATGCCGCGCGCGGGCCTGAGCGGGTTTTGCGGCGACACCAGCCACCAAACCTCGTCGAGGCGCAGCCTGGCGAGCGCCTGGCGGCTGATGTGGAGGTGGCCCTCGTGGGCGGGATTGAACGAGCCGCCGAGCAGGCCGATCCGCTCGGCCCGGCGGCGAGCGGGTTTGGACGTGTTTTTTTTGGGCCCCGGCGCGGCCGCTCTCTTCGCCCGCAACCCGGCGTTCACGCCCGGCCTTGCCCGGTGCCGCGCACCACGTACTTGAAGCTGGTCAACTGCTCGACCCCGACCGGCCCGCGCGCGTGCAGCTTGTCGGTCGAAATGCCGATTTCCGCGCCCATGCCGAATTCGCCGCCATCGGCGAACTGGGTCGAGGCGTTGACCAGCACGATGGCGCTATCCACTTTCTTGAGGAAGGTTTCGGCCGTCGCCGCGTCCTCGGTGACGATGGCGTCCGTGTGGTTCGAGCCGTGCGCGCGAATGTGTTCGATCGCCCCCGCGACCCCGTCCACCACCCGGACCGAAATGATCGCGTCGAGATATTCCGTGTCCCAATCCTTTTCCGTCGCCGGCTTGACGCGCGGATCGAGGGCACGCGCATCGGCGTCGCCCCGTACCTCGCAGCCGGCCGCGATCAGGTCACCAAGGATCGGCGGCAGAAGTTCCCGGAACTTCGCGCGGTCCACCAGCAGGGTTTCGGTCGCGCCGCAAATGCCGGTACGACGCATCTTGGCGTTGAGCACGATGGCGCGTGCCTTGGCCGGATCGGCGGCGCCGTCGACATAGGTATGGCAGAGCCCTTCCAGGTGCTTGAACAGCGGCACGCGGCTTTCCGCCGTCACCCGCTCGATCAGCGATTTGCCGCCGCGCGGCACGATCACGTCGATGAACTCGGTCATGGTCAGCATCTTGCCGACGGCGGCGCGGTCGGCGACGGGGACCATCTGGATCGCCGCTTCCGGCACCTTGGCCCGGGCAAGCCCGCGGCGCAGGGCCGCGACGATGGCGCCGACCGATTGCAGGCTGTCGGAGCCGCCGCGCAGGATGCAGGCGTTGCCCGCCTTCAGGCAGAGCGCGCCCGCGTCGGCGGCGACGTTGGGCCGCGATTCGAAGATGACGCCGATCACGCCGATCGGCACGCGCACCCGCTGGATCCTGAGGCCGTTGGGCCGCGTCCAGTCGGCGATCACCTCGCCGACCGGATCGGGCAGCGCCGCCACCTCGGCGATGCCCTTGGCCATGGCATCGATACGACCGTCGTCGAGCATCAGCCGATCCAACATGGCCTTGGACATGCCCCCGCGACGGGCAGCGTCGAAATCGCGGGCGTTGGCGGCGAGAATATCGGCGCGCGCGGCGATCAGGGCCTCGGCGGCGGCGTTGAGCGCGGCGGTCTTGGTCGCGGCCGGCGTTTCCGCCAGTTGAGCGGCGGCGGCGCGCGCGGCACGGCCGATCCCCTCCATCAAGAGCGCGATGGACGCCTTGCCGCTACGGGCGGGCGTCTTGCGGGCGGAACGGGCGGTCATGAGTTAGCCCGCGTCATCCTTGAAGCCGATGTCCCAGTGACTACCGTCGCAGAACGGCTTGTTCTTGGAGGCGCCGCAACGACAGAGCGTGAAGTGTTCCGTCGAAGCACCGCGCTTGACGTCGGCCCCGACCAGCCGCGCGCCGCCAACAACGGCGTAAGGGCCATTCTCGGTCACGGCAATCGACGGCTCGCGCGCCTGATCCCGATGCTCGACCCCATCGAGGCTGTAGCTGAGCGCGCCCGAAGGGCATTGTTCGATGACGGCGATGACGCGTTCCACGGCCGCGCCGTCGGGATCGATCCACGGTTCCCGCCCGGACACGAAGACCGTCCGCAAGCCCTCGGTGCAGTATCCCGCGTGCGCGCAAATTTCGCGGTCGTCGTGAATCGTCAACCGCCGGCCCGTGTAACTCGCGCGCGGCGCGCCGACGCCCGCATCTCGCGCGCTCGAGAAACCCGCTTTTTTATGGGTGCCGTCGCAATAAGGCTTGGTCGATGAGCGCCCGCAACGGCACAACGCGGTGACCGGCTTGGTCGCGAGTCTTTCCCCGCGCGCGTTCACGAGCCGGTCGAGATTCTTGACCAGATACGGGCCGTCGGGCGCACACTCGATCACGGGGGGTGTCATGGCGTTTCTCCCGGCTCGCCCCCGGCCTTGGTCACAACCAGATCGTCGCGATGAATCATCTCGTCCCGTCCACGGTAGCCGAGAATCGATTCGATTTCACCGCTTTTATGGCCGGCGATGCGGCGCGATTCGTCGGCGGCATAGGCCGCGAGGCCGCGCGCGATCTCGCCTCCCGTCGGATCGAGCACCCGCACCGCGTCGCCGCGCTGGAAATCGCCGTCGACGCGGATGACGCCCGCCGGCAGCAGGCTCTTGCCCGATTCGAGGGCCTTGAGCGCGCCATCGTCCACGGTGACCGTACCCGAGGGCTTGAGCGCGCCCGCGATCCAACGCTTGCGTGCCGCGCGCGGGGTGGAATCGGACACGAACCAGGTGCAGCGCGCGCCGGTTTCGATCGCCTTCAGAGGCGCCAGCACGTGCCCGGCGGCGATCACCATGCGGCAACCGGCGGCGGTGGCGATGCGCGCGGCGGCAAGCTTGGTCACCATGCCGCCCGAGCCGTAGGCCGAACCGGGGCGCCCGGCCATCGCCTCGATCTCGGGACCGATCGAGCGCACCTCGGGAACGAAGCGCGCGTTGTCGTAGCGGCGCGGGTCGCGGTCGTAGAGGCCGTCGATGTCGGAGAGCAGCACAAGAATATCGGCACTGACCATCGCCGCCACCCGCGCCGCCAACCGGTCGTTGTCGCCGAAGCGGATTTCGTCGGTCGCCACCGTGTCGTTTTCGTTGATCAGCGGTACCGCGCCGAGGCGGAGAATTTCGTTGAGCGTGTTGCGCCCGTTGAGGTAACGCCGCCGGTTTTCCGTGTCGTCGAGGGTCAACAGCACCTGCGCGACCGCAAGGCCGTGGCGGGCGAGGGTTTCGTGATAGGCATGCGCGAGGTGAACCATGCCGACCGAGGCCGCCGCCTGCTTTTCCGTCAGTGTGAGATCGCCGTCGGGAAAGGCGAGATGGCGCCTTCCGACCGCGACCGCGCCCGAGGACACGATCAGCACCTCCTGGCCGCGCCCGCGCAGACGGGCGACGTCTTCGGCCAGCGCCTCGAGCCAGCGCCGATAGACGGTGCCGCGTTCGGGGTCAACCAGCAGGGTCGAGCCGACCTTGATCACCACGCGGCGGCCCGCTTCCAGCGGCGTCGCCGGCGGTGGTTTATGTGTTTCGCTTTCGCTCATCGGACTTCGATCTCCGCCGCCCGGCGCGCCTTGGGCCCGGCGCGACCCGAAGATGTTTTCATCCGGCGCTTGCGTTTCGCGCGCGCGAGATCGCGCAAGCGCCGAGTCAATTCCTTGAGCCCGGTGCCGGCGACGCCGGAAATGACGGCAACCTCGTTCAGTCTCGCCTTGGCCTTGTTGCCGAAACGGGCCTTGGCCAGCGCCAAGCGCTTTTCGGCGATCGCTTCGGGCGTCAGCGCGTCACACTTGTTGAGGGCGACGATCTTGGGCTTCCGCGCGAGCCCGGCGCCGTACGCCTTCAGTTCGCGCCGCACCGTGCGCCAGGCTTCTGCCACGTCGCCCTGGGTGCCGTCGACCAGGTGCAGCAGCGCCGGGCAGCGTTCCACATGACCGAGAAAGCGCGTGCCGAGGCCGGCGCCCTGGTGCGCGCCCTCGATCAGGCCGGGCACGTCGGCGAGGATCAATTCGTCCCCGTCGGCCGAGGCGACGCCGAGATTGGGGTGCAGCGTGGTGAACGGATAGGCCGCGATCTTGGGCCGCGCGCGGGTCAGCGCCGCGAGCAAGGTCGATTTGCCGGCGTTGGGCAGGCCGATCAGGCCGATGTCGGCGATCAGCTTCAGCCGCAGCCACAGCCAGCGTTCCTCGCCCGGCCAGCCCGGGGTCGACTTGCGCGGCGCGCGGTTGGTCGATGATTTGTAGTGGGCGTTGCCGAAGCCGCCGTCGCCGCCTTTGGCGAGCACGATCCGCTGGCCGGGTTCGGTCAAGTCGGCGACGATGTGTTCCTTGGTCTCGTCCAGGACTTGCGTTCCGACCGGCACGCGAAAAACGACATCGGCCCCCTTCGCCCCGGAGCGGTTCTGGCCCATGCCGTGGCCGCCGCGCGCGGCCTTGAAATGCTGCTGGTAGCGGAAGTCGATCAGGGTGTTGAGCCCGGTCGCGCATTCGACGATCACGTCGCCGCCCCGGCCGCCGTCGCCGCCGTCGGGACCGCCGAATTCGATGAACTTCTCGCGGCGGAATCCGACGCAGCCCGGCCCGCCGTCGCCGCTTTTGACGAAAATCTTGGCTTCGTCGAGAAATTTCATGGTGGATCGGGGCCCAAAAATCAAAACGGGGGAATGGCCCGGCCATTCCCCCGCGCAACCCGCGCAAGTGGCCGGTCGGCGATCTAGGCCGTCGGCTCCACGCTCACGTACGTGCGCCCGCCGCGACCGGCGCGAAAGCGGACCTGGCCGTCAGCGCGCGCGAACAGCGTGTGGTCGCGACCCATGCCGACGTTGGCGCCCGCATGGAAGGTGGTGCCGCGCTGGCGCACCAGCACGTTGCCGGCGAGAACGATCTGCCCGCCCGCGCGCTTGACGCCAAGCCGACGCCCGGCGCTGTCGCGGCCGTTGCGCGATGAGCCGCCCGCTTTCTTGTGTGCCATGGTGGTTACTCCTTCGCCTTCGCTTTGGACGCGGATTTGGTTTTGGGTTTGCTCTTGCTCTTGCTCTCGCCCTGACCCTTGGCTGCGGCTTTCTTCGCGGTCTTGCCGGCCGGGGCGGATTCGGGGGCGGCGGCCTTCTTCACGGTCGGGGTGAAGGCAGGCTTTTCGCCGGTGGCGCTGACGCCGACGATGCGCAGCCGCGTCTGCTCCTGGCGGTGGCCGACGCGGCGACGGTAGTTCTTGCGCCGGCGCTTCTTGAAGACGATGACCTTGTCACCCTGATCCTGGGCGATGATTTCGGCGAACACGGCGGCCTTGGCGACGGTCGGGGTGCCGACGACCGGGGCCTTGCCGGCCTCGCCGATCATGAGAACCTTGTCGAGGGCGACGAGCGTGCCGACTTCGCCCGGCAGACGTTCCACCGTCAGGCGGTCGCCCTGGCCCACCCGATACTGCTTGCCGCCGGTGACGATGACCGCGAACATGACTGAACCTTTTGTAATTCCTGCCTAAAACGCGAAATAGGTCGGGGCCTGAGCCCGAGGGGCGGCACTATAGCCCGCTTCTTTTATATGTCAACCAGCGGGCACGGCCAGAAAAAGCCGGCTGATTGCGGGTTGGGGCGGGCTTGGTTACTCTCCCGCCCTCTTTCCGCGACCGTCGGCGCGCACCACTTCGGAAGGGTGGCAGAGCGGTTGAATGCACCGCACTCGAAATGCGGCGTACGGGTAACCGTACCGGGAGTTCGAATCTCCCCCCTTCCGCCATTTAACTACATTTTATGTAATAAATACAAATACTTAACTATTTTAGAACAGCCC
>Ga0194127_10001764_pt1 | contig 30918 bp, 29 predicted proteins | sample TA2KigC100mmetaG_FD_148624 | JGI IMG/M metagenome (GOLD analysis project Ga0194127, IMG submission 148624) | Freshwater microbial communities from Lake Tanganyika, Tanzania - TA2015036 Kigoma Deep Cast 100m | ecosystem: Environmental > Aquatic > Freshwater > Lake | place: Tanzania: Lake...
TCATTGAGGCGATCAAGTATCCCGACAAGAAGAAGCGCGTCGGCTACTCCGTTGTGATGCCGTACAACAATCTCACCGACGAACAAATCTCCGACATCGTCGACTACATCGAAGCCCTCTCCAACTAACGCAGCGCATAACCGGCCTGCCGGGCAGCAGGCGGTCAGCGGCGTGTGACGCGACCTCATTTGCGGTTGCGAATGTGATCGGGCACCGGCAGATCGACGCCGGCGCCGTCCGACTCGGGCTCACCGAACACGGTCTGCACGGGTACGACGCCACCCCAGAACGGCAGGTCGTAATCGCTGGCCGGGTCTTCCTTCGGCGGCCCAGTGCGAATCTTTGCCGTCGCACCATCAAGCGAAAGTCGCCAGACGGTCGTCTGACGAATTTCGACCGGACTCGGTTCGCGGGCATTGCCCACACGCCCCGGCAGGAGGAAGTCGCTCAGCACTCGAAGTGCGCGTTCACGATCAGCCCCTTCGAGTCGCTCGGGCACACCAGTTACCACGACACTGCGGTAATTCATCGACGAGTTGAACAGCGACCGCGCAACCACCAAGCCATCGAGCAAAGTCACGGTGACGCAGATCGGCCCAGGCGAACGCATGAGGCGACTCGCCACCGAACCGTGGATCAGAATTGCGTCGCCGTCTGGTGCGTACGCCATCGGAATCACCACCGGTGCACCGTCGGCGTCAATGATGCCGACGTGCGCAACGAGACCATCGGCAAGAATCGAGCGAATCACTGCGCTCTCGTCGCTGCCTCGTTCGGGGTGGCGGCGAGTCTCTCCCATGATGTTCCGAGACTAGAAGACGGTTAGTCTCGCCGGCATCAGCAGTTCACCAACTTCTACCCCCTCGTTGGCATACGCGTATCGAGTGCTCGCACTCGCGGCTGCTGCGGTGTTCCTGGTGGCGCTCGATCTTTCGATAGTCGTCGTCGCCAAGCGCACCATCGATGAGGAGCTGGGCGGCGGAAGCCTCCTCACGTGGGTGTTCTCCGCCTACGCCATCTCCTACGCCGCTGCGTTGCTCACTGCCGGCCGCTTCGCCGATGTGTTCGGTCGCAAGCGCAGTTTCTTGCGTGGCGTGTTGTGGTTCAGTTTCGGTTCGCTCCTCTGTGGTCTGGCACCCACCGCGTGGTTCTTGGTGTTGGCGCGTGTCGTGCAGGCATTCGGTGGTGCGCAGCTCTCGCCAGCAGCACTCGCCCTCCTATTGCCCGAGTTCCCGGTCGAAAAACGTACTCAAGCCATCGCCATCTGGGGTGCCAGTGGAGGCCTAGCGGCGGCACTCGGCCCATCGATCGGCGGGATTCTCGTTGACACGCTCGGCTGGCGCTCGCTGTTCTTCATCAACATACCCATCACGTTGCTGACTGTGATCATCGGTCGTCGTTTGCTACGCGAGTGGAAAGACCCGAATGCGCAACGCAAGGTCGACTACCCGAGTGCCGCGCTCGGGTTCAGCGGTGTGGCATTCGTAGTGCTCGGCATCTCACAGAGCGAAGTGTGGGGCTGGCAGGATCGCCGCACGATCGGCGCCATCGTGGCGGGAATCGTGTTGTGTGGGTTCTTCGCACTGCGCTGTCAAAAGGCGACCAGCCCGATTCTCGACCTCAAGTTGTTCCGCCTGCGATTCGTCGTCGCCGCGAACGTGGCCGGTGTGCTGTTCAGCATGGGTTTCATCGGCATGTGGTTGCTCAACACGTTCTGGTTGCAGGCCATGTGGGGCTACAGCGTGGCGATGTCGGGAGCCGCCGTCATGCCTGGCCCCACAGCCGCGGCATTCGTTGCACCGTTCGCCGGCAAGTATGCCGACCGCTTCGGTCACTCGCGCATCCTCTTTCTTGGTTCACTACTTCTCACAACCGGCACGTTTGGGTTGGCAACGACGATTCCCGATACGCCGGCCTACCTTTCGCGCTATCTGCCGTGGATGCTGATTACCGGCGTCGGTGTCGGTCTCAGCATCACGACACTGTCGAGTTCCGCGACGGCGTTCCTGAAGCCGACACAGTTGGCAATGGGTTCGGCGCTCAACAACACTTTCCGCCAAGTGGGCACGGCGCTCGGTGCTGCGTTGTCGTTGGCGATTGCAGCGCCAACTCTTGCCCGCGTGGAGGCCGCCCGACGCAGCAGCGAGTCGGTGCTTGACGTCTCGACCGCCGAGTTGCACGCGGCGTGGATCATGAACGCTGGAATATTCCTCACAGCGGGGTTTGCGATGGTCGCGATCTTTAGGCGGCCGACTGAATCACAACTCAGCGACGCACGCGGCTAGTCGCGGTCGCGCTTGGCCCGACCGAGTATCGCCGACACGACACTGATGATGAGCCCGGCCCAGAACGCCGGCCAGAACCCACTCACGTCGAGTGCGTCGCTGAGGTCGCCCACCCAGATCAGCATCCATGCGTTCACCACGATGCTGAACACACCGAGCGTCAAGATCAAAGCCGGAAACGCCACGAGGCGAATGATGTTGCCGACGACTGCATTCGCCAGACCAAAGAGCGCCGCCACCCAGAGGTGATTCCAGATTCCGTCGGAGATGTTCACGCCGCCGACGAACACGTCAGCGAGCCACACCGCCAGTGTCAGCGCAATCCAGCGACTGATGAGGTTCATGGCTGAGCGCTACCGCTGGTATGAATCGCATCAGCTGACCCCACAGGAGTCGCGACGAAGAGCGGAATCCGCCGCGCAGTTTTCTCCTTGTATTGGGCGTAGGGGGCGAACGCCGCGACGGAACGCCGCCACCACTCGTCATATTCCGCACCATCCACCAAACGCACGCGCACGAAGAACGGCTCCGGCCCGTCTTGCACCGTCACCTCATTGGGATGTGCAACCAAGTTGTGATACCAATCCGGATTGTCCGGTGCCCCGCCTTTGGATGCAACGAGCGCATATTCACCGTCGTGTTGCACACGCATGAGTGCGATCTTGCGCACGGTGCCCGACTTCGCGCCGCGCATCGCGACGATGATGACGGGGATGCCGGTGTCACGCAGAGTGCCGGCCTCCCGGCCCCCGGTGCGCTCGTACGTTTCTACTTGGTCGCGCACCCATTGCATGGTGCTGGGGATGTACTCACCAACGAGGTGTGCCACCCACGCAGTCTGTCAGGTTCTCGGGTAGCGCGACCCGTCAGGAAAGTTGCCGTACAACGGACGGTCACCGTTCGTCACCGAATCCACCAGCAAGTCACCACCGACGAACGCACCCTTCCACGAACCACCGCGACCACCGAAGACTTCTTCTCGGTCGCCGCGCGAACGAGGCTTGTTGATGCCTACCTTGAACGCGAGAATTTCGTCCGCTACGCGCTCGGCAAAGTCGAGGTCGTCGGTTGCGACCGACGCAACGAGCGAGCCGTTCGACGCATTCATCGCACTGAGGAATTCCGCCTCGGTGTCCACCACGACGATGGAATCGATCGGCCCGAACGGCTCGGCGTGGTGCAGCGACCACGCAGACGGTGGTTCGAGCACGCACGCAGGCGCCGCGTAGGCAGAAGTGTCTTGCCCGGCGATGAAGCGTCCGCGCGACAGGTTGGCGTGCAGGAGCGGGATGCCGCCGGTGCTGATTGCTTCCTCGAATTGCGCGGCGAGGTTCTCCGCCTTTGATCGCTGAATCACGGGGCCGAAGTCGAGATCGGGCAAAGCGTCGTCGTCGTTCTCCACCGCGCACGGGTGCCCGAACTTGAGCGACGCCACTGCTGGGTAATACATCTCGAGAAAGTCAGGTAGCAGGCGGCGCTGCACCACGTATCGCGGATATGCGGTGCAACGCTGCTTGGCATAGGCGAAGCCCTTCTTCACATGCCCGGCGAGATCCTTCCACTGCGAGAAGTTCCAGACGCCCCACGCGTTGAGGCCTTCTTGTTCGAGCACGTGACGCTTGCGCAAGTCGGCGAGGCGAGTTGCGACCTTGCGACCGTTGGTGCGACCACCGACGAAGACCAACGCGCCGAGTTCGGGCGTGCTGATCAATGCTTCGCTCAGTTCGGCACCGCTGCCCGACACGAGCGTTGCGGGCAGACCGGCGCGGGCCATCATCGCGTGGGCGAGCGTGAGCGCGTGGAAGCCACCCTGCGTCGGCGTCTTGGCCACCACGGCGTTGCCCGCCAGCAACTGCACGAGTTCGGCGTGCACGAGCACGCTCAGCGGATAGTTCCAGGATGCGATGTTCGACACCGGGCCATCGAGCGGCGTGCGGTCGGCGAGTTGGCGTTCGATCTGCGTGAGATACCACTCGACGCCGTCAAGACAGCGGTCGATGTCGTCGCAGGCGAGTTTCCACGGTTTGCCGATCTCCCACATCAACAAGCCGGCAATCGTGTCGCGCTGTTCGCGCAGTAGAGACACTGCCTTCTTCACGCGCGACATGCGTTCGTCGAGCGGTATTCGCGACCATTCGTTGTCTTGCTTCACCGCCAACGCCATCGCACGATGGGCGTCGGCCGAGGTGATCACCGGCGCACCGACGATCTGCGAGCCATCGACGGGCACCGTGTGCGGGCGTGTCGTGCCGCCGCTCACCCACTCGCCACCGATCAAGTTGCGCAACGACTGCGCTTCGAACGCCTCGGGTGCTGCGGCGCGGGCCTGCCCGTGGAAATGGGCCCACGCAGTGCCCGGCTTTGCGTGCAACGCCATTAGTCACACGCTAAGGCTGTTGGGCACCGCCACGCGAGGTCCTGCTCCGATGTTTCCGTGACGGTGGTTGGTGATGGCGATGCTCTGCTCCTTCAACCAGCGTGGGGCTTCGACCGCACCGTTGACGGCGATGTCACGACGGTCGAGCGAGATACCGAGTTCGGCGAGTAGCGCAACGATCTCCTGCGGAACGGCGACGGCACTCAGCCAGCGCACACGCTCAACGGACCGTCGCACGATGATGTTCCGTAGCGCAGGTGCAGTCATCCCGCTGGCATCCGCCCACTGCACCGGTGTCATCACCAGACTGCTGACTCCATCAACGGTGTGACGAATCACCGCTGGGACTGGTTGATCAGCGACTACGACGACGCTGTCGTAGGGCACATAACGGCAATAGTTGTGCTCGGCACGCAAACCCGCGGTCTCGCGCGCGACACTGCCGGTTGATGCCCACCACTCACGGGCAGAGTCGACGCAGGCATCTGCCTCGGCCTGCGTGTCGACACCGCGCCAATTCATCAGTGCTTCCACGTAGTGCACACCTCCGGCCTTTGCCGTCGGGCCGACACTGCTCTTGCGCCAACCCCCGAAGGGCTGACGATTCACGACGGCACCCGTCGTCCCGCGATTCACGTACAGATTGCCGGCCCTCACGTTCGCGATCCAGCGCTCACAATCCTGCGCGTTGAGCGCCTGCACACCCGCGGTCAAGCCAAACGCAACCGCGTTCTGCCACTCAATCGCGGTGTCGAGATTTGGTGCACGCATCACCGCGAGCACGGGGCCGAACCACTCGGTGTGATGCGACCACGAGCCGGGCCGTACACCGAGCCGCACACCAGGTCGGTACAGGCGCGCATCACCGGGGAGTCGTCGTGGCTGCACCAACCACGACTCGCCCGTATCAAGGTGATGCAGCGCTCGCTCGAGCGCCTCGCCTGGTGCACGGATCAGCGGGCCAACGTTCGTCGACGGCTCGTCACCCCAGCCAACCTGCAGGCTCTCGACGGCATCCCGCAGCTGGCGTAAGAACGAAGAGCAATCGAGCACTTCAGCATCGACTATGGCGAGGCTGGCCGCCGAACACTTCTGGCCAGCGTGACCGAACGCTGACTGCACGATGTCCTTCACCGCGGCATCGACATCGGCGCTCGCCGTGACGACGATTGCGTTCTTGCCGCTCGTCTCCGCAAGCAGCCGCATCTCGGGTCGCCATTCGAGGAACATTCGTGCGGTGGAGTATCCACCCGTCAGAACCACGGCATCAATGCGGGCGTTGCTCACCAGACCGCGACCCACCTCATCGTCGTTGGTGCGCACAAGGCGAAGCACGTCGCGCGGCACGCCCGCCGCCCACAGTTGCTGGGCGAGCCGGTACGCGATCGCCACGGTTTCCGGTGCGGGTTTGAGAATCACCGAATTACCCGTCGCCAACGCGGCGCAGACTCCGTCAGCCGGAATCGCATACGGGAAGTTCCACGGCGGCACGACGAGCACCAGGCCGAGTGCCGACGCAGTCGGGTCTGCACAAACGCGTTTGGCCTCCAATGCATAGAAGCGCGCAAAGTCGATGGCTTCGCTGACTTCTGGATCGGCTTCAGTGAAGGTCTTGCCCGCCTCGCGCATCATTAGTGCGATGGTGTCGCGCCGTTCTCGTTGCATGATCCGCGCTGCAACTCGCAGGATTTCGGCGCGCCTGCCTGCGCCGATATCCGCCCACCCAGGCTGTGCCCGACGGGCAGCGGCAACATGGTCGCTGACCTCGTCCGCCGTTGCAACATCGACGCGCGGGAACTGCACCGAAATACCGAACGGCAACTCGGCGGTGTTGGTCGGGTCGCCATCACATTGGTTCGCGAACCTTGCGCGGGCAAACTCGGCATCGGCCTGTGCGCGCACGAGACCATGGCGACGGCTCGTCGTTGCGAGCGTCGCGCTATCACGCACGCTGGCAATGAATCGTGCCTGCTGCTCCTGCCATGCAGCGTTGCCCGGATGCATCGAAAACGAGGCACGTAGATAGTTCTCGGTCGACGTGTTCTCGTCGAGTCGACGGACGAGATAGGCCACTGCCGCCGGGAAGTCGTCGTGGCGTGTCACTGGTGTATAGAGAATCACCGAACCGGTTTCATGGGCGAGCGCCAGGGCTTCGGCATTTGCCATGCCCTCGAGCATCTCTATGTCGATCTGATCACCGACCCCACGCTGCTTCGCGAGCGTCAACGCGTACGCCAAGTGGAACAAGTTGTGGCTCGCTACACCCACGCGAATGGCGGCCGCGTTCTGTTGGTTCAAGAGGTTCCCCAGCATTCGCACATAGCTCGCGTCGACGTCTGACTTCGTGGCATACGGTGCGGCCACCCAGCCGTGCAATTCCGCCTCGGTTGACTCCATGGCGAGGTTCGCCCCCTTGACGAGCCGCACTTTGATGACGCCACCAGATCGTGCATGTCGTGCGAGCGCCCAAGACGTGAGCCGCTGCAAGGCCTCGTGTGCCTCAGGAAGATAGGCCTGCAAGACGATCCCGGCGGTGAGTCGTTCGAACTCTGGCTCGTCGAGGATCGACATGAATGAGCGCAGGGTAATTTCAAGGTCGCGGTACTCCTCCATGTCGAGATTGACGAACGTTCCGCTTGCCTGTGCGGCGCGGTACAACGGGCGCAGGCGTTCGGCGATACGCACCAGCGATCCGTCACGATCCACGGTCATCAACTGGGCGACGATTGCAGAGAGTTTTACCGACACGTAGTCGACCTCGGGCCGCGCAATCATCTCCATCACTGCGCGATAGCGAGACTCGGCTTCCGCATCACCGAGCACCGCCTCACCGAGCACATTGATGTTGAGTCGGGCGCGACCAACGCGACGCTTGCGAATGTGTCGGGCGAGGCGTTGTGTTTCGGCAGGAAGGATGATGCCGTTCGCCCTCATCCGTACTGTCTGCTCGACCACCTTCATTACTGGTGCCGCGGCAAATACTGACGCGACTCCGACGAGGCGCAGACCGACTGCATCAATCACACCAAGCCCGCGAGCGCTGGCACGCTTTGCCGCACATCGTAGGATGCGCGCGGCCTCGCGCGACGATGGAGTTCGCACCACCTCATCGGCGAGTGCCATCGTTACGGCCAGACCGTCGGGATCATCGAGCAGTCGCGCAAAGCGTTTGCGAGTGGCGGTATCGCGTCGTGTGCGCAGATGCTCCGCCGTCGTCAGCAACCGACTGGCGAGGCGGCAACTCTCGTCAATCACCGCGTCCATCGACGCCCCTCATCCCACCACGGGCTTTTCGGCATGTTCCAGTGCGTTGCGCAGCATGCCCGGGAAGATGATCGCATGGAACGGGATCAGCACCCACCAATACAAGCGGCCCGCCAAGCCGCGCGGACGGAAGATGGCGCGTTGCACCACGTGCGTGCCCGCAGTCGCGGCACCACTCAAGTCAACGGCTTCCGAGACCCGGAACTCCAACCATGCCTGGCCGGGCACACGCATCTCGGCACGCAGCAGCAGCGTCTCGCCATCCTTCACATCGGCAATGCGCCAAAAGTCGAGCGGATCACCGACACGCAATACATGCTGATCACGGCGCCCACGACGCATGCCGACGCCGCCGAACACCGAGTCGACCCGCCCGCGCAATCGCCACAACCACTCGAAGCCGTACCAACCCGTCGTACCCCCGAGCGACGAGAGCACCTTCCACACTGCGTCGCGTGAGGCGACCGTGGTCTGCTCGCGTTCGTCGACGAACAATGTTCCGCCAGTCCACGCAGGGTCGGTGACGGCGACATCCCACGCGACCCACGGTCGTGAGGCGTCGGTCCACTGGGTCGGTGCATTCGTGCGTTCAATCGCGCGCTTCACGGCCTGGTCGAACGTGAGCAAACCATCGGCTGGGGCCGGCAAGGCCTTCAGCACCGACTTGGACGGGTCGACCACCACCTTGTTGATCAGCGAATCAATCAGCGGGCGCGCGATCGATGCGGGTACCGGCGTGACGAGACCCACCCACATGCTCGACACCCGCGGCGTGAGCAACGGCACCTTCATGATGATGCGTCGTCGCAGCCCTGCAATCTTCGCGTAACGCGCCATCATCTCGCGATAGGTGAGGGTTTCTGCACCACCGACGTCGAACACGCCGCGGACGCCATCGGCTGCACGCGCCGCCGCCACCAAGAAATGCAGCATGTTGACGATCGCAATCGGCTGAGTCGGGTTGTCCACCCAACGCGGCGTGACCATCGCCGGCAGATGTTCCGTGAGGTATCGCAGCATTTCGAACGATGCCGAGCCGCTACCGATGATGATGCCCGCGCGCAACTCGATGACGGGCACCCCCGTGCCGGCGAGCACCTTGCCTACCGAGCGGCGCGACTCGAGGTGCTTGCTGAGGTTGTCATCGTTCGCGATGCCACCCAGATATACGATGCGCCGCACCTTGGCCCGCGCGGCTGCCTCGGCGAACTTTTGGGCCATCGCAGCCTCGAGGTCGTCGAATTTCGCACCGGTGCTGATCGAGTGCAGTAGGTAGAACGCAACATCAACATCACGAAGTGCCGTGTCGAGCGATGTGTCATCGAGTGCGTCACCTTCGACCACGTCGACTCTGTCGATCCACGCGGTGTTGCGCACCTTGGCTGCCGAGCGCACCAGCACTCGCAAAGCGAAGCCTTCGTCGATGAGGAGCGGCGCGAGACGTCCGCCCACATAGCCAGTTGCACCAGTGACGAGCACTCGCCGGGGTCCGGTATCGCTCACGCCTGCGACGCTAGGTGACTCATCGGCTCGGCATGATGCGAAGGTACGCTCGTCACAATGACTGCGGCGCGCGACGGCATTCATGTAGAAGTCGGCCGACGATTGCGGTCGCGGGGGCTCGTCTATACGAGCGGTAGGCGGCAGCTGATCGAAGCGTTGCTGGGCATCGGTCGACCCGCAACGGTGCCCGAGTTGCGCAAACACCGGGGCCGTCTCACGCAAAGTTCGATCTACCGCAACCTCGGCGACCTCGAGCAAGCGGGCGTGGTTCGGCGCGTGGCCGGCACCGACGATCACGCGCGCTACGAACTCGACGAGTACTTCATTGGGCATCACCATCACCTCATCTGCGTGAAGTGCGGTCGCGTGTCTGACTTCGTCGTCCCCCACGAGGCGGAGCGCACGCTCAACGCCACGTTGAACAAGGCGGCCAAACTCGGGAAGTTTCGTCTGACGGGTCACCGTCTTGACGCACTCGGCTTGTGCGTAAGTTGCGCATGAAGCCCTACGCCTACATCGCGGGGCCGCTCTTCGACGAGGGTGAGCGATGGTTCATCGAGTTGGTGGATGCCAGAGTGGCGGCACTCGGGTTCGACACGTTCCTCCCCCATCGCGACAACCCACCGAAGACACCTGACACCGTGCGAACGATCTTCAACAACGACAAGGGGGCCGTCGACCGTTGCGACGTCATCGTCGCCAATTTGAACGGCATTACCACCGACGACGGCACGGCATGGGAACTCGGTTACGCCTTCGCGCGCGGCAAGTACGGCATCGGCATCTTCACAGACTGGCGCGCGAGATTCCCAGCCCAACTCGAAGTGGTGAACCTGATGATGCAGTGCTCACTCGATGTGCTGGCGCGTTCGCTTGACGAATTGGAGGCAGCACTCGTCGCGTGGAAGGCGTCGCACTCGGCGACGTAGGCACCAACTTCATCACCTCGTGAAACTCTCCGACGCCCGACTGCTCAGCTTCGACTGCTACGGCACGCTGATCGATTGGGAATTCGGCATCACCGATGTCGTCACACGATTGGCGAAGCCGCACGGTGTGCAACCAACCGAGACCGAGATCCTCTCACTCTTTGCCGCGCACGAAACCCACGTGCAGGACGCGAACCCTACATGGACGTACCCGGTGATCCTTGCCGAAACATGGCGGCGCATGGCGGAGAGTCTCGGTCTGCCGTCGCGCTCGAACCGTCCCGAGCAGTGCGAGCGCGATGCCCGGGCATTTGCTTCGTCGGTGCCGACGTGGCCGGCGTTTGCCGATAGCCACCAGGCGCTGCTCGATCTGCAGCGGCAATGCAAGCTGGTGATTCTGTCCAATGTCGACAACGCGAGCTTCGCGGGGTCGAACGCCCGACTTGGTGTCACGTTCGATGCGATACTCACCGCGCAGGACATCGGTTCGTACAAACCAGACGTCCGCAACTTCCATGTGCTGCTCGAAAAGGCGCGTGCAATGGGCGTCGGTCCCGAGCAACATCTCCATGTCGCACAAAGCCTGTTCCACGATCATGTTCCCGCGCAGTCCGTCGGGTTACGGACCGTGTGGATCAACCGCTACGGTGCCAAGCGCGCTGCCGCGGGTTCACTCGGCGCCACACCTGCAGCCGCACCCGTCACCCCGCATTGGGAATACCCGACATTGCGCGCGCTTGCCGACGCGTTGTTTTCGCGCTGAGCCAGACCGCATCGAACCGTGCGCAACTAACCTTTGCTGGCGTGGGAAACATCTTTGCCCCGGGTATGCCCGTGCCGTCGCTGGCCGCCGCGCGAAAGATTCGCATCGGGAGCACTGCCTACCCACTGGTACTGCCGAAACTTCGTGACTCTCGACTGCATGTGGCGGGAGTCGTCATCACTCTCCACACCCTCGGTCAGGTAGGTCTCGGGTTCCATGTCAGCGTGCCGCAGATCCTGGCGGCCATCGTCACCTGCTTCGTTCTGCAAGTGATCATCACCTTCCGCGAGAAGAAGGCGTTCGTGTGGCCTGCCAGCGCGCTGTTGACCGGCAGCGGCATCGCGCTCATCTTGCAAGTGCCGAGCACTCCGGTCGGCGACCATTGGTCGTTTCACCAGTGGTGGATGTTCTCTGGTATCGCGGCGTTCTCGCTCTTCACCAAGTTCATCGTGCGTCGCAACGGGTCGCATGTCTTCAACCCGTCGAACATTGGGCTCGTCATGGCATTCATCGTGCTCGGCAGCACCCGAGTTGAGCCACTCGACTTTTGGTGGGCACCAATCAGTAATCCCGCAATGGTGCTGGCGTATGCCGTGATTCTCGTCGGAGGTTCGCTGGTCACGCGCCGGCTCGGTCTGATGACCACGGTGCTGTCGTTCTGGACCGTGCTCATGATCGGCACTGCCGTGAACGCAGCGTCGGGTCAATGCTTCACCGCGCGCTGGGCATTCGCGCCAGTGTGCGGAACCGACTTGTGGGTCACCCTCGTGACGTCGCCCGAGATCCTCATCTTCACCTACTTCATGATCACCGACCCGCGCACCGTGCCACTTGGTCGTGTTGGTCGCATTTTGTTTGGAGCGCTTGTCGGCGTGGCGTGCGTGATGTTGATGGCCCCGCAAGAGACGGAGTTCGGCGCGAAGGTCGCGTTGCTTGCTGGTCTGACCGTGATCACCGCGGTTCGACCACTGCTTGAGCGGGTGGTGCCCGCGCCGGGTAGCGAGGGCGACACGTTGCGCGCTTTCGCCCGACGGGTGCTGAACGGGGACGACACCACTGCACCGTCCGCCGTGCGCACCAAGCGCGGCTCCACCATCGTGCTCGCAGCAGCGCTTGTCGTAGGTGCGCTTGCTGTCGGCGGGCGTTCCGCGCAAGGAATTCTGGCCAGCGAACCAGAAGATCTGATGGGTCGACTCGCCACTCGTATCGACCCGGCGACGTTCCCCTCGATTCGTGTCGATCAAGCGGTCATCGACTGGGACCACGAGATCAACGTCGAAGGCGCTCGGGCGATCGTGCTCACTCTCGCCGAGAACCTCGCCCTCGAAAGCGAGGCGACGCTCGAGAACGACGCGAAACTGCTGGAGGCCATTGCCCACGGCGATCGTCTGGAGGCAATGCAGGCGCGACTCAGCGATGCCACACTCTCTGGTCAAACCGTCGTCGACTCGTACGACATCGACGACGTTCGTGTCACGCTGCTCGTGCCGTTCGGCCGGCAAGACGGCCTCAGCCTCGGCATGATCGCCCAAGGCACGCGCCTGACCGAAGTTCACGACTCATCCGGCACCGTCGTGTCACGACGAACGGAATCGTTCGAAACCATGTGGGCGATGCGACGAGCAACCGGCGCGCGCTGGCTGATCGTCGCTGAACTGCCCGTGCCCGACAACGCGTGAGCCCGCGCGCTCGTCAGCCGAACACATTCGTCGCATGAAGCGTGGCCCGCTCGGAGCCCTCGCACTGGTGTCGGTGGTCGGCGCCACAGCAGCAATCCTTGTGGTTCGCACACAAGGCGACGAAGACCCGGTCGTGCCGAGACTGATCGACGAGGCGGCTTCGGCCGGCATCGACCACGCGTATGACGGCGAGTATCCGTTCTTCGTCGGGGGTGGAGTCGCTTCGTTCGACTGCAACGACGACCTCAAACCCGATCTCTACTTCGCAGGTGGCGTGAACCAGGCTTCGCTCTACGTCAACGAAAGCCCGGTGGGTGGCGCCTTGCGATTCTCCCAGAAGACATCCGCAGTAACTGATCTCGAGTTGGTCACCGGCGCGTATCCGCTTGATATCAACAGCGATGGCGTGATTGACCTTGCAGTGCTTCGTCGCGGTGCCAACGTGATGTTACGTGGCCTCGGTGACTGTCGCTTCGAAGACGCGACACCGTCGCTCGGCATCGACGGTGGCAACGACTGGACGGTGTCGTTCGCCGCAACATGGGAAGCCGATGCGTCGCAGCCGACACTCGCGTTCGGCAGCTATCTCCTGCCTGACACGTTCGACTGCGCACCGAACCGCCTCATGCGCCCATCGGCGGGCAGTTACGGGGAAACCGTCGACTTACCTGCGCACTGCACGCTGTCGCTGCTCTTTTCGGACTGGAATCGCGACGGCAAGATCGACCTTCGCGTCAGCAACGACCGTAACTACGACCGCGAGGCACGCGAGCAGCTCTGGCGCATTCGATCCGGCGAAGCCCCGCGCGAATACGGCGTTGCCGATGGCTGGCGTGATCTCACCATCTGGGGCATGGGCATCGCCAGTTATGACCTCACCGGTGACGGCAAGCCCGAGGTGTATCTCACGAGCCAAGCCGACAACAAACTGCAAACCCTCGATGCAGCCGCGACGGGCCCGAGCTATCAAGACATCGCTCTCGCGCGCGGGGTGACCGCAACGCGCCCATATACGGGCGGCGACATACTTCCTTCCACGGCATGGCACCCAGAGTTTGACGATGTGAACAACGACGGACTCATCGACTTGTTCGTCGCAAAAGGAAACGTTGAAGGACAAGTCGACTACGCCGCGTTCGACCCCAACAATCTGCTGCTCGGGCTCGCCAACGGCACATTCGTCGAGCGCGGTGCCGAAGCCGGCATCGCCAACAACGCACGCGCACGCGGGGCCGCACTGGTCGACTTGAACCTCGACGGCATGCTCGACCTCGTCGTCGTCAACCGACGAGTGCAGGTCGAGGTGCGTCGCAACGTCGGCGACGGCACCGCATCGTCACCGACCATCACAGGCAACTGGCTGGCGCTTCGCGTTCGACAACCAGCACCGAACACCCAGGCGGTTGGTGCGTGGGTCGAGATTCGCTTCGATGGTCGCGTCGTTGCGCGGGAAGTCACCGTCGGCGGCGGTCACGCCAGTGGCGACACCGGTTTCATCCATGTCGGGCTCGGCAAGGCGATGCAGGCTGAAGTACGCGTCACCTACCCGGGTCGGCCTGCCAGTGAATGGCAATCAGTGGAGGCAGGCGCCTTCTACGACGTGTCGCGCGACGCAACAGCGCCGGTTCGATTGCAGCCGCGCGACTAACTCAATCGACGCGATCGCGTCGCTGCGCCGCTAACTGGCGCTGGCGGGCTTCTGGCCCATGATGATCATCGCCAGCACTTCGTCTTTGGTCACCTTGTTCTTCTCGACCGTGCCGACGAGCCGACCCTGCATCATCACGCTGATGCGATCGGCGAGATCGAACACGTCGTGGATGTCATGACTGATGAGGAAGATGCCGATACCTTCCGACTTCAGTTGCGCGATCAACTCACGCACCTGCACGGTTTCGGCCGGTCCGAGTGCGGCAGTGGGTTCGTCCATGATGAGGATCTTGGCGTCGAAATGCACGGCTCGCGCGATCGCCACCGACTGGCGCTGACCGCCAGAGAGCGACCGCACTGCCGTGCTCAAGTTCTGGAACCGCGGGTTGAGACGCTTCATCACGTCGCGGGTGGCTGACGCCATCGCCGAGTCGTCGAGCGCTCCGCTTCGAGTGCGCAATTCACGACCGAGAAACACGTTGGCTGCAGCATCGATGTTGTCGGCGAGGGCGAGTCGTTGGTAGATCACTTCCACACCGTGGGTGCGCGCGTCGCGCGGGTTGGCGATGGTGACTGGCCGACCATTGACGAGAATCTGGCCAGAGTCGGCCGGGTGGGCACCCGCAAGTGTGTGGACGAGCGTCGACTTGCCAGCGCCGTTGCCACCAACGACGGCGACGACTTCGCCCGGGAACAAATCGATCGTCACGCCATCAACGGCGCGCAATCCGCCGAACGACACGTGAATGTCCCGCATCTCCACCAGTGGAGTGCCGGTTGGTGCGTGTGTGCTGCTCATGTGTTCACCCGCCTATTGGCGACCGGTCTGGATGATGAATGCGGCGAGAACTAGGCCGACCACGAGCGAGATCATCGCAGTGCGACGGCGGTTGAGCCGCAACGCAGAGTCAATCGACACCGCGGTTACAAGCACGATGCCCACGACGATGTCTTGCGAGGGCGAGTCGATGCGTAAGAGCACCATGCCGGAGCGCAGCGACTGCATGACCACTGCGCCGAGCACAGCACCCGAGATGGTGCCGATACCACCGGCGAACGACGTACCGCCAATCACTGCCGCCGAGATGACGTCAAGTTCGTTCTGGATTCCGAGGTTGGTGACGGCGGCGTTCAATCGAGCGGTCTGCACGGCACCGGCGACGGCACACAGTACGCCCATCAAGACAAAGGTCATCATGATGGTGCGTCGTGTGTTGATGCCACCGAGTTCGGCGGCTTCGGGGTTGCCACCAATTGCGTACACATAGCGCCCGAAGCGGCGTCGGCGCGCCAGGTACGTGACGACCACGGTGACGAGAATCAAGATGACGACGGGGTTCGCCACGCCGGTCGGCAAACCGTTGATCGGTGACTCGTAACCGATGGCAATCAGCCAGACCGAGAGAATGATCACCGCGCACGCGATGACCGCAAACCCAATATCGAACGGGAGTGGCCGCATACCAAGCTCATGGCGCTGGCGACGACGTCGTGCCAGCCACACGCTGGCGACCGCGCCGATGCACCCGAAGATGGCGAGAATCCAACTGCGACCTTCACCGAGCGACCCATTGGGGCCGCCGCCCAACAATTGAAAGTTGGTGTCGAGCGGCGAGACGGTCTTGCCCTGCTCGCCCATGCGGAAGATGAGACCGCGCCACACCAAGAACCCGCCCAGCGTGACGATGAAGGCGGGCACACCGCCGTACGCAACGACGGCACCTTGCACCGCACCGATCGCAGCACCGAGCACGATGCCAATGGCGAGCGCGATCGCCCAGGTGTAGGGCTGGTCGAAACCGAGGCCGAGCCGCTCAGGTATCCATCGTGCTTGGGCAACTGCCATCACGTAGCCAAGAAAACCGAGTAGCGAACCGACGGACAAGTCGATGTTGCGCGACACGATGATGAGCACCATGCCGGTGGCCATGATGGCGATCGATGCGCTCTGCACCGAGAGATTCCAAAGATTTCGCGAGGTGAGGAACGCGCCGTCAGACAAGAAGTGAAAGCCAACCCAGATGACGACAAGTGCCGCGACCATTCCGGCAAGGCGCGTGTCAATCTCGCTGGATGCAACCAGCCCGCGCAGGTTGCGTCGCGCAGCAGTGTTCGAGTCAGCGGCCGTGGTTTGACGAGTGTCGCTCATGTGTTGAGACCCCCATGCCTGTGCACTTATCGTGCATCACCGACTTATCCGCCTCATAGAAAGTAGCCGTAAAAGGAACGTGCCCTCCGCCCGTGAGGGCGGAGGGCACGTCGCGTGTCAGAGACAACGCTGCCCGGTCACGGGCAAGCGGCTACTGAACCTGCGGTGACTCCTTGGCAGAGCGTCGCCGAATCACTCCAACCCGCGTCAAGCACTTCATTCAGGTTGTCCTGGGTGATGGGCTTGGGCGTGAGGAAGATCGACGAGATCGAGTTTCCACCAGGCGTGGTGAATGCACCGGCACCCGAAACCGCTGAGGCGTCAGCGTTCGCGCAAAGCGCGAGAGCCGACTCACCTGCAACACGGCCGAGTTCACGAGCGTCCTTCCACACAGTCAGCGACTGCGTGCCAAGAGCAACGCGGTTCAGCGCGGCCTGCTCGGCGTCCTGACCCGACACCGGCACTTTGCCGGCGAGGCCCTGAGCTGCCAAGGCGGCGATCACGCCACCGGCCATGCCGTCGTTCTGCGCGAGAACGGCATCAACCTTGTTGCCTTCTGCCGAGAGCACCTGCTCCATGGTCGCCTGCGCGTTTGCAGGGTCCCAGTTGTCGGTGTAGGTCTCGGAGACGATGTCGATGTCACCAGATGCCACAGCGGCACCAATGACTTCTTCGAAGCCCTCGCGGAGGAAGTCCGCGTTGGCGTCAGTCGACGAACCCTTGACGATGACATAGCGGCCCTTCGGCACGCGCTTGAAGATCTCCTCTGCCTCAAGACGGCCGACACCCTTGTTGTCGAACGTGATGTAGAGGGCCTGCGGATCCTCGATCAAGCGGTCGTACGCAACGACCGGTACGCCGTCGCCAATCGCACTGGCAACGGCCGGCTTGATCGCCGTTCCGTCTTGTGCCAAGACGATGAGTGCCTTCGCACCCTGCGAGATGAGGTTCTCCAAGTTGCTGGCCTGCGTCTCTGCCGACGACTTCGCGTCGTTCGAGATGTAGGTACCGCCGCCGGCCTCAATGGCCGCCTTGATTGCAGGCTCATCCCACTTCGCCCAGCGCTCTTCCTGGTAGTTGTTCCAGGACACGCCGACGATGCAGCCGTCTGCGCTTTCCTCCTCGTCTCCGCCGCAGGCTGCGAGCACAAGTGCGCCGGCAGCCATGAGAGCGAAGAACTTCTTAGTGTTCTCCATTCGGTTTCCCCCTGTAATGGTGTAGCTGACCCTGATTGGGTCGGCGTAAGACTAGTGGGGTGAGACAGGCGACACAAGGCCAGGAGTGAACATTCTGTCCACCTCCACGCCGACGTGGAGTGTCGTCGACCCCTGTTCACGACCCCGTGACGCCCGGTCGACCTCCGAACGGCGCCCCAGGGCGGGAAACTATGTTGAGGGCACTCCTTATGACTACACACGACCGACCCCAGTTTTCGAATCTCTCCGCCGGGCGCGCCGGCATCGGCAACGTCTTCCAGGAGCGACCCGGCAAGTACATGATGCTGATGGCCTTTGCCCAGGAGGTGCTGCGCGAGGTCTCGCACCTCTCGCCCGCCCAACGAGAAGTCATCGCGGCGTACACCAGCAAGCTCAATGGCTGTGAGTACTGCTGCGGGTCGCACACGGCATTCGCTGCATCACTCGGCGCATCTGATGACGATCGACGAGTAATCGAAACCGGGCAGATCGACGGTCATCCACTTGCGGCACTGCTTGCGTACGTGCGCAAACTCACGCTTACTCCGAGCACGATTTCCGATGACGACAAGCAGGCAGTGCACAGCGCCGGATTCTCCGAGGATCAATTGAAGGATGCGATTGCAGTGTGCGCAGGATTCAACTTGTTCAACCGCATCGTCGAGGGCCACGGCATCGCACCGCACGCAAGTTATGAGACGGCAACCACGATGATCAATACCCACGGCTACGACCGGCGCTACTAGAACGAGGATTCACGCCGATGAACACCACCAAGGACAAATTTTCATTCGGTATGTGGACGGTGGGGTGGCAAGCCCGCGACCCATTCGGTGAGCCGACACGCGCGGCGCTCGACCCGATGCACATCGTCGACAAGCTCGCAGAAATCGGCGCGTGGGGTGTCACCTTCCACGATGACGACCTCGTGCCGTTCGGCTCAAGTGCCAGCGATCGCGACGCCATCATCGCCCGCTTCAAGCAGCGACTCGCGGCAACCGGCATTTGCGTACCGATGATTACGACGAATCTTTTCGCGCATCCGGTGTTCAAAGACGGCGGCTTCACGAGCAACAACCGCGACGTGCGCCGATATGCCCTGCGTAAAGTGCTTCGCAATATTGAACTGGCAGCCGATCTTGGTGCGCGCACATTCGTGTTGTGGGGTGGTCGCGAAGGGGCGGAGTACGACCATGCCAAAGACGTTCGCGCGGCACTCGACCGCTACGCCGAAGCCATGAACACCCTCACGTCGTTCGTCATCGAGCGCAAGTACGACGTTCGGTTCGCAATCGAACCCAAGCCCAATGAACCGCGTGGCGACATCCTGCTACCGACCATCGGGCATGCAATCGCATTCATTGAGAAACTCGAGCACTCGCACCTGGTGGGCCTCAACCCCGAAGTCGGCCACGAGCAGATGGCGGGTCTCAACTTCACCTCCGGCATCGCACAAGCAATGTGGCAGGGCAAGTTGTTCCACATTGACCTGAACGGTCAGCGCGGTATCAAATACGACCAAGATCTCGTCTTTGGCCACGGCGACCTGATCAACGCGTTCAGCCTCGTCGACTTGCTCGAGTTCGGTGGCGTCAGCGGAGCACCCGCGTATGACGGGCCACGACACTTCGACTACAAACCGTCGCGCACCGAAGACATGGACGGTGTGTGGTTCTCCGCTGCCGCAAATATGCGCATGTACCGACTGCTTCGCGAGCGCGTGGCGGCCTTCCGCGCCGACCCAGAGGTTAACGAGGCCCCTGCAGCAGCCCGTGTTGGCGAACTGTCGAGGCCGACCCTCGCCAGCGGTGAGACATGGAAGGACATCATCACCAACGACGCCATCGCAAAACTCGATGTCAATGCCGCAGGCGCCAAAGGTTATGGTTTCGTGCGACTGCAACAACTCGCCGTCGAGCACTTGATGGGTGCTCGCTGAGACGTGACGCTCGTTGCGGGGGTCGATTCCTCGACGCAGTCGTGCAAGGTGGTCATCCGCGACGCGAGTACTGGTGTGCTCGTGCGGCACGGTTCGGCGAAGCATCCTGACGGCACCGAGATTGACCCGGCGCATTGGGAGCGCGCACTCCACCAAGCAATTGCTGCAGCCGACGGACTTGACGATGTTTCGGCGATATCAATTGGAGGTCAGCAACACGGTGCGGTATGCCTCGACGATGACGGCAACGTCGTTCGCAACGCATTGTTGTGGAACGACACACGCTCCGCCGACGCGGCCACGCAACTGGTGAACGAACTCGGCGCAGCAGCGTGGGTCGACGCCACCGGATCGGTGCCCGTCGCATCGTTCACCGTTACGAAACTTCGCTGGATCGCCCAGCACGAACCCGAGAACGCCAAGCGAACGGCTGCGGTCTGTCTTCCCCACGACTGGCTCACGTGGCGATTGCGAGGTGCAACCTCGCTCGACGATCTCGTCACGGATCGATCCGACGCGTCCGGCACCGGATATTTCGACTCTGTCACCAACCGGTACCGACGCGACATCCTCACTCGCGCGCTCGGGCACGACGCGGTGTTGCCGCGCGTGCTGCAGCCAGCAGAATCGGTCACCTGGGGCTCGCGAGTCGTGGGGCCCGGCGCGGGCGACAACGCAGCGGCCGCAATCGGTGTCGATGCGCGCGACAAAGCCGTGGTATCACTCGGCACATCGGGTACGGCGTTCGTGCGCAGCAACGTGAGTGCGCGTGACGTCTCGGGCGCAGTTGCGGGTTTTGCCGATGCAACCGGGGCCTTTCTACCACTCGTCTGCACGCTGAATGCCGCTCGCGTGCTCGATGCTGCATGTGCCGTGTTGCGTGTCGATCATCAGACTCTCTCTGAGCTCGCACTGTCGGCACCTGCCGGTGCGGATGGTCTCGTCGTGGTTCCGTATCTCGCTGGCGAACGCACGCCGAATCTTCCGCTCGCCACTGGCAGCGTGCTCGGTATGACGCTCGACAACACCACACCTGGGCACCTGGCACGCGCCGTAGTGGAAGGCGTGCTGTGCGGCATGGCCGATGCACTCGACGCACTCATCTCTCACGGCGCACGAATTGATCGTGTCGCGCTGGTCGGAGGCGCGGCGGCCTCTGTCGCGGTGCAGCGGATCGCCCCGGCAGTCTTCGGTGTGCCAGTCGAAGTGCCGCCCGCTGGCGAATACGTTGCCGACGGTGCGGCTCGTCAGGCTGCGTGGGCTCTCACTGGAACATTTCCTGATTGGCCGCTCGATTCAGCGAGCGTGGTGCATGAAGCTGCTGCGACCCCGCATGTTCGCGCGCGCTACGTCGAGGCTCGCGCGCATTGGATTACGCAACAACTCCCAGCGTGAGAGGCTGACGACATGCCGGTATCGCTGCGAGCGTGTCCGCTTCCAGTGACAGAGATTCCGGCAAATCCGCCACCCGCGTTGACTGCAGCGGTGTACAGGGCACGAATCGCGGCGACTCGTGAGCGAGCCCGAGCAGATCCGTCTCTTTGAGTACGCCGCTTGTGTCAGCTCCAGGGGATGATGTCACTTCTCCAGCGCGTACGCCCTGACGTTCGCGAAGACGATCTTGAGCGCGAGCTCGATAGTCGTGGGTTGACCTCAAGTTGTCACCGCATGGTCGGGGTCGGGGGAAAAGCCCGACAAGTCTGGCGAGTGCGTCATCGAATACTGCCCGTCAGGGCGACGCCCTCACTACCGCCTTCGGCGTGACTGGTGCGCTCACGTGCCGGGCGGGTGCCGTTGCAAGCGGTCCGCACGAGATGCCCGAAGCATCACGCGAGTCCTACCAAGGTTTCTTCCCCAACCATTTCACCGTCGCCCGCGCCTGGTCTGCGGCGCTACATCTGGGGCCACTTGCGGAGAGGTGTTCGCTGCAGCCGAGTCGGTGCGCGACACATCGTTGTTTGATTTCGCATTGAGCCCCGGCCACTACCTGCATCTCGACGAATGGGTGAACTCGCCGTTTACCGCGGGTAACAGCGTGCCCGTCCGTTCGGGCATGGTCATGCAGGTGGACATCATTCCGGTGTCGAAGGGGCCGTTCGTTTACGTGGATCTCAAAGACGGTGCGGCGCTTGCCGACGATGAGTTGCGGGCGAAACTGACACAACTCGACCCCACGCTCATGCAGCGTGTCGCGCGACACCGCGCCTACATGATCAATGAACTTGGCTACGTGCTCGACGCATGCGTGCTGCCACTCGGGAACACCTCGGGATGGCTCGCACCGTACGTGACGAATCTTTCGCTTGCCCCTACGCACGCGTAACACACAGCGCCATTCAAGATGGCTTTACCGCGCCGAGCCATTCGCAAAGTCCGCCGCTTGCCGGTGAGTGTGGGTTATTGTCGTCTCATGAAACCCGTCACCGTTCTCCGGATCACGACACTGCTCGCCGCATTCGCCAGTTTCGTCTTCAGTGTGTGGCTCTACTTCGCCAACGACGGTGCCGTTGACGACAAGTTGAACGGCATCTTCGTCGGTGTATGGGTGCCGTCGATTCTCGCGTTCGGGTTGTTCCTCATTCAGGCGCTACCGAAGCGAGATTGACGATGTCACAGGGCGGAATTTTCGCCTTCGGCTGTGTGGTGTTCTTCGTTGTGATGACCGGCGCATTCTTCTTTGGGCTGGCAACAATGCGCGAATTGGCGGACAAGGAGAACTTCCGGGGCGACCCCAAGCCGCGCTGAATCAGGGGCCATCCACCGCTACCCCACTTCTGCCGGTTCCGGACGATTCTTGCGGTAGCGGTAGCCAAGCGACTGACTCGTCCCTTAGGCTCGCGGTATGCGGCACGGACTTTTGGGACGGGCCCTTGGTGTCGCGACTGTTGTCCTCGGTGTTTCACTAGCAGGCTGCTCGACCGACCGCCTGGGAGTGGAGGCAGTCGTCGAGTTGCCTGATGCTTCGTACCTGCGCACCGTGGTGAGTGATGACGAGTTCTCGTACTTCGGCGATACGAACGGCACCGTCTACAAGGTGCGGCATGACGACCTCGGTGTTGCCGAGTCAAGTTCGGTCCCAGGCGCCAGTGGTTTCTGGTCGGCAACAAAGACTGGAGACTTTGCCTTCCTCGGTGATGCCGACGGGCACTTGTTCAAGATCCGCCTCGCCGACCTGAGCGTTGCGGCCGAGACCATGGTGAAGCGTGGTGCAGCCCTGCACTCCATGCAAATCGTTGGTGGTTCGCTCTTCGTCGGCGATGGCAACGGTGGTGTGCATGAGTTATCGCTCGATGATCTCAGCGTTATGGCCTCGGCGGTTCTTCCCGGTGCGGGAGGTTTGCTCTCGGCGACGAGCGACAACGAGTATGTCTACTTCGGCGACTCATTCCAAAATGTGTGGAAGTTGCGGGCGGCGGACTTGGCCGTGGTGCGTTCAACCCGACTCCTCGATGCCAGCTATCTCGCGTCGACAGTCAGCGACGGCGACCACCTCATCCTCGGTGACGGGGCAGGCGGAGTGTGGCGGCTGTCAAAGTCAGACCTTGCCGTGGTGTACCAGCGTCGACTGCTCTCTGGTTACGGACTGTGGGCCGCATCTACGACCGGGGGCGATGTGTACTTCGGCGACTTCTTCGGCAAGGTGTGGCAGGTTGCCACCGACGACCTCACACTGCGTTCGAGCGTGCAACTCACCGAGGCTGGCTATCCCGATGCTTTGTGGGCGGCCGACATCGTGAACGGGAATGCGTACATCGGCGGTGATTCGGGCCGCGTGTGGAAGGTGCGCCTCACCCCGTAGTCGGCACGGCCGGATCATTGGGAAGCGGGTCGCTCTGCAACCATCGCGGGTTGGCGACCGCCACCTTGTCATGAATCGATTCGCGCAAGACCGCTGCCAGCGCTTCGAGGTCGTCGTCATGGGCACCGCCGCGAATGGCGTTGGCCAACGACCGGTCGTCACCGTGACCGAGGCTCGCCAAACGTGACCGGTGGGCGGATCGTTGCCGTGTGAAGTCGCGCAGTTCTCGCTGCACGATGTCGAGGGCGTTGACCGCGACCTGAATGTCGAACGTGCGTCTCGACGACGCGGGTTGCGTCGCGGCCTGCGACCACCATTGCTGCACGGACTGCACGATCTCGAGCATCGTCGGCCGGTCGTGCGGTGCACTCACGCGGGCACCGGCGACAGGAGTTGCAGGATGTCCCACTCGTTCTCACAGACGCGGCGACCAAGGATCGCCAGTTCGTGGCTGTTTACCAGCCCACGCAGGTGTGTCTGGCTCTGCATGATGCAGATGAGACCCCACTTCAGGGTGCCGAGCACCTCCCACCACCGCAGTTCCTCCAGCGAGATCACGGCACCGCCAGCGGCGGCGTAGTGCGCGAGCATCTGCTCCCGCGTGGCGAGACCAGCAACCGGGAGACCCGACCCGAAGCGCCACGCGCGTACGCACATCCACGCAAGATCCTCGACGGGGCTGCCGAGGTGGCTGAGTTCCCAATCGAGCACTCCACTGAGCCCTGACGGTGTGACGAGCAGATTGCCTAGACGCAGGTCGCCGTGCACGAGCACGTTCGCGCGCGGTGCGGGGCGGTGCAACTCGAGCCAACGCAGGGCAATCTCAAACACCGGGTGCGGGTCACCAAGCCCATCGAGGAGGTTGCGCAACGACTCAACTTGGTCGGCGTCGGGAAGTGCCGCAAGTTCGGCAGTCGGCGCAGCATGAATGCGGGCTGCGGCTTCGGCAATCTGTTGTGGCAGCCGCCTTCTTGCAACTACGAAATCGTTGTCGCGCAGGATCTTGCGGGCAATCGATTCACCGGCGATCGTCTCGACGATTACGAACGGGCGTTCCAACGCATCCGAGCGCGAGCCATCGAACACCACGCGTGGCGTCGGAACTCCGGCACCTGCGGCGACATCGAGCACCCGCACCTCAAGGTCCAGTCGTGTGACAGCCCCGCGGCGCAGTCGTTGCAGAATCAACTGGCGTCCGTCGCACTCCAACCGCCAGGTTTCGCGTGACGCACCGCTCGAGAGACGCTCGAGTCGTGTGAGCGGCCCGCTTCCAAGTACCGCTTGTAAACGTGACGCCAACTCCGCGTGTTGAATCACGTTGCTGGTCGACTACTCGGCGAGACCGACCGGTTTTGCGTCGATGATTTGATCGAGATACTCACTCATGCCGTAGCCGACCCGCCCGGCATGCGCGCCGCTCGTGATTCGCCACTGCGTCATCCCTTCGCTGATGCGGGTGGTCAGCCAATTCTCATCGGCATCCTTGCGACGATTACGCAGCGGAATCAGGTTGAGGACGTCACCCGTGAACGCCCAACTGCGGTTGGCCGCCTTACTCGACAGCGTGCCCTGTACGGTTTGGTGGAAGTGTTCGTCACCGCGGGTCACCGTGGAGAGTTGCACGTCGTCGCACAGGTGCAGCGTGTCGGAATCCCACACGAAACCCCCGCGCACACCCGCTGAATCCTTGCGCGCAACGCGACTCGCCATGAAGCCGAGGTCGTCGCCGAAGTTGGCGGTCAACCACCGGTAGTACCACGGAGCCTGCCAGTAACGCGGGCCCCACGAGTGGTCGCGCAACCCGAACCCGCTGATGGCGAATTCGTCCGTGCCGACTCGCACGCTGCCGGTGCCCCGCACGAGTTGTTCGTAGTGACCTTTCGCAAACTCCTCGCCGGGTCGTTCGTGCGGCGTTTCTGGCTCTCCGCCGAACATGCTGTCGCGGCCGTTCCCACGGAAATCAAGGCTGACCTCGCAATCCACGAATGGATTGCTCTTGAACGCCGCGCGCGGGTCGGACATCTCCTCGGGGTTCGTGAGCAGCAGCACCTTTCCGGCATAGGTCACGCGCAGATGCTCGAACGGTGTGATCATCGTCCACCTGAGACCGGCGGCGTCGAGCGCGTCGTTGTTGCTGATCTGCGGCCGGTTGAACATGAAGCCGACGCGACCGTCGGGCAGATATATGCACACCGTCATTTCGGCGTAGCCCTCGTTGGCGCGATTGCCCATCCGCAGCCAAATGCCGAGCCGTGAACCGTGGTCGAAACAGTTGATGTACATGCTCTCGTTGAAGTTCTGTTCCTCACCGAGCGGGTGCATGTATTCGTCGCTCTCGAGCAGGCGAACCTTGGGTGGTGGCGTCATGGCACGAGCATACGTCGGCGAGACAACTGTCGCTCTATCGCGCAAGCATGAAGTCGAGCGCTATGAGCACGAATGCCACCGCACCGACGACATGGATGAACTTTCGCCGCGCCGGCTCTTCCAACTCGGGATACCTCACCAACACGTAGCGCAGGTACAGTCCGTAGAGCGCGGCAACGAGCGGTACGACGATCAGCAGCCACATGACCTCAGTTTTGTCTGCTGCCTACCGCGCCGCCCAACCGTCCGCGTCAAGATCTTGAGCGCGAGGTGATAAGGGTGCCCCCAGTGCGAGCCTGTTGTGTGGCGCTCCCGCCAGGAGTCGAACCTGGGACCTGCGGTTTAGGAAACCGTCGCTCTATCCAACTGAGCTACGGGAGCTTGGCGTGATGTGAGCGTAGATGCTCTGACTCTTCGCTCAACGGTCAGGCTAACTACGCTCGCCGTCGAGGCAGGTTCGCATGACTGACGCACCGCGACTGAAGCACAAGTACGGACGCATCGACACGGACTACGCGATGGCGCTCGCCACCCGCGCTCCCGAAGACGACGGCCCCATCTACATGGTGAACCTCATGAAGTACCACGAGGTGGCCCAGTACGCCGAAGACGCTGGTGTCGAGAAACCCATCAGCGGTCGCGAAGCCGACGATCGCTACAACCCTGCGTCGATTCTGGCGAAAATCGGGGCGACGATCGTCTTCGTTGGTGACGTCATCAGTAATCGTGCCGGCGATGAAGATTGGGATCGCATCGCCATCGTGCGCTATGCCACACGCAAGTCGTTCATCGACATGCAGGCGCGCAAGGACTTCGGCGAGAAGCACGTGCACAAGGCCGCCGGCATGCAGCGCACGATCATCGTGTGTTGTCGCCCCGAAGACGTCTCGCTCGACCATCACGGTCGACCAAAGTCGGATGACAACCGACTGGTGGCGATGGTGGTGCAACGCACGAGCGACCGCGGTGCGGCGTTTCGCGAAGTCCCTGGTGCGGTGAATCTTGCCGCCGAGGGCACCATCATCGGTGACGGTCGCGCGTGGGACACCGTGCAGTTCGTTGCAGTTGATTCAATCGATCAACTCAACGGCGTGATCGCATCGTTGCCCGGCTATCCACAAGGCGAAGCCTTCGTGATGGGTGTGCGTGCTTCGATGGATGCAATCACGCAAGGCTGACCCACTCCAGGCCGACGAGCGCAGGATTGCCGTGCACCTCGAAATCGAACGCCGCGACATTCGCACGACACGACTGGCGACGACGATGCCACCAGGGCAACTGGCCGATGGTGAGGTGCTGCTGAAACTCGAGCGCGCCGCGCTGACTTCCAACAACGTGAGTTACGCACTGAGCGGCGACTTACTCGACTACTGGGGCTTCTTCCCTACCGAAGCCGGCTGGGGACGTCTACCGGTGATGGGGTTCGGTGTGGTGACGGCGTCGCACAACCCCGAAATCGAGGTCGGGGGTAGGTACTTCGGTTTTTATCCACTCGGCGATCATCACGTGGTGCAAGCAAAGACTTCCAGCGGTGGATTCATTGATGCCGCAACAGGGCGCGAGAAGCACGCGATGGCGTACCGCGGTTTCGACCGCGCCACCCCGACTGCGCACGACGATGCGATCCTCATTTTCCGTGGGCTGTTTCTCACGTCGTATCTGCTCGAAGATTTCCTGCGCGAGCGCGAGAATTTCGGCGCCAAGCAGGTGATCATCACGAGCGCGTCAAGCAAGACATCCATCGCGCTCGCCCACTGCGTGCAGCGGTCATCCGATCTTCACGTCGTGGGGCTCACATCGACAAGGAACGTCGACTTCACGATTGCTCTCGGCGAGTACGACAGCGTGCTGAGTTACGACGACATTCGCGAGTTGCACGACGAAACCTCCATCGTGGTCGACATGGCCGGCAACCCGAATGTCATCGGCGACATTCACCGCCACCTCGCAGGCTCGGTGGCCCACTCGTGCAGCGTTGGTGCCACCCATTGGGATGCCGTGCGTGGCGGCGTCTCCGTACCGCCGCCGAAGCCCGAGTTCTTCTTCGCGCCATCGCAACTCGCCAAACGCGGCAAGGAATGGGGCCGCGAAGAATTGAATCGCCGAATTGCCGACGCGCTCGGGGTCTTCATCGAAAGCACCACGCGGTGGATGACGATTCGCCACACCCATGGCGCCGAAGCCATCACGGCGCTCTATTGCGATTTGGTGAGTGGTCGCGTAGCGCCGAGCGTCGGCAACATCGTGTCGTTCGACTGAGCGCGACCCCGAACTTCGCGACTTGCGCGCCACTCCCGCGATGCCGCAACCCGGCGGGCCAGATCCTTAGTACGGCAGCGTGTACGAGTTCTCGAACTCGTCTTGCAACACCGTCGCCAACGACCGGGTCGTATCGACAACGAGTTCTTCGTCGAGCGTGCGCACGCGATACCTCCACCCAGTCGGCATGCGCAGACGTTCGCCGAGCGTCGGCAAGGTCTCCTCACTCATCGATGCATCCACACCCATGCACAGCGCCTGCATCACATAGGCCTTGCCACTCGGGTCGACCAACTCGTAGACGGGCTTGCCCGCATCGAAGAAAAACACTGCACCACGATTGATCTTGTTCTCGTTGTACGGCCCGGCGCCGGGTTTGTCGCCGAGTGCGATTGTTGCGATCCGTCGAAATTGAATTCCACCGAAGTCACGAATCACCGGCTCGACCGGCGCCACCTTGGTGCCGAGACCGTCGAGCACCCACTTGCGTGGACCATTGAGTTTGACGAACACCGCACCCATCTCGGCGGCGATGGCGGCGGCATCGAGTTTCTCCCACAGGTGCTGCGGGCAATCGTTCAGCATCTGTGTGCCGTACACCTCGGCGTGCAAACCGTCTTCACGCAGATAGATCGGCAGCACCTCGCCGTAGCGAACACCGCGCATGTGGTCGATCATGCGTGCGGGGCGGGTCGGGTTCGTCGTCATCGCAATGCTCCCGTTGCGACACCGTAGTGCGCATCGGCAACAATGTACGCATGGGAGCAGCGAGGCGCGACAACACCACTCTTGATGTCGCCATCGTCGGCGCCGGATTCGCCGGCATGTACATGCTGCACCGCGCGCGTCAAGCGGGGTTCACGGCGGTGGTGTTCGAGCGCGGTTCGGGCGTTGGCGGGACGTGGTACTGGAACCGCTACCCCGGCGCGCGATGCGACGTGCCGAGCCTCGAGTACTCCTATCAATTCTCCGACGAGCTGCAACAAGAGTGGGAATGGTCGGAGAAGTACGCGACCCAGCCAGAAATCCTGCGCTACGCCGAACACGTCGCCGATCGGTTCAACCTGCGACGTGACATGGTGTTCGATACGAACGTCGTAAGCCTCGAGTGGAAGAGCGATTCGTGGTTGGTGTCGACGACTCCAGCAAGTGACGCTGCACGGAGTGTCGAACGCTCGCAATACTTCGCGCGATTCGTCGTGCTCGCCACCGGATGCCTGTCGTCGGCAAACACCCCACGCTTCATCGACGATCACCTCTTTGCCGGATCCACGTATCACACGGGCGCCTGGCCCCACGACGGTGTCAACTTCACCGGGCAGCGCGTCGCCGTCATCGGGACCGGTTCATCGGGAATCCAGTCGATACCCGTGATCGCGCAGCAAGCCGCACACCTCACGGTGCTGCAACGCACGCCGGCGTACTCCGTGCCGGCGCACAACCAGACGCTCGACCCCGCATATGTCGCAGAAGTCAAGGCCAGCTACCAGGAGTTCCGTCGCAAGAACAGCCTGACACGTGCCGCGCTCGGTGGCGACACGCCGACTGGCTCGTATGGTGCGCGTGAAGTAGGCGACCACGAGCGGCGCGCGGCGCTTGAAGAGCGCTGGCAGAAGGGCGGCCTGCTTTTTCTGGGTGCATTCAACGACGCACTCACCGACCCAGAGTCGAACCGTCTGATTGCCGACTTCGTGCGCGACAAGATCCGCGGCATCATCCACGATGCCGACACCGCTCGCAAGTTGATGCCTGATTCCGTGATTGGTTGCAAACGCCTCTGCGTCGACACCGACTACTACGACACCTTCAATCACCCGAACGTTTCGCTCATTGATCTGCGCGAGCTACCCATCCGAAGGTTTACAGCAAAGGGCATCGTGGTTGGCGACGGCACTTCGACCGAAGTTGAGCACGAGTTCGACGCCATCGTCTTTGCCACCGGCTTTGATGCGATGACCGGCGCAATCCAGAAGATCGACGTCACCGGTCGCGATGGTCGGTCACTGCGCGACGCATGGTCGGCTGGTCCGGTGAACTACCTCGGGCTGTGCGTGCACGGCTTCCCGAATCTCTTCACCATCACCGGCCCCGGTAGCCCGTCGGTGCTCACCAACATGATCGTGTCGATCCAACATCACGTGGAGTGGATCGCCGACTGCCTCACGTGGCTGCGCGAACGTGACCGCCCCACCATCGAGGCCGACGCTCGCGCCCAAGCCGAGTGGGTCGACTACGTGAATGCCGTGGCGGGGCTCACGCTGTTTACCTCGTGTAGTTCGTGGTATCTCGGCGCGAACGTGCCGGGCAAGCCGCGCGTCTTCATGCCGCTGCCGGGGTTCCCTGCCTATGCCGATTACTGCGCCACGGTTGCCCGCGACGACTACCGCGGCTTTCGTACTTGACATCGTCAAGTACGCTCGCGGTACGTCTACTCGGAGGCAGACATGACCACTATTGAGCGACACTCATCGAACCCTTACCTCGCGGGCAATCTCGCGCCCGTACACGAGGAAGTCACCGTTACCGACCTGCGCGTGACGGGCACGATTCCATCAGAGCTTTCCGGTCGCTATCTGCGCAACGGGCCCAACCCTGCGGGCAGAGTAAACACCGACAAATACCACTGGTTCTCCGGTCACGGCATGGTGCACGGCATTCGCCTCGATGCCGGTCATGCAAAGTGGTACCGCAACCGCTGGGTGCGCACGAAAGAAGTGTGTGACATTCTCGGTGGCACGCCTCCTCCATCTGATTGGCCT
>Ga0194127_10001765_pt1 | contig 30915 bp, 27 predicted proteins | sample TA2KigC100mmetaG_FD_148624 | JGI IMG/M metagenome (GOLD analysis project Ga0194127, IMG submission 148624) | Freshwater microbial communities from Lake Tanganyika, Tanzania - TA2015036 Kigoma Deep Cast 100m | ecosystem: Environmental > Aquatic > Freshwater > Lake | place: Tanzania: Lake...
GGATCATCCTATCACAACGGAGGGTCATGCTATCTCTTGAAGAATTAAATGAACGAAGATTACCAGGAAAGAATATTAGGCGGGAACCACCCTACTATCTTTGGTACCTCTTTGGCTGTTGCTAACAATTGTAAAACCTCCAGGTATTGAGAGGAGTCAGTTTCATATTGGTCACAATGACCTGGTAGCTGTACTTGCCCATCCAGAAGAGGGTGAGTTGTTCCGTGGGGTCTTCTGGGATGAGACGCCTGATCACCACAAAACGATATTTCTTTTTCCATCTTGTGGGTTGATACATAAACTCCGCACTCTCCAGACCAGAGGAATGGACCTGATAAGATAGGCTTGCAATTTCTCTCTTGACCGGAGCGGTAAGCTTGGCCACAATGACAAAAAGGGCTTTGTTGAATTCCAAATATTCGATGTTCTCGTGATCGTAAAAACCCTTGTCGGCTCACACAGTTACCCTCTTTACAGAGGAAGGCAATTTGGCAAAAGAGGCCTTCAGGAGTTCGACGGTTCCCGTAGCGGTGTGGTATCGCCGGGGCGAAGTTCTCCATGCCAGAAATCTTTGGTGATTCCATTGAAACAGAGCAGTGGATGATAAGAAGGACGTCCCCACTTTTTGGGGTTGTAGCCGATCCGGGCCTGCTCTCTGCAATCATGAGGGTGAGCGCGACCAAGGCATTATCTCCAATCCGTTTCGTCCCGTCTTTCCGATAAAGGATACCGTTCCCATCGAGAAACCAGAGGAAAAGAAAGGCAGCGATTCTCTTGTTGCCGTCAACGAAAGAGTGATTCTTGACGACAAAGTAGAGCAGATGAGCGGCTTTCTCCTCAATGCTCGGGTATAATTCTTTCCTGTCAAATGTTTGATAGATGGCTCCGATCGAACTTTGAAACGAATCATCCTTCTTAAGCCCAAAGAGCCCGCTTGAAGTTATTTCTGATTTTTTTGCCAGATAGCTGATTGCCCTATATGCCTTGTTGTAGGTAATGACGAAAGGCGCCGGTCCGGTGGTGCCCGTGACAGTGAGCCTTCCATAATCGTAATCGTCGAGCAGATTCAAAGCGAGGGAATAATCCGTAACCACTTTGAGGAGTCCCCCTGCCTCAAGAGCGGTAAGTTGCCTTTCTTCGATGATCCTCCCAAGAATGTCAACGGTCTCTTTAAGTTCCTTAAGCCTTGCATTTTCTTCACGAAGCCGCTTTTCATTGATCGAATAGCCATTTAAGATATGATCTTTGAGGACCTGCGTTGCCCAGATGCGGAATTGGGTCCCTCGGCGGGAGTTCACTCTGTACCCCACAGAAAGGATAGCATCCAGATTGAAATATTCGACCATGTAGGTTTTGCCGTCAGGGGCAGTTGTTGCATTTTTTGCAACAACTGAATTCTTTTTCAATTCATGCGATTGGAATATATTGCGAAGATGTCGGGATATTACCGACTTATCCCGTTCAAACAGCTTAGCTATCTGGTTCAGGTTCAACCAGATAGTCTCTCGTTCGAGACGAACATCGAGCTGGGTTTGCCCATCTTCCGTTCGATAAATAATGATTTCGCCTGATGGTTTTTGATTCATATTTGCTTGTACTTTCTCACCGGCGTGAAGAGAAGATGGGTACGTTGGTTCAAATACAACTTAACCATCACCGAAACAATTAAGACCTTATTCTTTCTCGCCTTTCAATCTTGTTACTTTAAAACCGTGATTCGTTACTCCCGCCTACATTTAAGTTTCGGCGGACAGGCGTGATTCGTGACCGTAGGCTCAGCGCCTTTTTAAGAATAGGCTTTTGTTGGAAGATCCATGTTATCCACACCCACCGGAATTTGACCCAACATATCAAAAAATGTGAAGGAGGGCAAGCAAAGAAATGGTTTAAATGACCTGGTTCCATCTTTCCCATTCTGAAATATATTGCCCCTATTCTATGTCCAAAGCCAAAAAGAATCAACCCATTCCTTTTCCCCACCACTTACAATCCACATTCCACAACCCACATTCTAAACCAACACCTCCTCCAGGAAGTGTCATAGGTTTACCCCGTTAGAAAGTACCTCTGATTGCCTGGTGCGAACCAGCCTGTTTAAAAACCAAGGACTTCCTAACGGGGTTTATCTATATGGAATTTAAATGGAAATTAAGTGGATTATTGAGGTACTTACGGCCTGGTTTGAGTCACTGTTGGTCTTGCCTGAAAAATGGAAGCACCCCAAAAAATCGTGCTTCCCGGGGAGGTTCACACTGTGAGAAATTCTATTTGTCCCGATTCAAAACCGAATAGTGGTTATTTCTAACAGGGTAATTACCATTTTATTGTGCACTTGGCAGCGCACTTTACCGGCCAGTTGCGTAATTTGGTGTTCCTGTGGACTTTCAACCCTGTGCCCTCGGTATGCCTTTGGCCAAATAGTCCAATAGACCCAATCACTCAATGGCCCCCAAAATGCCTAACCTTGGAGCGATGATACCACATTTCACTTTAAGAGATTCAATTCTTTCTTAATTTCCTCTGAGAGCCAATGCCGAATCAAGGTTTGATAAGGGACCGATTTCGTCGTTGCCAATTTCCTAATGGCTTGGACCTGAAGGGGATCTATTTTAATCGTTATATTCTGGAGTCTCCTTTTTCTCCTTTTTGAAACAATATCACGGCGGAGTTGTTCTCCCAAGCTAAATTCAACAGGTTCCTCCAAGAGCTCATCAAGAATGTTTACCTGGTCATAGTACTCCGCCCACTGCTTCTCTCTCTCCTTCTTCACGGCCCCTCACCTCCTATGCTTTCTATAATATTGAACTTCTGATCGCTTCATATCCCAACCTGTGATTGGGCGTACAATCCCTTTGGATTTCTTCTCGAAAATGACAACCAGATACCTTCCTGCGTCCGTTGGACCCATGGCCACATAATGTCCCTTTTTGGTCTTGCGGAAGAGAGGTTTATGAACAAAAACCTCTTCGGCTTCCTCCGGCTCAATTCCGTGGCCGAGCTCGAAATGAAGAACATTGCCTTCATCCCACTCAAACTCTGAGATCTGCAATCGAGGCTCCTAGATGGTCATACATAGTATTACATTTATTGTGGGTGATGTCAAGGTTCTTAACTGTTTATGCCCTGTACGGGGTTTAACAACAGTTAAAATCTTCCTTCCCTTTTTATAAACACAGTGACTTCCACGGATAATTACCCTTTTAAATCCCTCCCTCAAAATAATTTTTTCTAACTCACTAAATCTTACTTCCTTAAGGTTTTGTTTTATCCTGGAGAAATCCTTTTCTATTCCCATTTTGGAAAAAGCATAACTGAATATAGTTACAAATGTTTATATAAATTTGAGGTAATTTAGAGGGGGTAGCTGTAGGGTGCACCTCCGATGTTATTATTTCCATGGCACGAATTGCAATATTGCAAGCCTGTTCCCAAAACAACCCCTAACCCCACCTGCACCTCCCCTTATCTTAAGGGGAGGAGGGAGGGGTTAAGAAGGAGGGGGCAGAGGGAAAATAAACAACGACGAATGGAACATCGTGGCAATCCGGAAATTTTTACGTTACGATTAATTGCATTATGCGCTTTTTTCTCTTTGTCGGAATTGTACAATCGATCCTCTTCTTCGGGCACTGGTTCTTATACAAAACCCTGATCTCCTTTTTCGGAGTCACCTATCCAGCGAAACTCTTGACACTGCGGATTGTCCTGGGTGTTTTATCCATCAGCTTCATTGGTTCTTCTTTCCTCTCATTCAGATATTCCACCCTTCCCGTGCGATACCTTTACACAGCGTCCGTATCCTGGCTGGGGATCCTTTACCTTTTAGTTCTTGCCTCTGCCCTTGCATGGATCATTTGGGGCGCGGTGAAACTATTCCACTTTTCCTTAGACCGAAGAACACTGATGATCGGATTGATCGTCTTTAGCCTCATGGCAGGTCTTTATGGATTCTGGAATGCCACAGCCATCCGTATCAAAACGATTACCCTTCCTCTTCCTAATCTACCTGAGGTATGGAAAGACAAGACTGCAGTCTGGATCAGTGACATCCACTTGGGTCAGGTGAGAAATCACCGGTTTGCTCAAGACATTACAAAGAAGATTCAGGATCTTCGCCCGGATATTGTCTTCATCGGCGGTGATCTCTTTGACGGCGGAGAAGCAATGGATCTGAACCATATGGTCCAGCCCTTTTCACAGATCTCTTCTACCTACGGCTCACATTTTATTACTGGCAACCACGAAGAATTTTACGACAACACCCCGTACCTAAATGCTGTTCGGCAGGCAGGGATACGTGTCCTCAATAATGAAAAAGTGGAACTTGATGGTCTTCAGATCATTGGCGTTGGCTTCAGGGATTCGAGAAACCGGCAGCAGTTCAGGGCCATGCTCCATAGAATGAAGATCGACCTTCAGAAACCCAGCATCCTCCTAAAACACGTCCCTCATGATCTGGAAATTGCCAGAGATGAAGGAATCTCTGCCCAGATTTCCGGCCACACCCACCAGGGGCAGGTCTTTCTTTTCCGTTTTATCACATCGTGGATCTATAAAGGCTATGATTATGGTTTGAAAAGATTTGGAGATCTTCTCATTTACACCTCCAGCGGTGTGGGCACATGGGGACCTCCCATGCGTATCGACACAGAACCTGAAATCGTGGTCATTCGGTTTAACAAACCCCGTTAGAAAGTTTTTGATTTTCCATCGGGATAGCTTACACGGGTTTTAAACTCCATGCTTGCTCCAAAACGAATCTTACATCTAAAACAGCGGGCCTTTCTAACGGGGTAAAAAATGATAGGGGGAAATAAAATCGAAAGGAGGAACAAGAATGGACCAGAAAATGACTGACCTGTACAAAGAGTATGCTAATGGATTATTGGATCGTCGCAAATTTCTTAAGAGATTGTCTATCTTAACAGGCAGCCTTGCTGCTGCAATCGCTCTGTTGCCCCTGCTGGAAAATAGGGATGTCAAAGCCCAGATCGTTCCCAAGGACGATCCCCGCCTTCATACAGAATATATTAATTATCCAGGGGCTACAGGAAATGTCCGATCCTATATCGCAAGACTGAAGGAGGGAGTCAAGATCCCTGGAATGGTCGTCATCCATGAAAACAGGGGTCTTGTTCCCCATATTGAGGATGTGGCGAGACGCATCGCTTTAGAAGGATTTTTAGCGATTGCTCCTGATGCCTTGACCCCCCTGGGCGGAACCCCTGAGGACCCGGAAAAAGCCCCACCTCTCATCCAGCAGCTCAACCCTCAAACGACCCTTGAGAATTATCTTGCGGCTGTAAAATTCTTAAAGACACATCCCCTGTCAACTGGAAAGGTCGGCGTGGTAGGGTTTTGTTGGGGAGGGTTAATGGCAAACCGGATTGCCGTAGCTTCCCCTGATATACAGGCCGCAGTCCCTTACTACGGCATGCAACCGCCACTCGAGGATGTCCCTAAAATCAAAGCTTCTTTACTCCTTCACTATGCTGGGATTGACGAAAGGATTAATAAAGGAATTCAAGCATACGAAGAAGCTTTGAAAAAGGCATCCATTGATTACAAGAGCTACATGTATGAGGGTGCCCAGCATGCATTTAACAACGACACGAGCCCTGCCCGTTATCATAAAGAAGCAGCCCAGCTTTCCTGGGGGCGCACCATCGCGTTTCTGAAAGAGAAGTTAAAATAGCAATTAAAAACTTCATTTTCCCAGGCAGCACTTCTTATACTTTCTCCCGCTGCCGCAGGGGCATGGATCGTTGCGGCCTGTTTTAGGGGGCATCTCAGCCCTTCTGACCTCCGGTGTTGAAACCTGTCCCTCAAGGGACTGCTGGCGGTAGAGGGCGGATAGCTCTGAAACAAAAGGTTTGCAGTGATTAAAGAAACGCTTATACCCCGGGCAAAGATAATTTAATCCTTCTTCCCCATCCGGTGTGCGAGCAATACGGTCCTTCGGGCATCCCCCATAACACATCTCAAGGGCTTCGCAGGATCGGCAGAAGCGTGGCAGGGTTTTCCATTTGGCCTCACCAAAACTCCTCTGCGCCGGGCTTTCCAGAAAATCAACCAGTGAAGTCTCCTGGATATTGCCCAACCAGTATTTCCTATATACAAAGTGATCGCATGAGAAAAAATCGCCGTTATGTTCGACCACGGGAATATCTCCGCAAGTCTTGCGAAAGATGCAGAGCGCTGCCTCCTGGCCGAAAGCGCTTCGGGCAACTTCTTCGAACATCTCCACTCTGATCTTTTCGATATCCCGGCTCTTCCACTCGTCAAAAATGGCGCAGAGAAAATGGCCTATAGCTTCAGCTGGTACGCTGCGTGGACTGACGCCGGACTCTCCCTGCGGTTGTGGTTCGACCAGAGGTAGAAAACTCATGGATTGGGCACCAATCTTCTTAAAAAACCTGTAAACCTCAAGCGGGTGGTTTACATTTTCTCTGTGGACGACACAGAGGATATCGCTGGGAATACGGTGCTTCTGTAAAAGTTCGTACCCTCGCATCGCTTCCTTATAGGTATTGCCCTGCCCTTTGGTCACCCGGTGGAGATCATGTATCTCCTGCGGACCATCAAGACTGATCCCTACTCTAAAACCCTCCTCCGCAAAAAAACGACACCATTCTTCATTGAGGAGAGTACCATTGGTCTGGATCCCATTCACAATTCGTTGATCGCGGGGTTGGTGTTTGCGCTGAAGCGACACAATTTCGCGGAAATAATCAATCCCAAGAAGGGTTGGCTCCCCTCCATGCCAGGAGAATAGGATCACCGGATCAGCACAGGTATCTATGTGCTGAACAATATACTGCTCCAGAATAGAAAGAGGCATGCGAAGGGACTCGCTTTTTGGATAGAGTTCTCCTTTCTTCAGGTAATAGCAATAATGGCAGGACAAATTGCAGTGGCTACTGATCGGTTTTGCAAAGACCTGAAAAGATCTGGAGGCTTTAGCCATACTCTTCTATGGATAGAAAGATTTAACTGAGGAGAAGTTTGTTATAACGAGATCTCCTTGATTCGTTTCTTCGACACATCCGCCTGGCCCTGTCCCGAAGCGTTGAGATACATGATATGGGCAACGTCTGCCGGATTAACTTTCAACAGCGGGCAACAGAAAGCATCAAGTGCCACCATGTCTGTTCCAGCAATCACCTTATTCGGCCGGAGGGTTCTCCCTGGCCCACCCGGGCCATTCTCCGCAAGAATCGTTGTTGCATCAACAACGCAGAGATGGGGGCGAATGACAGAGGCAAGGTCTGCGATCGACTGCTGGAGATAGGTCTCTCCCTGATGGAATGAGATGCTGTTCCAGTTAAACCCCATGAGGTTCTTGATGCTTCCGCTGATACGCGCCCCATAGTGATTCTTGAAAACAGGGATGTCAATGAGGACATCATGTTCCATGGCTTCTCTCAGAATGGTGACTTCCTTTCTTACTCTGAAATCAGGAACCGGAACAGTTGTGTAGTCCTTGGGATGAGAAGGAGACTTGATCCGAACCCCTGTTGATTCGAGTTCTTTTATCACTCCTGATCCCCACCGACCAATCCCATAATTGGTCGTGAGGGTGATGGAAGCTGCCCCTGCCTCAGCACAAAGTCGAGCGACCTCAATACCAATCAGCGGATTCACCACAGCTCCCGGATAGCGCCACTCCGAATTGGGCAGAAGGACGACCCGATCTCCTCTGCGGACAAAACGCCTCATGCCCCCGAGGATCTCAATGGTTTTCCGGGTTTGTAGCGCCGGATCCTTGCCTTCCACGACAGCGATATCCGGAGGTTCTACTGCAAGTAGATCTGATGGAAGAACAGAAGAGACTGACAAAAAGGTCAAAAGCCCCGTAGAATTTTTAATAAATGTGCGCCGGTTGACTTTGTTATTCATTTAAAATTAGGGCTCCTCTTATGGCGTACCTCTATGTTTTATAAAGGTCCCTTTCTCATATTCTTCAAAAGCAAGCCGAAGTTCCTCCTGAGTATTCATCACGATAGGACCATACCATGCTACAGGTTCCCCAATCGGTTTTCCAGATATTAAAAGAAACCGGACAGGGACATCTTCCGAGGTAACAACAACCTGGTTTCCCTCCCGGCCATAGAGGATGAGATTCTCAGCATCAACCAGGCATGTTCGTTTGAAATCGAAATAGTTCTCCCCGATCACTTCATGGCCAAAAGAATTTCTCCCCTCATCAAAATAACCTCTCCCCTCAATGACATAGGCAAACTGCGTATGCCCCGATTTCACAGAATGGGTAAAGGTGGTCTTGGGGAACATATAGACATCAAGATATTCAGGATCGATGACAATATCTTTCACCGGTCCATAGACACCGTTGACCATGCCACAGATAATTTTGATCTTCACACCAGTTTCCAGGGTGACCTCTGGTATCTGGGAAGCGGTCACATCGCGGTAACTCGGATTCATCATTTTTTGAGACTTTGGCAGGTTGGCCCAGAGCTGAAAACCCCACATCAATCCACCCTTGTCACCTTTGGGCATCTCCTGATGGATGATTCCGCTGCCCGCGGTCATCCATTGTACATCTCCTGAGGAGATAGTCCCTTGGTTTCCCATGCTGTCACCATGTTCCACCTTTCCGTGGAGTACATAGGTAATGGTTTCAATCCCCCGGTGGGGATGCCAAGGAAAACCCTTTAAGTAATGTGCAGGGTTGTCTGAATGAAAATCATCGAGCAGGAGAAACGGGTCAAACTGCGGAACTTCATGAAAACCAAAGCCTCGTTTCAGATGCACTCCTGCCCCCTCAATCGTCGGTTTGCTTTTCCAGACTTTTGAAATTTTTCTCACTTTGCTCATCACTGATTTCTCCTTCATCAATGCAATGATTTAATAAATTAAGGTTCATCCGGGTATTGAGTGGGGCACCTCCCCTTAACCTAAGGGGAGGTGGGGAGGGGTTATTTGTCTCGGAGATGTGACAGGTCGCCTTCTTTCCACCCGTCTGATTTCCCTCCACCCCTTTTAAACGTTTCTTTCATGATAAATCATTTCGAAAGGCCTCAATGATTTTCCTAACCCCCCTTCATCCCCCCTTAAGCTAAGGGGGGAATACAAGAGGGGGAAAGCGCCCACACAAAACCCGGAAGAGTCTAAATTAATTCTAAGATTTCAAAATGAAATTGTCACGGATAGACTTACAGGCGGGAGTAAGGTTGAAGAGGGCTCTTTCCTAAATTTTCTATCAAAGATCCCCCGCAACAAAATCAGTTAAATCTCTTTCTCTCAGAATCCTTCTTTTCCAATTTTCAAATGCAGGGATGATATGCGGCAGAAAAGGAATCCAGGAGGACAGGCAACACAGAGGCGTAGCGCGTACCCGGCAAACCTGCAATACCGAACGCCGGACCGGTGGTACTACCCGGTCCGGCGTTGCAGACGTTGAGTCGAAGCGTTATTTCTTTGCCGGCGCTGCCGGTTTAGACGGTTTGGCCGGTGCCGCCTTTTCTGGCGGCCAGTAGTGGTTGGCAGCGAAAGAATAAGGCGGGTTCAAGAAGCGTTTGGCTGGAACCACTTTCGATGCCCATTCACGCTGCGAATCGTAGACCTTCTTGAATACGGGGTTCTTGGCTGACTCTTCCGCGGCCATTTCGTCCCACGCCTTCAGGAACGCGATCAGGACCTCGGGCGGCGTGCGCAGGACCTGTGTGCCGAATTTGGTGCGCATCTCCTCCAGCGCATCCGCATTCTGCTTCTGCCACTTTACCCACCAGCGTATGTAGGTTTCGATCGTGGCAGACCGGATCGCCTCCTGCTGTTGCGCCGGCAGGCTCTTCCACACGTCGGCGTTGATGATAAACTCGGCGACCACGCTCGTCTCGTGCATGCCTGGCGTGTAGTAGTACTTGAATAGCTGCGGCAGACCCAGCTTGAGGTCCTCGATGGGGCTCACCCACTCGGCGCAGTCGATCACGCCTCGCTGTGCCGCGGCCGCAATCTCACCGCCGGGCATGTTGACTGTGTTCATGCCCATGCGCTGGAAGATCTCGGCGACGATGCCCGTTTGGCGGCATTTCATCCCCTTGAAATCATTCAGGTCCTTGATCGGGCGTTTGAACCAGCCAAAGGCTTGCGGGCTGGCCGGCATGATCGGGAAGGCAACCACGTTCATCTTGATCGTGTTCTGGTACCAATCCCAGTACATTTCCAGTCCTCCGCCTTCGTACATCCAGCCGAGAAAGTCCATATGGTCCATGCCGAAAGGCCCGGCCGGCGTGGACGCGAACAGCGTCGCTGCCGAGTTCTTACCCTGCCAGTAGTAAGTTACCCCCTGCCCGCCTTCAAGGACCTTCTTGTTGATGGCGTCGAGTACCTCGAATGGCGGCACCACCTGTCCGCCTGCCATGGTCTCGATCTTCAGGGCGCCGCCAGTGAGCTTGTCCACGCGCTCGCCGAAAAACTTGGAGTTTTCCTGCAGGGTTGAGGCCGCTGGCCAGGTCGACTGCATTTTGAGCACGCGAGGCGCCGGTCCAGCCGGTTGCTGTGCGAGCGCCAGTCCGCTAATCCCGAAGCACAGGGATACCACTGTTACCAGTACAAGGTTTCTTAAAGCTGATAATCTCATCGTCTTCTCCTTTCTTAAATGGAATAGTTGAACCCGGTTGTTTAGAACCCATCCTCCGCTACTTCTCTGTCCTGTTTTATTCTACCCTCCTTCCCTCCTCCTCGAGTATTTCGCCCCTGTATTCCTCATCGAGCAGGTCTTTTTCCTGCATTTTTTCAGTGGCGGCGTCCTCCGCGCTCGAAGGCGCCATACGTTGAATCGTAGCCTGCTCCGTCAGCATGGTAGGCAACCATAGCGCGATGGGGGGAGTGTACAATAATATCAGGATGCAGGCGCATTGAATCCACATGAAATCGAACATCCCTTTGTAAATGGTGCTCAAGCTCCATTTCGGCACCACCTGCTTCAGGTAGTAGGCCGACATCGCCACGGGCGGCGACAGGAAGGCCGTCTGCATGGTGACCGCCACCAGCGCACCGAACCAGATCAGGTTGAAATTGAGCGCCTGCATGATCGGGGTAAAGATCGGCAGGAACACCAGGATGATGGCGGGCCATTCGAACGGCCAGCCGAGCAGGAAAATCAACACCAGGACCAGTAGAAGCATCATCATCGGCGGCAGTGGCAGGGCGAGAAGTGATTTTGTGATCCATTGGGCCGTTCCCAACCGGGCAAAAACCGCCCCGAAAATATTCGAGGCCATCGCCAGGAACAGGACCATGCTCGAAGTGTTCATGGTGCTGATGCAGGCGCTCTTAATGCCCGCCAAAGTTAACTTCCGATACGAGAGCGCAAGCACGAACGCGCCGAAACAGCCCGCAGAGGCGGCTTCGGTCGGCGTGGCCAGCCCCAGCAGGATCGAACCCAGGGTGCAGGTGATCAGCATACCGAGCGGAATCATGCCGAGGAACATCTCCTTGATCACGATTGCCCAGGACGCGGGCCGCTCGTCCGGCGGCACCGGAGGGCCGAGCTTGGGATTGATAAAACTTCGCATCAGGGTGTACAGGATGTACATGCCGGCAAGCAGGAATCCCGGGCCGAAAGCCGCGGCGTAGAGATCCGCAACCGACACACCCAACACCGGGCCCATGACGATCAGCATCACCGAAGGTGGTATCAGGATCCCGAGCGTGCCGCCCGCGGCGATGGAACCCGCAGCCATGCGCGAGTCGTAACCGGCCTTGATCATGATTGGCGAGGCCATGATGCCGAGCACCGTGACCGCCGCGCCCACAATCCCGGTAGCCATGGCGAACACCGCCGCGGTCAGGATCACCCCGAGGAAAAGCGCGCCGCGCACCGGTGCGAGCAGATCGCGAAATGCGCGGAACAACCTCTCCATCAGGCCCGCCTGCTCAGTGATATAGCCCATTAAGATGAACAAGGGCACCGCCGCCAGCTCTTCCATTTTCATCAGGCCGATGGCCTGCAGATAGGCGAGGTCAAACACCGTCTGACCAAGACCCACGTAGCCGAAGACCAGGGCCAGAATCAACAACGTGAACGATATCGGGAAACCGACGAAAATCACCCCGATCATCATGATCAGCATGATCAAGCCGAGACCCTCGAGGCCGCTCAAATCTCACCTCCGATCTTGTGCTCGAATTCCTTGCCGGTGCGCATCATATACCAACTTTTCAGAATTTCCGATACGCCCTGGATCATGAGCAGCAGCGCGGCCAGCGGCACCACCGATTTGAATGGCCACAGGTGCGGGCGCCAGGGTGTCTGTTCGGACAGCTCTCCCAACCTGAAGGCATTCCAGGCATCGTCGATACTGGTGATGAACAGCAGGATCATGCCCGGGTAAAAGAACAGGAGGTAGGCGTAGAAATCGATCTTGCCTTTGGTGGTTCCGGAGAATTTCTCCCATAGCATATCGGTGCGGATGTGCGCGCCGCGACGAAGCGCGAAGGCCGCGCCGAGCATGAACAGCGCGCCATAAAACATGTAGGACAGGTCATAGGCCCAGATCGTCGGGCTGTTGAAGAAATAGCGCGACACGACTTCATAGAAGACGACAATCGCAAGCGGGATGCATAACCAGGAAAAGACTTGGCCGGTCCGCTCGCTAAACGTGTCGATCAATTTGATTGTTTTATAGAAGTCCGGAGAATAATCGGCCATCACCACCTCTTAAAGCCGAAACGCAGTCTGGATATTGCAGAACTTACTTTGGGGATGTCCGAATATAACAAAAGAGAAGAGAGCATGTCAAGAAAGAAACCCCGGCCGATTTCGGCGTTGATTTTCGAACCTATTTAAGGTATAATGTGGGTTATCTAAAGGGAATTATGGAATCAAACGCAAAGAAACCGAATTTTCCTGTTTTCTGCATACTTTTCATCTTTTTTCTTCTTTTTGCCTGTTCCACCCCATCATGGTTACCCGTTAAAAAGGGACCTCCTCATAAGGCAAAGACGAAAGAACTGGTGAATAAAGAGGTTATCATCATCGACAAGCATGAATATGTGAAGGTTCTCAACCCTCGTGGTTCAGAGGGAGGAAATCAGCCTAAATACCTCTTTATTCCTGTGGAGGAATATCTGGCGAAAAAAGAGACTTTTACCGCTGTGTCTTTAAAAGTTGAGGAAAAGAAAGGGACATCCACTGATATTACCCCTATCTCAACCTCCTCCGTGCAGGATAAAGAGACTCTTGCGACCTCTGTTTCAGTCTCTCCGGTCGCTCATCTAAAGAAGAAGGTGCTGGTCACCCATTTTGATGACCGGGCCACTTCCGTTGAAGAGTCCTTGGGCGACTGGTTGGCCGAAAGGCTGATCAAGGAGATGGCGCAAAGATCTGTGCAGGTTCTGTTTACTGACTATCAGATGGTGAAGGAATTTCTTGAAAAGCAGGGAGTCTCTCCGTCAGACATGGGATCTCCCAATACATCAAAATGGCTTAGCGAAGTCTTTGGAATTCACGCCATCGTTCTGGGAGACCTTACGGGTCCTTATGTTTTTACCACAAAAGAAACAAAAGATCAGGATGGAGTTTCTACAGCCATCATGAAAATAGAGACGAAAATCGTCGACACCTTTTCGGGGAAAGTACTTAAAAGCTTTTCAGTTCAGAACCCCGTCGTTCAAACAAAAGAGAGGGGAGCCTTTTCGGACGAGAAGGCAAAAGGAAGGGCTTTTGCCCTTACCATTTCAGACCTCAGTCGATCTCTCTCCCGGGAATTGGACCGCTTGGAATGGTTCTGCCGGGCAGCCAAGATCGAGGGAGAAGAAGTCTACATCAATGCCGGTAAATTAAGTGGCCTCAGGGTTGGAGATGTAATGGATGTGCTTCGGCCAGGATTCCCTGGGGAAAGAGGAGAAGTCAGAGGGAAGATTCAGATCTTAACCATCTTTGGAATGGACGCTTCTATCGGAAAGCTGATTCAGGGCAAGAAGCCCGATGGAGAGGATATATTGAAGCTTTCCGTACGCCAAGGATCCTGAACATCTCGCAACACTGCCCGTTCTCACATCAAAAGTACAGCGGATAGACGGGAAAACAAAATAACCTTTTTGAGTCGTGAATCATCAGGAAGGGGGATACATCTTATGTTTCACATTGGTGATAAAGCAGTTTACCCGGGTCATGGAGTTGGAGTGATCGAAGCCATTGAGATCAAGCGGATCTCAGGTAAGGAACAGAGCTTTTATATCCTCCGCTTCGTCGATAATGGGATGACCATCATGGTACCCGAAGATAATGTCAAGTCCGCCGGTTTAAGAACCGTGATCCGGAAGATCGATGCCCGAAAGGTGATCGGCATTCTGAAAGATCGAGAAGTCACCCTTGATAATCAGACCTGGAACCGGAGATACCGGGAGTATATGGAAAAAATCAATACGGGTTCGATCTACGAAATTGCGGAGGTGCTCCGCGACCTTCATCTCCTGAGGGCCGAGAAAGAGCTTTCCTTCGGTGAGAAAAAAATAATGGACATGGCCAAGACACTCCTGGTCAAGGAACTGGCGATTGCCAAGGATGTAAAAGAAACGGACATCCTAAAAGATCTCCGGTCGATCTTTGGCGCATAATCATCTTTTCCCCAATCTTTTCTTCAAATCAAACTAATGCTCTATGCCCTGAGGGCACCCATGAACCATGAAAACCAGTAACCCCCCTCTATTCCCCCTTAGTTTAAGGGGGGATGAAGGGGGGTTAGAGATTTTTTTTATTTTCAAACTAAATGCCACTGAAAGGAGGTGAATGACATGGACACTTGGGTTCTACGCATTTTTTTGTTCCTTATTTGCGGCATTAGCGGATACTTCCTGACAAAGGAGATTTCGCCCCGGATGGGTCTATGGGGACTCTTCGGGGGTTTTTTTCTCTCTGCACTGACCCTCCTGCTGGAGGATCGGTTGAAAAAGGTCTCTTTAAAAAATCTTTTAGGAAGTTTTATCGGACTGCTCTTTGGAATCATGTTAGCCAATTTCATTTCCAATATCTCTTTACCATTCTTCTCCAACGAACAGCAGGCCATCACTCTGCCTGTATATGGTTTGCTTTATGGGATATGCGGATATATCGGTCTCCGGGTCGGTTTAAAAATCGGGGGGGAGTTCCATCTTCCCCGCGGTCTGGGAGAGAGAAAATCTTCGGGACTGGGTTTCTCTCAGGATGGAATTGCCAAAATTCTGGACACGAGCGTCATCATCGATGGTCGTATCGCAGATATTGCTGAAACGGGTTTTTTAGAGGGACCTCTTCTCATCCCTCAATTCGTCCTCGGTGAACTCCAGCATATTGCCGACTCTCACGATCCCATCAAACGAACCAGAGGGAAGAGAGGTCTTGAAATCCTCCATCACATCCAGAAACAGGTCAATGTCAATGTCCGGATTGTGGAGACAGACTACCCGTCGGTCAAAGAGGTCGATGCCAAGCTGATCGAGCTTGCCAAAGAGGTTAGCGGAAAAATCATCACCAATGACTCCAACCTGAACAAGGTAGCCGGGCTTCAGGGAATTGAAGTGCTCAACATCAATGCCTTGGCCAACTCCTTGAAACCGGTCGTCCTCCCTGGAGAAGAGATCAGTACCAAAATCGTTAAAGAGGGAAAGGAAATGGGGCAAGGAGTCGCCTATCTCGACGATGGCACAATGATCGTCGTGGATAATGGAAGGCGGCAGATAGGCAAGAATATTGATGTCGTTGTGACGAGTGTACTTCAGACCCCCGCCGGAAGGATGATCTTTGCCCGCCTGAAGGAGGAGGCAACACGCGAAAATCGGGGGAAGGATTCTTATTACCCCCTGGATAGCGAATTTTAAAGGAAGGCTGGAATCATGGAAAAATGGAATATTGGGTTTGAATGAAAAAATGAATTTATCCCGTTAGAAGGACAAAAGTTCTTCTAACGGGGGTTACTATATTTTGAACAACCCATTATTCCAGTATTCCAATATTCCATTATTCCATTTATCTATTGAGCAATGAAGGCAGACGCCATTATCGTTTCTGCTGGTAAGGGTCAGCGATTCATGGAGGGAAGAAAAAAGCAATACTTCTCTCTGGGAGGAAAACCCATCCTTGCCCACACGCTCGATCAATTTGACGCCTGTCCCCTCATCCACTCCATCCTCCTGGTCGTTGGCCAGGAGGATCAGGATTACTGTCTGAAAGAAATCATCGAAAAATTTCGATACCGAAAGATTTCACAAATCACTCCAGGAGGGAAACGGAGACAGGACTCTGTTAAAAACGGACTCGATGCCCTTTCCTCCCGTTCGGAGATCATCGTCATCCATGATGGAGTCCGACCCTTTGTCACAAAAGAGATGATCGAAGACTCCATCCGGTCCGCCATTCGCTTCGGAGCGGCTATCATCGCCATGCCTGTGAAAGACACAATCAAAATGGCCCATAACGATGGTACAATTCTCAAAACGCTGGATAGAGAAACCCTTTATCAGGCTCAAACTCCTCAAGCATTTCAGTCGTCCCTCATCAGGGAGGCCTATTCCAGAGCCAAAGAGGATAACTTTGTCGGGACGGACGATGCCTCCCTTGTAGAACGGTTGGGGAAGAAGGTCCACATCCTTCCGGGGTCTTATACCAACATTAAAATTACCACACCAGAGGACCTCATGCTGGCAAATCTCATTCTCGAGATGAGGACCCATACAAAGGGGGAAGAGTCATGAGGGTCGGTTTCGGTTATGATGTCCATGCGCTGGTGCCCAAGCGGCCTTTAATCCTCGGTGGAATCCATATCCCTTACCTTTTCGGACTTCAGGGCCATTCCGATGCCGATGTCCTTCTTCATGCCATCTGCGATGCCTTATTAGGAGCCATTGCAGAAGGTGATATCGGAAGACACTTTCCTGACACCGATCCCCAATACAGGGATATTAAAAGCGCTCTTCTCTTGAAGAAGGTAATGACAAAGGTTAAGGAGAAGGGATTCCATATCCTTAATATTGATTCAACAATCGTCGCTCAAAAACCAAAGCTTCAGGATTTCATTCCCAGGATGGTGAATGAGATTGCACAGGTTCTTGAAATCGATCCAACAAGGGTCAATGTGAAAGCAACCACCACCGAAGGATTGGGCTTCACTGGCAGAGGAGAAGGCATTGCTGCCTATGCAGTGGCATTGGTGGAAGAGAATAACTAAATTCGAAACACGAAATTCGAATTTCAAAACAAGCACGAATATTCTAAATACAAATGTCCGAAATAAAAATAACCGTTTTGAAAATTGGGAAATTTGAATTTAGGATTTGTTTCGGATTTCGATATTCGGATTTCGGATTTTGTAGCATCTGACAAGGATCATACATGAGTCAACCCGTACGTGTTCGTTTTGCTCCTGCTCCTACCGGCCTTCTCCATATCGGAAACGCCCGCACGGCCCTGTTCAACTACCTCTTTGCTAAAAAGGAGAATGGCACATTCATCCTTCGAATTGAAGATACGGATGTGGAACGATCAACCGATGCATCCATTGAAGCAATCCTTCAGGACCTAAGGTGGTTAGGGATTAACTGGGACGAAGGCCCGGATGCACGTGGGTCAAGCGGTCCCTATCGTCAAACCCAGCGCCTCTCTCTTTACCGTGATCATGCGGAAATACTTCTTGGTGAAAGAATAGTCTATAAATGTTTCTGCTCTCCCGAAAGGCTCGAATCCCTTCGCAAAGAGCAACTCGCCAAGGGCATGATGCCAAAGTATGACGGGAAATGCCGTTCTCTATCCGAAAATGAAACCGCAAAGTTGGAATCAGAAGGTCTCCGGCCCGTCCTCAGATTTCGAGTGGGCAAAGGAACGGTCGTTTTTGAAGACCTCATTCACGGGAGGATGAGTTTTGACACAAACGGGATCAGTGATTTCATCATCGTTCGTTCGGACGGGATGGCGGCTTACAATTTTGCCTGCGTCATCGATGATCATGCGATGAGCATCTCCCATGTCATCCGAGGGGAAGACCATCTCTCCAACACCCCGCGACAGATACTGCTCTATCGAGCCATGGGATGGCAGCCACCGGTTTTCGCACATCATCCCCTCATCCTCGGGCCGGATCGGTCCCCATTGAGCAAACGCCATGGTGCCACTGCGGTCTCCCAGTACATGGAAGAAGGTTTTCTGCCGGAGACTCTATTGAATTACCTTGTTCTGCTCGGATGGGCTTCTCCCTCGGGAGAAGAGATTCTTACCCTGGAGAAGATCATCGAATCATTTTCCCTCCCCGGCCTTTCAAGAAATGCTCCTGCCCATTCTCGCAAAAAACTGGAATGGCTCAACAGTCATTACATCCGGAACACGGATAAGGATCGGCTCATCCAGCTGCTTCTCCCCTACTTCGAGAAGGCTGGAATTCCAATAAGTGCATGGGCTCCTGAATATCTGGCACAAATCTGCCTTCTTCTGAAAGAGAACCTCTCTGTGCTTTCTCAGGTTGAAGAATATCTGGGTATTTTCTTCGATCAAAAATTCTCTTTCGAAGAAGAAGCAAAAGCCATCCTGATTCTCCCTGAAAATAAGAATCTCCTTCAAACGATATTAAGCACGATAGAAGAATACTCCGAGATCAAAGAGGATAGCGCCTCACCCTTGCTCCGGCAGCTTGAAGAGAAGACGGGCCGGAAGGGAAAACCTCTCTATGGACTTCTTCGGGCAGGAATGACTGGAAAGATGAAAGGTCCTGAGCTGGTAAAAACCCTCCCCCTTCTCGGAAAAGAAAGAATGGTCAAGCGTTTGAAAATGGCAATGGAACTTTCTTGAAGAAAGAATATCGAAACTCGAAGCACAAAAATCGAGACAAACACAAATGCTCAAAACACAAAATATTGGAATGAAGCTCATTTTTTGGTTCATTTGAAATTCGGATTTGTTTCGGATTTCGATATTCGGATTTCGAATTTTAAATTGGTGGTAAATTATGACCCTTCGCATTTACAACACTCTGACTGGCAAAAAAGAAGAATTCCATTCCCTCCGGGGAAAAGAGGTGGGAATGTATGCTTGCGGGGTAACAGTCTATGATCTCTGTCACATCGGCCATGCCCGTTCGGCTATTGTTTTTGATGTCATCTACCGATATTTTCTCTACCGGGGATACAATGTGACCTTTGTACGGAACTTCACCGATATCGACGACAAAATCATCAAACGGGCCAACGAGGAAGGGGTCGACTACAGAACGATTGCCGAGAAATATATCGAAGAGTTTAACATCGATATGGGAGGACTCGGTCTGGAAAGACCCTCTTTCGAACCAAAAGCCACGGATCATATCACTGGAATGATCGACCTCATCTCAACTCTTATCGAGAAAGGAGTTGCCTACCAGAGGGAAGGCGATGTCTTCTTCTCGGTCGAGAAGTTCAAGGACTACGGAAAGCTCTCCGGAAGAAACCTCGAGGAGATGCAGGCGGGCGCACGGGTTGAGATTGACGAAAAGAAAGAAAACCCTCTTGACTTCGCCCTCTGGAAATCGAGCAAACCCGGAGAGCCTTTCTGGAAAAGCCCCTGGGGAGAAGGAAGACCGGGCTGGCATATCGAGTGCTCGGTAATGAGCCAGAAATATCTCGGAGAGACCCTCGATATCCATGGTGGAGGAAAAGACCTCATCTTTCCCCATCATGAGAATGAGATTGCCCAATCCGAAGCTGCAACCGGAAAGTCCTTTGCCCGCTACTGGATCCATAATGGCTTTGTCAATATCAACAAAGAGAAGATGTCAAAATCGCTCGGAAACATCTTAACCATTAAAGAGATCCTCAAGCAGTGGCATCCTGAAGTCCTAAGGCTCTTCTTCCTTTCCCATCATTACCGTAGCCCTGTGGACTACTCTGAGGATAGTTTGCTGGACGCGAAAACAGGACTGGATCGGTTTTATATCACCCTCCATGCGATTCACGAAGAATTGCAGAAACCCGTCTCCACGAAACAGAAAAAGGGAGATCTCACTCCCATCGAAAATTCTCGTAAGGCTGTGGAATCCTTCCAGGCTCGATTTGAAGAGGCTATGGATGAAGATTTCAACACAGCTCAGGCGCTTGGGTATTTTTATGAACTCCAAACAGCCTTAAATGGCCTACTGACACTTTCGGGAGGTCAACCCACGGATGAGATCCGGTCATTACTCAATCAGGGGAATGATCACTTCTTAAATAAGGGGCAGGCTCTTGGGCTCTTCCGGGAAAACCCCAGAGTTTATACGGATAGACAGAAAAAAGAGGGATTAATAAAATTGGGCCTCAAAGAAGAAGATATTCTCAGTCTGATTGAAGAAAGAAAGGCTGCAAGGGGAAATAAAGATTGGAAGAAATCGGATGAAATTCGTAATGACCTTCTCACAAAAGGAATTGTATTAGAAGATACCCCCTCCGGCACTCTCTGGAAAATCAAATAATATATTGAATATTGGAATACTGGAAGAATGGGTTTAGAAAAGAAAGCCATACCAATTTTTTTCTTCTTATACCCAATATTCCATCATTCCACTATTCTATTATTCCAATTTTAACGCAACATAGGCTGCCCCCAATATCCCTGCATCATCCCCACATTCAGTCTGGACGATTTGAACTTTCTCCCGCTGGCCTTTCATTGTCCTTTGATGAACGACCTCTGTTGTACTCCCGATAAAATAGTCCCACGCTTTTGAAACCTTGCCACCGATAACAATCTTCTCAGGGTTGAAAAGGTGAATGAGATTGACCAGCCCCAGCCCTAAATATCGACCCATCTCATTAAAGATTTTCAACGCTGTCCGGTCTCCTTCTTTTGCAGCTTCAAAGACCTCTTCCGATGTAACTTTCTTTATATCCCCCCTGCCCTTTTTAAGAATCTTCTTTCCCTTTCCTTTCTTATTGGCTTCCAGCGCCCTTCTTCTGATTCCACTTCCAGAGGCATAGACTTCCAGGCACCCTCTCCCTCCGCAACCGCATAACGGCCCTTTGGGGTTGAGCACCATGTGGCCCACTTCTCCTCCCATTCCTTCAGAACCATGAAGGATCTCTCCTTCGACTACAATCCCCCCTCCAACGCCTGTTCCCAGAGTAATACCACAATAATGACGTGAACCTTTTGCCGCTCCTTTCCAGCCCTCTCCCAGAGTAAAAGCGTTAGCATCGTTTTCGATAATAATGGGGTAGGAAATCCTCTCCTGAAGATATGCTTGTAATGGAAATCCATGGAGATCCGGAAGATTCGGGGAAGTCACCAGTAAACCTCTTTTCATATCGATGGACCCTGCAATACCGATCCCGATTCTTATCTCTGAACGGTCCCTTCCGGTTTCTTGTTGAATGAAATCTTGAAGCCTTGAAACCAGCCCCTCCATCATTGCAAGACCACCCCGGGACATATCCATGGGATATTCAATCTTCTTCGGAATATGGCCGTCCGGAGTGACAACACCCATCCGGATATTTGTCCCCCCCACATCCACTCCAATTAAAAGAGGCTCCATTGCAACCATCCTGATTCCCTGATGCCCTGGTATCCTGGTATCCTTACGGTTTCGGCCTTCTACTCCCTCCTGATCCAACGAATCAAACCGTTGATCTGAGTGATGAGATAAGAAACCATGATGATCAGAATCACCAGTAAAAATGTGTTCGTATTGACGATCCATAAAACATTCATTTGCCGCCCCCCTATTTTTCTTTCATCTACCGCCACATTGAATGCTGAATATTTTAATTTCCTAAATCATACTACCCAATTTCCTTCTTGTAAATAATTCTTATGTCTTCACCTCTTTCCTACAGCGGTTTTCAACTCGGGCCAGATAGCATGGAGGCTTCCTGTTAGAATCAGACCGCCGCCTATAATTTTTATTATTATTCATAAATCTCCTGAAGAAGTTCCAGAATTTTCTTCTCGCTTATGGAGGTGGGATCGGTTGCCATATTCACTGCATCCCGTGAGGCGTAAAAAGCAATCCTCTTCAAGTCTTCCTTTGGAATTCCAAGACCTTTTAGTTGAACGGGAATATCAAGCTTTCTGTAAAACTCCAGCAGGCCTTCTTCCAGATCATTGGAGCGATTGAGCATTTGCGCCAGATCGATAAATTGCTCCTTGCATGTCTCCTTATTGGCCTTCACAAAGCAGAGAAGTCCATAGATCGCTGCCCGGCCATGCGGCAAATGGTAATGAGCGCCAAGGACATGGGTAATGGCATGTCCAATCCCTAACCCCTTCAGAAAGGCAGTGCCGCCACAGATGGCAGCCATGCACATATCGGTGCGTGCTCCAATATCATTCCCATTCTTATAGGCCTGAACGAGGCTTCGCCCGATCAACTTGACTCCGTAGACCGCCATCGCTTCAAAATAAGGATGATAGGGGATGGCCAATGAAACATACCCTTCGATGCAGTGAGCCAGAGCATCGATTCCGGAATCAACAGTAAGGCCAGCCGGCATCGTCTTACAGCAGAGGGGATCAATCACAGCCAACTTGGGAATTAAGTAGTTGCTCATCAGCATGAACTTCAGGTCTCGCTCCTTATCCGTGATCACCGCATAAGGATTCACTTCGCTTCCTGTCCCTGAGGTGGTGGGGATGCAGATGATCGGCGGAAGAAGAGGTTTGATCTTTGCAGTACCACCCACAATGCTCTCATATTCCCTCATCTCACCACCATGTGTCACCCTGAGCCCAACCGCCTTGGCAGTATCCATCGAGCTTCCGCCCCCAAGGCCCACAATTCCATCACAACCATGATCTTTATAAATCTTACCTGCCCTCTCAATCAGCTCAATGGGAGGATCTGGCTCTACCTCTGAGAAGATAACTGTTCCTATCCCGCTGGACTGAAGGATCTTGCAGACCTCATCCGCCCTCCCCATGGAAAACATCACCGGGTCGGTAGTTACCAACACTTTCTTTAATTTTAACGGCCGCAGTCGCGCACCCAGATCACCTACAACACCTGCGCCAAACATCATCTCAGGCAGAGGCGGTATGCGAACCTCCCACACCTTCTCCTTTTCCTGAAACGAATCCAATCCCTTCCATATGTTTTTTACCTCTTCATCCTCAACGTCAAAAACCTGATCCGTTGGAGCAATCGCTTCTTTACGGATAAAGGCAGCTTCTTTCGAATCCATCTTGCTGAACTCAGCCTTTTCATTGAAAGCGAGTTGGTCTCGAAGTGTCTGCTTGCCAATCTCCATGATATCCCCGGAAGTCATCTGGAGACCATACCTCGCATTCATGAGATCTGCAAAGAATGAGTAGATCGATGCGCGACCACCAGGGACGGAGTTCAAGCAGTACCCGAAAGCATCACAGGTCGCTGCCTGAATCTGGGAGCGAAGTGAATTCTCACCCTGCTTCTCCCTGTTTCTTGGATTCCGATAGGTCAGGCCTGCGGTATGATCCGCTCCCATAGGGCTCGTTAAATAAGTGACGCCGGTCCCTTTTACCGATCTGGGATCATGTGCAGGGAGGGCCTGTCCTTTATAAGCGGGGATACGGCTGATGTTTAAATAGGTTGCAGTGGCAACCACACCGTTTCCTAAAGCGATACCGAGTTCCGTTTCCTCTTTAACCTCGTTCAAAAGCCGTACAACGGACTGCCAATCTCCGAATGACATCTTCCCGGCTTCAGCAGCGAGACCGAGACTGCTCCCTGTTTCAATGGCATCGAGGCCCAGGTCATCGCACATGAATTTGAGCCTTGCAATGACGTCATGATCAACGATCCCCAGATTGGTCCCAAGCATGGCGATCGTCTCATACTCATAGGCAGAACAGAGTCGTTTCCCATCTTTGTCAGGATAGATGATGGAACACTGGACAACACATCCTGGCATGCAGCCGTGCATCTTGCCGCCACGTTCAAAAAGGACTTCCTGTATTTTGCTACCGCTTACGGCGATGAAGTTCGCAGGTCTTCCCAAACGATAATTATTCGATGGGAGTGTTCCATGGCTGGCGGAATTGGAAATGGCAAACGGGGTGCCAAAACGGGAATAGAGGCTGCAACTGATATCATGTCTGAGTGTCTCCACCCATGATTTAACAATTTTTCGAAATTCCTCCGAATGAGCAAGATCAACCAGTGCTGATTGAGAGGGATCGATAAGAATGGCCTTGAGTCCTTTCGAACCCATCACTGCACCGAGTCCTCCTCTTGCTGCGTTTCGAGACGGATCGCCAAACATATCCGTGAAGGAGACTGATGCTCCTTTGTATTTTCTCTCTCCGGCAATGCCAGTGCATATAACAGCAATTTTTTCACCATACTGTTTCCGGAGTTTGTCCGCCAATTCATAATTTTTCATGCCTCTGTATTCGTCTGCCGGAATCAGGGCTGCTTCATCCCTTGAAATATATAAGCAATACAATCGATGATCACGAGGTGAACCCTGAACAATAACAGCGCGAATCCCCAGCTTGTCGAGGATTTGACCAGCCGGGCCTCCTGAATTTGCCTCTTTAATGCCCAGGGTGAGAGGGCTCTTTGCGCCAACGGATATGCGCCCAAGTTGGGGAGCCCCAGTGCCCGCCAGAGGGCCAACAGCGATAATAAAAAGATTTTCAGGGCCGAGTGGGTCAGCCATTGGAGGAACGGATTCATTCATTATCTTTGCAATGAGAGCACTGCCTCCAATGGCCCTCCACTCCTCCCTGAGACTTTCGAAGGTTATTCTTTCACTCGCGATGTCCACCCTTAAGATTTTCATACCGATTGTCCTGACTACTTAAGTAATATAATCGCGAACGACTTTAAAAGGTAGTCATTGCGAGGAGTGAAGCGACGTGGCAATCTTATAAGATTGCTTCACTTCGTTCGCAATGACACATGATGGATGTCATCTGTTATTGGCGCCTATTTCTTCACCGCTGTCATTTTGACAACGACATGGCCCCATCCACCGCACTGTGGACCTGTATCAAAACAGCCGGTGGTGTTAAACATCACCTCGTTGGGGTCCCTGCCGTTCATCAGGTTCTCAAAAAAGGCGTTGATCAAAACCGTTAAGTTCGGCATCAAAAAAGCGCAGACACGATCCGGACTCTCTTTCGTAAGCAAATTACCAGAACTATCAAAAATCAATTTCTGGCCCACAACATGCCCTGAATGGCAGCCTTTCGATTCAATCACTTCAGCCACTAAGCGATATTCGGCGGCTTTAATGGCGTTCTGAAATTGGCGCTGAAACTTGGGGTTTTCTTTGATCATCATCCACTCCTGATCGTCTAATTTCAATCTCCGCCGTATGATTTCAGCCAGTTGATCTTTATCCATATCATCCTCCTTCAATGGATCTATTCATATAGAATATCTTCGGAAATGGCAAGGGGAATGAGAGGTTAATTCTTGGAGAAAACGGTCCTGCCGTCAACGAGGGTCATTTGAACAGAGATCATTTCGATTTTTTGGGGAGGAATGGAAAATGGATCTTCTGATAGGACAACGAGGTCGGCTGCCTTTCCTGCCTCAATGCTTCCCTTCATCTTTTCTTCAAAGGCTGCTCTGGAACCATTGATGGTAAACATTTTGATTGCTTCCAACACAGAAAGCCTCTCATCCACATGAGGATGGTTGACCGCAGCGGATATCCCAAGAAGAGGATCGATCCTGGTGACAGGGCTGTCCGATCCACCAACCATGAGGATTCCATGGGAGAGCATGGCCCGGTAAGGATGAATCCTCTTCACCCTGGCCTTGCCCAAAAAGGATTCATATCTTTCTACGCCGCCCCTGAAAAAGAAGAAGGGGAGAAAGGCGGGCTGCATCCCTGCAACAATGCCTGCTTTGGCCACCCTCTCCAATTGATTCTCGGTAGGAATCTCAAAATGTTCTATACGGTGACGGTGGTCCTCTCTGCCCACCTGTCTCAACGCCCTCTCATAAGAGAAAAGAACCTGCTCGATAGCTCGATCCCCTTCACAGTGGACGGCCACTTGCAGATTCTGTAGATGGGCCCGTAGAATGAAATCGGACATTTCTTCCTGGGTATAGGAGAGCGTCCCATAATGGTCTGGCTCATCCGTATAGGGTTCAAAAAGAGCGGCAGTGTGTGATTCAAAAGCCCCATCCGCACAGATACACCCGCCGATTCTTGGGAGACCGCTGTCGAGGACCTCCGTAATAGCCATCGTCTGGTTGTAAAGGACAAGTTTTATTGCCAGATCCTTCTCGATGCTTCGAAGATATTGGACAGCGCCGGAATTCCTCTCGCCCCCGTCGAGGGCATGCAGGGTCGTTACTCCTTTTTCCGCTGCCCTTAAGGAGGCGAGTTTCAAAGCCTCCCTTTTACTCTCCTCCGTCATAGAAAATCCCGGATGGGGTAACACCTGAATAGCAGGATCGCGAACTACACCCGTCAATTCTCCTGACTCTTTCTCAACGCCTTGGAGATCTTTCAGTACGTGAAGGACTTCAAGCGCTTTTGTATTCATCGAACAGAGATGGCCATTACGATGGGTCAACCGGATCGGATGATCAATTGAAACCCGGTCAAGGTCGTATCGGGTGGGCATATGGCGGTCGGACAGATGGGTGATGAAATACCCAAAGACCCATTCTCCTCGGGGAGTCTGGGCGACCCTCTCCCTGACCCTAACAAGAATCTCAGCAATACTCTCTGCTTCTGAAAGATCTATTCCGATGCCCGTGATCGCAGTTGCCATGAAATGGACATGGGAATCGATAAATCCCGGGAGGACTGCTTTTCCCTTCAAATCAACCGATCTCGAACGCTCCCCGAATAAATTTCGGACCTCCTGATTTGTCCCGACCTTGACAATTTTCCCGTCCGCCGTCACAAGAGCTTCGGCCCTGGGGTGAGCGGTATTCAAGGTAAATATATTACCATTCCAGAAGACGACAGGATCGCTCATTTCTGCTTCGGACCCGGACAGAGATGGATTGCAAGACCCTATATCCTTTGATTAAACATCAATCCTTCCCAAAATATTTTTCAAAAATTTCTTAAGCTCGTCCCACGACTTCTTATCGGCTTCGGGATGATAGGCAATGGCCATCCCGAATTTCTTCCCCAGTTCATCCGCCTCGGGACTGGTGAAACTAATCCCATCCCCATACCCTGTCAGACTTGATCGTTATTTTGCAGTCGCATCCGCTGCCTTCTGCTTCGCGATTGACATCGACATCAAAACAACCCCTGCACCTGAGGTCCATTATCGTGTTGATAATACCGCAACGTTTTTCACAAGAGATGTTCATAAAATCCACCTCCTTTCAGCCCCCCTGATTCGAATATAATAATCAGTCATCGGCAATTCAAGCGTACAACCCTTATCTTTTAGAGAATAAGTTGAAAAAAAAGAGGACGTTATCGTCCTCTTTTTCTGAATGGACTTCCCTCAACAGCGCCCTCGGCACCCGCCACCGCGGTTTCCTGAAGAACCCTGAACCGGAGATCCTCTACCGCCCCCTCCGGATCCTCCTGAAAATCCTCCGGAAAAGCTTCCTGAACGAAATTCTCCGGAAGAGCCTCTACTGCCAGTGAAAGGTGCGCCGGAAGACTCTCTCCCTCTTCCCGGAGTGCTGAAGTTTCTTTCAGAACGTCCTGATCCGGATGATCCGCCACTGCTCAATCCCCTTCCTTGTCCACTCGAAAATCTCTCCGCAGGCGCAGAAGGAGATGGCCTTTGGAAATTCATTTCAGAGCGGGGCGCAACACTCTCTTGCCGGTTAAAAACCCTTCCACTCGACCCGCTTCCTCCTGTTTCAGATCGGTCTCTCCCCATCGCTCGGTCGGGAATCCGCTGTCTCGCCGGTCCTTCACCCCGACCCGTGGGGGAAGTTGGCGAGGGAGCCACTCTCATTTCCCTTCCAGACCCTGATGTTCGCTCACGATTTCGTTCAACAATCGAAGCAGCGCCTCTTCTTGCATCCTCTGATTTGAATCCGGATGTTCCGGTTTTTCCGCTTCCACCAGTAACAAACTTACCGATGCTTCTTGTCCCAGGGTCGACGACGAACACCTTTTTGCTAACGGGGTCGAACACTCTATTCGTAATCACAACTACTTTGTTTTGGACAAAAATGGGCCTGTGGAAGTGCCAAAGGACAAAGAACCCATGGAAGTGAAACCCATGGTACCAGAATGGCCAGTGTACCCATGAATAGAGGTAATGGTAATCCCAAGGCGGCGGGTAATAGGTGACCACCGGTGGACCTTCTGTGTAATAGTAGTTGTTGATTACGGTCTGGTCAGAGTAACCTTTCCGCGTTTCGCTTCCAGCGGGGGTACCCGAAGTATCAGCCACAATGGGAAAACCAAGATTGGTTGTTAGATCTTCAAACCTTTTTAGAGCCTCTTTCCTATCCATCGGAATCTTCCCGAGATCTGCTGCCCGGCCAATGGCATTCTGCAACTCACCAATAATATCAGGGGTAACCGGATAGTCTGCAATCCACCCATTCTTGGGTGCAATGCCCGAAGAACTCAATATGGTTTCAGCTTCACCTTCATCTCCGGCTTTGCCTATTTGAAGCGTCTCAACTAACTTCACTGCCAAATCGCCTTCCCGGACAAGAGGTTGCTCAATCGGTGGAGCTCCTGCGGCCACCTGTTCCGTCTGTGAAAAAACGAATGATGGCATCAGGAGCAATACAATTAGACTAACGGTTATGATTAGCTTTTTCATTTTTCAATCCTCCTTCCGCCAAGAACTAACCTTTTAATAAAAATATAATCATAGTCAAAGCAACAAACAACTTTCCCATATCTTATATTGAAATAGAAAAAGAGTTAACTTGCTGATATAAATAGCTATTTAATGATAGATGAAAGGGAAATAGAAATAGCTGGAAAACCAAAAGATTGAGAAGTTAAAAGAGAGTTTCTGTTACCCCTTAGTTCAAGAGGGACTGAAGGACAACTTCTATTCAATGAAAAGAAAGGCGTAGCGGTTCATCTCCTGTTTATAATCATAAAGAACATCGATTGGGTAACCGATCTTTCGAACCGTTGCAAAGACATCCATGGCCATGGATTCAGGAGTTGGCCGCGACATTTTTGGGTTTTTGCAAAGTTGTCTGATACCAGGGCAGGATGCACAGAGATTACAGGAGTCCATAAACAGGAGAAACGCCTTGTAGTAACCCGAAAGAAAGACTTCCCGCTCAAGTTGCAACAGCTTTGAATTAACCTTCCTTGTCCAGGCAAAACGATCTTCAGGTCGGGCCACCTTCTTGGTAAAACGAAAAACAGCACAGGTCCTATACTCCCTGACAAATTCTTTTACTTCTGCCACCGAAGGGGTATTGGGGGGACAGGTTCCGCATTTTCCATAATTCTTACATCCGAATGTGCATTTCATCCTCGCCCACTGGGCCACAACAATTTGCTTTGGATGAACCCATTTATAATCGTTGTATCCCTGTTTTTTGAACATCTCTTCAAATTTCTTCCGATTGATCTGATTCCCGCCAGCGGATTTTTTCATTTTTCCCCCTTGAGTTTCAAAACGTTAAATAGACTTCTACTATAAGAATGGAATAAATTCAACATATCTATTGAATCTATCAACTCTCAGGGCCTAGAATTCTCCGTCTGTTGCAAAGAATCCAAAGATCGGTCATAGTTTAAAAAATTAGATTTGACGAGAAAGGAACTACCCCGCCCCAAACAGCGGTGTATCACCTTCTCTTCATTGCCGTCATTCCGTGCTTGATTTTACCTGCCCCGCACTTGATGCGGGAGAATCCAGTGTTTATGATGGTTCCCGACTTTCGTCGGGACAACGTCTGGATACCAGCTTTCGCCGGTATGACGAATCCGCCGCAAGCAGCAGGGAATAGAACCCCAAGGGATTTAAAAGGAGAAAAATGATGAACAAAGAAATTTTAGAAGTCTTTTCGGATTATGTGTGACCCTGGTGTTACTTCGGTACCGTGCGTATTGACCGATTGCAGAAAGAGTATGAGATCCAAGTCCGCTGGATCGCCTTCCCGCTCCATCCTGAGACCCCAGAAGAGGGGCTCCCCCTCGAAGAACTCTTCGCAGGGCGCAACATCGATATTAACAAGGCACGAGAACGCTTACGGCAGGTCGCTCGTGAACTCAACCTGCCCCTTGGGGATAGGAAAATGACATTTAACAGCCGCCTGGCTCAAGAATTGGGAAAATGGGCAGAATCAAAAGGTGCCGGCGACAAATTCCACAGGGCTGTCTTTAGCGCCTATTTCGTTGAGGGTCTAAATATTGGTAAAGTTGATGAACTGGTTCGCCTCTCTAAATCCTTGGGACTTCCAGAAGAAGAGGCAAGAGAAGTTCTAAAATCGAGAAGGTATAAGGGAGAGGTTGACTCCGACTGGAACTACTGTTATGCCCAGGGCATCACAGCAGTTCCTACCTTTGCAATCGATCACCAAAAGGCCGTTGGCTTTCAGCCCTATGAAGCATTAGAACAACTTCTCAAGATGAAAGGTATAAAGAAACGAATCTGATCGTTGACTCTTATGTGAAAGCCAGAATTTGACCTCACTAGTACTGCAAGTTAAGTACGAACGCCTGTAATTTCTCTTGATGTTAAAATTCCTCATCCTCAACCTGTTTATTTCTTCCCCTTCCATCTGTCAATGAAAGCCATTTTAAAACAAGCAGGAACCACCCACCCTTGCGGCTGAGGGGCTTGAACATTTTTCTAAAACCCAAATTGAGCGATTCTTTTTTAAAACATCTTTAGCTACAGGCTTCACCTCAGGTTTAAAATCACCCAAAGGGTGATTGGTAGCGCAAGGCTTTAGCCTTGCTTGCCTGCCGCAGGCAAGGATCAGAAGCAACCCTAACCCAACTTCCGCAGTTTGTTGAAAAAAATGCCCTGTTTATGCGGGGTTGGGATTTTTTCAGTCACTATTTTCCACCTGATGCCAGGTCTTGATTGGCTTGATGATCTGGGACGGGATTTTTAGAACC
>Ga0194127_10001767_pt1 | contig 30898 bp, 24 predicted proteins | sample TA2KigC100mmetaG_FD_148624 | JGI IMG/M metagenome (GOLD analysis project Ga0194127, IMG submission 148624) | Freshwater microbial communities from Lake Tanganyika, Tanzania - TA2015036 Kigoma Deep Cast 100m | ecosystem: Environmental > Aquatic > Freshwater > Lake | place: Tanzania: Lake...
CGGTGTACACGCGGGGCGCCGCATCGCGACGGCCGCAGGAGGCGACCAGCGCGGCGACGAGGAGAACGGTCGGGGCCGGGAGTTTCATGCCGGTAACCTACCACAGGAGGAAGCACGAAATCCCAATTCCGAAGCACGAAACAAGCACGAAGCACGAAATCTCGAATCCCCATCGGACGCACGGTCCTGGAATTCGTGCCCTGCTTGAGATTCCTTGCTTCGGAATTGGGATTTCGTGCTTTCCTAGTGCAGGAAGTGCCTCATGCCCGTGAACGCCATCGCGATGCCGAAGCGGTCGCACGCGGCGATCACGGCCTCGTCGCGGACCGAGCCGCCGGGCTGGACGATGTACTTCACGCCCGCCTGCGCGGCCTGCTCGATGTTGTCCGGGAACGGGAAGAAGGCGTCCGAGATCAGCACGGAGGCCGCCATCACCTCGGCGGCGAAGTCGCCCGGGGTCTTGCCGTAGCCGCCGGTGGTCTCGTAGAGCAGCTTGATGTTCTCGCGCGCCCGCGGGACGGCCAGCTTGCCGACGGAGTCGACGCGGTTCGGCTGGCCGGCGCCCATGCCGAGCACGGCGTAGCAGCCGGCCGTGTGTTCGCGGACGAGGACGATGGCGTTCGACTTGACGTGCTTGCACACGCGCACGCCGAACTCGGCGAGTTTCCGCTTCTCCTCCGGGAACGGGGCCTCGGTCGGGACGACCCAGTGCTGGATCGCGCCCGCGTCGCGCTCCTGCACGAGCAATCCGCCGCCGATCTGCCGGTACTGCCGCCCGGCGCCGGGCGGGGTGACGGGCTTCTCCAGCTCGAGAATGCGCAGGTCCTTGCTTTTCTTCTTCAGGAGATCCAGCGCGTCCGGCGCGAAGCCCGGGGCGATCAGGGCCTCGACGAAGCGGCCCTTCAGGCGCTCCGCCGTCGCCAGGTCCACCGGCTGGGTCACCGCGATCACGCTGCCGAACGCGGAGACGGGGTCGCCGGCCCACGCGGCCTCGAAGGCGGCCTCCAGCGTCGGCGCCGTCGCGCAGCCGCAGGGGTTGTTGTGCTTGATGATGACCACCGCGGGCGCGCCGGCGAACTCCTTCGCCGTCTCCAGCGCCGACTCGCCGTCGAGGTAGTTGTTGAACGACATCTCCTTGCCGTGCAGCACGCGCGTGTGGGCGATCGACGCCCCGGCGCACGACGGATCGCGGTAGAACGCCGCCGCCTGGTGCGGGTTCTCGCCGTAGCGGAGCTTCACGCCGCCGGTCGCGACCTTGACGAACGGCGGGGCGCCGTCGCCGGTGCCGCCCTGGGCCGCGAGCCACGCGGAGATCGCCGCGTCGTACTCCGCGGTGCGCGCGAAGACCTTGAACCCCAGCTCGCGCCGGAGCTCCAGCGTCGTGCCGCCGCCGTTGGCGCGCATGCACTCGAGGACGCGGCCGTAGTCGGCGGGATCGGTGACCACGGTGACGTGGTCCATGTTCTTGGCGGACGACCGCAGCATCGTCGGCCCGCCGATGTCGATGTTCTCGATCGCGACCTCGCGCGTGACGCCCGGCTTCGCAACCGTCGCCTCGAACGGGTAGAGGTTCACGCAGACCAGGTCGATCGCCTGGAGCCCGTGCTTCGCCATGGTCGCCTCGTGCTCCGCGTTGCCGCGGATGTGGAGGATGCCGGCGTGGACCTTCGGGTGCAGCGTCTTCACGCGCCCGTCGAGCATCTCCGGGAAGCCGGTGAACTCGGACACGTCCTTCACCGGGAGGCCGGCCTCGCGCATCGCCTTCGCGGTGCCGCCGGTGGAGAGGATCTCGACCCCCATCCCGTGCAGCGCCTTCGCGAAGTCGAGCACGCCCGTCTTGTCCCACACGCTGATCAACGCCCGCGCGATCTTCATCGGTTGTCCTCCACGGTCTTCCAGGTTCCGTCCAGGTCCATGCGCCGGATCCAGTCCGACAACGCCGCCCGGTCGACGGTATCGCCCGACACGCGCAACACCCCGGCGATGTCCCTCAGGTGCTTCTCCGACCCGCCCTCGCGATAGTACTCAAGTTTTCGGAGAATGACATACTCCGTCGGCGCGAGCCACACGTCGATTCCGCCGATCGCCGCCGCGCGCCGCCGCTCCAGCGCCCACCGGTGCAACGGATCTGCACCGGCAACGTAGATGTCCGCCTTCGCCCCGCTGGCCCCGTGGATCACGTTGAAGTGACCGCGACGCTCGCGCCGGGCCTCGACGGCCAGTACGTCGGCCGGCGGCACATAGAACTCCGCCTCCGGAAACAGGCCGCGAAAGGCATCGATGGTCGATGCGTTCAGGACGACCACGAGGTCGACATCCAGCGTCATGCGCGGCTCGCCGTAGACCGTGCAGGCGACGCTTCCCGTCACCATGTAGGGAATTCCGGAGGCGGCCAGGGGACGGAGAAAGACGAGATTGGGATCAACCGTGTCCATGGAGGAACATCCTGCGAACTTCCGCCTCCACGCGCGGCGCCGGCCAGGCCGGATGGCGCATGCGCACGCCCGCCTCCGCCAGCCGCTCGGCCGAACGGCGCAGGCCCGTCGCGACATCGATCTTCTCCTGCGGCGTCATCCGCCGGAAGATCTCGACCTGCTGTTCGGTCAGCCGCTTCATCGCTCCCGCCCGCCCCGCCGTCACCGCATCGGCCTCAGGGCCGCCCCCATCCGCCGGAAGTCCCTCGCGTTGAACGTCGCCGCCTCGTCGGCGCCGGCCGCCTCCGCGCCTGCCAGAACATAGGCGTCGGCGAACTCCGCACCGCTCTCCCTGGCGATCTCCACCGCCCGGGCCGCTCAGTTCATCAGCTTCACACGCGCGCGCTTCGCCTTCTGGATGTTGCCGATGGGCACCGGGGCCTCGCCGGCGCGGCGCAGGGCGCGCATCGCGGGGTCGAGGTCGTCCGGCCGGACCACGACCACCATGCCGATGCCCATGTTGAAGACGCGGTACATCTCCTCGCGGTCGACGCGGCCCTGCGTCTCGATGAACCCGAACAGCGGCGGGGGCGTCCATGCGCGCCGGTCGAAGACCGCGCAGACGCCCTCCGGCAGGATCCGCGGCACGTTGTCCGGGAAGCCGCCGCCGGTGATGTGCGCGAGCCCCTGGACGTCCACGGTCTTGCGCAGCGCGCGGATGGGCTTGAGGTAGCTGCGATGGACCGCCAGCAGCGCGTCGGCGACCGTGCGGCCGTCGTTGGGCAGCGGGTCGTTCACGCCGAGGCCGGCCTGCTCGAGGATGACGCGGCGCGCGAGCGTGTAGCCGTTGGTGTGCAGGCCGCTCGACGGCAGGCCGATGAGCACGTCGCCCGCGCGGATCCCGGCGCCGGTGATGACCTCCTTCGCCTTCACGGCGCCGACGATCGTGCCGACGAGGTCGTACTCGCCCGGCGGGTAGAGGCCGGGCATCTCGGCGGTCTCGCCGCCGATCAGCGCGCAGCCGTTCTCGCGGCACGCGGTGCACAGGCCGCGGATCACCGCCGCGAGGATCTCCGGCTCCAGGCGCGAGGCGCCGATGTAGTCGAGGAAGAAGAGCGGCTCGGCGCCCTGGACGAGGATGTCGTTGACGCAGTGGTTGACGATGTCCTGCCCGACCGTGTCGTGCCGCCCCGCGAGCGCCGCGACCTTGAGCTTCGTGCCGACGCCGTCGGCGCTGGAGACCAGCAGGGTGTCCTTCCCGGGCGAGCGGAACAGGCCGCCGAACGAGCCGATCTCGCCGACCACGCCCTTCGTGAACGTGCGCTCGATCTCCCGCTTGGCGCGACGGAGCGCCCCCATCTTCCGGTCGATGTCCACCCCCGCCGCCGCGTACGCCGAGTTCTTGGCCGCCATGTCCGTTCTCCCGCCCGGGCCGCCCCGCCGCCCCGCCGGGTTTCCAACCCCTGGAAACCCCCGGCGCGGCCTCTTCCATGGATTGGAAACACCGCCCGGAGGACCGCCGGCCCGTTGCGGCGGACCGTACCAGAAACCGGACGGCGGCGGAATCCCCTTCCGGCGGACCGCCCCGCGAAGGTTCACTCCGGCCGGTGACGCGGGATCTCGGCCTTGAAGTCGCCGAGGCTCGGCCAGTGCACGCGGCGATCGAGGTCGACCTCCGCGACCGCGACCGTCCCCCACTCCTTCGCCTGCGCGATCACCTCGCCCTCGTGGCCGTAGATGCCGGTGATCATCCAGTTCTGCTCGACCGGCGAGTAGGTGCTGCTGACGAGATGGACGTGGTTCTCGCACGCGCGCGCGGCGGCCAGCAGCGGGTTGCAGCCCCACACCGGCCATGCGATGACCTCCGCGCCGGCGGCGGCCAGGCGGCGCGCGACCTCGGGGAAGAAGCCGTCGTAGCACACCATCAGGCCGACGCGGCCGAACCGCGTGTCGAAGACCGGATACTCGTGACCCGGCTCGACGCCCGCCTCGATCTCGCTGCGCGGCAGCGTGACCTTGCGGTACTTCCCCGCGAGGCGGCCGTCGGGACCGATCAGCGCGGCGGTGTTGAAGACCAGGGTGCGGTCGCGCTCAACGAGGCCCGCGACGATGTAGAGGTTGTGCTCCTTCGCGAGACCGCCGAAGTAGTCCGTCGACGGCCCCGGGACGGGCTCCGCGCAGTCGGCCATCGTCCGGCCGGTGCCGTAGTAGGTCAGCGTCTCGGGCAGCACGACGAGGTCGGCCTTCCGGCGCGCGGCCTCGGCGATCGCCGCGGCGAACTGCGGCGGCTTCTCCGCGGGCGTCCTCCCGGCGCGGGGCTGGAGATGGACGGCCGCCAGCCGCACGACGCGCCCCGTCGGGGCCGCGGTCGCGGCGAGGGTGATCCCGCTCCACTCGACGGACCCGCCCGGCGCCCACTGCCCGCACAGCTCGATCCGCGCGCGGGTCGCGGCGGCGGGGGCGCGGTAGACGTCGGCGACGCGGGTCCAGCCGTCGGGACCGGCCTCCCGGTCGAGCGGGTACTCCGGCTCCGCGCGCGGCGGGAAGTTCGCCAGGTGCCGCGTCACGACCGGCGTGTCGCGCAGCACGGGCTTCCCGGCGTCGTCCTGCCAGAGAACGCGCGCGACGGCGCTGCGGCGCGGCGCGGCGGCGTTCGTCGCGCGACGGAAGGCCTCGAAACGGTACCAGGTTCCGCCCTGCACCGGCAGCGTGCGGGTCCACCAGCCGGACCAGCCCTCGCGGCCGCCGTCCTCGAGAACGAACCGCCCGCCGCCGTCGCGGCCGCCCGCGGCCTCGCGCCGGAAGCGCGGCGCGATCTCGTCGCGCGGCGAGCCGCTCGTCCAGTCGTCCGCCCCCGCCATCGCGGCCGCGAGGACCACCGCCGTCAGCAGCGTTCGCATGATCCGCCCTCCCCCGGTCCCCATCCGCCGGCCACCCGGGCCATCCGTGTCGATCCGTGGACTCCGCGGCGCCGGGCGGCCCGCCGCCCTACCACGGCAGGTGCGGCCGGAAGATCAGCACGCCGACCGCGACCGCAACCGCCGCCGCGATCAGCACCGCCGCGGCGGCGACGTCCTTCGCCTTCTTCACGAGCGGGTGGACCTCCGGGACCGCGGCGTCCGCCAGGAACTCCAGCGCCGTGTTCAGCGCCTCCGCCGCGAAGACCAGCGCGATGGCGAGGAGGATCGCGCACCACTCCGGCCGCGTCAGGTCCGCCAGCACGCCGAGCGCGAGGGCCCCGGCGGCGGCGACGGCGTGGATGCGCGCGTTGCGCTGGGTGGCGAAGAACGTCCGAAGCCCCGCGAAGGCGTGCGCGAAGCTGCGCAGAAGTCCACCGGATGGTGCGGGCGCGGTCATGATGTGCGGATCATGGGACACCCGCACCGCCGGAGCAAGCGCGGCCGTCGCGGCGCCCTCCCGCCCCGTCCTCCCGCGCATCGAGTGAGGAGCCACGGAGAGCCGCAGGGCCGACGCATCTTGCCCTTTTCGGAATCGAGCCATGGGCACGGAATTCGAAGGATCCCCCTTCCATCGCCGAGAAAGGGAGATCCCAGCCGAACGATCATTGAATCAAGGCGATGGCGCTGCCGCCCGCGACTCCGCGTTCCGCGACCGGACGGTACCACGACCGCAAGGAAGAGGCGTCGGCGCCGTGGATAGCCGCGCCCTGCCTTGCCGCAACCGGCCGGTTCGTGGTTCACTGGCCAAACCATGGGATTCGGAGTCGCGTCCGCCCGCGGGACGGGCATCATGGACGGCCGGGGCCCGGACCGGGCCTCACCTGGGGGGATGATCATGACCCATCGGACGACCGGGCGACGGGGCGGGATGGCGGTCTTCGCGGTCGCGCTTCTGGCCACGGCCGCGCGCGCGGACGACGGGGCCGCCGCCGCATGGACCTCGCTTCCCCCGCTGCCCGACGCGGAAGGCTTCGCGGGCGCCTTCGCGGGCGTCTCCGCGGGCGCCCTGCTGGTCGCCGGCGGCGCGAACTTCCCGGGCGCGAAGCCGTGGGACGGCGGGTCCAAGGTCTGGACCGACCGCGCATGGGTTCTCGACCGGCCCGACGGCGCGTGGCGCGAGGCCGGCCGCCTGCCGGGACCGCGCGCGTACGGCGCGTCGGTCACAACCCCCGACGGCCTCCTCTGCATCGGCGGCAGCGACACCGGCCGCCACCACGACGAGGTCTTCCTGCTGCGCTGGACCGGCACCGCGCTCGAACGCGATGCCTGGCCTCCGCTCCCCGCTCCCTGCGCGAACCTGTGCGGCGCGCTCGCCGGGCGCACCGTGATCGTCGCCGGCGGCGAAGCCGCGCCCGGCGCGGTCTCCGCGGGCACGAACGCCTGGGCGCTCGATCTCGACGATCGCGCCGCCGGCTGGCGCGCCCTTCCGACATGGCCCGGGCCGGGCCGCACCCTCGCCGCGGCGGGCGTGCAGGGGGGCGAGTTCTTCCTCTTCGGCGGCGTGTCGCTCGCCGCGGGGCCGGAAGGCAAGCCGGTGCGCACCTACCTGCGCGACGCCTTCGCGTGGCGCGCGGGCCGCGGATGGCGGCGGATCGCGGACCTGCCGCGCCCGCTCGCCGCCGCGCCGTCGCCCGCCCCGGCGGCCGGACAGGCCTTCCTGCTGCTCGCGGGCGGCGACGACGGCTCGCGCGTCCACCTCGGCACCGTGCCGGCCCACCCGGGCTTCGACGCGCCGCTGCTCGGCTACCACACGATCACCGACACGTGGACCCCGCTCGGCGCACTGCCGGCCGTGCGGGTCACCACGCCCGCCGTCGCGTGGCACGGCGGTTTCGTGATCCCGTCGGGCGAGATGCGCCCGGGCGTCCGCTCCCCCGAGGTCCGCCTCGGCCGGCTCGTCGCGCGCAAGGCCGGCTTCGGCACGCTGAACTACGTCACGCTCGCGATCTACCTCGCGGCGATGGTGCTGATGGGCGCGTCGTTCACGCGGCGGAACCGGACCACCGACGACTTCTTCCGCGGCGGCCAGCGCGTCCCGTGGTGGGCCGCGGGCCTGAGCATCTTCGCGACGATGCTCAGCTCGATCACCTTCATGGCCATCCCGGCGCGGGGCTATGCCGAGGGCTGGAATCTGTTCCTCGCGAACACCTACCTGCTGCTGACCCCGCTCGTCACGCTCGTCTACCTTCCCTTCTACCGCTCGCTGGATGTCACGTCCGCCTACGAGTACCTCGAGCGCCGCTTCAACGCCGCCGCGCGCATGCTCGCGAGCGCCCTCTTCCTTCTCTTTCAGTGCGGACGCGTCGCGATCGTGCTCTACCTGCCCGCGCTGGCGCTGGCGACCGTCAGCAACATCGACGTGACGACCTCGATCGTGCTGATGGGCGTCCTCTGCGTCGTCTACACGATGCTCGGCGGCATGGAGGCGGTGATCTGGACCGATGTCGCCCAGACGGTCGTCCTTCTCGGCGGGGCGGTGTGGGCGCTGGTGACCGTGCTCGTGCGGATCGACGGCGGCGCGGCCGGCGCGATCGCCCTGGCCTCGGAGCACGGACGCTTCTTCCAGTCGGTGCCGTGGACCTTCGACCTCGCCGTCGCGTCGGGCTGGGTCATCATGGTCGGCGGCATCTTCCAGAACCTCTTCTCCTACACCGCCAGCCAGGACGTCGTGCAACGGTACCTGACGACGGGGGACCGCAAGAGCGCCGCGCGCGCGATCTGGACCAACGCCGCCATCGCGCCGGTCGCCCAGGCCCTCTTCTTCGCGATCGGAACGGCCCTGTTCGTCTACTACCGGCAGCACCCGGAGCGGCTCGACCCGACGATGCAGAACGACGCCGTCTTCCCGCTCTTCATCGTCCGCGAGCTGCCCGCGGGCGTCGCGGGGCTCGTCGTCGCCGGCATCTTCGCCGCCGCGCAATCGACCCTCGCCGGGAGCCTCAACAGCATGGCCACCGCCTACGTCACCGACTTCGACCGCCGGTTCCGCCCGGGCGCGGCGGACGCCTCGCGCCTGAACCTCGCTCGCTGGCTGACGGCCGTCATCGGCTTCGCCGGCACCGCGGTCGCGCTGTGGCTGGCGAAGTCGGACGTCCGCTCGCTGTGGGAGGCGTTCCTGAACGTGATCGGACTCTTCGGCGGCACGGTCTCCGGCCTCTTCGTGCTCGGCCTCTTCGTCCGCCGCGCCAACGGCTTCGGCGCGATCGCCGGCGGCCTCGCCAGCGCCGCGGCGGTCGGGTGGGTCTTCGTCCACAAGCTCGCGACCTTCTGGACCTACGCGATCGTCGGTGTCGTCGTGTGCGTCGCCGTCGGCTGGATTGCCAGCCTGCTCCGCCCCGCGCCGGCGGGCACCGACGCCCTCACCATCCATGCCCTGCGCCGCACCGCGCGCGCGGATTCCCGGGGAGACGCGGGGGCGCCGACATGACACCGGACGAACGGGCGTCGTTGCGCGACCTCTACCGCCGCACCCTGCTGGACGACATCGTGCCGTTCTGGTTCCCGCGGTCGGTCGACGCCGAACACGGGGGCTTCTTCACCGCCCTCGACCGCGACGGAACCCTGCTCGACACCGACAAGTCGGTCTGGTTCCAGGGCCGCACCGCCTGGATGCTGCTGACGCTGTTCAACACCGTCGACCGCCGCCCCGAGTGGCTCGCGTGGGCGGAATCCGGCCTCGCCTTCCTCGAGAAGCACTGCGTCGACGCCGACGGCCGCCTCTTCTTCCTCGTCACCCGCGAGGGCGTGCCGCTGCGCAAACGCCGCTACGCCTACAGCGAGGCCTTCGGCGCCATCGCGCACGCGGCCCACGCGCGGGCGTCGGGCGACGGACGTTCCGCCGGGCGGGCGCGCGACCTCTTCGAGCGGTTCGTCCGCTGGAACTTCACGCCCGGCCTCATGCCGCCGAAGGACACCGGGGCGCGGCCGTCCATCGGCCTGGGGCCGCGCATGATCACGATCGTCACGGCGCAGGAACTGCGCGCGAATCTCGGCGACGACGCGGGCCTGCGCGCGTGGATCGACCGCTGCATCGACGAGATCGGCCGGCTCTTCTGGAAGCCGGACCTCGACTGCGTGATGGAGACCGTCGCGCCCGACGGCTCGCTCATCGACCACTTCGACGGCCGCACGCTGAACCCCGGCCACGCGATCGAGGGCGCGTGGTTCATCCTCCACGAGGCCCGCCACCGCGGCGACGCCGCGATGCGCGACCTCGGTCTGCGGATGCTCGACGCCAGCTGGCGGCGCGGCTGGGACCCGGAGCACGGCGGCCTGTTCTACTTCCGCGACGTCCGCGGGAAGCCGGTGCAGGAGTACTGGCACGACATGAAGTTCTGGTGGCCCCACAACGAGGCGGTCATCGCGACGCTCCTCGCGTGGCGCATGACCGGCGACGAGAAGTACGCCGCGTGGCACCGGCAGGTCCACGACTGGGCCTTCGCCCATTTCCCCGACCCCGAGCACGGCGAGTGGTACGGCTACCTCCACCGCGACGGCCGCGTCTCCGTGCCGCTGAAGGGCAACCACTGGAAGGGGTTCTTCCACCTTCCGCGGATGCTCGGATACTGCGCGCGGCTGCTCGCCCCGGAGTGACCGCCTGCGCCGGGGCGCGGAGCTGCGGACCTACCGGGTCCGCACCGCCTCGGCGCGCAGCGGGTCGTGGTGGCGCGCCATGTAGTAGAACGACTGCACCGCGCTGCGCTCGCCGAGGCAGACCTGGAACTCGATGCGGTTGCCGCCCCCCGGCCATTCCGGCCCTTCGACGCGCAGGATGTTGACCACGGTGGAAACCGATTCGCCGGGCTTGAGAACCACCGGCTCCGGGTGCGACTTCACGCCGCCAGCGCCGGGAACCACGAAGGCCCGCCCCTGGCAGCGAAGCACCAGGCTCTCCTCCCACAGGATCCGCCCGCCCGAGCGCAGCAGCGCGGGGACGGGGACCGGATCCTTGCCGGGATTCGACACCGTCACCCGGATCTCGCCGTCGCCGTCGGGGTTGGTCCACTCGATCGCCCGCTTCGGCGGCACGGGCTCGACCGACAGCTTGACGCCGGGCCCCGCGAGAAGCGCCGGGCGGCCGGTACGCGCACAGCACGGCCCCTTCGACGCCACGGCATCCTTCGGCCATGCCGCGTCGCCGAGGCCCGCCCACGGCGAGAGCCATCCGTCCCCCTGCCGGGTCCAGCCGATGGGAACCTGCACCGCCTCGCGCGCCGCCTCGAGATCCGCCGCCGCGACGGGCCTGACGGTCCGCACGACCGTGCCCTCGCGCCCGGCCGTGGCGGTCACAAGACACGCGGCGCCCACCGGGAACGCGGGCGGCTGCTCCTGGCGGCTGACGTAGCCGAGCGCCAGGGGCTTCCCGCGCTCCACGTCGCCGCGGAGGACCTCGTCGACTTCGAAGGTCAGCCGCCCCGTGTACATCGGCGGGAACGACAGCCCGACCGGCCCCTCCTGCTGCGCGGTCAGCGCGCCCGTGAACACGATCTGCGCCGCGGTGTAGTCCGGTACCCCGCCGAAGGAGCCCTGCGGCGGCGCCGCGGACGCTTCCAACCAGGCCAGAGCGGCCAGCGACGCTGCGAGTGTCTTCTTCATGCCAACCTTTCGTCCCCGGGGCGGGCGGCCGGCACGGCCGCACCTGTCCCCGATCCCCTATACGACCGCCGGCCGCCGGACCTTCAGCTCCGCGGTCCTTCTTGGACCGGTCCGCGTTCCGCCGTATGGTAGCAGTCATGACCCGACCGGCAATCCTGTTGATGGCCTACGGGACCGTTTCGTCGCTGGACGACATGCCCGCCTACCTTCTCGACATCCGCGAGGGGCGGCCCCCGTCGCCCGACCTGGTGCGCGAGATGCGGCGCCGCTACGAGGCGATCGGCGGCTCGCCGCTGCTGCGCCTCGCGGAGGCCCAGGCCCGCGCGCTGGAGGCCGAACTGGCCCGCCGCGGCCGCGCCGCGCCGGTCTACCTCGGCATGCGGCACTGGAGCCCGCGCATCCGCGACGCGGTGGCGGCGATGAAGGCGGCCGGCGTCACGGAGGCCGTCGCGGTCGTGCTGGCGCCGCATTACTCGTCGCTCAGCATCGGCCGCTACCGGAAGCGGCTCGACGAGGCGCTCGCCGAAACGGACGCATCGATCCGTTTCCGCGTCGTCGAGACCTGGTGGGACCAGCCGCGGCTCTTCGAGGCGTTCGAGGGGCGCATCCGCGCCGCCCTCGCCCGCTGGGACGGCGCTCCGCCCGCAAGAACCCGCGTCCTCTTCTCCGCCCACAGCCTTCCCGCGCGCATCAAGGCGATGGGCGATCCCTACGAGGACCAGCTGCTGGCCCATGCGAAGGCGCTGGCGGACCGGCTCGGACTGGCGGACTGGATGTTCGTCTTCCAGAGCGCCGGCGCCAGCCCCGAGCCCTGGCTGGGACCCGCCATCGAGGACGAGATCCCCCGCCTCGCGGCCGAGGGCTACCGCCGGTTGCTCGTCGTCCCGACCGGCTTCGTCTGCGACCATGTCGAGATCCTCTACGACCTCGACCTCGAGGCGAAGGCCCTCGCCGCGGACCACGGCATCGAGCTGGCGCGGACGGAGTCGATGAACACGTTTCCCCCCTTCATCGCCGCGCTCGCCGACGCCGTGGGTGCCGCGTGACCCGCATCGCCGTCATCGGGGGCGGGATCGCGGGGCTGGCGGCGGCCCACCGGGCGAGGCGGCGCGCGACGGAGACCGGCCGGTCGGCCACGATCGCGCTGTTCGAGCGCGATCCGCGCCTGGGCGGGAAGATCCTCACCACGCGCGCCGGGGGCTTCATCGTGGAGGGCGGCCCCGACTCGTTCATCAACCAGAAGCCGCATGGCCTGCAGATGTGCCGCGAGCTGGGCCTCGGCGGCGACCTGCTGCCCTCCAACGACGCGACCTACAAGACCCGGCTGCTCCGCAAGGGCCGGCTGCTGGCCTATCCCGAGGGCTTCCGGCTGGCGGTGCCGACGAAGATCTGGCCGTTCGTGACGTCGCCGCTGATCTCGCCGCTGGGCAAGCTGCGCATGGGGCTCGACCTGGTCCTGCCCGCGCGGAGATCGACGGCGGACGAGAGCCTCGCGGCTTTCATCACGCGCCGCCTCGGCCGCGAGGCGCTCGACCGTATCGCCGGGCCGATCATGTCGGGCATCTTCGTCGCCGACCCCGAGCGCATGAGCGTGCTGAGCACCTTCCCGATGTTCGTCGAGCTGGAGCGGAAGTACGGCAGCCTCACCCGCGGCATCCGGATCGCGCGAAGGAAGGCCGCCGCGAACGGGGCGGGCGCGCCGTCCAGCGTGTTCACCGGCCTCCGGCCCGGCATGGACGCGCTCGTCGACGCCCTGGCCGCGCGGGTCGGCGCGGACGCGCGCCGCGGCGTCGCCGTGCGCGCGCTGCGGCGGACGGCTGGCGGGTTCGAGCTGACCCTCGACCCCGGCGGCGCCTTCGCGGCCGATCACGTCATCCTCGCCGCGCCCGCCTACGCGGCGGCGGAGCTCCTCGAGCCGCTCCACCCCGCCCTTGCGACGGCGCTGCGCGGCATCCGCTACGTCTCCTCCGCCACCGTCAGCCTGGCGTTCCGGCGCGAGGACGCGGCGGACTGTCCCGACGGCGGCGGCTTCGGTTTCGTCGTGCCGCGCACCGAGCCGGCGCAGCTCCTCGCCTTCACGTGGTCGTCGCGCAAGTTCGACGGCCGCGCGCCGGACGACCGCCACCTCGTCCGCGCCTTCATCGGCGGCTCGCGCCACGAGGAGCTCGCCGGCCTGCCGGAAGAGGACCTGGTCCGCATCGCCCGCGCCGAGATCGCCCGCATCCTCCGCCTGCGCGCCGAGCCGGAGGCGGTGTGGGTCAGCCGCTGGCCCAAGGGCAACCCGCAGTTCGACGTCGGCCACCTCGACCGCGTCGGCGAGATGGAACGCATGGCCTCCGAGATCCCGGGGCTGCACCTCGCCGGCAGCGCCTACCGCGGCGTCGGCATCCCCGACTGCATCAAGAGCGCCCAAGCCGCCGTGGATGCGGTATTCGGGGCGTGAACCACCCCCGGTTTCGTGGCATGATCCCACTATGACGGCGCGAGCAGACAACGGCACGGCTGGACGGGCGGCGGAACGTCGCACGCGAATGGTCGTCCACCGTGCGCATTCCTTTGAAGACGCGGAGCGGTGGGATCTTGAGTTCTGGCAGTCTCAGTCCCCCGAGGACCGGCTCAGCGCCCTGGTGGATATCCGCCGCGATGTGGCCATGGTTCGCCGGGCGCGACAGCACGGACGGAAGCCCAAGTCATGAAGGTCGTTCCGGATTTCGAGGACCTTCTGGATGCGTTGAGCCGCCACCAGGTTCGGCACCTTATCATCGGCGGCATGGCCTTCATCTACCATGCAAAGCCGCGATTCACGAAGGACATCGACATCTGGGTGGACCCGGCCCCGCGAAACATCGACCGCGCCAATCGCGCCCTTGCCGAGTTCGGAAGTCCGGCCTTCCTGGAAAAGGGCGATCCGGATCAGATCCTGCAGATCGGCGTCGCGCCGAACCGGGTCGATCTTCTTCTTTCGGCGCCCGGCCTCTCCTTCGCCGATGCATGGAAGGGACGCATCGAGGGAAGGTACGGCCGTGCTCCCGCGCTCTGGATCGGCCTGGACAGCCTGCTGGCGATCAAAGAGGCCATCCCTGTGCCCCGGCATCAGGAGGACGCCCGGGTCCTTCGGGACGTGAAGCGCTTGCGCGCCCGGAAGGCCCGCCGGTAGAACGATGCACGGGCGCGGCGGACATCCGGCGATGCGGGTCGACTTCGAGAAGGCCCCGTTCCTCCTCATCTGGGAGGTCACGCGCGCCTGCGCGCTGGCGTGCCGGCATTGCCGCGCCTCGGCGGAGGACCGCCGCGATCCGCGCGAACTGACGACCGACGAGGGGCGGCGCCTTCTCGACGACACCGCCGCGATGGGCACGCCGATCGTCATCCTGACCGGCGGCGATCCGCTGCAGCGCGGGGACCTCGACGACCTCATCCGCCACGGCAAGTCGATCGGCCTGCGCATGGGGACGATCCCCGCCGAGACGCCGCGGCTCACGCGCGACCGAGTCTTCGCGCTCAAGGCCGCCGGGCTCGACCAGATGGCGCTCAGTCTCGACGGCAGCACCGCCGCGATCCATGACGGCTTCCGCAAGGTGGACGGCTGTTTCGATCTCGCGATGCAGGCCGCCGGCTGGGCGCGCGAGGCCGGCCTGCCGCTCCAGATCAATACCGTCTTCTGCGCGTGGAATCTCGCGGACTTCGACGCCATCGCCGCGCTCGTCGAACGGCTCGGCATCGTTTTCTGGGAGGTCTTCTTCCTCGTCCCCACCGGCCGCGGCGCGGAGTTGGAAAGCTGCACCGCGGAGCAGGTCGAGGGCATCTTCGCGAAGCTGCATGCGCTGGCGTCGCGCGCCCCGTTCGTCATCAAGATCACCGAGGCGCCGCACTACCGCCGCTACGTGCTCCAGCGGGAGGGCGCCGCCCCGTCCGTCGAGGCCCACCGCGGCGAGCGGCTGCTCTCGCGCACCGAGGGCCCGCACCGCACCATGGGCCTCTCCCCGCTGCCGGTGAATGCGGGCAAGGGATTCTGCTTCGTCGACCACACCGGCGAGGTCCAGCCGAGCGGTTTCCTCGCGATGTCCGCCGGCAACGTGCGCACCGCGCCGCTCGCCGCGCTCTACCGCGACTCGGACCTCTTCCGCTCCCTGCGCGACCCCTCCCGCCTCCGCGGCCGCTGCGGAATCTGCGAGTACCGCGATCTCTGCGGCGGCTCCCGCTCCCGCGCCCACGCCCTCATCGGCGATCCCTTCGCCGAGGACCCGAGCTGCGTCTACCAGCCGGCCGGCCGCGCGTGAGTGTCCAACCCTTGGAACCCGCGCGGCGGCGGGCTTCCAATCCCTGGAACCCTGCGGCGCTCAGCGGACGGCGGGGGCGCGGACGGAGATCGTCACGAGATGCTCGACGGCCTCGTCGGGAGCAAGGGTCCGGAGCGTGCCGTTCGCGCGCTCGGCCGTCTGCCCGTCGGGATGGCAGTTGCCCGGCTCGAGGCCCATCACGTACTCCTGCCGGCCCATCATCTTCCACTGCGTGAAGAACGGGAGCTCGGCCTTGCGCCACGCCACCTCGAACGCCAGCCCGCGCGCGGCGTTCGCGAGCGTCATCCGGGCCATGCCGTCGGGATCGGGCTCGACGTCGTGGTAGAAGCACTGTTCGACGTAGCCGGCGGTCGGCGGCTGGCAGACGCGCCACCGGGCGAGATCGTCCTCCGCGTTCTTCGTGCGGGGCCGCGTGCCGGACGCGCGCCCGGCCAGCGTCGCGGCCTCGTCGAGCAGCGGGAACCCCGCGTTGATGTGGTAGAGCGCCATCAGCGGCGCGGGACGCACGCCGCGGTTGGTGATGCGGTCGCACAGGACGATCCGGTCCTCGCCCATCGCCGTCGAGATCGTCCGGCGGCACTCGAGGTTCTCGGCGAAGAAGCTGGCCTCGCGCAGGACCCCGGAGATCCGGATCCGGTAGCGCCCGTCCTCCCAGCCCCCGGTCACGGCCGGCGTCTCCGCCGGCGTGTTGGAGAGCCGGCCGTGGAGGCCCAGCGGACCGTCCACGCGCATCCCCTCCTCGGCCTCCGGCGCGCCGACGTGGCTGAGCCCGCACCCGGTCATCAGCCCCGCGCCGAAGCTTCGCAGCCATCGCAGCCCGTCGGGCTCGTAGTAGGCCGGGTGCGCGACGCCGACGGGCGTCAGGTAGGCCAGCGGGATGCCGCGGAACGTCGCGCGCCCGATGTCCATGCCGCGGTCGAGCAGCACCTGGAACGAGAGGCCGCTGCCGTTGTCGACGTCGACCACGCGCACCCCGCGCCCCCGCCCGTCGTCGAGCACCGCGGAGGTCGCGCCGGCAAGCTGCCGCATGGATCCGACGTAGGGCTTCAGATCGCCGGCGGTCATCGTCGTGTGCGTGCTCATGATCTCTCCCCTCCGCTCAAAGGCATTGCGCCACGGGCTCCCAGACGGCCGCGGACTCCGCGTCCGACCGGCCCCACAGCCGCTCCAGCCCGGTCCGCATCGCCGACCGGTCGTCGCCGAACAGCGCCCGCGCCGCCAGCGCGGCGCCTTCGGCGAGCACCGCCGGCCCGATCCCCTGCGACAGGACGAGACGCATCGCGCCGACGAGCCGGTCGTCCCACGCGAGCTTGCGCCCGAGGTCGCGGCAGACGCGGTCGACGCGGTCGGACAGGAACGGGTTGGCCATCCGGACGAGGAGATCGTCCGCGTAGGCCGCGAAGCCCGGCGGGGTGAAGAGCTCGTCGACCCCCGCGCGCTTGCGGCACAACGCCGCGCCGATCTCGTCGACGAACGCCGTGCGCGCCCGGGCGCACAGCGCCGGGTGGCGCGCGATCCCGCTCATCGCCTCCAACCCCATCCCGCGGGCGTGCAGCCCGAGCCAGAGGTGGACGGCGTTGTGGCCGTAGAGCTTCGCCTCCTCGAACGGCAGCAGGTCAGGCTTCGGGATGAGGCCCCGCACGCGGCGGACGTCGATGCCGTCGCAGGCCTGGATCAGGATCCGGTTGAACGCCTCGACCAGGTGGCCGCGGTCGGCGCCCGGCGCGAGCGGGGCGAGGCCGCGCCGCTCGCATTCCGCGGCCGGGAAGACGCCGCTCATCTTGCCGATCACCGTGTTCAGGTGGTGCGTGGCGGGGTGCGGACCGACCGCCGCCTCGAGCGCCTCGGCGGCATGGTTGTGGTTCTCGGCCGCGTAGACGAACCGGCGGCGGCCGGGCGCGCGCCGGAAGCCCTCGCCGAGCCAGTCGCGGATGTGCGGGTAGAAGGCGATGCTCGGCAGGGCGGTCGCCACCTCGTCCGCATCCGCCGCGGCGGCGACCAGCGCCTCGCGGTCCGCCGGCACGGCGGGGTTGAAGACCTCGACGCCCGGGATCTCGTTCACCTCGACCGCCGTCGCGGAGGCGACGTTCACCCGCAGGCGGCCGCCGCCCCGGCGCACGGCGTCGACGAGCGCCGCGTCCACCTCGGCGATCACGAGCCGCGCGAAGCCGCCGCGGGATGCGCCGTCGAGGAAGATCCCGGTCTGGATGGGGCCCAGGCCGACGCCGAGGAAGGTCCCGCTCATGCGTGCCCGGGCGGTTGAAACACCGATTTCACGGCGGGGACGAGTCTGCCGTATTGCCCGTGCCTCGCGCAATAGGCCGCGTGGCGCGCGGGGTCGGGCTCGAAGACGCGGTCGCGTCGCACGAACAGCTCCGCCGCCTCCGCGGGCCCGCCGAGGGCGCCGGTCGCCATTCCGGCCAGCATCGCCGCGCCGAGCGTGCCCGCCTCGACGATGCTCGGCCTCACGACCGGCACGCCGAACACGTCCGCGCGGATCTGCAGGCCGCGGTCCGACTTCGCCCCGCCGCCGGAGGCGACCAGCTCGCGCGTCGGGATGCCGAGCCGCGCGAGGATGCCGAGGCTCTCGACGAAGTACAGCGCGGTGCCCTCGACGATCGCCTTGAGGATCTCCCCGCGCCGGGTCGAGGTCCGCAGCCCCGCGATCACGCCCGACGTCCCCTCGATGCGCCGCGGCGAGACCGGCGTCTCGAAATGAGGCAGCACGAGAAGGCCCGTCGGACCGTCCGGCATCTCCGCGTCGAGAACGGCGAACATGTCCCCGCCGGCCGGCGCGGCGCTGTCCGCCGCGAACGTCTCGCGGAACCACTTCACGAGGAGGCCGCTGGGGTTGTAGAGGAACGCGACGAAGAGGTCCGCCAGCACGTGGTGCTCGAGGTTGAGTCCCTCGGCGAACAGCGCGGACGGGTCGGACGGGCGGCGGAACACCGGCGTCAGGCACTCGAACGAGCCGATGCCGCAGATCGTCGTCCCCGGCGCGATGCCGCCGCAGCCGAGCGCGTTGCAGCACTGGTCGTGGCCGCCGGCGACGATGACCACGCCGCGCGGAAGGCCCAGGTCCGCCGCCATGGCATCCGACACGGCGCCGATCGGCGTGCCGCCGGGCACGACGCGCCCGAGCCGGCCGCGCGGGATGCCGCTCCACGCGAGGAGCTCGTCGGACCAGTCGTTCCGCCCGAGGTCGAACAGCAGCGTCCGGTTCGCGTGCGAGTTGTTCGTCACCGGCTCGCCGCCAAGCAGGAACGCGACGAGATCCGACCAGAGCAGGAACAAGTCCGCCCGCTCCCACACCTCCGGCCGGTGCTCGCGCAGCCAGAGCAGCTTCGGCAGCGAGAAGTGCGTGCCCGGCCGGTTCGGATTGATGCGCAGGAACCGATCCGCGCCGAAGTCCGCCTCGAGCCGGTCGACGTGCCCGCGGCCGCGGTCGTCGACGCAGAGGATGCTGCGGTCGAGCAGCTCCCGGTCGCGCGTGACGGGCACGAACGCCTCGCCGAAGGCGCTGACGGAGAGCGCGGTGACGGGGTCGGCGGCGCTCTTCGCCGCGACCTCGGCGATCGCGGAGCGGGTCCGCCGCCAGACCTCCGCGCTGTCGAGCTCCGCCCAGCCGGGCCGCGGGTGGACCATCTCGTACCCGCGGTACGCCGACGCGAGGCACGCGCCGTCGAGCGCGAAGACGCCGGCCTTGCAGCCGGTCGTGCCGAGGTCGATGCCGAGGAGGCTCACAGCCGGACGAGTTCGTAGCCCAGGTACCGGACGAGCGCCTCGCGCACCGCCGTGGCGACGTGCCCGGCCGTGACGCCGACATGGTGGCGGTAGCCGCCGTGGCCGACGAACTCGAGGATGCCCTGGAGGTTGGCGATCCGCGCGACGCCGGCGCAGCCGAAGAAGCCGTCGGCGATCGGGTCGGCCGTGATCTCGCCCTCGCCGAGGTAGGCGCAGAGCTTCCCGCCGTCGGTCTTCGCGCTGGCGAAGGTCATCGGCGTCGCGGCGATGCGCCCGACGTTGCAGCCCCAGCCGCAGCCGGCGCCCATCGCCTTCGCGAACATCGGGTGGTCCACGATGGCGCCCTTCCCCGCCATCAGGCCCTGGGGCACCGGACCGCAGTGGAACAGGATGCAGCGGTCGGGATCGTCGCCGTAGTTGTTGTTCCAGTCGAGGCAGGTGGCCGGCCGCTCCGACGCGAGGCCGAGCGCGAGCATCGGGACGGCGTTGCAGACGTCGAGCTCGCACGCGGCCGCGACGCCCCGGTGGTTGAGCTCGCCGAGGAGGACGCACGGCGAGACGCCCAGCTCCTTCTCGATCTCGATCCAGCAGCGCAGCGCGATCGCATCCATCCGGTACTCGGCGATCAGGGCGTCGAGCACCACGCCCAGCCGGACCAGCATCGCGAACTTCGCCTCCGGCACGCCGGCCCAGTTCGTGTAGTCCGCGAGCCGCGCGGCCTTCGCGGCATAGGCATCGCCGGACGGCTTCACGTCGCGCACGCGCAGGAAGACCTCGGAGAGGTCGAGCGCCTCGGTCGTGATGCCGTACCGCTGCAGCGTCAGCTCGTCGAACCGCACCGTCTTGAACGCGGTGGTCCGCGCGCCGATCGCGCCGACCGTCATGCGGCGCATCCGGCGGACGATCCGGCACGCGGCGGCAAACTGCCGCGCGTGGCGCGCGAAGGCCCCGTCCGACGGCGCGACCGTGTGCGGCGGGAAGGTGGTGAACGGAAGGCCGAACTGGCAGAAGACGTCCATGACCGACAACTTCCCGCAGAACGCGTCGCGCCGCTCCGTGAAGCCCATGCGGTCGAGTTCGTCCGGGTAGGCATGCACCAGGATCGGCACGCCGCAGTCGCGCAGGGCCGCGATCGCGCCGGTCTCGTCGCCGAAGTTCGGGAGGCAGAGGATCACGCCGTCGAAGCGGCCGCGGTTCGCCTCGAGAAAGCGCGCGTAGCAGAGGCCGTCCTCCGTGCCCTCGACCGCGCCGTGCCGCGTGGCCGCGGGGTCCATGAGAAGCGTCCCGAAGCCGAGGCGGCCGAGGACCGCGGTCATCTCCTCGCGCGCCGCGGCGACGAGCGACTCGGGGAAGAAGCCCCGGTTGCCGAAGTACAGGGCGAACGTCACGGGCTGCGCACTCATGCCGGTTCCTCCGGGTCCAGGACATCGACGGACCCCTCGATCTCGAGATCGCCGCGGAGCACGACCCGCATCGCCTCGTAGACCGCGTCCTGCGCCGCGGCGACGCCGCGCGGCAGCGCGCGCTCGTAGGGCTGCCGGATCGCCGTCGCCACGTTGATCTTCGCGATCCCGTGCCGGATGGCGTCGAGGATGCAGTCCTTCCGGATGCCGGTGCCGCCGTGGAGCACGAGCGGGACCCCCGCGGCCCGGCGGATCCGCTCCAGGTGCGCGATGTCCAGCCGCGCCTCGACCTTCTTCAGGCCCTTCGTCGCCGCCGAGATCGCCCCGTGGATGTTGCCGATCGCGACGGACAGCCAGTCCGCCCCCGACTCCGCCGCGAACCGGCGCGCCTCCCCCGGGTCGGTGAAGCCGCGGCCCGAGGCGAACAACGCCTCGTACGGCGGCAGCGGCCCGGCCTCGTGCCCCATCACCGCGCCCAGTTCGGCCTCCACCGGCACGCCCGCCGCGTGGGCGAGATCCGCGGCCCTCCGCGTGCAGGCGATGTTCTCCTCCAGCGGCAGCCGCGAGCCGTCGACCATCACCGACTCGTAGCCCGCGCGCACCGCGCGCCCGAGGATTTCGAGGTAGTCCACCGCGCGGCCGTCCTCGTCGATCACGGGCACGTGGTCGAGATGCAACCGCGTGACGCGCCGGTCGGCGTGCCGCCGGTATTCCGCGGCGACCGCCTCCAGGCTGCGCGACTCGAACTTCTCCCACTCGAGGCGCGCGACCATGACCAGCCCGGCGCTGCGCGCGTCCCGCAGGGCCCGCACGACCGGCTCCACCATCGGCAGGTACGGGATGTTGAACCCCGGCACGACGGTCCCGCGCCGCAGCGCCCGCCTCACGATCTCCGCGGTTGGACTCCCACCCATCGGATCGGCTCCCTTCCCGGCGTGTGTGCCGTCCAGTCTACCGCGCCCGCCAGGCGCGGGAAAGGCGGTCTCGCCGGGCCCGCCATGAACCGCGGTCCCGCCGGGCTCGTCCCGGTGGGGAGCCCGAACGGAATGCCGGCGGCCGACAACGGCCCGCGCCGCCGACCGCGGCTTCCCCCTGCGTCCGTCAGCGCCCCGCCACGGGACTGAGCACGGAAGGGACTCCGAAGAGCTGCACGCTGTAGTCCTCGAGGGCGATCGCCGACGGTCGCTCGATCCGCAGCCGCCACATCGCGCGGCTCCCTCCCGCCGCCGGCGCGGCGAAGAACACATGCGGGCGCGCGAGGTTGTCGCGCGTCTCCACGACCCGCCCGGCCGGATCCACGATCGACGCCTTCACCCCCTCGCCGTCGCCCGATCCGACCACCCGCACCGCGAACCCGGCCGAATCGGCCGGCATAGGGAAGGCGAAGTCGCCGGCGACGCCGAAGAAGTGCGCCGGGCGGCGGTCCGTTGCGGCGCCCAGCGCGTGCGTCGGGGACCGGATCCGGAACACGCAGGCTCCGGCGCCCGCCTCGATCCGGTGCAACCCCGCCGCGGCGGCCGTGAACGCGATGCGGACCTCGTCGCCCGCGTCGATCGTCCGGGCCAGCACCTCCGTCCCGGACGGTCCCGTCACGCGCAGCGGGATCCGGTGCGGCGCGGGGCCGACCGTCTCGACCCTCACGGCCAGGTCCACCGTGTCGCCCGCCGCGGCGCGTACGACGAGATCCGCCTCGTGCCGCAGCCGCCACGACGCCTTGGGCACGGCCGCGGAGGGCAGGTCGCGCTCCGCGTCGATCGCCATCGGGGGCAGCGCGGCGACCCGCGACTCGGGGAACCACGCGGCGAGCCGCGCGTCGTCCATCGCGATCGCCTGGACCCCGCCCGGCCCCGCGAGCTCGAAACGGCCGGACACGTTGCGCAGCGCGCGCAGGCGGCCTTCGGAGCGCCAGTCGACCGGCCGCGGGTCCCCCGGCGCGGCGGTGCGGACACGGCCCCCGTCGATCGTGACGCCACCGATGCCGTCCGCCGCCTCGCGCCGCGCCGTGAGCAGAAACGGGAAGGCCGCCGGGTCGCGCGCCTCGATCCGGCAGTTCCGGAACACCAGCGAGGAGTCCGCCGCGACCGCGTTGGCCACCGTCACGACGTGTCGCGTCGCCGCCACGAAGGTGCAGTCGTCGAAGACCGCCCCGCCGCGCGTCGCGCCGTTCGTCCCGGCGGCGGAGTTCCAGTACACGGCCCCGCGGCGGTTCCCGCCGTCGGCGAGGCACCGCTCGATCCGGAACGAGACCGGGGCCGCGGCCCCGTTCATGTTGTGCAGCGCGAACAGCAGTCCGCCCCCGGTGTTGTTCGTCATCACGCAGTCGCGCATCACGCAGTTCACGAGACGCTCGCGCGGAAGGTTGGGCTCGAAGTCGATGCCGGCCATCGGCGCGGTGCCGTGCGTGTTGATCATCGCGGTGCGCTCGATGAGCAGATCCTCCGCCGAGATCACGCTGATGCCCTGGCGGTGGTGGCCGTCGCAGACGACGTCGCGGATGACCACATCCCGGCACGGCTCGCCCTTCGAACCGGCCCCGACGTACACGCCGTCGCCCCCGCTGCGCGCGAGGACCAGCCCCTCGATCCGCACGCCGGCGCACGCGCGCAGGCGGATGCAGTGGCGCCACTCGGCCGCCGCGTAGTTCGTGGTCGCGTAGTCCTCCTGCCACATGCGGAGCGTCGCGCCGGGGCCGCGCAGGACGAGGTTCGTGCAGGTTTCGGCGCTGAAGAGGCAGTCGGATCGGCCCCGGTAGCCCCCGCGCCGGGCCTCGACGACGACGCCGGGCTCGAAGACGACCTCGAGGCCGCCGCGCAGCACCAGCGGATCGACGATCCACGGCGAGCCGCAGTCGCCGACCGTCACGCGCCGCGCGCCGGAGGTCAGCGCCGCCTGCAGCGCGGCCGTCGCGTTGACGGGATCGAAGCCCCACCATTCGGCGCGGGCCTCGGCGCGCCGCCCGGCAAGGACCTCCGCAACGGCGCCGGGGTCGGGCGCGGGCGCGGCGGCGGCGGGCAGGACGCCGGCGGCAAGAAGGAGAAGGGCGGCACGGCGGAGGGAGGCGTTCATGCGCCGAGTATCCCGACCCCCGCCCCGGCCGGTCAAGCCCGGCGCGCTTCGCCCTTGTGTTTGCGCCGGCGGCGTGTCTCTTCTGGTCCCGCGCACCGGCCGCTCCGCGGCCGGACCGGACGACACGGGAAGAGACCATCATGAAGCGCTCGTTGGTTTGGGGATCCGCGCTGGTGGCGGCCGTCGCGGCGGCGGCGAACGCCGGAGACGCATGGACGTTTGACGCCGCCGCGCCGTCGTGGGCGAAGGACGTCGTCGCGGAGACCGCCGCGCCGACCAATCGCGCGCTGCGCATCGCGGCGGACAGGCCCCACCACACGCGCACCGTCATCCCGGGCGCGATGCCGAAGGCCTTCGTGGCCGAGGCTCGCGTCCTCCTGCAGACCTCCACCGGCGCCGCGCCGCTCGCCTACCTCTACGCCCTGACGCCGGACGGCTTCCTCGCCGCGACGCTGGGGTCCGGCAAACTGCGGCTGTTTGTCTGGCGCGGCAACGGTCAATCCGCGTCCATCGGCGAAGTCTCCGCCCCCGCGCCGACCGGCCGGTGGGTGCGCGTCCGCATGGCGCGCGAAGGCGACACCGTGGCCGCGAAGGCGTGGGCGGACGGCGCGCGCGAGCCCGGCTGGTCCGTTTCCGGCCCCGCGCCGGATCTGGCCATCAACGGCTTCGCCGTCGGGGCGTGGACCTCGCCGAAGACGCCGTCCACCGCAACCTTCCTCTTCGACGATATCGCCCTCCGCGCGGCGGTGCCGGACGACCGAATCGCAACGGCCGGCGGCCGCGCCGCGCCCCTGGTCCTGCCGCCTGCAGCGGCGAACGGAGTCTTCGAGTCCGGCCCCCACATCGGCGTGGTCGCCGGCGATCTCGTCGCCGCCTTCGAGCGCGACGGCGGTGCGCTACGGCACGTCGTGCACCGGCCGACCGGCCGCGCCTTCGCCGACGAGCGGCAGCGGCGCCCTCTGTTCCGCCTTGGGCTGATGCGCTGGCAGAAGGGCGAGTCGCTGGAGCTCACGGCCGACGACTTCGCGCGCGTCGAGTGGGACCGCCCCTCCGCTTCCGTCCTCCGCGCCACGTTCCGCGACGGCCCCGTCACGGGCATGGCGGTCCGCGCCACCGCCACGGCCGGCGACGACGGCCTCGTGCGCTTCCGGCTCGCCGTGGCGAATCCGACGGACATGGCCGTCGCGCGGATCCACTATCCCGGGTTCGCGTCCCCCGCCGCGCTCGGCGGCGACGCGGCCGACGACCGCCTCCTGTTCCCGCACAGCCACACTGACGGCATCGAGATCGACGCGCCCGGCGCGGCGGACCGGTCGTGCCACGGCTCGTATCCCGGCGACGCGGCGGTGCAGATGGCCGCGCTCTACGATTCCGCCGCGGGGCTGCTGGTCGCGACGCACGACGCGGAGGGGCACTGCAAGCACTTCGAGGCGCGCATGGCGAAGGGCCGGTTCGTCGAACTGTCCATCGAGCACCGCCGCCCCGAGGTGCCCGGCGACGGCGGGACCCCGTACGACACCGTGCTCGGCGCCTTCACCGGCGACTGGCGCTCGGCGGCGGCGCTCTACAAGCGCTGGGCGCGCACGCAGCCGTGGTGTGCGCGACGGCTGACGGAGCGCGACGACGTCCCCGCGTTTCTCAAGGCCGGCCCGGCGGGCGTGGTCCTGGGCATCGGCGGGCCGGACGGCTACAACGGCTCGCTCGGCCCGGAGTTGGAGAAGCTGCCGGGCCTCGCCGCCGCCTACCGCGGGCGCGCGAAGGTGCCGCACATGATCGTCGTCCCGTACGGCTGGGAGAACCGCGGCACGTGGGCGGGGATCCACTACCTTCCGGCGCGTCCTTCGGACGAGGCGTGGCGAAAGGCCAACGCCGCGCTGAAGGCGCAGGGCGACCGCACCGCGATGCTGACCTCGGGCTACTGGTGGGTCATCCGCCGCGCGAAGACCTCGAACGGCCCGGCCTTCGACGACACGGCCGATTTCGAGCGGCGCCAGGCGATGGTGGTGCAGCGCGCCGACGGCACGCCGTGGCTCCTCGACGCCTACGACAAGGCCGGCAGCTTCGGCGACTGGCGCGGCGTCTCCGCCAAGCTCTGCCACGGCAGCGCGGAGGCCGGCGCGACGATGCGCGACATCTTCCTCGCGACCGCGGCGCTCGGCACGCCGCTGGTCAGCTTCGACCAGGAGATCGGCGGCGGCCAGAGCGCGCCGTGCTACGCGGCCGGCCACGGCCATCCGCCGGGCTACGGCGCGTGGATGTGGACCGGCTTCCGCGACCTGTGCCGGGAGATCCGCGCGAAGGGCCGCGCCGCGGAGCCCGAGATCGGCCTCTTCGTCGAGAACTGCGGCGAGATGATCATCCCGGAGATGGCGACCTACTGGAGCCGCCAGTTCGGCGTCGCCGACCATGGCGTGCACGGCGGCCGCGCCGTCGGCCTGTTCTCGTACCTCTACCACGAGTACGTCACCGCGATCGGCGCCGCGGTCGTGCAGGGCCAGGGTCCGCAGGGCGCCACGCCCTCCGCCGGCCTGCGCTGCCAGGCGCTCGCGAACAACCTCGCGCGCGGCCTGATTCCGTGTCCGTTCGCCAGCGACGTGCCGCTGGAGACGAAGGACGCCCGCAAGGCGCAGATCGCCCGCGCGTTCTTCGCCTTCTGCGAGCCGTTCGGCTCGTTCCCGGAGTTCCTGGTCCTGGGCGAAACGCTTCCGCCGCCCGCCGTGACGTGCGGGGCGCGTGACGAGGGGTACGAACCGAAGCGCGACGGAACCGCGAAGCCCGGGGCGCCGCGCGAGCGCCGCGACGTCCCGGGCCTGCCCGCGGTCGTCGCCGGCCGCTTCGCCGCGCCGGACGGACGCACCGGCACGATCCTCGTCAACGCGACGCCGGAGCCGCAGCGCGCGACGATCGCCCCGCCCGAGCGCGGCCGCCCCGCGACGCTGCACCGCGCCGACAAGTCCGTCGAGACGAAGTGGGATGGCCTTCCCGCGTCCCTCGAGGTCGCCCTCGAACCGTTCGGCTCCCGGATGCTGATCGCCGCGCCGTGAGGCCGTGCGGCGGTATGGACGTGTGGCGGTGCGGAGTGCCGGATGCGGCCGCCCTGCCACGGGGCTGAGACTCCGGCCCGCGCGCGGCTCCGCGCCCGCAAGGCTTGTGCCCACCGCGGCCGGCTGGCATCGTGGAGCCGTCGGGGGCGGCGCGGACGCGAGGAGGACGCATGAAGTTCACGTGGCGAGGAGCGGGGCTTGCCGTACTTCTCCTGCTGGTCCGCGCTGGAGCCGAACCGCCGCCGATACGGACATGGACCTCGCAGAGCGGCGCGAAGCTGGAGGCGGGACTGGTGCGGGTCGACGGTCCGCGCGTGGTGCTTCAGTCGGCGGACGGCCGCCAGTTCCAGGTGCTCGCGACGCAGTTGTCGGCCGGGGACCAGTCGTACCTGAAGGAGCAGGGCGTCGCACCCGCCGCCGCGGCCGCCGACCCTGCTCCCCTGCCCTCCGCACCGCCCCCGCCGCCCGCCGGCGACCTCAAGCCCGAATGGGCGCCCGGCGAGATCCACGGACCGGTGGCCTGCAAGGCGGACGAGCAGTTCCACTACTTCGTCTACGTGCCCGCGAGCCTCGCGCCGGGCGAACCGGCCTGGCCGGTGATGTTCGTCATGAGCCCGGGCGGGGGCAACGCGGGCGGGCTGAAGCGCTACCGGGCGGCGGCGGATCTGAACGGCGTCGTCCTGGCGTTGTCGCAGGAGAGCCGGAACAACTCCGACAGCGCCGGAAACGCCGTGCGTGCGATGATCGAGGACGCCTTCAAGCGTCTTCCGCGAGCCGATCCCGCGTTTGCGTTTGCCAGCGGGTTCTCGGGCGGGAGCCGCATGTCCTTCCTGGTCGCGGACATCCTCCCCGCGAAGCTCAAGGGCGGCATCCTCGCGTGCGGCGCCGCAACGCACAACCCCGCCTGGAAGCCCGGCGCACAGCTCCCCGTCTACGGGCTGAGCGGAACGCGATGCTTCAACCGGTGGGACATGGCCTGCCTGATGGAGAAGAACGGCGACATGCGCCACCTCCGCTTCTTCCCCGGCGCCCACGCGTGGGCGGACGAGGATCCGCTCTGCGACGGCATGACGTGGCTGATGGCCCGCGCCCATGCCCGCGCCTCCAAGACCACCGCGGGGAAGGCGTCCGCCGAGCGGTGGGCCGCCCGGATCCTCGCGCAGGCCCGGGAACTGGCCCCCGCGGACCCGGTGCGCGCGTGGCGGGCGATCGACGCGCTGCAGGCGGCCAGTCCCGGCCCGCCGCTCGCCGGGGCCATCGCGCAGGTTCGCACCGGCCTTCAGTCGCGGCCGGAGATCCGGACCGCGCTCGCGGCCGAGAAGGACGTCGAAGCCTTCTGGAGGAAGCATTTCAAGACGAACCCGATGGACTGCGAGAACAACAACGGCACCGAGGCCGCCGCGAAGGACGGCGCGACGTACGCCGCCACCTACAAGGGCACACCCTACGAAGCGCTGTTCACGGAGATGGGCCAGCCCACGCCGAAGAAGTGAGCGGGAATCCGTCTGGAACCGCGATCGACAGCCCGATACGATCCACCCCATGCCGCGCAACGAGCAACAGACCCGGCTTGAGCGGATCGACAAGGACATGGGCTTGAACGCATGATCTCACACGCTCATCCTCCCCGCATCGCCTGCAGGCTCCACGTCGCCCTTGCCGGAAGCCGGCCGCTCATCTGGCGTCGCGTGCAGGTCCCGCACGACTGCACGCTCAAGCGCCTCCACCAGATCCTCCAGATCGTCATGGGCTGGACGAACTCGCACCTCCATCAGTTCATCGTGGGGGGCGATCACTACGCCGAGCCGCATCCCGAATACGAACGCCCGATGCTCGATCACGCACGTCACCGTCTCGACCGCGTCGCGCCCCGTTGCGGCGACCGTATTCGCTACGTGTATGACTTCGGCGACGGCTGGAAGCACGACATCGAGGTCGAGTGGATCGGAGCATCCCCGGATCCCGTCCCGTCGTGCCTTGCCGGCGAACGGGCCTGTCCCCCGGAGGACTGCGGTGGACTCCCTGGATTCTACGAGAAGCTCCAACTCGCCGCCGACCCATCCCTCCCGGATCCCGACCACATCCGCGCCTGGCTCGGCCCCTACGACCCCGAAGCCTTCGACCTCGCCGCCGTCAACCGCCGCCTCGGGAGGTTTCAGAGACGGGCGTAAGACATCGCGATGTCGGGCGCCGGGCAGGGCGCTCGTCTTAAGAGAACGGCACCCCATGCCCCGCTTGCTCCCGACCCGGGCGGGGCGGCGACGGCGGATACCGCAGTTCAGGTCTCGCCCGGCGCCAAGTAGTCAACCCCGTGCTCGTTCAACAACGCGGGCAGATCTCTGAAGTCTGGCTGCGCTTCCATGGTGTTGTCGTCGCAGGATCTCCACGGCGGCAATGCGCTCCTCCGGCGGACGGGACCGCCAGAACGCCGGATCATCCCGCACCGGGGACCCGGTCAACCCCCGCTTCTGCACCACCCGCGGAATCAGGTGAAGCCGCTCCCTCCTACCCTGACGTTCGTTCCGTTGGCCGGGCATCGCGGCCCCCGCGGTCACAGCTCCTTCACCGCGATGTTCCGGAACTGGATCAGGCTCGGCGGGCTGGCCCACTGGCCGTCCTTCTTGCCGCCGTGGTGCTGGAGGCCGATGCGGCCGGAGTCGGGGAGGTCGGGGACCTCGACGGGCGGGATGACGGTCTTGCCGTTGAGGACGACCGTGAGCGTCTTGCCGCGGACCGTGATCTCGAAGCGGTTCCACTGGCCGACGGGGTTGTCCGCCTGCGTGCGCGGCGTGACGCCCGCGCGGACCTCGGGCGGGGTCTTCGGGTCCATCCGCACGCCGTACATCTCGCCCGATCCGATCGGCCAGCACCAGATGTTGACCTGGTGGCGCATCGAGCCGCGCGTCAGGATGCCGGAGTCGGAATCGGGCAGCGCCATCGTCATCGGCTTCCCGGCGATGTCGCGCGCGTGCGTGCCGTCGGGCAGGATGTAGGGCACGCGCGGATTGATGAACGGCGTCTCCTTCAGCCGCCACTCGACGGTCACGGTGTAGTCCTTGTACTCCTTCTCCGTCCACAGGTGGCGGTCCTTCTTCGACTCGCTCTCCGCGTCGTAGTCGATGACCCCGTCGACGACCTTCCAGTGCCCGTTGTCGCCCTCGGGCACGACCCAGCCCGAGAGGTCCTTCCCGTTGAACAGCGACGTGAAGCCCGGCGGCACCTCGGCGCGGACGGTGGCGGCCAGGCCCAGCGCGGCGGCGGCCGCGGCGGTCAGCAGGCGGATCGATCGGCTCATCGTGCGTCTCCTCCGGGCGCCATGCGCCCGCGCCGCCAGTATACCCGTTGCCGCCGCGCATGCACGCCGGCCGGGGCTCAGAACCGGAAGTAGATGAACGGATTGAAGTCGCTCGCGACGATCGCGGCGGTGGAGAGGAACAGCAGCAGCATCGCCGCGGCAAAACGGAGGGCGCGGAGGGCCGGCCCCGCCTGCGCGGCGCGGGCGTCGAGCCGGGCGGTCCACGCCGGGAACGCCGCCGGGACGAAGCACACGGCCGCGGCCACCGCGAGGACGGCGCAGGCCTCGTGCGGGAGCAGTTCGGGCCACGCAACCGGCGGGGGGACGAGGCCGAGACGCCGGACGTCGAACATGCATGCGAGATAGCGGCCCGCCGCGGCGAGCGACTCCGCGCGGAACAGGACCCAGCTCACGCAGACGAGGACGAACGTCGCGGGCACGCCGATCCAGCGCGGCACGCGTCCGAGCCGCTCGCGGCCGGCGATCTTCTCCAGGCTCAGCCACAGGCCGTGGTACGCGCCCCACACGACGAAGTTCCACGCCGCGCCGTGCCACAGGCCTGACACGAGGAACACGATCCACAGGTTCGCCATCCCGCGCACCGGCCCGACGCGGTTGCCGCCGAGCGGAACGTAGAGATACTCGCGCATCCAGTTCGACAGCGAGATGTGCCAGCGCCGCCAGAACTCGGTGATCGTCCGCGAGGTGTAGGGACGGTCGAAGTTCTCGAGGAACTCGAAGCCGAGCATGCGCCCGAGCCCGATCGCCATGTCGGAGTAGCCGGAGAAGTCGAAGTAGATCTGGAAGGCGTAGCAGACCACGCCCGCCCACGCGACGGAGGCCGGAATCCCGGCGGCGGGCATCGCGAAGACGCGGTCCGCCACCGCGCCCATGACGTTCGCGACGAGCACCTTCTTCCCGAGCCCCAGGCCGAACCGCCAGATGCCGTCCAGGAACCGCCCCGGATCGTGGATGCGGCCGCGGATCTGTTCCGCGACGTCATGGTAGCGGACGATCGGCCCCGCGATCAGCTGCGGGAAGAGGACCACGTAGAGCAGGTAGTCGTGGAAGCCGCG
>Ga0194127_10001768_pt1 | contig 30866 bp, 31 predicted proteins | sample TA2KigC100mmetaG_FD_148624 | JGI IMG/M metagenome (GOLD analysis project Ga0194127, IMG submission 148624) | Freshwater microbial communities from Lake Tanganyika, Tanzania - TA2015036 Kigoma Deep Cast 100m | ecosystem: Environmental > Aquatic > Freshwater > Lake | place: Tanzania: Lake...
GAATGCAGCTATCTATTTCAACCCGATGGATTTTGCTGCAATGGCAGATACAATATATACAACACTAAGAGACCAAAACCAAATTTTTACGATGCGCAAAAAAGCACAAGAAAGGGCGAAAAATTTCTCATGGGAAAATACAGCTATGAACACTTTAAAAGTTTTTGAAAGTATTGCTTAAAATATTTAATAAATATATATACATTTATGTTATTCTAAGTACTTCCTACACGACTCAATTACTTGTTCTACTGTTATGCTATTGATGCATTCTTTAGTTTTACATTCTGTACGAAAACAAAAACGACATGGGATTGTATCGTTTCTTAGAACGGTATGTATCTTTCCCCATGGATGCCACAAACCAGGATAACTTCTGGAAGAATAAATACCAACTACTGGTGTACCAACAGCTGCAGCTAAATGGGCGGGTCCACAATCATTTGAAATTAAAAGGTCACATCGTCCTAGTATTTCTGCCGATTCCATATAGGTGGTTTTTCCAATAAGATTAATTGTCGAATTCCCTATCCGCCTTGAAATCTCTTCTCCTTCGTCCTTGTCACTTGTACCACCGATAAGCAATATCTTCGCATCAAAAAGTTTTTTTAAAGCATCTGCAACCTCCGCAAAACGTCCGGCATCCCACCGTTTTACTGGGAATTTAGCGCCTGGACAAATAGCAATAACAGGATTTTTATCCTTCAATCCATATTCGCACCAGACGGTATCCACAGTTTTTTTATCAACCTCTTTTATTGGCAGGTAAAACTCAACATTTATAGGATTAATCCCCAGTGGGGCCAATAATGACATCAGCCTCCCGACTTCTTGCTGGAAAACCGGTATTCTCAAGCCATTGACTATACGAATATGCATTGGTTTGGGTAGTTTAAATCCAACGAGTTTCTTACAACCCAACAGATGGAAAAAGAACCAATCCCTTAATAGACGAATATAGGTACTCTCTGAAAGAGAAAGATAGACAAGCATGTCGAATTGCAGTGAACGCAATTTTCTCAGAAACTCCATTACAAAACGGATGTTCTTCAATTTCACCGGATCATAAGTTATAATCTCATCAATAAAATCGTTTCCCTTCAACACTTCCTCTGCATCAGGACTACCTGCTGTCTCTTTATTGGTTAAAAGATAAATCCTGGATTTTGGGAAATGTTGGGGAACCGCTACCATTGCAGGTATGGCGCAAATGGTATCACCCAGATTTCCTATACGATATATTAAAATCCTATTAACTTCGTTCTTCATAAAGAACTTTTAAATTCGTATATAACTCGAAACATTTCTTTAATTCTTTCGTGATAACTATATCCACTCTTGAGGCATCTCTCCCTTCCTGCATGTGCAATACGCTTGCGTTTATCTTCATGTACCAAATAGTATCTTACTTTTCGAAGGAGTTCTTCGTTTGAATCGAAGAATTCAGCCTCTTTTCCTTCTTCAAAGAGTTTCATGTGTTCATCGGTCCTTTCAGCCAACATAAAACCACCACAGGCAGGAATTTCCATGCTCCTCGCTGTTTGTAGATCTCTGTTTATCTTTCTTAGAAAACCGAGATTAATATCAAACGAATTGATCGCCTTTGCGTATTCATCCCCGTAAAGCGGTCTACCTTCTATTTTCATATTCAAATGATACAATTTGCATTTCCTTTCCCAGTTTGGACCCCAGATTCGCACAGAAACATCGTTTTGTGCAAGGTGAAACATGCACCATGCACGCTCAAGTTCATAATCACCTACAAATCCTACCCTACCGCCGTACCGGTTTTTTTCTTCTTCTGAAATCATTAGGGGACGGTGTGTAGCGAGATCATATGCCTTGCCAATAAAAAATACTTGTGATGCACCAAGTACCTTTAGTTCTTCTACTCCATAACTTTTCGTTGTAAAATATATGTGATACAGTGATAGTCCGCCCAGGAATGCCTGTGATTGGTTGTGTTTTGCAGCCATATCGTCAGGAGAATAACCGGCGATAATAGTTTTTGGACTTAGCTCTCTAACTATTTTTAGTGTTTCGGATGTTATCGTTAATGCCTTCTCTAACCACAGTACATCTATTACATGCTTTTTTATTATTTGAGTTATTGCGTGGTTTACGTTCGCTAAATCTGAAGGGCCTAAGAGTTTTCGCTTTACTCGATAAAAAAATCTTCTCTGCTTTTTTTGCACGTATTGTGGCTCAATATCAATAGGTAATATATTATATCCCAAATCCTGCATAGCATGCATCCGCTGAAGGCTTGTGCTGCCATACCATAGATATCCTACAAAAAGAATGTTCATACAAGAATCAAACCTTTTCGCCAGTTTGCCATATATGAAAATTTATTGGCAAATTTCTACTCTTTTCCTATTTCTGTTAATTCAAAACAATTAATTCCAAACCAAAAAAGTTGAGAAATCATTATTAATTTTTTTCCCCTATTACCATTATAAAATCGCCTATAAAGGCTAATGCAGGAAATAATTTATAAAGTTTCAACCTTCCAATACCATATTTTGTGAGAAAAGAACTTTTAAAAAAAATTTTAAATTTATACATTCTCAGTAACCTTTGAAGGCTTTCTCTATCATACGGTCTTACATGTGTCGGATCTCTCCAAAATGTTCTGAATGTTTTTCTCCAATCATCAGTAATTATGACCACTTTACCTTGAGGTTTTAGAATACGATAAAATTCTCGCATCATAATCGATGTATTCGAGAGATGTTCAACCACATTTTTACAAAATATAATATCGAAAAAATTGTTTTTATACTTCATGGAACCCAATTCCAAATTATGTAATTCAAAATTTATCCCTTCTGATTCATAGAATGTTTTCAAAGTATTTTCTATATCAGAAATATATAGATTTTTATACCCTGCCCACTTTAAAGGCAAAAGCAAATGACCAGTTCCACCCCCGACATCCAAAATATTTATATCATAACTTTTAATCTTGCATATAAATTTAATAATATAAGAATATACGAATTTTTCATAATCATTTATTGATTCAGGTGTATAACCTTGATCCAACATTTCTTTGATATAACTCATAAAATCACCTTTTTGTGGTCAAGAATAATAAATATTTCGTTTACAAAGCAATCATTTTAATTTTTAAGATTGAGTAATTTTTGACTTATACAGACTTATACAACAGAGCCATTACTTTCATCAGTTAAATGCATGTCCCTCCATTCCATGATGTCCATACATAAATGATATTCATGAAAGAACTACATTTTTATCTCAAAGGTAAAGAGTACTCTTATTTCCTTCGCCGCATTAGGAACTTTAAAATTTTGTTTATAAAGTTAGATTTCTTTATCTTTGATTGTGAATTAGTTTTCTGATTTGGTAGGTATTGATTTTTTCTTAATCCATTTTTCAGAAAGGCACTCCAGCATTGTAAAAAAATATCGCATTCCCATTTCCCTGAGATTAAGCTTCGATTCTCCAGATGTGCGATTAATCCATGTATTAGAGATAACAGTATACTTATATCCTCTAATAATAGCTTTTAGAGGAATCTCAATGGAAATATTGAAATACGCGCTTTTTAAGGGTTGGATGCCTTGTATCACATGGGCACGATACATTTTAAATGAACTAGTTATATCATGGTATTTTAACCTAAAGGCTATTTTTAATAACCAGTTTGCCAATCTGTTTACAATGTATTTTACTTTTGGGTAATTTATTACCTTACCACCTTCAATAAATCTCGACCCAAAAACACAATCATATCCATTAAGAATTTGTTTATAAAACAAACAAACATCTTCAGGAGAATCAGAATTATCAGCCATATATATAAGAACAGCATCTCCTGAAAACCGCTCAAAGCCCTTTTGTACCGCAGCGCCGTAACCTTTTATAGGGGAATTATCGATATATATTAATTCATTAATAGTCCTTTTTAATTCAATGAGGATATTTTCGGTATTATCGGAACAATTATCATATATAACCAATATTTCATGTCCTATCTTGTTTTTTTTCAAACATGTGTTTAGATTTACAATTGTGTCTTTAATACATTCTTCTTCGTTGTGAGCGGGTATGATGATTGATAATTTCATATCGTTTTATATTTATGTTATTTTTTTCTATACTCTAAATGAAAGTTTAATTATTAGATAATAACGGATTAAATAAACTCAAGCTGTCCTGTTTCAAGAGCGTTCTCCATTATTTCATTATATCTAATAAATCGGCAGTCGTATAGATTACATTCTTCTACATCTATATTCTTTAGTTTTTGCCAATGTTCGAATGAATGCCAAATATCATATAGGTTTTTTTGAAAAACATTGCCAATTCTATGTTTTTGAATCCTATGCCTATAATAACAGCATATAAAAACATCGCCATTATAATCAATTAATGTATGAACCGCAGACATAAAACAACCTATTTTAGGATCTAATTTATATCTTTTGAAATTGCAAACCAGGTTTGACTTTTTTAAGGTTTTCTTCGCGAATTCTTTTATTTTTTCTTCGAGCAAATTTCGATCATCACAAAATTCCTTTTCAACATTACAAGCAACTTTGAATTGTACAGAGTCAAAACCGCGCTCTTCCGCAAAGACTATTGCCCTATAAATGTCATCTAAATCACAAATACTACCAATTGTATATTTATAAGAAACTTGCAGATTCCCCTTTTTCTCACTTATTAACTCTGAAACGTTATCTAATATATTCTGAAAAGAAAAAGCATTACCCGTTCGTCTGACCTGTTCAAAAACTTTTTGTGACGCAGATTCCATAGAGACTCTTACGTATGAGCAATTTTTTAATATAGAATTGTAAATTTCAGGATATTTTGCTTTATTAATAAAAAGTCCATTGGTTAAAATACCGATTTTTAAACCAAGTTTTGCGGCATAATCTATCAGGTCGGCGGCTCCGGGAATAGCAAGAGGTTCTCCGCCACCACAAAGTTCTATTGCCAATCCTCCGTTATTTTTAAATTCATTTAAAAGAAATTCCCATTCAATTTTTTTCAGCGTCTTTTTTTTCTCTCTATTTAAATCTTCATAATCGCAGAATGTGCAAGCAAAAGGGCAGAAATTAGTCGGATAAAATATCATAAATCTTGGATTAGGAAATATTCCTTTCTTGATCTGTATCGCTTCATGATAATAACTTAATATTCGCTTATCCAAGTAATCAAAAACTGTTTCCTCCAATTTTTTCTCCTTTTAATTTTATCAGGTAATTTTGTTATAACGATTATTACAATGTTTCGCCTTAACTCGCAGATGCATGAACCTTCTTTTGGCTATAAAATAATCAAACATAGTAAGCCTTTATCTACAATTTTATCACATAATGTGTTCTTATTGTTCTACCAAATACTTTAACACTTTCTTTGTATAAATAATCCTCCGGTGGGGTTTTTGAAATAATGACGTTATATTTTTTCTGCATAGTAGAATTACCCAAAAAATAATGAGTTGCATCAGGGTCAAGTGAACCCACATCGGTATCTTTTAGATAATTATTTTTCTCCAACCATTTAGCGATATTTTCACTTGCTTGTCCCACTCCAATCTGATACGCAACACTTACCAAAGATAATATTGCGAATATGCCAATTGTGGGCCAAGTAAAAAAATGTATTCGTTTTGGAATATGAGCACCGACTATGATAATAAGATAAAAAGTCAAAAACGGTAAACAAAATAAAAGATAGCGTTGCACCGGCTTTGATAAAGAAGCAATTAGAAGGTATGGCAAGATTATAGAAATTATAAATAGTGCTGTTTTATTTTTTAAATAACTCATTCTATGCATCCACTCAAAAAACACAAAAAAAGAAAGGATTAAGCAACCCGTTCGCACCAAGAACAAAGCTTTAATATTTAAAAAGCTTTCAAAAAGCCGTCCATATCCCATCTCTCCGAGGGAAAAAAAAGTAATATTTTTCCAAAAAAAAATCCCTAATACCAAAGAAATTATTAAACAAGTTATAAATCTTTTTCTAGACCAGATCCTGCTTAAATAATATATAGGAATTAAACTGGCAAAACCAAGCAACATCGTTAAATAACTTGTATACATTAAAAAGCAATCAACAAAATACTTCGCTTTCTCATCAAAATGATTTTGAGCTGTTTCTGAAATAAATAAAATTCCAAAGTTATAATAAATTAAATAAAAGTAAACAGATAGAATTAGAACAGGTAATATTGTATAAAAAAGAGCACTTAAAATTTTTTTCTTATCCAGGGTTATACAAATATTTTTGTCTACGAAAAGTATCGAAAAAAAACCAAGCCCTAATAAAACTGAATTAAACTTTACTAAAATAGCAAATGAAAAACATAATCCTCCTAAGAAATGCAGCTTATAACTATCATTCGACAGATAACAAAAAAGGAATGCCCAACTTAAGAATGCAACTGCAAGAACATCAGAGAATGCCCTTCCGCTATAAACCCAAAAAAGAGGATTTAGTGATACCATTAAAACCCAAATTATAAGCAATATCTTTTTTTCATAATATTTTATGTGAAAGTATATAAAACCAGCAAGCAGGATAAATACACCTCCCAGCATAGATGGAAGTCGAATAGACCAGTAGGAAATGCCGAAAAAATAAGCTGATGTCGCAGCCACCAACGAATATCCTAGAGGATTTGCCTGCTTACTCCAATAAATATCCATGCCTTTTGTATAATTGGGGTTTAATAAACTTTTTACGGCCTCAAATATTGTATATTCATAATTTACTAACGGTGTGTTTAAATAAATGCTATGAAAGAAAATAAATAGTGCAATAACAAACCAAAAAAATATGGTAAATTTATCTTTTATAGACATAAAAATAACATTTTACCTTTCAAAGTACCAAAATAAATAATCCTCACTACTTTACTCCCTTTTGCCCTGTTATAAGAAAAACTCTTGTGTAGATACCACTTCCCTTACTTCCTGTTTCTGCAAGATTCCAAATAACTAATCCGGAATGAATGATTTTCCAAACACAATTCCTACAAAAGGAAAACAAACCATGTACAACCGGACCACACTCACGGACATCAATTTTGGAAAAACCAACAGCGGATAATAGTCGTACCAAGATATTTGGATCAAATGCTACTTCGTGTGTAAAGTCTCCGTATCTGATTTTCAATCCCCATGGACTTTCTGCATTCGGAGTTTGTAATATTAGACGTCCATTTGTCCGTAATGCCCCATAACAAGCATCCAGGAACCAAAGAACTTCTTCTTTTTTGAAATGTTCTATAATATCAAGACCGGTAATAAGGTCATACTTTTCTTTATGGGATTGAAGAAAGGTAATAGCGTCTTCATCAACCACATTCTCGGTTATCTGACGTGCCAAAGCTATTTGTTCAGGGCATACATCCACACCAAACAGGTTTCTATATGCTCTGGATTTAAAAAAATACAACAATTTTCCTCCCCCACATCCAACATCCAGTATAGCAGAATTCTTTTGCTCCGGCAGCCATCCTTTAAAATAAGTATCATATGTCTTTCCCCATCGTATGGCATCACCTTCATCGAACAGTACTGGGGTATCCTGCATAAGCGATGCATATTCTTTGTAAATACGTTTACGATAATCCGTCATTTTTACTCCATTATTCCAGCCAATCTAAAAACCTTTTCAAATCTCTTTTCCCAAGTATGGTCTTTTAGCGCCCGTTTTCTTCCTGCTTTTCGTATCTTTGCAGCTTCTTCAGGGTTTGCAAGGAGCCACTCAATCTTTTCAGCACAATCTCTTTCATCCTTATAAGTTACAATTTCCTTACCCACCTCATATACCAGAGAAAGTTCTGGGTTGTCCTGCGTCAGGTACAAACCACCACTCATTGGAACTTCAAAGTCCCTGCCTTTGAGGCACATAAGCTTCCTTGAATGACCGACACCACTAAATCCTATGTTAATTCGGCTGCGTGAATAGAGCTTCACCATTTCTTCATCTGATAAAGGGCCATTTTCCCAATCTTTACCAAAACAGGTAACCTTTATACCCAACTTTTGCAATTTCTGAATAAACCGAGGTCTCCAGCCATACTTACCACCCACGAAAGAAACATCAAACTCAAATGGTACATCATAAGGTTTATGCATTTCAGGGTGTGCCGCTTCCGGCCAGAACATGGCAAGCCCACCTTCAACTATATATTTGATACACGAATCAGGGGCATTTGTTAGATTTAAATCTACGACGGAAGCGAGAGCCGCCGGACCAGTCCAGCGTCCGCCCATTATTTTACCTCTAAAATACAACTTATCGTCCCAACAAAAGTTGAATATTGCAACACCACATTTTGCCATTTCAGATAAAACATTTGGGGAAACGGTATAACCTGATAGATATCCAACCACCGCGTCAACGGGTCGTTCTTTATGTACCTCATAAAATCTTTCTAACATAATAGAATTCATTGCATCGCGATGTTTTAACCAATTAGCAGATAGATCATTAAAACCCAAAGAACGCCAATCAAAAGAAGTAACTTTCCCAAATGGTTTTAATGCCTTTGGTAAAACAGATTCCCAATTACCCAATGAAAAAGCGACAAAAATATGAAGTTCTCCCTTTCTTTTTGGAACAGGAGAAAGTCCATGGGATAATAGGCGCTTGTGGATTGCAAAAGCAATGTCGTTTCCCTTAAAAATACTTAAACACCTTTTCCTAGCTTCTTTACGGTAGAAAGCAAACAATTTATTTGCACATCTTTCTTGCTGGTACCCTTTTACTATTGCATTAAAACGGTACAGAATACTGCATCGTTTCAATAAAAACTTAAACTTTTGAATTTTGTTTCTAATTTCAAACCTCACGAATTATAAAACCAACAATATTAATTTTTTAATAACCTGGCAAATACTCAAGGCGTTAAATTCTTTCATTTATTTTTTTTGCAGGAATTCCACCATAAACACCATAGGGTTTGGTGTCCTTAGTTATTACCGCACCGGGAGCAATTACACACCCATCTGCGATGGTAACTCCACAATTAATAATGGCACCAGCACCTATAAAAACATCTTTCCCGATTTTTATAGATTTAAACTCAATCGGTTGATTTTCAATTGCCATGTTCCTTTTTATTCCATGCTTGTGGGTAAAAATATAATTATCTCTGGTAATTAACGTCTCATCACCAATTACAATGCTTCCGCTGGCTTCAATAACCACCCGAACCCCAAGTATAACTTTATTTCCAATAATTACTTTGGCATTGGAAATATGGGTGGAAATTATTTCAGAATATTTATTCATGACAACATCATTCCCAATGATGAGTGTTCCTTTAAATTGTATGATGGCATCGTGATCCATTTTAAAATTATTTCCAAAACAAAATTGTTTGAAATCCCCCAAAATAATGGCATGCCTATCAATATAGACATGATTCCCCATTTTAACGCCCAGTAGTCGTAACAGGCATATCCTAACGGCATTGGGTGTCCATTTCCATATCACAAGATATAGCATTTTGAACCAATTTCTCATATTATAGTTCTGGAACATAATACTTTATGGTTAGGTTAAACGCTTATTCGTTTGCCCATCAAATAAAAGTTATTCGGTAAATGTTCTATTTCCCAATTATACCATTTGATATTATTCCAAGCGTTCATCCAATTATTGAAAAAATCTTTATTATTTACTTCCCCAAAACGGTATTGGTAAGCTAAAAGAAACCTGTCAAAGTTTAATATTATAGGCAAAATGGATTCTCTTAAAGAAACTGGTGTTTCACTCATTGACCAAGTGGCAATAAACATAGAGTTACCTACCTCAATATGACTTGGGATGATCGTTTTAAGCTGTTCCAAATTAGAAACACAAACAACTCCATCTTTTGCCGTTTTAAACGAATCAGTGGAATGAACCGTTATGTCTATAGATTTTAAGTAAAACTGCTGTAATGCAGAAAATACAGGTAGGTCAAAAATGACATATTTCCCTGAAAAATTTAAATTGTGAAATAACCGGCACAAGCTTCCATACCCCCCCCCAAACTCAAAAACAAAACGCGCACTGCTGAGGGAAATGCCTGTCTTTGCTTCAAACTGGCCTAAATGGTAAGCATTGTGTATTAAATTACCACTACTCTGTGGATACCTGCAATAAGGGGGAGGATGACCAACATGTGATTCTTTAATAGCATTTTGCCAACTATTTTTCCAGTCTGGAAGATTTTTGAGAAATTTTAATTCCTTGCTTATGTATTCCGCATTTCCAACGAACATTGTTTCTCGAATAACATCCCAACGTAAAAATTCTCTAGGATCACAGGTATTAATTAAATTACTAAGATGCTTTACATTATCTACCCATGCACACTCTGAAATAGAATGATCTATCTGATTTTTAACTAACAGATCGCGAAAGTCGGCTTTGAGTTCTTCAATCAATATTAGTTCTTTGTTTGTTGGAGGTTGAAGTGGTTTATCAGAAATAGCCGTAAGTAGTTTTGAAACTGCGCGTTCAATATAATTTTTCATTTCTGTCACTACTCCAGTGCTTCTTAATTTTCGATTTTATTAGGTAAAGACTCCACAGGCTGCCCGAGCTTGCAAGATTTTAAAAATTCAAATATTGATATAGAAGAACTATGTCATGTAAATTTGTGAAAAAGTCAATTCTCGTACAACTTGCTAGCAATTTTTTTCCTCATTTTGCTGACAAAGTACAAAATGTGAAAATGTAAGGACATAAAGAGTTTGTTATACATTACAGGATAGATTCTTCGATTTGAATGCACAAATGCATATAGATGATATATGAATCTCTCAATTTTTGCTATTAACGTAATTAGTAAAAATAGCATCCTTTCCAAAAACTTTCTTGGCGACATCTGTTTTTTTATAAAATCGGCCTTCTTGTTTTGCAAATCAGATAACGTCACAAAATTTATCTGGTAAGAAATTATTCTTCTACCGTTTTCAATATGCTTTTTGGTGAAAAATTCCTTATAATTAGTCAGTAATGGTTCCATATTTTGCCATATTTTTTTCATGCCATTTGCATCCCTATTTATTCGAGAAGAATATGAATTATGTGCAACTCTTCTACATGCCAATGCTTCTGGAATAAAACATGCACCGTACTTACATGCAATAAGTTTACACGCAAATGCATCATATGCAGGACCCAATTCTGGTACTAAACAGTCTCTGGTATCAAAAGCCGTTCTTTTATAAATAACTGCATTTCCAGGCATCCAATTGCCTAATTTGTTTGCGAGTAGAATCGCTTTTGCTGGTGGTATAAAACATTCCACTGTTGAAACTATTGGAGTAACAAAGAGTCTCTTATTTCTGCCTTTTTCGTCAATATCATATGTAAGTGAAGAACATACGCCTGAATCTGGATAACGTGCTAATAATCTCATTGATTTTTCAAAAAAACCGGGAAGTATTACATCATCAGCACCGTGTAAAAAAAGATACTCTCCACTTGCTATACTAAGAAATTTGCTAGTACCGTAAAAAATACCCATTTTCTTTTGATTTCTTATTAAACTCACAATTGGGTCTAGTTTAACAAATTGCTGTATAATCTCAACACTGTTATCCGTTGAAGCATCATCAGTAACAATAACTTCTAACGGTCTATACGATTGATTCAATAGAGATTCGATTGCCTCACTAATAAACCTTGCTTCATTGTAACAACATACCCAAACAGATAACGTTGGCAACAGTGTATCTGAGTTCTTAGATGTATTCACTCTAAAAGCTCCTTTCTCATCGCAACTCCGATATTTACATATCTCCTCTTTTATGTAGTAACATTAACCTACCTGCTCAATTTTTGCTTAGACAACCTTCAGGTCGGGTAAAGTCCAATCATTAAAAATATTCAATTCGCTTTTAGATTCATTTGTATAAAGATATACAACAACCTCATATGGTCTGTAATCATTTCTTAACACAAGTCGTGAAGTAAGTGAATAACATAATCTAAGAAGATGAATAGGATCAACATACAGCTTATCATTATCTCTATAATCAACTCTTGTTGAAAACGAATCGAATGCCACACCTCTATTTGCCAATCGAAACATTTCGCGAACCATATTGTCGAAATATTTCTGTGGATCGCCATACGCCGGTTTGTGCTGAATAGTTGCTCCACAAAACACATAGTCAAATGTACGATCAAGAGGGTCATTTAAGATATCAATGCAAAGATGCTCATCGTTTGGAAGTCTCTTTTTGGTAGCAATAATCATATCAGGATTAATATCAACGGATGTATACTGCCCTACCCACCCATAAGAGCGCAGATAATCACAAAGATACCCTACCCCCCCCCCACATCAAGAACTGAAGAATTCCTGGGAATCTGTTCGATTGCTGTCAACATTGCATACCTTTTAATCATCTGTTCCCGATTTTTATATACTAAGGCTTCAATAGACACCCCGTATTCTCTCAATCGTCCCGAGTAATAATCATTCATCTCTTTTTTACTATTGTCATCCATATTGCCTCCTTGTAAAAATCAATAATATTCATCAACCATCTCGCGCAAGCTTTGAATCGCCATAAAAGATTCATCTTTATTCTTAGGGAAATTATTTAATATCTCAAGTAAACCAAATGATTTAAATCTTTCCTGCCAATAATCAGTTTTATAGTATTCCACAGCTTTATTATAATATTCATTGGTCTTAACATAGTCGCCTTTAATAGTATATGCAAGAGAAAGAAAGAGACTCATATAAGGATTGGCAGGATACCCCGCCTGGGCCATTTCAACCCACGAGATAAATTTATCAACCCTGCCGCCAGGTTTTAAATTCTTATTATTTATATAATTTCCAACCAGGTTGAAGACAAACCATATCTCTTTGATCTGATCCTCATCAGGAATCAATTCAGGATCAAGTTTGAAAACCTCAAGACCTCCTGCAAAGCCATTTTTTGTGGATATACGTCCGTTTGAGGATTCTCTTGACGGAATAAAGTTTTTTATATTTTCAGCATCTGTATCCATTTGGGCATTAAAATAATCCTCAAATTCGCTAAAAGCAGTGGCACCTCTAATCATTTGGCAGATTGTAAATGCACCCCAGTCTAAATTTAATTCAAGATAAAACCTGAAAGAATCCATCATCTGATAAAATCTTTCTTCCGGAAACCCAATCATAAAGTTTCCTCCCACAAATACCTCAGGATACTTATCAAACAGCTTAGAGACTTTTCTGAAAGTGTCTAGTTTTGCAGGTTTTTTTATTTTTTTCAAGATATCAGCATTGCCAGTTTCTATCCCGATTTTAAACCCTATACAGCCGGAATCCCTCATAAGCTGCATGGTATAATTATCTATTGATGATGCAATGAGACCATTATTTGCTGACCATGTAATAGTCCATTTGTGTTTTATTATTGACTCGAGTATATCCTGGAAATCTTTTTTAAAAAAAAGCAGATCATCATCCAGCCACTCAAAGTGTCTAACTCCGCAGTTATGTATGAGAAATTCCATTTCGCGAAGCACATCCTCAACCGGTCTCTTGCGAACACCTTTACCCATAAAATCACGGACAGAGCAAAAACTGCACGATCCTCTACATCCTCTACTCAATTGGATGGCAGCAAACGGAGAACTGCGGATATTCGCAATGCGAGAAAAAGGGTTTAAAGAACCATATCTGCAGTATTCTTTTATTTTGACAAGGGAATAACTATCTATAAGACTGCCTCTGAGTTTAACAGGGTCTGTATCGCCTGTTGTTTCATGACAAACGTCCAGGTACTTAAAGTAAATACCTGCATTCGGCTTATAGCCGAGGTTTTCGTCGGTCAGATAATCAAAGAGATAGTTGATTTTATTTTCACCTTCACCCCTAATCACAAAATGGCACAAATCTCGAGCAAGCAGATTTTTCCACTCATAGCTGGCGATCACACCTCCCGTGACTACAACAGACTTGTCAAGTTTGACAAGAAACTCAAGTATCTGTTTTAATAACGGAATACCTGTGTCATACAAACACGAAACACCGACAATAAACGGCGTATAAATCCTCATATAATCCTCAAAGATGGTCAGCCAATCCTCGTGATTGAACAATTCGTCTTCGCACACTCTTTCCAAGAGCAGTAAGTTTAGATCGAGGATACAGACATCAAGACTCCTCTGTTTAATGGCTTCGTAAAGGTACTGCAGCCCGGCAGGGGGAAAGGCATGATACCCTCTTTTCAAGGCAACATCTCTGTTGAAGGATTTCATGACGAACTGGGGAATTTGTACTAATAAAACTCCATTGTTCGATCTGTATTTTGACCTGAGCATAGTGCAATATTCCCGTAACGGTTTATTACTATCTATGCCCCGCATATTACATGGAGACATTGTAATCACGAGGCTACCCCTATTATCTTTTTTAAATCACTCTTATTTTTACGCCAGAGGGTGCAGCCGTCACAAAGCCGAATTTCATTTCTCTTCCCTTCGAGGTGTTTCTGCCTTATCTTGTTGAGAGGAATGCCTGACCAGATTTCGGCGATTGTTTGTGAATTAAGATTTCCCAACAGGATTGAGCTGTTTGTATCCAAACAGCATAGCCCTACGTCACCGTTCATATGAACTGCCAAAGTACCCCATATCGCTATGCAGGGTATGGCGTTAACAAAACCCTCATCGCCAATCCGCACAACATTAACAGCAGATGCCCAATTATGGGCCTTTTGTATAACTACCTGATCATGATTGTTCAAGAGTTTTGTCCAGTGGTCAATAAAACAATTTGATTCATCATAGTTCAAATCTTGCAGTATCATTTGTACCCTTATTATAATACGTGGGTTAAACTTATTTCTCAACTGAATGAAATTAACCACATTATTATATACCTGCTCAAAATTCAATCCACATCTTATGTCTTCAAATGTACCTTTGTTCAGGGAGTCAATCGTAAAATATACTTCATCCAGACCTGCATCTATAAGTTTAACCGATCTCTGTGAATTAAGCAGGCTCGCATTTGTCGCAATGTTAACTTTTTTTACGCCTGCTTTTTTCATTTTGCGGATTTTCAAATGCAGGGTTTTATCAAGAAGTGGCTCACAGTCGAGATAGAGCATCACCTTTTCGACATGCTCCTTGTACTGGGATATCTCATCGACTATTTTTTCAAAAAGGAAATCTGTCATGGCGGCTCTCTTCTTTTTCGCGAAATCTATTCCACACATTACACATCTAGCATTGCAAACATTGATTGGTTCTATCAGAAAAAACTTTGGAAACTTGTGCAAAACGTCAATGGGATACCCAAGGGTATTTTCTATATAGCTACATGCATCTATTCCTTTTAGAGGTTCTATGTTTGAATCTGCCTGGCAATTCATAATGTTATTCTATTTTTACATTTGTGCTTCCATAAGAATTCAGCTATAGAATCCATATAAACCATTTTAGCCTCGTTCTGATTCTCACGAGGAGCCCACACGGCATAAATCGTATCCTCGCTATTAAATGGGCCGTTTGTGGCCTCGTGAAAAACTGCATACTCAGAGAAGACAACTACGGTATGAAAATAATCACCCACAAGCCTGTAGTAGAACGTATCCCCACTCAAATAGTCTCCCATAGTTACAATTTCAGTTATATTCCCGTAATCATCAAAAATTATTATTGCAAGTCTCCCTTCTATTATGTGAAAAGATTCGCTTTTATGGAAATGTTTATGAGGCTGGATATATGTATCTTTACCGAGAGCAATCAGCATTTCATGCAAACGATCACTGCTATCTAAATGCGTACACAACCTCGCTCGCTTCTTTGGACTTTCAAAGGCTTTGGTTTTTAGAAATGTAATATCATTTTTACTAACGATTGTAATCTCATCTGTTGTATAAAAAACCTCATGGTTAATTTGTTGAAACTTCATCGGCTATTTCACCCTGTAGAACTCTATGATGCATTCGACAATATATTCAATTTCATTCATGGTAAGAGTTTCCTCATTTGGAATACACAAAATTTTCTTCACCAAGTGTTCGGCAACCGGAATATTAAACTTGGGCAAATAATGATAAGCGGTATGATACGGCATGAGAATCGGATGTTGAATTTTTGTCTCAATCCCTTTTGATAGCAGATATTCCTTTAACGCATCTCTCTTATCTGCAATTATTGTATAAGAATAATATGTGTGATATTTACCATCTTCTTTAGGACATACAACTATATTTTTGAGCGCCTCTGAGTATGTTGCGGCAATGTTTCTTCGGCATTTTATTTTTTTGTCTACGTATTTTATATTCACAAGTAGCATTGCAGCCTGAATCGTATCAATCCTTCCATTTATACCAGGGTAATGACAATCCTCTTTATTAACGGTACCGTTATACCTCAAAGCCAGAAGCTTCTCATACATTTGTTCATCATCAGTTACAATCACCCCCGCTTCACCATAAGAGTTAAACACTTTCATCGGATTCATGCTGAAACAGCTTACATGTCCAAAGGATCCGGCCATTTTACCATTATTATGTGCACCAAACGCTTGCGCGGCATCTTCAACGAGAAAAATATTATGTTGCTCGGCAATGCCTTTAATTTTTTCAATATCGCATAGTTTGCCGGTAAAGTGAACAGGTACGATCGCCTTTGTTTTTGGTGTTATTGCCTTTCTAATTAACTCCGCATTGATATTAAGATCCTCAGAAATATCAACAAAAACGGGTGTTGCTCCACACAAAACAATAGCATTTAATGTTGCTATCCACGATAGTGGAGTCGTAATTACTTCATCTCCAGAACCTATATCTAAACATCGCAATGCCAAATACAATGCGTCTGTCCCTGAATTCACTCCGACTGCATACTTTTTCATGCAAAAACCAGCTATCCTTTTTTCAAACTCTTGAACCTCGGGGCCTAAAATAAATCTGCCATGAGATAAAACTCTTTCTACCGCCTGCAATAATTCAGTTTTCAGCATCGGATCCTTGACACTCAAGTCACGATAGGGAATTTTCAATTTCTCCTCCTATTTTTTTTGACTACCTATCAGGTTATTCTTAAATTCTTCAAGAAGTTTTTTTTCAATAACTATATCTTCCTCACAGACATCGGAACCGTGTTCAAACAAAAAAACAACACTGTCCTTTATTGCCAGGTTTTTCAAAGGTTCAAAATATGCGATGTCCTTAATACTTCCATGCCTGTTTGTTATATTACCAGAAGCCCTATTGCCGCTATGCAAATGCACTTCATACACACACCTTTCAAGTGTAAGCATATCAATAAGATTTCCACAATCTAAAGCATGTCCTATATCCAGAAGCAAGCCGGTATTGGGAAAGGCATTAAATGTTTTTGAAAAATCACTCTTTGCCGATGGATATGAATTTGCAAATGTTGTATCCATGTTTTCAATGAGTAATTTAAGGCCAGAAGAAACAGCCTTTTCGCTTGCATAGTTCATAAAGTTGTTGAATTTCTGTATTCCTTCTTTCCTGTCTTTAGACCGGCCAACAATCGGCTCATCGAAGTTACCTTCAACTTTATTTCCCAATCTAACCTCGTTAAAAACAGCAGGGTGTATGCTGATAAGAGAGGAGTTAAGGATACAGGCTGCGGCAAATAAGTTATCTATTATTTCTTTATTTACTACGCTCAATCCATCGGCAGGGTTAAACCATATCTTGTTTTTGAATGGGGGAAAGAGTGTATGAATTGTGAAATCGATATGACGGAAATCTCTTCTTACTTTTTTAATGACACCCCAGATATCTTTTTCAAAAACATGTGCGGCCCCTATCTCTACCGTGTTAAATCCCAGTTCTGTAATTTTCCGGACTGATTCATAAACCGATTTGCCCTTGGTTGCATAATATGTAGTGCTTAATCCATTCATTATCTAATGCTCAATTAACGGAAGAATACATTTACATCCTTATTATGCACCGTGCAACTTCGCCTTTGCTCATAGCCGCAATCGCTTCGTTAATTTCTTCAAGACTGAATCGGTGAGTTACCATGTCTTTGAAGTCCAGGTTTTTGACCTTATTGAGATTAATATATTTGGGTATATCAACAGATGGATTGCTTTCTCCTCCGTGCGAGCCGGTAATGACTTTATCAAAGTGTAATGGAAGGGAATAAATATTGATTTTTTCACCTACTCTCGGTACGCCAACTAAAAGAGTCCTTCCAGCAGGTGATGTTACTTCATACGCCAGATCAATAACTTTAACTATACCAGTATTATCAACTGCTACATCAACACCTTGTTTCCCAACAATTTTAAAAATCTCTTGTTTTACATCAACTTTGTCAGAGTTAATTACATGCGTTGCCCCAAACTTCTTTGCCAATGCAAGCTTATGATCATATACATCAATCGCAATTATTGGATGAGCAGACACTAAGGCTGCCCCCTGCACCTCGTTCAAACCGACTCCTCCAATACCGAATATAGCAATTGATTCCCCGATTTTCAGCTTCGCATTGTTATTGATAACACCAAGACCCGTTGTTATAGCACAACCCATTAATGCTGCAACCTCAAAATCAACATCATCAGATATAGGTGTAAGGCGGTTTTCTGATACAATCGCATACTCATTAAAAGTTGTTACCCATCCTGCGTTTGCAACCTTATCACCCCACCGATATTTTGGAACTGGAGATTCTACACCAAAACCCTTTCGCCAATGCATAACAACATGTGAATCCCTTTTAACTTTTGTTACTCCAGGTCCAATATCTACGACAATCCCACCACCTTCGTGGCCAAGCAAATGAGGAAGAAACTTATCCGGACCTTTTACCCCCTCTATTTCACCTATCTGAGAACCGCATATTCCGCTGCATATAACCTTAACAAGCACCTGACCGTATTGAAGTGCTTCAGGCATTGCAATATCGTCAATTACTAAAGGTTTTTTTTGTTCTACCAGTATCGCTGCTTTCATAATTTTACTATTGCCCATAAATTTCACAGATCAGCACAGAAAAACTATTGTTCGAAACCAAGCTATTACAATTCGTGAAAATCTGCGTAATCTGTGGATAACTATTCAAAATAAATAAAAGAGTAATCTCCCTTATAACCAGCAAGGTCAAAAAACCACTCCCATTCTTTAGGAGTAAAAAAGCACTCACCCGTAAGCACCCAATACATCATATTGACTTTTTCCTCTTCATTCCTGTATGATTCGACAACAATATATTTATTTTTCCGGCTCACCCTTTCAATCTCCTTTAATGCAGCAACCATGTCATAACAATAGAGATTATGGAGGGTGGTAAGAGAGATTACCAGATCAAAACTCTGGTCTTCGTAAGGCAAAGAAACAGCACTACCCACTTCAAGACAAGAACGTATCTCTTCTTTTGCATTGTTGATAGCATATTCTGATATATCTATGCCAGAAACTTTAACACCAGGAATCACCTGAGTAAAATCATAGAGCAGGTAACCTTTCCCACAGCCAACGTCAAGAATACGGTCTCCGGATTTTATACCATAATGGTCAGCCATCGCTTTAGCAACTTTTTGCCATCGTCCGTCATATTTGTATCCTCCGTATCCGAACTTGCGGTCGCCATCCCAGTAATCAAAACCATAGAGTTTTGCCCGCTTAACTGCCTCTGCTTTGGGAAATTCATTTACTCTGCCTAGGTAATCCCGTCTTGTGCTTTTGTGTATAGCGCTGAGAAAGTCAATATAAGCCATAAATCATCCTTATTTAATTAGTGTATTTATAGTGGAGACAATCTTTTCTGTTGTTACGCCAAAAGATTCCATAATGCTTTCTTGTGAACCGTAAATAGAAGGAAAAACATCTGGCAGTGAAATCTTTGCAAATTTTTTAACTGTAGCGAAATTGGCCTCGGCTAAAATTTCAGCTACAGCACTTCCGATACCGCCAATAGCAGAGTGTTCTTCTACCGTTATAATTATTTTTGCCCTTTCAGCTGCATTAATTACTGCGTTGCGGTCAATAGGTTTTACCGTATGAACGTGAAGTACACCCGTACTGATTCCACTTTCTTCAAGAAGGTTACTAGCATCTAGTGCTAATTTAAGAACAACCCCTGTTGTAATTATAAATGCGTCACCCCCATCCCGCATGAGTATTGCCTTGCCAATTGCAAAAGGGTTTTCTGGTAAACTGACAACAGGTTCTCCTCCTTTTCCTAAACGAATATAAATAGGTCCCTCATAGTCAACAGTTTGAGGCATAAGCCGCTTCATCTCTTCAGCATCGCAGGGGGAAACAATTGTCATATTTGGAATAGTACGCATAAGCGCTATATCTTCAAAAGCGATATGCGTCGGGCCAAGTGGTGCATACACTACCCCAGCGCCACTGCCGACGAGACGGACCTTGAGGTTATGCATTGCTGCATCCAGAAGTACCTGTTCATAGCACCGGCGGGTTAAGAAAACGGCAATCGTATTCAAATACGGGATTTTCCCATTCATGGCAAGGCCTGACATCACTCCTATAATATTAGCCTCGGAAACCCCTTCCATAAAGTAACGATCTGGCATTTCCCTCTGGAAATTGGACAGGGTTCCTTCAGCAATATCGGAACCGAAGAAGAGTATCCGCGTATCCTGTTTGGCTAGTTTGTATATTTCACTCAGGCAGGTTTTTCTCATTTGAAACTTCCAATCCCCGGAATAAAACGTACATTTCATCATCAGATATCTTACCCTTATGGTGCCACGCGGCATTACCTTCAAGGAAAGCAATGCCTTTCCCTTTCATAGTATGGCAAATAATTATACCCGGTTTACTTTTGTCTAATGGAGTTTCAAGCAACGTCTTTCGCAATGCCTGCACATCATGACCATCAACTTCCCGAACAACAAAACCAAAGCTTCGCCATTTATCAACAAATGGTTCTAAATTCATAACATCACATATATTACCAAAACATTGCATTTTGTTATAATCAACTATAACGGTAAGGCGATCAAGCCGGTGTTTACTCGCACACATAGCAGCTTCCCATATAGAACCTTCATTGCATTCACCATCACCAATCAGAACATATGTCCTGTAATTGTTGCCGTTCAACTTGCCGTTTAAGGCAATTCCAACTCCGATAGGGAGACCGTGCCCAAGGGAACCTGTAGATGCCTCAACCCCAGGAATTTTGAGATATTCGGGATGCCCCCCAAGCATCGCATTCGGCATGCAAAAACGATAAAGTTCATTCTCCGGGAAGAAGCCCTTTTCTGAAAGAATAACATACAGAGCCAGACAACCGTGTCCTTTACTCAGAATAAATCGGTCTCTATTTCCCATGAGTGAGGTTTCTGGTGATACGTTGAGTATATCATCGTAAAGCACACGGACAATTTCAATGATAGAAAACGCTGAGATAATATGCCCCCTGCGTGCATATTCGATAACTTTGAGAACCTGTTTTCTGAGATAAATAGAACGACTGTCAAGCTTCATGTTATCCACCAAGATTCCTTTTCATCAGAGAGAGTGGAAATGCGTTTCCCAGATGCTCAGACTTGATCTCTGTGAGTTTATCTTTTGCTTTTCGCATTTGTTCAATACACAACTCCCTGTTGAGTCTTTTTTCAGATGCCGACCATGCGAAAACGTTAAGCATTATAAGACACCACTTCAGGGCAGAAAGGATGTATGCAAGAGGCAATCTTTCAATAAAAAAAGCATCGTTGCACATAAAGGAATTTGTTTTCTCAAAAAAATACTTCCTGTACTTATCTGGTAACGGTATTTCTGGTTGTAAGTAGAAATCCGAAATCAATTTTGCGGGGTCATCCCATCCGTAATATTCAAAATCAATAAAGAAAAGTGATCCATCATCACATTTGATTGTATTATGAAACCCAAAGTCAGAAGGGCTTAATATCCTCCATGTCGGTGGTAGCTCCGTGCTTATATCCATTTTCCTTCGATCGCATTCATCCACTACCATGGTTCTTGTATCAATGAAGATCGGCATAAATTCACAATCAAGAAATTTATGAAGCTGTTGCAATAGTTCACCAGAACACGGCAGGGATTTCAATTTTTGCAAACGCCTTTCTATGCAATATAGGTAATCCATGATTGAGAAACAGGCTTCTGATGCAACAGGTTGTTTATCTGCATATTCGGTGTTAACAAGCGAATATATACTTTTTAAAAACATAACGGTCTGGTCGATATCCGCCAATGTTATCTCTTCGGCCCTAAGTTTACGGCCTTTAATAAAACCATACAGGCCAATCTGATACTCTCTGTCCATAAAAATAGGTTCGGGGATAGAGCGAATTCCGTTATTCCACAGGAAAACGAGCCCTGAATACTCGGTTGTTATGCGGTCCCGCGTATCCCCTTTACGGATAATATATTTTTTGGCAAGGTATTCTGTGCCGTTCTCAGTAAAAAGCTGAAACACAAAACTATTTACCCCACCCGGAAGTTGAATAATGCTAAGTATCTTTTCTCCCGTTCTTTCGAACAAAGCGTTTTTAATTTTATGTTCTAGTATTATTGTCTTAGAATCCGAAAAAATATTTCCTGATTTCACTCCAGTCACCAAAATGATTAATGTATCGTGGTACGTTTTCATGTAAATCCGGCTCATAGAGAATACCCTCCACGTGCTTCGGAAACTTATCATGCGTTAATACCTCTATCAGATCATCAATAAAATGGGTACATTGCCGTTCTATAATCTTGCAGAACTTTTGATCACGTGTCTCAACAAACATGGCATCGGTCCTCGACAACTCAAATTCTGAAAAAAAACCATGGGCATCAAGCCATGTGATTGCTGCATCGCGGAGGTTTAACTGAGGACCCAAAGCAGGATATTCTGTCTTGTGGCTGATAATTGAAACACTAACTGATTTTTCAATACAGGTCTGCACAAACTCTTTGATTCCCTTTGCAGGCTTAGCTTCGTTAATATAACGTCCGTATACAATCGCTTGAAGCTCTATCCATTTAGCTTCACCATTAGGCAACTTTCTTATCGTATCGCGGATAATTTGTTTTTTCTTTTTTACATCTTTCGAGATCAATCCCATATCAAATGCATATTTGAAAAATACATCATCATAAATGACTATTGTGTTATCAAAATCTATGCCGATGTGGATACGATTACTTAATTTCATTATTAAGGCTTGTGAATATACTCGTGAGGTAGACTTTTAATAATTTCCCATTCCCGATTAATCCAATGAATAACTTCTAATAATCCTGCTTCAAGCGAAACACTGGGCTTCCATCCGAACTCGCTTCTTACCTTGCTGGAATCAATTACATAAGCCTTATCTTGTCCCAGTCGTTCATCAACTTCTCTTGTAACTTTCTCAAATTCGATATCCATTTTTTCGCAAATCATTCTAACAATATCCCTAACTGCTACCCCAGAATCTGGAGATAGGTGATATCCTTCCCCTATCCTGCCATTCCTCATTATAGCCAATTCTCCCTTTGAAACATCTCTGATATGAATATATGACTTAACTGCCTTTCCTCCTCCATGTAACGCTATAGTTTTATTTAATTTATTATAAATTACAGTACGAGGAATAATTTTATGAAGTTGTTGATGAGCACCATAAACATTGGTAGAACGAATTACCACTATCGGGAATCCATATTGTTTGTAAAAGGTATATAATGATAAGTCTCCAGCTGCCTTAGAGGCTGCATAAGGAGTGCTGGGGCTAAACGGAGCATTTTCTTTTACAATTCCTTCACATGTCCCATAGACCTCGGGAGTGGATATATGCACATATCGTTTTATACACTTAAGGCCGCTCAGTTGATTAAACAGTTGCGTTTGTGCAACAGCGTTGGTCTGAAACCACTGTTCCGGTTTTTCCCAGCTTGGAGCAACTTCACCCTGCGCAGCAAAATTAACTACATAATCAGGCTTAAAAGTATCAATTACGCTAAGAATATTCCCCATATCCTTGTTCAAATCCATCTGGTAAAATTTAAAATCTGATGAGTTGCGATGCTTATATGGCAAAAACAATGCATTTTTTTCCTGAGACCTGCTGATTCCTATGACCGAAAATTCCCCTTCTTCTAAAAGCAAGTCAATGAAATCGCTTCCAGAAAAGGAGTTGCTGCCGATCACAAAAACCTTGTGTTTCTTTTGCATAAATATTCCAGGCTAAATAAAATTAACGTGGGGCGGTGGGTTCTTCAAGTGCCACAAGTAGCGGTTTACCTCATCCATCCTGCAATTTACCCTGCATTGACCAGTATCAAGTTCATGCGCTACCCACGGTAAAGATTTTTGCCTTTTTTCACCCTCCCATATTTCCTTAAACGTATTTTCATAAATATTTCCATACTCAAATCGCTTATCTGTAAGATACACACTACAGCCACATACCATCCCACCAGCGTCTATGTATGACCAAAAAGGAAGGGCCAGACAATGTTGGTAATTTCTATTGACTTCGTCCCATTTCTTCATGGTATTAATACGAAAAATTACACTGAACCTATTATCTTTTAAATTGTTTAATTTTTCTGCTAAATAAAGATACTCGCTATATTTTATATCCTTATACTTTGAAGTTTTACTAGATGGGTGCTGTGAATAAGGCTTTATTACCAAATATTCCATACCTATATCTTTCGCTATTTCAGCTAAAAGCTCTATCTCGTTCCTGTTCTCAGGTAGGAGTATAAGTTGCATCCCCAGAGTACATTTATATCCTTTATCCTTTTTTATTTTTGCAGCGTATGACATATTTTTTATCACTTTATCAAAAATATCCGGGGTGGTTCCATGGATTTTTGCATACGTTTCCCTTGTTCCCCCATTTATACTTACTTTTATCCAAGTAATATTCTCAATGGTGCTTTCAATAAGACATTCTTTTAATAATACTCCATTTGTTGTAACCGCCACGTCAATACCCACCTTTTTGGTGTGGTTTATTATTTCTCCAATGGCTTTATGAAGGAGAGGTTCACCTTCACCAGCGTACATTACACTTTTTAAACCAAGCGATGCCATTTCAGATAATCTATTGTTAAGTACATCTTCATCTAAAAACCGTGGTTGGTATTCCATAAAATCCAAGGCGCAATAAGTGCATCGTTGGTTACAAGTACCTGATGGAGATATTTCAGCATAGATTGGATATACATTTTTACCTTCCAACCAATCATTTACCCTGGAAACATGGTATATCAATTTATGGCTATCTATTCTATATTTATCCATAAGTTTTTTGTCCGCAGATTACACATACTAATTCTACCTGTCTGATATCTATCGCAAAATCTGCAAAGTTAACTAACAAACCTGTTTCTTTATTCATTGTTTTTAAAAATATGCTCTAACATGTTCATAGTATTTCTTATTTAAATCTTCAACTGTTTTTAGTTCTACTATGATTTCATCTTCAACTAATAAGTCAATTCTATGAATTCCTACTTCAATACCCAAATATTTAATTTCGACTTCTTTCTCTGATACAAAAGCGAGTTTCTGCCTTTCAAATTCAATCTTTAAAGCATTATGATATATATTTCTTAAAAATCCAGGTCGTAGCTCTTTATTGGCATTTATACAAGCATTTATTATTTTTTCTGTTAATTCTTCCTTTTTCCATTTTCCCTTTTCTCCTTCTTTACACATATTTTATTTCAAAATATTTTCGATTGCGTTGTAAACATCTTTTGGCTCTATATTATACATGCACGATTTACTTTGTATACAATCAGGGCACAAACATGGCCTACACTCATAATTAATTTTTGGTAATAATTTTATACCATTTGGCAAATGGATTTCCGTATCAAGGGAGGGGCCAAAAAAGGCAATTATTTTCTTATTTAATGCATCTGCTATATGCAAGCCTAAGCTATCATTCGTCACAATGATACGACATGAATTAATCCAGTCAATATATTCTTCAATATTACTTAATCCTTTTTGCCATGTAACAGTATATTTTCCGGCAATAAGCACTTCGAGTTCTTTCCAATATTCCATAGGCCATGCCTTATTCGGCCATTTCCTGCCTACCTCATGATTAAATCCAATGTCATAAACAACTTCGGATCTAGGTTTATACCCAAGGACACAGCCTTCTTCTTGCCACTTAGCCCCCACCATTTCAAACAGAATTTCATCCCAACACTTCTTCGCTCCTTTTTTAAGTGTAGAATCTGTACAGATTTCCATTACATGTTGCGAACCATCATAGGCAAGCGCCACACCATTCTCAGGGTCAAAACGAAATCCATATCGGCGCCAGGCATGAATTGAATCTGAAAATGCACATATTCCCGGTACCTTTTCCAGATTGATAACGGTATCAAATCGTTCTGATTGTAACTGCAATATAGAAGTAAGGTTATAAAGAAGTATCCTTTGGATAAATGGATTTCTTTTGAGGAGTGGAAATGCCTTTTCATCCACGAGCCAAGTTACATGGGCATTTTTATAAAGATGCAAGAGTACCGTGCTTCTGAGAACATCACCCAAGCTTGTTATCATGCCTATTTCACCATCCAGTGTTTCTGAATAACCGGGCTTAATAATTAATACTTTTTCTTTATTCATTGTATGACACCTAAAAAGGGCTTTTTAGCCACAAATACTCACAAATTATTACGAAAATTCAATGACTTACACAAAATGGAGTTTTCATTAATTCGGTCTGTTATACTCAGATTATGCAGAACCATTGAAATCGTTTTATCATTATTTGTTGGGTGCGCTTCACTTCGCTCAATCTACATTTGTATCTCGTACATTTCTAATTTCAACACTTGTATGGCCAAATATTTGAAATCTATTTGTTTTAATCTTAACGTCACAGGGATTACAATCGCCATAAAAATCACAATCCCTGAATTTGTCTATTTCTTCTTCCGTAAAATTTTTATCTAAAATGTGTGCTATTGGATTTCTTCCTTGATATAAATCAGCATGACACTTATAGACATACCCGCCTGGATCCACAATAAGCTCTGTCGTCTTACATTCACAATGCAACATCTGATCGCTGTTAATAGGGTTTTCGTATTTAAATGTACCGTACAGTTGGCCTTTATATACACCAAGAAACTCTTTCGTCCTAAAATCAATATTCAGTTTTAAGCATGTTTCCTTTACTTCTAAAATATGTCTTTCTATTGCGTTATCTGGAATAAGCACTCCATATAGTCCCACTCGAAAACCTGCTTCCTGCATTTTTAAAGTTTTTTTGATCAAGTCGTTTATGTCATTTTGGCCCGGATGATAACTTGCCCGAATAGCAGCATAAGGGGCTTCCCTTAAAAATCTCCATACCGGAACATTCTCAATAAATTCATCTACATCAAAAGCCATATTCGTCAGAAGATCCATCTTTATTTCTTCTTTTACTTCATTTACTATTTTATAGAACCCTTTATATAGGGTTGGTTCTCCGCCCTGAAATGTAAGGGGCAAGTCATCTCTTAAAATCAACCGATTGGTAGCCTGTATCCATTCTTCCGGAGTCAGATTCGCTCGTTTTGCCTGTTGGTATCGTGATCCGGCACCATGGAGATTTATACAATATGAACATCGTAAATTACAGGCAAGCGTCGGAAAAAAAGCTACATAATTGTGGTGCTTTTTAGGTTGGATATATCGAGTTTCGTTTGTTTTTTCCATTTACAAATTTTATTTATACTCCGTTGTCATAACCATTGCTTTAAACTCCTGACTTTTATTGAATAATTCTTCGTATCTTCCGTAATCTATAACTTCTCCATCTCTTATGAAATAAAGTTGATCGCAGCTTTTAACAGTACCCAAGCGGTGGGCAACAATAATTAAAGTTTTTCGACCACTTAAGTTTTTCACTGCCTGCATGATTTCCCGTTCCGTTTCATTATCCAGAGATGCAGTACCTTCATCCATAATTAAAACCTCAGGATTGTGGTACAATGCCCTGGCAATTCCTATACGTTGCCGTTGGCCACCTGAAAGACGAATACCACGCTCACCTATAAAAGTATCCAAACCCTCTGGAAGGCTTTTAACAAATTTCTCAAGCTGCGCTGATGCAAGCGCCGACCAAACTTGCTCTTCATCTATTTCCTCGTTCGTCAACCCAAAAGCGACATTACGTCGAATGGTATCATCTGAAAGATATATATTTTGCGGAATATATCCTATCATGCGCTGCCAATTTGCCAGGGGATCTTTGATGCCTTTACCATCTATTAACACTTCTCCCTGTGCAGGCATAAGCAATCCCACAATCACATCTATGATAGTGGTTTTACCGGCTCCTGACGGACCAACTAGTCCAACGGAATACTGTTTAGGAATTATTAGTGAAATACCATTAAGAACGGATTTTTTTGCGTTAGGATACTGATAGTATACATCTTTAAGCTCTATTGTTTTATCAAACCTTAACGCTTTCCCTGAAAATGGAGTATAAAATGTTTCTGATTCGAATGCTTTTTTATCTGCGGCAGAAGAAGGTTCTTTTTCAGATGAAGGAACAATTTCATCGAGTAAAGTCATGTCATTACACACTGCATCAAGAGAGTAACTATGGTATCGTATTTGAGTTGCGGCATTAAAAATACGTCCCATTGCCGGTATTATGCGAAAGGCAGCCACTGCAAACATGGACAACGTTGGTATGATAGTTTGAAACCCTCCGCTCCTCCCCATGTTTAATACCACCACTAAAAGCATGCCCACGATACACATCGTCTCAAGAAAGGAACGTGGAAGCTGGTTAATTACCTGGAAATTCCGTTCAGCGCCTGCATACAGCAAACAGTTTTTTTCGTATTCTCTAATAAAAAAATCTTCTTTTCCAAGGATTTTCACTTCTTTGATACCACCCAACCCCTGATTAACCCACTGGATCATCTGTTCGCCGTGCAGTTGCCTCGTTTTGCCAAGTTCGCCCATTTTTTGCCGAAACACCCTGTAAAAAACAATTATGATTATAACAAGTGCAATCCCTGTTAATATCGTCGGCAGGGGTTTCATTACAATAAGAATTCCCAGGATAAATGCTGTCGTCATTATTTCTATGACAAACATCAATGAAAAAAAAAGAAATCCACCGAATAACTTAGAAACAGAGTCGTTAATTTTGTATATTAATTCTGCAGTATTCCTTTGTAAATGGAATGTGTAAGGCTTATAAAGATAGCTGGTAAAAAGCCTGCGGGAAAAGACAGCTTGTTTGTTATAAATAAATCGGGACTGCACATAAGCCAAAAAGATCACATAGGAATTTTTAAATACGTAAACCAGGATTAACCCAACTGCAGCCAAGATTATGAATCCATTAGTAGACCTTACCGACATAACTTCATAAATCCTCTGCAAAACTTTATGCTCGTGTATAACTTCAGGTCTTTTAAGTATAGAAATAAATGGATAAATAATCCCAACTACAAAGGTTTCCAACAATGCACCTACCATCATTAAAAGAAGTAAAGCAAGTAATTGCAACTTCTCTCTGCGATTAAATAATCTGAAAAATTTAGAAAAGGTTGTTTTCATTAGTAAGCAGTAAGTAGTAAGTATAGTAGTAGACAGAAAACGGGCGAAGATTGATTCGTTGAGTGGTTGAATGGTTAAGCAGTATGCCTAGACTTCGTCCCTCTTAAAAATTTCCGCTTGTAAAACTCCCAATTATCATCTATATCATCATCTGCGATAGTCAACGCATCTTCAAAACTAAGAGATAGTTTCTCTTTTTTGCTCTTTCCGGCTAAATCATACGAATCCCGATGCGCAAAACCGTGGGCACAGTCGTAGCGGACGACCTCTTTCCAATCGCCATCATAATTAATTTCTAATTGTACTACAAAGCTATCGACATTTCCCTTCGATGTTTTATGATAATGCCGCTTCCTAACATCATAACTGTATAAGTTTCGTTATTTATTTTGCTTTAAATAATTTTCCCCCCGGCCAGTCGTTCTAAAAATCTCTTTGGGTTTATTGTCACCCTCGGGGAATGGGAGAAAAACCCTCGCCCTGAGGCGAAGACTTTAGTATGCTTGCGGTATTGAGCATTACAGAAAAAGCAGCCATACCGTCTATGACATAAAATATCACATAGTGTGGATAACCAAATACCGCAAGCCAGTTCTTCGTGGTGAAATAGCAGAACGGGTAAGGGATTTGGTTCGTCAGATTTGGAGGGCAAAAGATATAGAAATACTCAAAGGTCATGTGTCTGCAAATCATGTGCATATATTTGTGTCTGTTCCTCCGCACATATCGGTAAGCGAGTTGGTACAATCTCTCAAGGGTAAAACATCCAGAAAATTGTTGATGGAATATAAGAGTTTGCGTCGAGCATATTGGGGTAGGCATATTTGGGCACGTGGGTACTTTGTCGCAAGTTCTGGTAATGTTACTGATGAAGTAATAATAAAATATCACTACTGTCCAGATGATGCCGATTTTCGTGTCAACACCCTCCGGATTACCCAGTAAATTCAAGAGGTTAGCATTTAGCTTAAAATCAAATCGATTACAGTATCAAAGAGCGTGAAAAGCCGATAAATACTGAGTTTGCAGCATTATAGCACAACTTCACCCGGACAGTAGTGATAAAATATATAGAAGAACAAGGTAAAGAACCTCCAGATGGAGACTTCAAGATTGCGGATGAACTTTAGTCGGCTTGTAGCCGAACCAGCCAAGCTACCGGCTTTAGCCGGTAGTAGTTGACTGTAAATTTCATTATAAATATCTTTTATTTCTTCCGGCAAACACGTATGTGCTATTTTATTTCTCAGCAAACGTGCGTCCATCCAAAAGTCCAAGGTATCTATAATGTTTAGCTTTTGCATTACCAATAGTCTGTTTCTTAATGTATCGCTGATTTTTGAAAATAAAAA
>Ga0194127_10001770_pt1 | contig 30794 bp, 24 predicted proteins | sample TA2KigC100mmetaG_FD_148624 | JGI IMG/M metagenome (GOLD analysis project Ga0194127, IMG submission 148624) | Freshwater microbial communities from Lake Tanganyika, Tanzania - TA2015036 Kigoma Deep Cast 100m | ecosystem: Environmental > Aquatic > Freshwater > Lake | place: Tanzania: Lake...
GGGGGCGGGGCGGGATCCCGCGCGATCCGGCCGGCCTGGTGCGCGTCGCACCCCCGCAACCGCAAGGGCTCCAGCGTCCACCAGCCACTCCGCGCCCCGCCGACCGAAAGGCGCCACGACCTCGAGGAAGATGCGTCTGCCCTGGGCTCACTCCACCCGCACCGGCCGCACGGGCTGCAGGCGCACCGGTCCGAGGAGCCCGTAGGGCGCCAGCGGGGCCCGTGCCCCGAGCTTCGCGTCGGCCGTGACGAACGGCTTGAACTGCGGCGGCTTCGCCCCGCCGGGGAAGCCGTCCGGATGCTTCGCGTCGCCGATGAGCCGGTTGCGCCACGTGCCGGTGACGCGCACCTCGAGCGTGTTGCGGCCCGGTTGCACGGCCTCCGTGACATCCACGACGAACGGCGGCTTCCACAGCACGCCGAGGTTCCGGCCGTTGACGATCACCTCGGCCATCGATTCGACGCGGCCGAGGTCGAGGACGACGGATGACCGGAGGTCGGAGGACAGAGGTCGGAGATCCGACGCGGACGGATTGCGACTGCCGACCTCCGTCTTCCGACCTCCGACTTCGGCCGGAAGGTCGAAGACCTTCCGGTAGGTCGCCGTGCCGGAGAAGTGCTTCACGGCCTCGTCGGGATGCTGGTCGAGGGCGACGAGGCGGTCGAGCGGGAGCCGCGCGGGCACGTCCATCTTCGGCGGGAACGCGACCTCCCACGGGCCGGCGATCTCCTGCGGCGCGGGCAGGTCGCGCGCGTCGATGAACACCAACCGGCCGCCGTCCAGCGTCACCGTGTAGCGGCCGGCCTCGGCGATCCGGGCCTCGATCCCGCCCGACGCTTCCCGCGCGACGACGATCGGCGCCAGGCCCTCCGCCCGCGGCTTGGACTTCGCCAGCGCGGCGATCTCGCCGCCGGACAGCGCCCGCTCGACGCTCTCGATCCCGTCCTTCTCGCCGCGGAACGCCCCGCCCCCGCCGTCGCGACCGCCGACGAGGCTGGAGTGGACCGTGTAGCGGCTCTGCAGGCCCGTGCGGACGCTGCGTCCGTCCAGGAACAGCTCGGGCCTTCCGCCGCGGTAGACGACGGTCACGTGGGTCCAGTTCGTCAGCGGCGCGGCGTGAACGAGGATCGGCGCGTAGTAGTTGCTGCTGTGCTCGAGCACGACGACCCCGTTGCGCCCGGCCGAGATCCCGGCGCCCGCGTGGCCGCCGCCGGGGAAGACGGAGTTGCCGTGCAGCGGCGCGACCGCCTCGTTGCGCGTCGCGTTCAGGCACACGCCCGCGTCGGCCTCCTGCGGGAGGTCGACGTCGGCCTCGGGCCTCAGCCATCCGGCGATCGTGAAGGTCCCCGGGGCCGGCGGAGCCGCGGCGGCCCCCGGCGCGGCGGCCTTCGGGACGATCGTGGCCAGGACCTCGCCGTCGCGCGCGATCTGCGTGACGGCCGTCACGCCGCGGGCGGGCTCGCGGAAGACGACGAACAGCGAACCGCCGGGCTCGATGTCGAGCGCGACGCGCGTTCCGGCGTCCGTCGCCTCGAAGCAGGCGGCGCGCGTCGTCCGGCCGGACACCGGATCCCAGAGTTCCGGCGCGCGCGCGCCGACGCGGAAGCGCGGTGCGGCGCGGATCGGCCCGAGCCCCGGGTTGCAGACGAAGTAGATCTCGGCGTCCGGCGACGAGCGGTGCACCCAGAGCAGCCCGCCCGCGTCGGCGACGTCCTCCGGCATCCCGAGCGCGTCGAGCGCCCCGCGCAGGCCGGCCGCCGGCGCGAAGACGCGGCCGCGGCCGAAGGAGCGGACGGGGGGCGAGGGACGATGGGCGAGGGAGGGCGGAGGTGCCGGGTGTCGGGTGTCGGGTGTCACAGAAGAAGCCTGGTCGCGAGACGGCGCGGCCACTTGACACTCGCCACTCGCCACTTCCTCCGCGCCCCACACCTCGGCCGCGAGCTTCGCGACCTCGGCGTCGCAGGCCGGGAATCCCTCCATGCTCGGCGAGCGCGACGGCGGGCGGCCGACGATCGCGCCGCCGGCGGCGACGAGGTCGCGGATCTTCCGCAGCGTCGCGGGACGCATCGTGTCGCGGTCGGGCAGGACGAGCACGCGGTAGCTCGCACCCGAGGGCAGCGTGAAGCGGCCGTCGCGGACCCGCATGCGGTCGAGGATCACGTCGGCGTTGACGAAGTCGAAGTCGTGCCCCGGCGGCAGCGGCGGGTCGCGCTGGCCGGTCATGCGCGGCGTGTCCTCGCCGATGAAGTACGCCACGTCGGCGACGGCCCGGCCCTCCTGGAGCAGGAAGCAGCAGCGCCGGTAGTAGTCGATCCACGCGCGCCCCGCTTCGAACCACGGGTTGTGCCGGTTGAACTCCGTGCTGAACCACGCGTTGACGCCCGGCAGGCGGTCCTCCCACGGCTGATGGATGTAGACGTGGAACACCCAGTGGTTGATGCCCTCGGTCAGCGCCCAGTCGCCGCGGCGCTTGAGCGACCCCGGGGTGCTCTCGAACCGCAGCGCGCTCGTGAAGGCCTCGGCGGAGACGCGCGGCTTGCCGTAGATGTGCGCGGCGGACGCGGCCGCCCGCAGTTCGATCGCGCCGAGGTCGCCGGTGGCCCAGAACTCGCCGCCGAGGTCGTGCGACGCGCCGCCGTACTGCAGGAACTCGCCCGGGAAGCCCCAGTGCCCGTAGTTCTCGAGCCACAGGCGCAGGCCGCTGCGCTCGCACGCGTCGCGCATCCCGCCGACGTAGTCGCGCGAGATGCGGTCGGCGACGAGGCGGCGCAGGTCCCACAGGAAGCGGTCGGAGCGGTCCGGGTCGCCGACCACGCGGCCGGTCAGCGCCGGAAGCCACGGCATCGGGTCGTAGCCGTAGCGGGCGCGGAAATCGGCCGCGAGGCCGTCGGTCCAGTTCTGCGAGCCCATCTCGTAGCTGTCGGCGACGACGTGCCGGAAGGCCCGCCGCTCGTCCGCCGGCATGCGCTCGAGCACGCGGCCGATGAAGGCGCGGAAGTGGTGCTCGGTCCACGCGCGGTTCATCTTGTCGACCTCGTACCCCTCGCCCTCCGGCGACGCGGGCGCGTTCCGGGCGCCGGTGGGCGAGAGGCCCACGCGCAGCACCACCCAGTCGCCGCGGGCGGGGTTCCAGCGGAGCGTGCCGTCGGACCCCATCCGGTCGGAGAGGTTCACCACGCCCTCCGGCGCCACCGCGCCGTCGGCGCTCGTGGCATCGGCCGGACGCGGCCAGAGGTAGTGGTCGGGCGGCGGCAGCGGGTCCTGGAACATCTTGGCGAGCTGCTTCTCGACGTAGCTCTCGATGCGCGGCGCGCCGGACAGCTCGATCTCCCCCAGCCCGCCGGCGTTGCGCAGCCCGGTGAAGACGAGGCGGAACTGCGTCGACGTCACGGCCGGGAATCCGACGGCGACCGGGCCGGACGGCTGGAAGCCGACGTGCGTCTTCAGATTGTGGCGGTCGATCACCGCCTCCCGCACCGCGTGGAACGTGCCGGCCTCATCCCTCGCCTGGAGCTCGCACCGGACGACGAACGCCTGCGGCGCGGGGTGCAGCACGAGGCTGCGCGCGATGAAGCGGTCCTTCGTCTCCAGGTCGACGACAAACGGGGTCTCCGCGGCGGCGGCGGCGGGGAAGTCGCAGGCGGTATCCAGCCGGCCGTCGACCAGCCGCGCCGCGTCGGCGAGCGCCGGCTCGCAGCGGATCGCGACGGCGCGCGTGCCGATCGTGTCCTGGTCCTGCGCCGGGGCGGGGAACGCGAGGACGGCGAGGTCCTGGAACGGCTGCTTCGGCACCGGCAGGGCGACGACGACCGGCGCGCCGCCCTTGACGCGCGTCTCGGAGATCGCGACGTGGCGCATCGTCTGCGTCGCGTCGATCCACGGCCCGCCGGACTGGCTCCACCCGGGACAGTTGAAGAGGCCGATGTCGACGCCGATGCGACCGCCCTCGCGGATCGCGTGCTCGACCATGCCCCACCACGGCTCCGACAGCGCCTTGACGTCCCCGATCTTCGTGTTGTCGAGGTAGATGTTGCCGATGAGCGCCTCGCCGATGCCCGCGCGACGCATCGCCTCGAGGTCGCGCGTGATTCCGTCCTTCGAGATGTTGTCGCTGATCCAGTACCAGTAGCACCAGGGCTTGGTCGCATCCGGCGGCGCCCGGAAGCCGGCCTCGAGGGTGTCGCGCGACGCGCGCGCCGACGCCCCCCGCGCCCCGGCGATCCCGATCCCCGCCGCCACCGCCATCGTCAGAAACCGATTCATCATGGACGCCCTCCCGCAACGACTCCGGAGCCCATGGTGCCCGAACGCCCCGCCGGTCGCCAGCCTTTCGGACCACCCTCCGGCTCCGCGGCCTCCGCGTCTCCCTGCGCGTCCGGCCGGGCGCCCCGGGGCGCGTTGACATCGCGGGGGCGGGCGGACTACAAGCGCGGCCGTGCGTCGCCGGGCGGAATCCGCCGGCAGGCGGCGCCGGAAAGGACGCCGGATGTCATGAACCGCACCGCCGCCTGTCTCGCCCTGTGCCTTGTCGCCGCCGTTTCCGCCGCCCGCGCGGACGTGAGCCTGCCGCACGTCTTCGGATCGCACATGGTCCTCCAGCGCGACACGAAGATCCCGGTGTGGGGCTGGGCCGCGCCGGGCGAGCCGGTCAAGGTGAGCCTCGGCAGCGGGCCGGCGGTGCCGGCGCTCGCCAGCGCGGCGGGCGAGTGGCGCGTGACGCTGCCCCCGATGCCGGCGGGCGGTCCGCACAAGCTGACGGTCGCCGGGCGCACGACGGTGGTCTTCGAGGACGTTCTCGTCGGCGAGGTCTGGCTCTGCTCCGGCCAGTCGAACATGGAGTGGACCCTCGGCGGCGCGGACCGCGCGCAGGAGGAGATCGCCGCCGCCGAGTGGCCGCAGATCCGCCACCTCGGGATTCCGAAGGTGACGTCCGCCGTGCCGGAGAAGGACGTCAACGCCGAGTGGCGCGTCTGCTCCCCCGCGACCGCCGCGGGCTTCACCGCCGTCGGTTACTTCTTCGGCCGCGAGCTGCACAGGACGCTGAAGGTGCCGGTCGGCCTGATCAACTCGTCGTGGGGCGGCACGCGGATCGAGCCGTGGACGCCCCCGGCGGGCTTCGGGGCCGCCGACACCCTCGCGGACATCCGCACGCGCGTCGCGCTGGCCGATCCGCGGACCGACGCGCACAGGGCGCGGCTGCGCGACTACCTCGCCACCAACGCGGCGTGGACCGCCCGGGCGCAGGCGGCGCTCGCGTCCGGCGCCGTCCTCGAGCCCCTGCCGCCCTACCCGCCCGAGCTGGCGCCGCTGCGCGGCCACCAGGACCCGTGCGCCCTCTACAACGCGATGATCCACCCGCTCGTGCCCTACGCGATCCGCGGCGCGATCTGGTACCAGGGCGAGTCGAACCACGGCGAGGGGAAGCTCTACACCGACAAGACCCGCGCGCTGGTCGAGGGCTGGCGCGGCGCGTGGAACCAGGGGCCGCTGCCCTTCTACTACGTCCAGATCGCGCCGTTCCAGTACGGCGAGGAGGACCCCTTCATCCTGCCCGAGTTCTGGGAGGCCCAGGCCGCCGCGCAGGCGATCCCGGACACCGGCATGGCGGTGATCCACGACGTCGGCAACATCCGCGACATCCATCCGCGCAACAAGCAGGAGGTGGGCCGGCGCCTCGCGCTGCTCGCGCTGGCGAAGACCTACGGCGCGAAGGACACCGTCTTCTCGGGGCCCGTCTTCCAGTCGATGTCCCCCGAGGGCGCGAAGCTGCGCGTCACGTTCGACCACGCCCACGGCGGGCTCGTCACGCGCGACGGCAAGGCGCCGTCGCACTTCGAGATCATCGGCGAGGGCACCGATTTCGTCCCCGCCGAGGCCGCGATCGACGGCAGCAGCGTCGTCCTTTCCTCCCCCGCCTGCACCAACCCCGTCGCCGTGCGCTTCGGCTGGCACAAGACCGCCGAGCCGAACCTGGCCAACGGCGCCGGCCTGCCGGCCGCGCCGTTCCGCGCCGGCGAGGCGCCCACGCTCGACTGGCTCGCGATCAAGGTCGCCGAGTCGAAGGACTACCGCCTCGTCTACTCGCTCGACCTCGCGAAGCTCGGCAGGACGATCGCGTACGACGAGGACCACGCGGCGGAGATCGGCGGCGCGTTCGACCGCGTCGCCTATTTCCTCGAACTCCAGAAGGCCGGCGGGACGCCGCAGTATGTCTACGCGTCGATGGACGCCTTCACGGCCGACCCGCGGAAGGTCGGCGTTCCCACGGCGGCCAGCGGGGCGCGCGTCCAGGCGCCCGTCACCAACCTCACCGTCCTCTCCAACGTGCCGGGGCTGAAGACCGGCGAGGCGCTGGCCGGCGGCAACCTCGAGTTCTGGCCGCACAACTACGGCGCCCCGAACGGCGCATCCGTTCCCGGCGCCTCGGGCGACGTCTACGACTGGGGCGATGCGCCCGTCGACCCCGTCGACGGCTACGGCTCGATGCAGGTCCATAACGGCGCGGCGAAGCAGACGGTGTTCGCGATCAACAACTGGAAGGCCGCCGCGGGGGCCGATATCGGCATCGGGAACAGCACGGGGAAGACGCTCGACTGGACCTTCACCGGCAACGCCCAAACCTACACGGTGAAGCGCCTGCGCGTGCTCGTCCGCCCGGCGCGCTGACGGAGGCCGCCGCGGTCAGGGCAAGGGCTCGCAGCCGGGCACGTGCCGCCGGATCTCGTCCGCCGTGATCCCCAGCCATTCGAGGGCGGGGGCGAGCGCGGGATGGACCGAGACCTTCGTCGGCGATCCCGCGGAGAGCATCTGGTACATGCGGCCCATGCCGAAGGCCGCGGGCAGCGGCGCCACCACCGCGATCCTGGCCCCGCCCATCCGCCGCGACTGGGCGGCCTCGACACTGGCGATGTCCTGGATCGCCTGGACGTCCACCTCGACCCGGACCAGCTTCCGCAGATCGATCAGCTCCCGGGCGCCCGGCGGCACCGCGGGGTCGATCATCAGCTTGCGATGGAAGTTCCGGACATCCGCGGTGGTCACCACGTCCCGCGTCGTGGTCACGATCAAGCCCAGGGGTTCGCAGAAGACGTAGTCCATGGGCGGTGAATCTAGCGTCGGACCTCGCCCGCCGCAACGCCAACCGTGCGGAAGGCCGTGCAGAAGGGCGATGGATCCGCCGGGGGGACATCGGTCCCCCGGTGCCCCCCGGCCGGCCCCGGGGACACGCGCCGGGGATTGACCCCGCCCGCATCGCGCCGCATGCTCGCGCCATGAGGACGCGCCCCTCGATGCTGCCCGCCGTTCTCCTGCTCTCCCCCGCGGTCGCCCCGCGCGCCGCGCCGGCCCCGTCGCAGGACTGGCCGGGCGATCGAATGGCGGCCGCGTACTTCGCCGCCGAGACCGCGCGGGTGTCGTCGAACAGCCTCGCGCCGGTGCGCGACCTCGGGGAATGGACCGCGCGGCGCGGGGATCTGCGCCGGCAGGCGGCGGAGATGCTCGGGCTCGATCCCCTGCCGGAACGGACGGATCTGCGCGCCGCCGTCACGGGCGTGATCACGCAGGAGACGTTCCTGGTCGAGAAGCTCCACTTCCAGTCGATCCCGGGGCTCTACGTGACGGCGAACCTCTACCGCCCGCGAGCGCCATCCGCGCCCGCCCCGGCCGTGCTTTACCTCTGCGGCCACAGCAGCGTCGTGACGAACGGCGTCTCGTGCGGCAACAAGACCGGCTACCAGCACCACGGCGCGTGGTTCGCGCGGCACGGCTACGTCTGTCTCGTCGTGGACACCGTCCAACTCGGCGAGATCCGCGGCGAGCACCACGGGACCTACCGGCTGGGCCAGTGGGGGTGGAACGCGCGCGGCTACACGCCGGCGGGAGTCGAGGCGTGGACCGGCATCCGCGCGCTGGACTACCTCGCCACGCGGCCGGAGGTCGACAGGAAGCGGATCGGCGTCACCGGCCGCTCCGGCGGAGGCTCCTACTCGTGGACGATCGCCGCGCTCGACGACCGCGTCGCGGCGGTCGCGCCCGTGGCCGGCATCACCGACCTGCGCAACCACGTGGTCGACGGCACGATCGAGGGCCACTGCGACTGCATGTTCCTCGTGAACACCCACCGCTGGGACTATCCCCTGCTGGCCGCGCTCTGCGCCCCGCGTCCGCTGCTTCTCGTGAACACCGACGCCGACCCGATCTTCCCGCTCGACGGCGTGATGCGGACGCACGACTTCCTCCGGTCCGTCTACGCGCTGTACGGCGCCTCGACGAATCTCGGCCTCGTCATCGGCCCCGGGCCGCACCAGGACACGCAGGACCTCCAGGTGCCGGTGTTCCGCTGGTTCAACCGCCACCTGAAGGGCGAGGATCCGCCGATCGCGGACGCGGCGGTCAAGGTCTTCGCCCCGGCCGACCTCCGCGCGCTGGACCGGATCCCCCCGGACCAGATCAACACGAACGTGCAGTCGCTCTGGGGCCGCATGGCCCCGGCGCCGACCGTGCCGGACTCCGCCGCGGCCTGGTCGAACCGGTGCGCCGCCTGGAGGGACGGCCTCCGCGCGAAGTGCTTCGCCGGCTGGCCGGACGAGCCCGGCCCCCTGGAGGTCGCACCGGCCTTCGCCGAACGCGCCGGCGGCGTGCGGTTCGAAGCGTGGGACTACACCAGCCAGCCCCACGTGCGGCTTCGGCTGTACGTGATGCGGGCCGCGTCCCGGCCGTCCGCCGTGCGCCTCGTCGTCGGCGACGGCGCGGGGCTGGGGCCGACGAACCGCCTCTCCTCCGCCGCGGGGACCCACATCACGGAGGCGCTGATCGCCGCCGGACTGCCCTCCGTCGGGGCGGCCGCGCACCAGCTGCAGGACGGCGCGGCCCTCGCGGTCGTCGTGCCAAGGCATCTCGGGCTGACGTCGTGGTCCGGCGACGCGAAGCGGCAGACCCACATGCGGCGCCGGTTCATGCTGCTGGGCCAGACGGTCGACGGCATGCGCGTGTGGGACATCCGCCGCGCCGTGCAGGCCCTGCGGGACAGGAAGGAGTACGCGCGCGTTCCGCTGACCCTCGCCGGCCGGGGCGATGCGGGCGTCCATGCCCTCTACGCCTCGCTCTTCGAGCCCGCGATCGCGGCGCTGGCCCTCGACTCCATCCCCGCCACGCACCGGAGCGGGCCGGACTACCTGAACGTGCTCAAGGTTCTCGACATCCCGCAGGCGGTGGCCATCGCCGCGGACCGGGGTGCGGTGGAGCTCACGGGCTCGGACGAGGCGGGCGCGTATGCGGCGTCCGTCGGAAGGGCCCTCGGATGGCCGGCGGACCGGGTCCGTCTCGGACCGCCGGTCGCCGCCGTCCCCCACCCCGCCGGGACATGCGACGGCGCCGCACGGCCGCAGCCCGGCCTGAACCAACCCGTGCCCCTGCGGAAATCGTCACGGCCCTGAACGGGGTGTCACGGGAAGACGGCGCGGGCCCGGGGGCGCAACACGGACGCGGTTCCCGCCGACGCGGTGCGTGATGCACGCGACGTGCCCGCGGCTGATCCTGCCGGACGGCACGGAGGTCTGAACCCGGCTCAGCGTTCCCAGGGCGTTTCGACGATCTCGACCGGGAACGGGGACGGGGGAAGCACCGGGCGGACCCTCAGCTTCCCGCGGACGTTGTCTGGCACTCGACCCGAGTACCGGCAGGTGCCCCCTCAGCCATACTCGAAGTTGCCGCTCCACACGCTGCGGCCGGAGGCATCGAGCACCTCGAACCGCATCGGCTTGCGGTTGGGGCCCTGGACATACATCGACACGCGGCTTCCGCCCGCGCCGGTCATGGCAAGATCGAACGCCTGCTGGCCGTCGACCTGCCGTGAGGTCGTCACGACGGCGCGGTACGGAGGGCCGAGGCGCAGGGCGACCGTGCCGCCCGGGGCGACATCGATCACCTGCTGGTCCCGGGCGAAGGTGTAGCCGGCGACCGTCCACGTCGCGCCGTCCGCGCCCCTCGCCGTCGTGGTGAAGCGCTGCAGCCGCAGCTTCCCCGCCGGCGCCGCGAACTCGCCGGTGGTGGACTCCAGGTTCATCGCCGCGCCGGACGATTCCTCGACCACCTGGAGGGTCGTCGGCCCGGCGCAGGCGGTGCGGACGATCCCCTGCTTCCCGGTGTGGGTGGCGACGTCGAACGTCTTCGTCTGCGACTGCGTCCGGGCGCCGCGGAATCCGATGTAGGCCAGCGCGATCATCGCGACCAGGCTGACCGCACCCGCGCCCCAGACGCCGCCGATGACGATCAGGGCCGTGCCGCCGCGCCGGCCGCGCGCCCGGCGGATGCCGAAGACGAGCGGCACGATCCAGCCGAGGAGGAACAGGGCCAGCACCGCCAGGACCGCGACGCCGAGGAACGTGCTCATGGCCCCTGTGTAGGCCTTCGCAGCCCCGCGGTCAAGCCCGGCGCCGGGTCGGACGCATCTCGTTCCTGTCGAAACCGGGCCGTGTGCGCGGGATCCTCAGGATTCCCCTTCCATCGCCGGGAAAGGGAGATCCCAGCCGAACGATCCTTGAATCAAGGCGAAGGCGATGCCGCGGCGCGCACCGGGTGGCCCCGCCCGGCGGATCGGGGTTCCCTGTCCGTTGCCCGCCGTGGTAGTGTCGCCGCCCATGGAACGCTGGACCAGTCTCCTGGGCATCGGGGCCTTGATCGGCCTCGCGTGGGTCTTCTCGACGAACCGGCGCGCGGTGAACTGGCGGCTCGTCGCGTGGGGGCTCATCCTGCAGGTCGTCTTCGCGCTGCTGATCCTCAAGACCGCGCCCGGACGCTGGATCTTCGACGTCCTCAATCGCTTCGCCGGGCGGATGCTCGAGTTCCAGTTCGAGGGCGCGAGGTTCGTCTTCGGCCCCCTCGCGGTCCCGCCGGACCAGCCGGGCAGCCTGGGGTTCTACTTCGCGTTCCAGGTGCTGACGACCATCGTCTTCTTCTCGTCGCTGATCTCGATCCTCTACTACTTCGGCGTGATGCAGAAGCTCGTGATGCTCTTCGCGCGGATCATGGTCCGGACCTGCCGAACCTCGGGCGCGGAGACGCTTTCCGCGGCCGCCAACATCTTCGTCGGGCAGACCGAGGCCCCGCTGCTGATCAAGCCCTACCTCGCGAAGATGACGCGGTCGGAGATGCTCTGCGTGATGACCGGCGGCATGGCGACCATCGCCGGCGGCGTGATGGCGGCCTACGTCGGCATGCTGCGCGGCCATTACCCCGACATCGCCGGGCACCTGCTGGCGGCCTCGGTGATGTCGGCCCCCGCGGCGCTGGTGATGTCGAAGCTGCTGATGCCCGAGACGGAGACGCCGGAGACCGCGGGCCGGCTGGACCTGCCCTACCAGGATCCGAGCGTCAACGTCATCGACGCGGCCGCGAACGGGGCGTCGACGGGCCTGCAACTCGCGTTCAACGTCGGCGCGATGCTGGTCGCCTTCCTCGGCCTGCTCGCGCTCGCGAACTGGCTGGTCGGGTGGTGCGGCGGGCTCTTCGGCCATCCGGAGCTGCGCTTCGAGACGATCCTCGGCTGGGTGTTCCATCCCCTCGCCTGGCTCCTGGGAACGCCCGCGGCGGACTGCGCGGAGGTGGGCCGCCTGCTGGGCGAGAAGACGGTGCTCAACGAGCTGGTGGCCTACTCGCACCTCGCGGAGGCGGCGGCGAAGGACCCGGCCTTCATCAGCCACCGCTCCTTCGTGATCGTCAGCTACGCGCTCTGCGGCTTCTCCAACTTCGCCTCGATCGGCATCCAGATCGGCGGCATCGGCGCCCTCGCGCCGGAGCGGCGGCCCGAGCTCGCGCGCCTCGGCCTGCGCGCGCTCGCCGCCGGTTCCCTCGCCTGCTTCATGACCGCCGCGATCGCGGGGCTGCTGGTGTAGTCCGGCGCGGGTTGTCGGCGGCGCGCGGTTGCGTATACTTCGGCGGCATCATGCAAGGCATCAGTTTCGAGGAAGCCGTGGCGCTCATCCGGGAGAACGACCCCCGGTTCGAGGCCGACGCCTACTTCTTCCTGCGCGAGGCGCTGGACCATACGCTGAAGTCGCTGAAGAAGCCCCCCACCGGCCCGGCGCGCCACGTCAGCGGCCGGGAACTCTCGGAGGGATTCCGCGAGCTTGCGCTCAAGCAGTTCGGCCCGATGGCGCTGCGCGTGCTCGCCCACTGGGGCGTGCGGCGGACCGAGGACATCGGGTCCCTGGTCTTCAACCTCGTCGGGTCCGGCGTGCTGGGCGCGTCGGACGAGGACCGCCCCGAGGACTTCGCCGGCGGCTACGATTTCGAGACCGCGTTCCGGTTCCCGTTCCTGCCCGCCGCCCCGCGGCGACGCGCAACCCGCAAGGCGACGAAGGAGGCCCGTCCATGAGCGACCGTTCCGACCTCGACCGCGACATCTCCCCGTTCGAGCAGCTCGTCATGATGCTGGCGACCTCCGCCATGCAGCAGCTCGGCAAGCTCGTGCACCCGCAGACCGGGCGCGCCGAGACCGACCTGGCCGGCGCGGGGTGGACCATCGACCTGCTCGGCATGCTGGAGGAGAAGACCCGCGGCAACCTCGACGCCCACGAGACGCGCACGATCGGCGAGGCGCTGACCACGCTGCGGTTGAACTTCGTCGACGCCGCCAACGCCGCGCCGGCGGATCCGCCGGCCTCCGCCGGGACCCCCGGGACCGCGGCGCCCGACGGCGCGCCCGCCGCGGGCGACGTCGAAGCGCCGCCGCCGGGCCCGAAGGGCGACGACGACGGCAAGCGGTATCACAAGACCTACGGCTGAGCCCGGCGAACGCCGGATCAGGCCTGGACGGGCGGCGCGGGCTTTTCGCAGTACTGGCGGACGGCCGCGAGGATTTCCTCGGGATAGAAGGGCTTGTGGAAGAGCCGCCGGACGTTGGCGAACTGCTTCATCTCCGCCTCGTCGAAGTCGGGATCGGCCGTCATCACCACCACCGGGCACCGGATGGACTCGGCCTCCATGAGGAGGAGAAGCTCGGGGCCGTTGACGCCCGGCATGTGGATGTCGAGCAGGAGCCCCTTGCACTTCGGGTCCCGGAGATGCTTGTAGGCCTCGCCGCCGTCGAAGGCGCTCCGCACCTCGTAGCCTTCCGCCACGAGAAGCTCGCGCAACAGCGCAGCCAGCGTCCGGTCATCATCGGCGACGACGATCATGCCCCATCCCCTACGGCGGCGGACCTCCGGCCGGAAACGACCGGAGACCTTCCGCGCCGGACTACTTCGACTTCGACGCCGCAGCCCGCGCGCGAGCCTTGAGTCTCTTGAGCCTGCGGATGCGCGCCTTGCGCTTCACGCGAATTCTGAGTTGCTGTCCCATGCAGGCCATGATGACGGGCACCGCCCCCGCTTGTCAATATGGACGCGGACTCCCGAATCCCCGGCGTCGCCGGGTCGGTCCGGAACGGACGATGCTTCGGGGCCGTCGGCACGGCCGCGACGGAGCGCGGCCCTCCAGGACCGTTCCATGGAGATGCGAGAGGACGGGGATGGTGGACCGCGCTCCGCCGCGTTCCCGCCGCCGGCGTCTGAATTGACAACACGACCGCCCTGTAGGACGCTGCATGCTGTGAAAGGCGGATGTTCCGGGAATCGGAACGACACCCGGAACACAATGGACACGATGAAAGCTCTGGCGGCTCTTCTTCTTTGTACGACGGCCATGGTGTGGGCGTGCGGCTGCAATGACAGCGGCGATGGCGGCGGCACGCCCGGAACGTCGGGGATCAATCTGTCCGGCTCCTGGACGGGCGAGTACACATCCCCCGGCATCCGAATCCCCGTGCAGGCCCGGATCCGCCAGTCCGGAGACGCCGTCGTGATCCAGACCACCAAGAGCGGCGTCGCCAATTTCCTGACGGGCACCATGGGACCGAACGGCTTCCTGTTCATGACCGATTCGGTGGACGCCGAGACCTGGACCTCGAACGGCGACGTGACCGAGTCGTCGTTCCTCATCCGCGACTACCTTTACGACCCGTCCCTCGGCAGTGATTCGCCCGAGCAGGATCTGATCCTGCACCGTTAGCCTGCACCGCCGGGCCGGGCTGGAGGTCCCCATGAAGGCAACATCCGCCGCCGCCCTGCTTCTTGCCGCCACCGTTGGCGCCGCCGCCGCGCAGGGTCCCCTGCCCGTGCTGCGCCTCTGGGCCGGCGACGCGCCGGGCGCGAAGGGGCAGGCCCCGCACGATGTTCCCGAGGTCGTTCCCTGGCTGCCGGACGGTCCCGGTCCGTTCCCGGCGATCGTGGTGCTTCCGGGCGGCGGCTACGGGGCCCTGGCCCCGCACGAGGGCCCCGGGTACGCGGGGTGGCTGCAAACGAACGGCATCGCCGCCTTCGTCGTGAAATACCGGCTCGGACCGCACGGCTACCGGCATCCGTGCATGCTCCAGGACGCCGCGCGCGCGGTGCGGACCGTCCGCGCGAAGGCCTCCGAGTGGCGCGTCGACCCCGCGCGGATCGGCATCATGGGCTCATCCGCCGGCGGACACCTGGCCTCGACCGCGTTGACCCGCTTCGACGCGGGCGATCCTTCGAGCCCCGACCCGGTGGAGCGTCAGTCCTCGCGCCCCGACTTCGGCGTGCTCTGCTACGCGGTGATCTCGCTGAAGGCGCCCATCGGCCACGTCGGGTCCGGGCGGAACCTGCTCGGCGACAACCCGGACGCCGCCCTGCTCGACTCGCTGTGCAACGACAGCCAGGTGACGAAGGACACGCCGCCGACGTTCCTGTGGTCGCTGGACAAGGATCCGGTCGTGAAGGTGGAGAACTCGATGGCCTTCGCGGCCGCCCTCAGCCGGTGCGGCGTTCCGCTCGAGTTTCACGCCTACCCCGGCGACAAGCACGGTACGGGCCTGAAGAACTACCCGGTGGACGAGTCCCTCCACCCGTGGGCGCCCGCCCTTCTGCGGTGGCTGTCCGTGCGCGGAGTCCTTCGGGCGCCGGCCGCCGCCGTCGTCCCGTAGGCACGTATCGCGCGACGCCCCGCCGCTCGCTCCCGGGAAACCCGTGGCGGGGCGCGACCGCGGCCGCCGGGGCCGGCGGCCCTCCCAACCGTCCTCATCGGAATCCGCGGCATCCGCGCCATCCGTGGTTCCGCATCGGCTTCCGGCCGGCGGCGGGGGCGGACCGGCTACCGGCCCGGGGACAGGGAGGCCCGGGCCGCCCACGCGATCCCGGCCGCGACGGCGGCCATTCCGGCGAGGGCCAGCAACGGCAGCGCGAAACTGCCCGTCCGGTCGAAGGCCCAACCCGCGAGCGGGGGGGCCATGGCGGAGAGGAAGTGCCCGGTCGCCAGCCAGCCGTAGACCCGCGTAAAGGCGTCCGGCCCCCAGAGGCGGACGACCGCCGACGGATGCACGACGAGCACGCCGCCGTAGACGAAGCCCGCGGCGGCCGCGAAGATCCGCAGCCCCTCCAGGCTCCCCGTCAGGAACGGCCCGGCCGCCAGCATCAGCGCCCAGGCCGCCAGGTTCGCGACGATCGAGGCCGCCGGGCCCGTGCGGTCGGCGATCGCCCCCCACAGGATCCGACCGGCGGCGTTGCAGAGGGCGAAGAGCGGCACCAGCGAAACCGCCCCGGCCGCGGCCTGGCCGAGCTGGCGCAGGTTGCCGTTGACCGCGAGCCCGGCGGCGAGACCGACGGAGAAGGTCATGAAGAGGGTCCAGAACGCCCGGCCGCCAAGCACCTCGCGCACCGGGACGCGGGGCGCCACAAGCATCGTTCCGCCGGCGGAGGGTTGCCGCATCGCCAGCCCCGCCAGCGGCACCACCACCACGAAGACCATGCCCAGCGACCGGAGGACGTCGTGCGGCGTCCAGCCGGGCCGCGCGAGGAGATGGTCCGCCACCGTGCCCAGCAGCGCCGCCCCGCCGCCGAATCCCGCCACCGCGATCCCGGTCACGAGCCCCTTGTGCCGCGGAAACCAGGCCACCGCCGTCGCGACGGGCACGAGATACGCCAGGCCCGCGCCGATGCCGCCGAGCACCCCGATGCAGAGCGTCGTGAGCCGGAAGTCGGCCGCCGTGAACCCCGCCGCCACCCAGGACGCGCCGAACAGCAGCCCGCCGCCCACCGCCTTCGCCCGCCGCGGCAGCCGGAACGGCATCGACGCGAGCACCGCCATCGTCATCGGGAAGACGTAGTAGAAGACCGCGTACGGCGCCTGCACGGCGGCCTGTCCCAGCCCCGTCGCCTCCCGCAGCGCGCCGACGTACGCCGCCCACGAGTAGGTCGCGCCGAGGCAGACCTGCATCAGCACCGCGGCCGGAAGAACCAGCCACCGGGCCGCGCGGTCGGAAGGGAAGGCGGAGAGCAAGGGAGGTCTCAGGCGTCAGGCTTCAGGAGGAGAGGTTCCAAGTTCCAAGCTTCAAGTCGTTGGCTGTTGGATGTTGGTTGTTGGCTGTTGGCTGTTGTATCCGACCTTCGACGTTCGGTGTTCGATGTTCGTTGTTCGATGTTCGATGTTCGTCTATCGCGTCTCCCGTCCCGCCGCTCGGATCGCGACCGCGGCGCCGGCGATCAGCAGCACCGACGCCAGGTAGAACTCCCAGAGCGGCACCTCGCCGAAGAACGCCCACGCCATCGCCCCGGCGAAGATGAACTGCGTCAGGTTCGCCAGCGAGGCGCTCTGAGGACGCAGATGGCGCACGCTGTAGTTGAGCGCCCCGTGGCCGAGGACCGTGGGAATCAGGCCGAGCCCGAGGACGGGGAGGATCTCCCGCGACCAGTCGAGCCCCGGCGTCTGCGGCTGCAGCAGCGCGAAGGGCGCGCAGACCAGCGCGGCGACGACGTAGAGCGGCACCAGGTAGAGCCACACCGTCGGCGCGCGGCGGTTGACCCGGCCGAGGGCGAAATACCAGGAGAAGAAGACCATCGACAGCAGGCAGATCATGTCGCCGACGAAGGACTCCCACCGGATGCGGAAGTCCGAAGCGACCAGCAGCCCGACACCCGAGAGCCCCAGCACCGTGCCCGCCAGTTCCCCCCGCGACACCTTCTCGCGCGACAGCGCCCACGAGAAGAACGGCAGGATCGCCGGTGTCAGGTTGACCAGCAGCGACGCGTTGGCGATCGAGGTCATCCGCACCGCGACGATCCACGTCATGAAGTGCAGCGCCAGCAGCACGCCCGGTCCGATCGACGCCTTCAGGTCGGCGGGGCCGAACCGCCCGCGGTTCGCCCGCAGGTCGCGCACGAAGAGCGGCAGCAGCGCCAGCGCCGCCACGACCAGCCGCGCCGCCGCGAGGCGCACCGGCTCGACGTGGCTCGCCTTGACCAGGTTCGCCGCCGTCGCGCAAGCGGCCACGCCGCCGAACAGGATGAGGTAGTGCCGGACCACAATCTGTCCACTCTACCAGCCCCTTCCTTCCCCCGCCACGACCATCGTCTGTCGGCCGTTCGGCGTTGGGCCTTGGCTGTTGGCTGTTGGGCGTTCGGTGTCGATGTTCGATGTTCGGCGTCGGGTGTTGGCTGTTGGGTCCTGGCTATTGAGCGTTCGATGTTGGATGTTCGATGTTCGGCGTTGGGTGTTGGCTGTTGGATGTTGGCTGTTGGCTGTTGGATGTTGGTTGTTGGGCGCTCGGTGTTGGATGTTCGGTGTTCGGTGTTGGATGTTGGGCGTTCGGTGTTCGGTGTTCGATGTTCGATGTTCGGCGTTGGGTGTTGGCTGTTGGATGTTGGGTGTTGGGTGTTGGGTGTTGGACGTCGCCTTCCCCCGTCCGGGGCGTCGCGGCTTTGGGGTTTCCCGCGGGCGGCGGGCGCGTATACTGTGCGGCGACACGGGAGAACCGGACATGACGATGCGTCGGGGACTGGCAATCGGGATGGCGGCGGCGATCGCCGCGGGTTCGGCGGCGGGACCGGTGAACGAGTACGAGATCAAGCTCGACGAGAAGCCGGTGTCCGGCAAGCAGGTCGTCTCGATCCGCTTCTCGCCGGGCGAGACGCGGAACTACGACCAGTTCGTGTTCGACTGCGTGCTGCGCCAGGAATACATGCAGACGGACTCCTCGGGCCGCCAGCGCAAGCGCATCGTCGAGCCCGCCACCTTCACCTTCCGGGAGAACGGCGTCCGGTTCGTCGAGGCGCTGGACAAGCACCTCAGCTTCTGGGTCCCCGTCGGCGTCGAGCAGTTGAAGGAGGCCTTCGGCGACACGCTCTTTGTCGGAACCGCGCCGGTCACGATCCACAAGATCACGATCAAGGCGATGGTCGGCGGCGACGCCGTATGGACGCTGGAGAACCAGCCCGGCACCGGCCCGCAGAAGCCTCCGGAGGCGGCCGGCGGATCCGCCGGCGCCGCGCCGCGCGACAAGTACGGCCTGCCGGCCTTCAAGGGAGGACCGGGCAAGTGAGATCCCCCCTTCGTCTCCCCGTTCTCGCGGCGGCCCTGTTCGCGGCGGCGGCCGGCACCGGCCGGGCGGCGGACGATGCCGCCCTCTTCTCCCCCGCCATGCTGAACCTGCGGACCACGCTCTCGAACGACCTCGCCACCGCCCGGTCGGCGACGCTCGCCGCCGGCGGCGAGGTCCTGAAGGCGGAGACCGCGCGCTGGGAGAACGACCTGGCCGAGCGGCGCCGCACGCGCAACATCAAGGGCATCGCCGTGGCCGACGCCGCGCTGGATGCGCTGAAGGCGGCCTCCGCGGCGCTGGAGAAGAAGGGGACCGTCGAGTTCCCCGCCAACCTCCGCCGCGAGCTGGCCGAGGACTTCGCCCGGCTGAAGACCCGGATCGACGCCGCCGAGCGCGAGGCGTCCACCGCGATCGCAGCGGCCGAGGCCAAGGCCGTCGCGGCCTTCCGCGACGCCGCGCAGAAGGCGGGCGTCGAGGTCGATGCCGACCCGGCCACGGCGAAGAAGCGCTTCGACACGTGGCTGACCGCGACACCGCCCGCCGCGGGGGCCGCCGCCCCGGGCCCCGCGGGGACCGTCGCCACCCCGGCCCCCGTCGAAGCCGTGCCGGCCAGTCCCGAACCGCCGCCCGAGTTCTTCGCCCAGTCGCGCCCCGGCGCCGACTGGGTCACGGTCGGCCGGTGGACGGCCGAGTCGACCGGCCCCGACGTGTTCGAGATCGCCGCGTTCGCGGGCACGGGGAAGAAGAGCGGGCGGAAGGACAACCCCATCGTCGGCCGCGCCACCGAGTGGTCCTACGAGGGCCTTCGGAAGCTCGATCCGGGCGACTACGCCTTCCGCCTGCGCCGGATCGACAAGCGCGACGTCGTCGAGATTGTCGAGTGGCCGGGCCCCGCGAACGAGGGCCGGCTCACGTTCCGCACGAAGATCGTCCGCATGATCCCCGCCCCGACCGGCTTCGAGCTGCAGTGCTCGACCGCCAAGCCCGTCAGCGTGCCGGTCAAGACCGAGCCCGCCGGCGCCCGGGTCTTCGTCGACGGCAGGGCCTACCTCGAGGGCGGCCGCGAGGCGCGCACGCCCTGCACGCTCAACCTGCCGGCGGGAACCTACAGCCTCCGCATCGCCCTGGAGGGCCACCAGGACCTCGAGGCGAAGGAGTACGTGGTCGCCGAGGGCCGCGCGATCGGCGCCCGGCTCTCGCCGCTCAAGGACATGCCCGGCCGCACCGTGAAGGTCGATCCGCTTCGGATCTGGGCCGACACGGGCGTCACGGTCAACAAGGGCGACCGCATCCGCCTGTCCGTCGACGGCGAATGGGGCTGCGGCAAGCAGGGCGAGCTGACCGGACCCGCGGGCTACGATCCGTCGCAGCTCAAGTTCAGCCACTACTACATGAACCCCCGCAACGGCCCGAAGCAGATCGACGGCGCCCCCTACGGCGCGCTGCTCGTCCGCATCGGAACGAACAAGATCTCGCACATCGGCACGCTGCGCGGCTTCATCGCGGGCAACGCCGGCCCCCTGCTGTTCGACGTCAACGAGGAGGCCGATCCCGCCTGGCGCCGCGACAACCGGGGCGCGCTGCAGATCAAGGTCATCGCGGGCCCGGCGGCCCCCTGACCCGGGGACTCCCATGACCATCGAGGGCGGCTGCCACTGCGGGCGGGTGCGGTACGCCGTCGAGGCCGGCCGCCTCGACGACGTCGCCATCTGCCACTGCACCGCCTGCCGCGCCACCTCGGGCGGCACGCACATGACCTGGGCCACCGTGCCCGCCGCCGCGTTCCGCTGGACGCGCGGCGCTCCGAAGCCCACCGGTCGAGCGGACCACGGCACCCGCTGGTTCTGCCCCGACTGCGGGACGCAGATGGCCTTCGTCACCTCGAGGGCGCCGGACCGGATCGACCTCGCCGTGACCACGACCGACGACCCCGCCTCGCATCCGCCGACGCGCCACGTCTGGCTGGGCTCGAAGCTGCCATGGGTCACCCCCGAACCCGGGCTCGTGTGCGAGGACGGGGAGACGCCGTGATCCCGCCGCCCCACACGGGGCTGGCCCGCCGCCCGGGAAAGCCGTAGGATGCGCCGCATCATGAGCGCGGGGCGCATCCGGACCGGGATCGTGGGCGCGGCGGCGGCGTGGGCCGCGGCCGCGGGAGCCGTCGTTCCGCCGGACCGGGCCGCGGACTACCGCGCCGAACACGCGCGCCTCGCGGCGGAGATCGCCGCGCTGCAGCCCGAGAGCAATGCGTGGAGGCGGCTGGAGCGCGAGACGCTCCGGCGCGACGCGCTGGTGATGCCCTCCGACCGGACCCCGCTGGACGTCGTCCTCCGCCGCACGCGCGCGCTCCTCGCCCACCTTCGCACGATGCACGGCGCCCCGGACCTCGCCGCCGAGGCGGCCGCGATGGACGCCCTCGAGGCCCGCCGCGGCGAGGCGGACGCAACGGGCGCCCTCTTCGACCAGGCCTGCGAGCTGCGGCGCCGCGTCGCGCTGAAGAATCCGCTGCTGGACTTCGACCGCATCCTCTTCCTCACGCACGGCAAGCAGACGCGCGGCGAGATCCACATGATCGACCAGTACTTCGGCTTCAACGCGCGGCCGGGCGGCGGCGTGCATGTTCTCGAGGCCCCCTTCGGCGAGGCGCCGCGCGCGCGCGACCTGTTCGCGGGCGCCACCGTCGGGCGCGGCCGGCTCAAGGGGCGGACCCTCTCCGGCGGTTCGTTCATCGCGCTCGATCTCGACTTCGACGCGCAGTCCGTCGCCTTCGCCTGGACCGAGGCCGCGTGGGAGGTCCCGGCCGACGCCGACTGGAGCGGCCAGCACTGGACGCGCGAGGAATGCCGGCTCCGGCCCGCGGGCTACCATCATTACTTCTGGCGGCCGGAGAGCTGCTACCACGTCTTCCGCGCGCGCCTCGACGGCACCGGGATCGAGCAGCTCACCGACGGGCCGTGGAACGAGTACGACCCCTGCTTCCTGCCCGGCGGCCGGATCGCCTTCATCTCCGAGCGCTGCGGATCGAACGTCCGCTGCGGCGCCCGCTGGTGCCCCTCCGCCGTGCTCCACGCGATGAACGGCGACGGATCGGACCTGCGGCCGCTGAGCTTCCACGAGACGAACGAATGGCACCCGAGCGTCGCGAACGACGGTCGCATCGTCTACACGCGCTGGGACTACGTCGACCGCGACAACGACGCCGCGCACCACCTCTGGACCTGCTTCCCCGACGGCCGGGACCCGCGCGCGCCGCACGGCAACTACACGACGCACCGCGAGGGGCGGCCGTGGATGGAACTGGGCATCCGCGCCGTGCCCGGCCGCCGCACGTTCATGGCCATCGCCGCGCCGCACCACGGCGAGAACTACGGCTCGGTGATCCTGATCGACCCGGCCGTGCCGGACGACGGGTTGATGTCGCAGACCCGCCGCCTGACGCCCGAGGCGTTCTTCCCCGAGTCCGAATCCGCCCCCGGCGTCCCGCACGCCAAGGGCCGCCACAGTCCGAAGGGCGAGGTGTTCGGCCAGCCGTGGCCGCTGGACGAGGACTTCTTCCTCTGCACGTGGGACCCCGACCAGAAGCACTACGCGCTGGCGCTCGCGGACAGCTTCGGGAACCGGATCGTGCTCCACCGCGACCCGGACCTGCCCTGCCTCGACCCGATCCCGCTGCGCCCGCGCCCGCGTCCCCCCGTGATCCCGGTGCAGACCGCCGCCCCGGGCACCGGCGGCAACACCGCCGTCGTCGCCGTGATGAACGTCTACGACAGCAAGCTACCCTTCCCGCCGAACGAGCGCGTCGCGGCGCTGCGGGTCGTCCAGGTCTTCGGCAAGGACAACGCCTACGCCGACGTCCCGCGGATCGGCGAGGCGGCGGAATCGATCGCGCGCGGCGTGATCGGCACCGTGCCCGTCGAGGCCGACGGCAGCGCGCACTTCGAGATGCCCGCCGGCGTCGAGGTCTACTTCCAGGCGCTCGACGAGCGCGGCCGGGCGATCCAGACCATGCGCTCCGGCACCTACGCCCACCCCGGCGAGAGCCTGACCTGCACCGGCTGCCACGAGCCGAAGCTGCGCGCCTCGCCGCCGGCCGCCTCCGCGGCGCCGCTGGCGATGCGGCGCGCGCCGTCGAAGCTCGCGCCGGGACCGTCGGGCTCCTACCCGGTCACCTTCGCGCGCCTCGTGCAGCCGGTGCTGGACCGCCACTGCGTCGCCTGCCACGCGCGCTCGCCCAAGGCCCCCGACCTCTCCCCCGCTCCGTTCGAGGCGGCGGAGAAGGCCGGCAAGGAGGTCAGCGCCCCGGAGTGGCTCAACGGCGTCCGCACGGCGAAACACGGGTGGTCGCGCGCCTACGCCAGCCTCGCGAAATTCGGCTGGGGCATGGCCGGCGGCAACGGGATCATTTTCGAGCAGAAGCAGTACTCCATCCCGGGGCGCATCGGCGCGCGCGCGGCCTACCTTCCGATCCCGCTCGGCAACGGGCACCACAACGTGAAGCTCTCCGACGAGGAGTGGACCCGCCTTTTCACGTGGCTCGACTGCAACAGCGTCTTCTACGGCGCCTATCACGACCCCGCCGCGCAGGCCCGGGGCGAGACCGTCGCGCCGAAGCTCGGCTACCTGCCGGCGCACGCGCGATGAGGTGCCAGGTGTCACGGGCCTGTCGGGTCGGTTCTTGGCCATCGGCCCTCGGTTGTTGGCCATCGGCCCTCGGCCGTTGGCCATCGGCCATCGGTTGTTGGCCATCGGCCATCGGCTGTTGGCTTTCGGCTATCGGCTGTTGGCTATCGGCTATCGGCTGTTGGCTATCGGCGGTCGGCGCGCCGCCCGCGGTCGCCGCAGAGACGAGCGCCCCATCGCCGCGCTGCGCCGCCCTGTGCATCGGCGTGGCCGCTCCCGCGGAGGAAGGGGCGGACCGCGGCGCGGCGGATGCGGCCCTCCTCGCCGAGGCCCTCCGCCGGGCGGGCGCCGCGCCGGTGACCGTCCTCACGAACGCCGCGGCCGGGCGCGACGCGCTGGTCGCCGCGCTCTTCCGCCTCCGGGCCGGACTGCGCGCGGGCGATCTCGCCATCGTCGCCTTCTCCGGCCCTGTGAGCGTCTCGTCGGACGACACCCGCGACGTCTTCCATCTGCTCCCGGCCGGCGGATCGGATGGCGACGCCCTGTCCGTCCCCGACCTCGTCGTCCCCCTGCTTGCCCGGGCGGATGCCGATCTCGCCGTCCTGGTCACCGGACTGCCGGGACTCGGCCGCCGTACGACGACCGCCGGTCCCTGGCGCCAGCCCGCCGGAAACGCCGGGCCGCTCCGGTCCTGCCTGCTTCTCGCATCCGGCGGACGCGGCGAGCCCACCGAGGCCGCCCGGGCGCGTACGCTGCTGGGCGCCAACCTCGCCTCGGAACTCGAGCGGGCCGCCGGACGCGACGCCGGGGGCGTGAAGGTTCAGGACTGGCTTCGCGCCGTCGTCCGGCGCGTGACGCTGGAGAGCGGGACGCGGCAGACGCCCGACCTCGCGGCGATCGGGGACGCGGCCGAAGCGCGGATCGCCCCCGCGGCCGGCCCCGCGGCGCCCGACTCCGGGAAGACCGAGGATGCGTTCGACATCGCCCTGCTCCGCGCGGCAGCCGGGATCGAAACCCCCACCGCGGATTCGCCGGCGGAACTGGACAAGGACCTCGTCCTCCTCGGCCGCATCGCCGGCGGCGCTGGCCACGCCGCGCTCTCCATGGCCTTCGCGTCCGAGCGCCTTCGCCGCGCCACGGCCCCGGCGGACCGCGCGCGCCTCCTCCACGAACTGGGGCGCGCCGCGCTGCAGGCGGGCCGGACGCCGGAAGCGATCGCCCTGCACCGGCAGGCGCTGGAGGCCCGTCCGGAGGATGCGGCGGGCCGGGCATGGCTGGCGGACGCGCTCGCCAGCGCCGGGGAGCCCGAGGCCGCGAGGGAGGCCGCCACGGACGCCCTGCGCCGGGCACCCCCCCCCGCCTCGCCCCCGACGGTGGACGATGACGCCATGCGCGCGGTCCTCCAAGAGGTTCTCGGCCACTGCTACATGACACGCGACGAAGCCGACAAGGCCCTCGCCTGCTTCGAAACCGCCCTGGAGCACCGCCGCCGGCTGGGCGACTCCGATCCCGCGCGGCTCGCGCGGCTTCTTCGCTCGACCGCGGAGGCAAGGATCCGGTCGGGCCGTCCCGCGTCCGCCGTCCCGCTTCTCAAGGAGTCGACCGGCCTCTTCGTCGATTCCGGGGCGCCGCAGATGGACCTGGCGCGAAACGCCATGGTCCTCGGCGACGCACTCGACGCAGCAGGAGAGCCCGGCGCCCTCGAGGCCCGGCAGGAAGCGCTCGCCAAGTGGACGGCGACGACGGACGCGCCCCCGCCGGCGACACTGCTGGCCGCCATCGGCGAGGACCTGGCCGCGGCCGGGCGGATCGAGGAGGCGCGGCCGGCGCTGTCCGGGGCCCTCGACCGGGCCGCGGACAATCCCGCCCTGCGGATCCGCATCCACCGGATCCTGTCCGGGATCGCCAAGAAGGCGAAGGACTCGGTCGGCGCGCTCCACCATGCCCAGCTCGCCCTCGCCACCGCCGCCGGCCCCCCTCCGGCGCCGCCCGCCGAGGTGGCCGGCCTGTGCGGCGACCTCGCGGCCCTTCATCTCGAGCGCGGAGAGGTCCAGCGCGCGATCGAGTACGGGGACCGCGCGGTGGACGAACGCCGCAAGGCCGGGCTGACCAACGACGCCTCCGCCGCCGCGACATGGATCCTGCTCGGGCGGGCGCACGAGGCCGAGAAGTCCCACGCCGCCGCCGCCGCCGCGTGGTCCAACGCCGTCCACGTCCTCAAGAAGACCGAGGGCGCCAACGCCATCGCCGTCGCCCTCGCGCTCACGCGCGAGGGGCGCGCCTGGCTCGAGGCCGGCGACGCGACGCAGGCCGCCCGGTCCCTGGATGAGGCGCGGCTCGTGTACCGGATCCGTACATCCGCCGAGCCCGCGGCCCGCGCGGACGCGCTGCTCGGCCTCGGCGAGGCGCAGGAACGCCTCGGCGATCGCACGAAGGCAAGGGACTCCCTGGAGGCGGCTCTTGAGATCGCCACGGCCGGCGGCGAGGCGTGCGATGTCTTCCGCGGCCGGATCCTGCTGGGACTGGCGCGCATCGGCCGCGCCGATTCGCGGCTCTTCGAGGCCCGCCGCCTGCTGTCCGACGCCCTCCCGCTGCTGGACCGGCTCGAGGCCCGCGACCGGACCGAGGCGCTCTCCCTCGACCGGATGCTCCAGTCCGCTCTCGTCCCCCACGGCCCGCAGGGCAGTCAGGCCGAGATCCAGGCCTTCCGCGCCGCCGACGCCGACCGCGCCGCGCGCGGCGCCGACGCCTCGCCGCGGTAGGCCGGACCCCCAGCCTCAAGCTTCAAGTCCCAGGCTCCGATCCGGCAGACCTCGGCCCTCCGACTTCCGACCTCTGACTTCTGCCCTCCGCTCTTCGCTCTCCCCTCTCCGCCCTCCGCCCTCCGACCTCCGCCCTCGTATCCTTGGGACCTTCTCTTTCAGGTTTCAGGTTTCATCCCTCATCCCTCCGCTCCCGCCCTCTGCCCTCCGCTCTTCGCTCTCCGCTCTCCGCTCTCCGCTCTTCGCGCTCTGCTCTTTTTGCTTCCCCCTCCGTCCCCTTTTCCCCACTCTGCCGACCATGCAAACGCGCAACACCGCCCTGGCGCCCGCCCTGATCCTCGCGGCCACGACCGCCGCGTCCGCCGCCGACTGGCCCTTCTGGCGCGGGCCCGCGCAAAACGGAACCGGGGACGCCGCGCCCGCGGTGGCCGGAATCGCGGAGGACGCGAAGCCGGTGTGGACGAGCGAGCCGATCCTGTCCGAGCGCGACGGCGGCTACGGTTCGCCGGTGGTCGCCGGCGGCCGCGTCTACGTCTACTGCTGCTGGCGCACGAAGACGCCCGTCACGTACCGCGTCCTGCTCGAGGAGAACCTCGCAGACATCGGCGTCCGCCGCCCCGCGGGCCTGGCCGACGACGCCTTCGCCGCGATCGAGGCCGCGCGGGCCTCGCCCGACCGCAAGGCCGTCGGCGCGGACGATCTCGACGGCTGGATGGAGAAGTGGGTCGCCTCGAACCTCAAGCCCGAGCAGCGGAAGGCGGCGGGCGTCGTCCAGTACGCGCAGGACCGCCTGCGCCGCGGCGAGGGCGCGCCGCCCGTCGAGGCGCTCGAGGTCCTCGCCTCGATCCTCGACCGCCGGTTCGCCGACGATACCGCGCTCGAGGCATGGGCCGCGGCGAGCGGCCTCGACCCGAAGCTGTGGCGCTCGCAGTTCCGTCCGCGGATCCCGGACTACGAGCGGTCCGAGGAGGACATCCTCTTCTGTCTCGACGCGAAGACCGGTGCGACGCTGTGGAAGGTCGCGAAGCCCAGCCGCTCGACCCGCTGGAGTTCCTCCACGACGCCCTGTGTCGCCGGCGGCTCGGTGTTCTTCCTCGGCGCGCAGAGCACGGCCTACGCGCTCGACGCGGCGACCGGCGCGGAGACGTGGAAGACGCCGATCGCCGGTCCCGTCGCGGCCGGCAACGGCCACAACTCGTCGTTCGCGTTCGCCGACGGCCGCGTCTACGTGATGGCCGGCCGGCTGGTCGCGCTCGACGCCGCCACGGGAAAGGTCCTGTGGGAGAGGAAGGAGGCGTCGGGGTTCAGCAGTTCGCCCGTGATCTGGCGCCGCGGGGGACGCACGTTCGTCCTCGCCGGCGAGTCGCGCGGCCGCGTCGCGTTTGACGCCGCCACCGGCGAGGTCGTCTGGCGCGTCGATGCGCCGGGACCGTCGACGCCGGCGATCGACGGCGACCTCATGGGGATCGCCCACGGCCACGGCCTCGTCGCGTTCCGCCTCGCCGAGACCGGCGCCGTGAAGGTGGCCGAGACCGATCGCGGCGGGTCGAAGGGCGGCAGTGCGATCGTCGCGGGCGGACGCGTCTACGCGGGCAGTTTCGAGGCCGCGTGCCTCGACGCCGCGGGCGGCGGGCTGTTGTGGAACGCGCACCGCGGCATCGACCACTACTCCTCCGGCGTGATGGCCCACGGCCGGCTGTGGGTTCTCGGGAAGGGGCGGCTCTCGTCCCTCGACCCGGCGACCGGCGTCGAGACCGGCCGCATCCGCGTGGACTACCTCAAGTGCGGCTCGCCGGCCTTCGCCGACGGGAAGGTCTTCCTTCGCACGCGCAAGGCGGTCGTCTGCTACGACCTCGCCGCCCCGAAGCCCTGAGCGGATCGCTGGCACCCCCGGCGTGGTTCGAGCACGCGACCGTCGGACTAGAAATCCGAACTGATCTCCTCTATTTTCCGGCCATTCTCGCAGCTTCTCTCTTGTGACCTTCCCCCCGGGAACTGGAGTGTTTTCAAAGGAGTCCTCTGGCCTGGAAAGGGCATGGAGGACGGACGATGAGAGGGAAGCGGTTCAGCGAGGAGCAGATCATCGGGGTGCTGAAGGAGGCGGAGACGGGGCTGGCCGTGGCGGAGTTGCTGCGGAAGCACGGAATCGCCGAGGGCACGTTCTACCGGGGGAAGGCGAAGTACGGGGGCATGGAGCTGAGCGACGCGGGGCGGCTGAAGGCGCTGGAGGACGAGAACCGGCGGCTGAAGCGGCTGGTGGCCGACCAGGCGTTGGACATCCAGATCTTGAAGGAAGCCAACGCCCGAAAATGGTAACGCACACGGCGCGGCGGGAAGCTGCGGCGGGGGCGCGCGAAAGTCACGCGGTCAGTCTCCGGCGGAGTACCGCCAGGACTACAACCACGAGCGGCCGCACAGCGCGCTCAGGAACCAGACGCCAAACGAGTTCGCCCGCCGGGCGGCGGGCGACACCCCCCTAGGGGGGTGTAGGGATGGGGATTCCTTGTCTGGAATCCCCAGGGTGGTTAGTGATACCCATAGCTCTGGACTCTCTTTCGAGGTGTTCCAGTAAAGGGGGGGAGGTCAATGATCCGGGCGGAGCACTTCCTGCCCAACGAGCAGTCGTTCTACTGCGGCGGGTGCCCGTTTCAGGGTGCGTGCAGGGCCTGGCACAGGTAGGAAGCGACATGGGTTCACGCCGCGCCGTTGTACGCCTCGCCCTGATCTACCCTACTTGTCGCCCCGAAAATCCCACGTGAGGATGAAATACGTGATACCCGCAATCTCAATGGGCAGTGCCACGATGTCCACCGCAATCGCCAGGGGCAGTAACACTGCCTGCTCGCACCTGAACGCGAACACCTTCGCACCGCTGACATATTCACAGCTGGTGGGAACATCGGTAAGCACAAGAACCGGCTCACCACCAGCGGGCTTGGTCCTTGTCTCCATCCACTGCGAAGCACCGTTCGGACCCGCCAGGGAGAACGTTCCCCAACTCATGGAAGCCTCCATCCGGCTCGAGTCCATCTCCGGCTGATTGGTTGCACAAACGAGACCTTGGAGGTCCCGTTCGACGGCCGGATCCGTCCTCGGAACCAGGTAGCGCTTCCGCCAACCCCATTGGCCGCTGTCGACTACGAGGTAATAGCCGCCATCGTTCTTCATGACCGTGATGGACTTCGACTTGAAACTGCGCGAAGTGCCCAAGCTTCGATGGCTGTGCCAGTCCAGCAAGGCTGCGGTAGCGCACCCTGACATCCAGATCGCCATCACGGTCACGCCGATGGCTTTCACAAGGCACCATGCCAAATGCTCGGGTCTCCTCTCATGGACCAGCGCGCCAGACAGACTGGCGTGGACGGATCTGATCCAAGGGATCCCTGCCATTCGGCGCTCTCTCACACGACACCCCCATGGACGAGTCGGGCGACCTGATGGGACAGTGTATACGCCTGTCTGATGTTCAGAGGCAAGTGCCTATGCAACGTCGTCAGCATTCCAGTACCGCACGCAGCGCGCCGCAAACCCCGATGATGACCGTGCCAAGTCCTATGGGAGGCCTGCGGGGCGTGGCACAGGCAGGTGGCGAGCGGGGTCAGTTTGGCGGCGCAGTGCCCATCACGTCGGCAAGACGGCGCACCGGGGAGTAGAAGCCGTGCTCCACCATGTCAGCCAGTGCCCGCTCAGCCTCCGGCAGGGGGATCCCTCCGTCGCGAACGGCGGCAAGAAGAATGCCGATGGTGCCCGTCACCTTCACGGCCAGCCGGCCGCATGCCTGCCGTGCGGCCGTATCATCCGAGGCCACGACGCCGCCGTCGGACTGGGCCACGACAATGGATGACGCTTCCCCGGCACCCAGCGTGCGGCGCAGGTCCCCATAGACGTCCAGATGGTTGAGGGGAACTGCCACGGTACGGATGGCCGAGATGCGGACCTGACGAACAACCTCCTCCAACGCTCCATGGCCGGCCTGCACTCCGGCCAGCAGTTCCTCAACAACCTGCGCGGTTACGCAGAGTCGCCTGGCGTATCGTGTCAGAAGCAGGTCGAGCCGCCCGGCCAGTGAGAAGTTGGATAGGACGACGGTATCCGCAAACAAGGCCGGCAGTCTAGGCATGGGCCGCATCGCTTGGATCGAAGGCCGCCGTCCGAGGAACCGACCGTTCGTTCAACCATCGGCGTGCGTCGAGGACCGTCGAGCCCAGAGCTTCCGCCAGTTTGCCGATACTGATGTAGCCACCTCGATAGGCCTCGACCGCCTGCCGGTGCGACGCGGACAGCCCTTCCATCTCCGGTTGATAGCACACGGAGATCGCCTGGCGCACCAACTCGCCAACGGTGCGGCCCCGGCGCCGGGCCAAATGCTTCAGGTTCCGCGCCGTTCGCGGTTCGATCTTCACGTGCAGCGTTGCGGTCTGAGCCATGTTCCGTTCCGTCCTATATGTACATGATTAGGTACATCGGCCACGGTCGATGTCAAACCCGAAAGGAAACCCCATGCCCGACAACCCCATCCTGCAGGCCCTCACCCGTGAGGGCGTGCTGATCAACGTATCCGTCCGCTTCTGGCGGGCGTCGAAGAAGCTGGAGCCCGGCGACCTCGGGCTCGACGCCGCATCGCTCGACGAGCGGCTGATCTCGCTCGGCCGCAAGCGCCTCCTGCCCAAGGATGCCCTGGCGCAGTTCGCCCTGATCGAGTCCCGCGCCCACGCGATGGTCGAGCAGGCTACATTCCCGTTCCTGGGCGGCATCGCCCACTTCCTGCCCAACCGGAAGCTCTCCGAGATCCGGCAGGGGCTCGACGCCCTGCGCGGCGACTTCGAGGCGGCCAAGGTCAAGTTCAAGGACGCCTACGCAGGCCTGCGGGGGAATGCCATCGAGGAGTGGCGCGAACTGGCCCGGGAGCTAACCCTCGACGCCCGTACCGTGATCGCCAAGATCGAGGCGTCCTATCCCGAGCCCGATGCGCTGGACCGGTACTTCGGCTTCGAGGTCCGGCTCTACCAGGTTCGGGCGCCGGAGTCGCTGGAGGCGGA
>Ga0194127_10001771_pt1 | contig 30794 bp, 24 predicted proteins | sample TA2KigC100mmetaG_FD_148624 | JGI IMG/M metagenome (GOLD analysis project Ga0194127, IMG submission 148624) | Freshwater microbial communities from Lake Tanganyika, Tanzania - TA2015036 Kigoma Deep Cast 100m | ecosystem: Environmental > Aquatic > Freshwater > Lake | place: Tanzania: Lake...
CCCCCCGTGAGCGTCGCGCCCGCCGCGTCCCGTGGCGTTGCCGTCAGCTGCTGTGTCTGCCCCGCGACGAGACTCGCGGCGCCTGGGCTGACGCCCACGCTTGCGACTGGGACGAGCGTGACCGTCACGGTGGCTGCGTCGATGCGGCCGAGGCTTGCGGCACTGATGACCGCCGTGCCGGCTGCCAAGGCGGAGACGAGCCCTGCACTGTTCACGGAGGCAACGGTGGGATTCGACGACGTCCACGCGACGGTGGGGGAAACTCCCGCATCGGCCGTGACCGTGGCAGTCAAGGTCGTCGTCTGGCCGATGGCAATGGTCACCATCGTCGGCGAGACGGCGAGGCTCTGCACCCCGAGCACCGTCATCCCGATGCTCGCTGTGGCCGTCCCCGCCGCGGCGGTGATGGTGGCGGCGCCGCGGGCGACGCCCGTGACGGTGCCGCTCGACGTCACGGAGGCCACGGCCTGGTCCGAGGAGGTCCAGCTGACCCCGGAGGCCGGCAGGACGGTACCCTTGGAACGCAGGCTGGCGGCGATGCTGGCCGTGCCGCCGACGAGGATGGACGTGGTGGAGGGCGAGAGCGTCAGCGTGTCCGGGACGGCGGGCGCGATCGCCTGCTCCACGCCACAACCGAGCGCGAGTGCGGCGATCGTGACCGTTACGAGCCGCTGGCGGCCGCGTAGGTGGGCAAGTCGGTGCATTGCGCTTACTCGTGACGTGGAGGTGTTGGCGACCCCGGCTCCACTCGCACGATCTCGTAGGTCAGATCCGCCACCGCACGCTCGTTTGATGGAATGGCCAACACCCACTTGGCCAGCGCCTCGAACGTGTCGCGAATGGTAGGCACGCGCGCCCCGTCGGTGCCCGTACGCCGTGGCGTGCCCTCGAAGGGGACGGGCACCGTGGTCGCCACCACGGTGATGCGTTCGGTTGTCGACGGTGTATCGGAAGGCAACGTCGCCCGGAGTCGCAAGCCCAGCTGCGCGCGCTGCGCCACGGACGGAACCTCGAGCGGCACGCCCTGGCGTACGCGAAGCTCCGGCACGTAGACGTTGGGAAACAAGACTTCCACCGAATCCGCGGTCACGAGAAAGACCGTGATCCATGCGTCCGCGGATGCCGTCACCTGCAGGAGCACCTCGTCGCTTCGTTCAGGTGTTCCGCGATCGGCGAAACGGTTGCCGTTTGCCGTCGCCTCCAGTCGAAACGCCGAGGGCAGACGCTGCAGGTCCTCCCGGACCCACGCCTTGATTGCGACCACGTACGGTGCGTTGGTCGCGGCGCCTCCGGATGGCGATTCCCACCCGTCCTGCAGGATCTCATAGCGCGTGACAATCCCCGAGGAGGTCTCACGGATGATCCGACTGAATCGCTCCTCCACCGTGTTGGCGCGTTCCGTGGTTGACAGGTCGAGCATCGAAGCGACCCGCGTGCCAAGTGCCTGGCCGACGGCATCGCTCATGGCCGCCTGCAACGCGCGCCGGCGCACCTCTCGCGGTGACAGCTCTTCAGTCAGCACTGCGCGACCCACCGCACGTGGCACCTCGATCGCCTTGGCGACGGACCGGACAGGCTGCGACTGCGCGGCGCTCGCGGCGCCGATCAGGAGCGAGGCGGCAAGCCAGCGGAAGGTCACGTTGCTACGGACGTATGAACGGTAGGGGCCGGTCCGCCGCTTGTCCGAACGCCTGCGGCGTCTGGTCTCGCTGCCGAAGGCGGCGTGAGAGGCGCGTTACTTCAGGCGCGATGCGTTCGATGACCTGTCGGCCGCTTGGAACGACGGCGCTGCCATCCTCCGTGGCAGATCGCGCCAGCTCGGACAGCAGAGAGTACGTGAACAGGCCGTGCTGTTTCTGGTCGTACCACCCGCTGATCTCGTTGGCCGCGGATGCCGAGAGCACCACGGCGTTGGCACTGGCGAGCACGGGGTTCTCGACGCGGAGGGTGAGCGGACTGACCCCGCGCAGCAACGAGCCGCGGTCGGAGAACCCGCTGAAGCACGCGTCGAGCATCACGGTCACCGAGCGGGCCGGCAGTTGCGCGAGATTGAGGTAGAGCTGGCGCAGCGGATACGCGGTGAGCGGCAAGACCTGCGGGTCGGCGTCCACCGGCACGAGGAACGCGCCGCCGTTCGTGGGGTCAGGCGCTCCGTGCCCGGAATAGAACACCACGATGTCCGACGACTTGTCCGGCATCAAGAAGTTGTGAAGCTGCCCCCGATAGTCATCCTTGGAACCGAAGATGCGCTGGAAGGTCGACAGGCTGGCGTTCGTAGCAACGATCACGTTCTCGTCGCGAAATCCGTACGTCTCGACGAGAAAGCGACGCATCAACTCGGCATCCCGGTCTGCGTACTCGACGCTCGGGACTTCCGGGCGATGGTACTGCCGGTTGCCAATGACCACCGCCACGGCGTTCGGATTCCTGAAACGCGTCTTCGGCGGCTCTATCGCTGGAATCGCGATGACGGATTGCGCCGGGGCAACGCTCACGGGCCTCGGTGACGTTGCGGCTGCATTAGTCCGACTGGCGCTGTCCGGTGCGGCGGCAGTGCTGGCGGTCGCGACGGCAGCGGCACGCTGGCGCTCATCCTCAAGCTGGAGCCGCGCGACCTCAGCCTCGAACTTCGGCTTCCACGCTTCCAACGCGCGTTCGTAGTCCGCCTGCGCCACGCTGAACTGGGCGTTCGCGACTTGGTACTTCGCGAGCGAGCGCTTGTATCCTCCACTGCCAATCATCCGCGCAACTAGGGCGCTGGCCACCGCCGCGCCCGCGGCGATGCCTGCCGAGCATCCCGACGACGAGGACGTGATAGACTCGCCAGCGGCGAGGTACTTCCCGTCGACGAATCCGCCGTAAGGTGCGGGCGCGGTCTTCGTGACAGAACACGCGCTTCCTGATTTTGCGAATGCGCCGCCGCCAGCGACGGCTGCGGCAATGACGGATCCGGCGATGCCCGGCTTCCTGGGCGCAATCGGTCGGATGGGCGCGACGGGACGGGGGACGTTCCTCAACGCCGTGGCTTCGAAGCGGCCCGACCCGAGGCCCCCCCCCCGGTCTGGTGCCTGCGCAGATGCCACGGGTGCGGTCGTGGACGCGATCACGCTGACGAGAGCAAAGGCCCGCGTCCATTCATCGACCGCGCGCATCTCGCGTCGAGTGCAAGGCAGGCGCATACGGACAGGATCTGAAGATGAGGAGTGAACCCGAGCCAAGAACCCCGGGTTGCGGAGCCTTAGGGCGTGGGACGATCAGCCGCCTTGGCCTTCTCGTACTTCTCGATCTCGTCGTTCATCTCCTTGAACGCCTGCGTTGCGCGGAAGCGGGTGTACAGCGCCTGTTGGGCCGCCAGCTTGTCGCGAAGCGCCTTGTTCGCAGCGCCGACAGGCAGCTCCATCAGCACGAATGCGCGATACACATCCTCGCCCGGCACCAGTTCCTGTTCCTTAACCCGTGAGCCAACCAGTTCCTCACTGACGACGGCCTTCGACGCGGTCGTGAACTGGTCGAGAAGCTCTGCGCTGGCCCCCTGACCCACTTCCTCCTGGAACCGCTTCGCGAAGGCTCCCAGCTTCACGGTCATCTGTTGCGCGATCTGCGCGCGAGCGGCCATCTGGGCCTTCTCCGCCGCCAACTGCATGTCCTTCGACTCGGCCGTTGCAACGCCAAAAAAGATGTCGTCCGCGCGCGGTGGGGTGGTGTACCACTTGGGTGCCGCACCAACCACGCCACGCGTCTCGGGCGTTGATTTCACGTGCGGCTTCCCGCAGGCAGCGAAAAGAGCGAGCAACACGTAAGAGGCTGCGGCGAAAGACCTAGACCTTTTTGCGAACGACATTCGGGGCTCCTTAGCGACATCGTGGCGGAGGCGCTTGAGCGCTCTCCTCAGCAGGAGAGCCTACGATCGTCCGTCAAACCGGCGTCAAATGCCTTTCAGTGTGACGGCGAGCCGCGCTAAGTCCATCAACACACTAAACTTCGCTTGACTGCCGACAGAAGCCGGAGTAGCCCGTAATGTCGTTGGAAGGTGACCGAGCTCGAAGCCGGTACTTCGAGAGAAGCCAGCCTGACGTCGAGATGCGTGCCACGTGCGCTTACGCCGTCGCGCGACCGATTACGAGAGGTCGTGAGGAAGTGGCGCAGCAGTGGTGGTAAGCAGCATCCCCCAACCGGTGGGGAGAGCCATGCTCATCGGCGCGGTCGGGCGGGTTTCCAGCACCGCGAACAGCGTCGACCCCGACCCACTCATCATCGCCATCACCGCCGCGGGGAGCGCGGCGAGTTGCGCGCGCACGGTCGCGAGCGCCGGATGCCGATCGAAGATGACGGGCTCGAAGTCGTTCACGGCGTCGGCGGCGATGGCAGTCCAGCCGCCGAGCGCGCGCGGCGAGCGCCAGGCGGCGCCCACGGCGTGAGCGTGCGTGGCGCGCTGCGCGGCGAGCGCCGCGTACGCCTCGGCGGTGTTGACGCCGAAGTCGGGGACCACGAGCAGGACAGGCGCCTCGGGGAGCGGCGGCAGGTCGAGCAGGCGCTCGCCGCGCCCCCAGCCGAGGGCGAGCTCGGATGGCGACGCAAGGAACGCGACGTCGGCGCCGAGGCGCGCGGCGATGTCGATCAGCGCAGCGTCACCGAGCGGCCGCGGCGCGAGCGCGTCGAGCGCGCGCAGCACGGCGGCCGCGTCGGCGCTCCCGCCGCCGAGGCCGCCGCCAACGGGAATCCACTTCTCGATCTCGATGGAGAATCCCTGCGGCCAGCGCGCCACGGCGGCATACGCCTCGGCGGCGCGCCAAGCGAGGTTCTTCTCCACGGGACCCAGGTCGACGGCACGCGCCGAGTCGCCGAAGCGGACGTCGAGCGCGCGGGTGTGCGCCTCGTGCACGCTCACGACGTCGGCGAGGGCGAGCCGCTGGAAGAGCGTCTCGATCTGGTGGAAGCCGCCCGCCTCGCGGGCCAGAACGCGCAGGGCGAGGTTGACCTTGGCCTGTGCCTGCACGCGTGCGGTGCTCACCGCGGCACCTCGTGTTCGCCGGTCACGCGCCGCTCCTCTTCCGCCTTCGCGGCCTCGACGTCGCCGAGGTGCACGCCCATGCGCAGGAAGTACCACGCGCCGATGAGCGTGATGGGGATGTACGACAGGACGTGGAAGCCGATGGCCCACGTCACGGCGAGCTTCCCGGAGACGCCGTACACCGGGAGCGACAGCTTGGCCATCGTCTCGAAGACGCCGACGAAGCCCGGCGACGACGGGACAGAGACGCCGAGCGCGATGATCCCCTGCACGAAGCACGCGGCCATGAACGGCGCGTCGATGCCGAGCGCCTTGAAGCCGAACCAGAAGGCGAGCGCGTTCATCAGCCAGTGCGCCATCGCCCACGCGAATGCGGCGAGGAACGTTCGGAACTCGCGCAGGACGCCCAGTCCGGCCGCGACGGTGTGCACCAGCGCGCCGATGCGATCCTTGTGCTTGGGGATGATCGCGCCGGTCACGCGTCCGACGGCGGCCTCGGCGGCGTGCGGCCAGCGGGCGAGCGCGAAGTAGAAGGCGAACAGCCCAAGGATGATGGCGAGCAGCACCAGCGCCGTCGCGCGAATCGGTGTTCCCGCGATGGCGAGATCGGACGGGAAGTTCGGCGCGAGCATCGCGAGCACGAGCAGCAGCAGCACGGAGAGCGCGTCGAAGGCGCGGTCAATCGCGATGGAGGCGAAGGCCGTGGACCACTTCACCTCGCGCCGCTCGCGCACGATGACGAAGACGCGCACCAACTCGCCGACGCGGGCAGGGAGGACGTTGTTGCACATCATCCCGATGGCGGTGGCGCGCCACAGCGGGCCGAACGGGAGGTTGGGCGCCACGGGGTTGAGCAGGGTGCGCCAGCGGCGTGCGCGCAGCGGGAAGATGAGCTGCGAGGCCACGGTACAGAGGACCCACAGCGTGAGGTCGCTGCCGCGCAGCGCGGTCACGACCTGCGCGATGTCGATGCCCTTGAACGCGTACCACAGCAGGAGCGCGCTGACGACGATGCCGATCGCGCCGCGCGCGCCCATCCGCATGGGCTACTCCGACGTGGCAGCGAGCTCGAGCAGGTCGAACAGCTCGTTGAGCATCGCGGGGTCGGGGGCGCCGGTCGACTGGCGGATCTGGTCGCGCAGCTCGATGGCGCGGTCGAGCGCGTCGCGGCCGCGGTAGACGAGATCCTCGATGGGGACCACGACGTCGCTCGGCAGGTCCGCCGGCTCAACCAACGGCTGCTCCTCGAGCGCGCCGAGGCCGGCGAGGCCCTTCGCGAGCAGCGCGTTGAGCGCTTCGCCCGACGGCGCGCGGCCGCCGCCGGTGGAGACCAGTGACGGCTCGCCCTCAGGCGCGAGCGCTGCGATGTCCACGAGCGCGGAGGGAGGAGTCGCGCGCGGAGGCGCCGCGCGCGGAGGCGCTGCGGGCGGAGGCGCTGCAGGCGGAGGCGCTGCAGGCGGAGGCGCCGCGGGCGGAGCGATCGGGGCGACCGGCGGCGCGGCCACCACCGGCGTCATGGCGGGGCGTGACTCGATCTCGCGCACGATATCCGCCGTGGACTTGCCGTGGGGTGCCGCGAGCAGGGCACTCGCATGGTCGAGCGCCTCCAGCGCGGCGCCCGCCAAGAGGGCCGCCTGGGCGCGCTGGCTTTCGAAGAACGCGGCGAGGCTCTCCTCGCTGAAGCTCACCGCCAGCCGGGACAGCGCGCGTGCCGCGCCGCCAAGTTCGCGGGCGAGACGCTCACGGCTCGCCGCATCCACGGCGGCGCGGGCGTCGGCGACCAGCCGACGCAGGTGTTCCGCGTGGCTCACCACTTCGAGACGGAACCGCTGTGAGGCGGTCGTGGGTGGCGACGGTGCGGCGCTCACGAGGCCCGGCTTGCCGTCGTCGGGAAACAGGGAGCCGATGGGGACGATGTCATCGCCGGCGGCGGCCGTGCCGCCCAGAGCGGCCGACGCCTCCGCGAAGGCGACGAGCGCCGCGCTCGCTGTGCCGGGGCGCTCACCACGACCCAGCGCCGCCCCCGCCTCGGCGAGCAGATCGGCCGCCGTGCCGAACAGTGCGCGCAGGATGGGCGTGGCGGCGCCGCCCAACTCGAACGCCTTGGCGCCTTGGTCGAGCGCGTCGACGACTTCGGGCAGTGGCGGCAGATCCTTGAGTGCCGCGACGCCTCGAAGGGCTCGGACGCGCTGCAGTGTACCGGCGAATTCCGCCGGAGCCACCGGTTGCGCGACGAAGGTGGACAGCGCGCTGGCGATCTGCGCGATCTCCGGCGCGAGGAAGGCGGGGATGCTCGCGCTGGCGCTCGGGGCCTGCGCCGCCGGCGCGAATGCCGCTAGCTCGAGGGTGCGCGCGGAGGCCCGCCGCGTCTCGGCCTCGCCCCACGTGCGCACCCCGCGGATCAGGAGCTTGAGATCGTCGATCGCCGCGACGAACGCGCCCCGCACCCCAGGATCCCACGCCAGCGTCCCAGCGGCGAGGGCGTGCGACGCACGCTCGAGTGCGCCAGCGACATCGGCGATGCCCCCGATCTTCGCCATCACCGCGCTGCCGCGCAGTGCGCGGGCGTGCCGGATGAACCCGTGCAGGTCGGGCACGCCCCCCTGCGCCTTGGCGAGGAGTCCGTCAATGGACTCGACGCACTCGGACGCTTCGAGCGTGAAGAAGTCGAGGAGGCCGCTGCTCATCGCGTTAGCAAGCTACGGGAGAGGGAAACGGGTGGCAATGCGGGCATACTGATAGACGGGCGTGCGAGGGCTGGTGTAACGGAGAATTGGGACTTGGACCGAGGATTGCGATGGCGGATCGCGATTGAGGAATCCGATGGGCGATGGCGAAGCGGCGCAATCGCGATCCAGCTCCTTGATCGAGATCCGCGATCGCAATCCTCGGTCCAAATCCTCAATCCCCCCTCGCCAAGTCCATCGCGCCTCGCATCTCCCTCACCGCGCTGTCCAGCCCCACGAACACCGCCCGGCTGACGATGTGATGCCCGATGTTCAGCTCCTCGATCTCAGCGATGGCGGCCACCGGACCCACGTTGCGCACGGTCAGGCCGTGGCCGGCGTGCACGGCCAGAGCGGCGGCACGGCCGCGGCGGGCCCCCTCGGCTAGCGCGGCGAGCGTGGCGGGACCGCCGGGCGCGTGCGCATACCGCCCGGTGTGCAGTTCGATGGCCACCGCGCCCGCCGACGCCGACGCGTCGATCATCCGGGGATCGGCGTCGATGAACAGCGAGGTTCGGATCCCGGCGGCGGCCAGCCGGGCGAGCCCATCGCGCAGGCGCGCCGGCTCCCGTGTGACGTCGAGGCCGCCCTCAGTCGTCACTTCTAGGCGGCGTTCGGGCACCAGGGTGACTTGGTGCGGACGCAGTCGTTCGGCGATGGCCAGCATCTCATCGGTGAGGGCCATCTCGAGGTTGAAGGGCGCGCGGGTCGCCCGCATCAGCGCGTCGAGGTCGGCGTCCTGGATGTGGCGGCGATCCTCGCGCAGGTGCGCGGTGATACCGTCGGCGCCGGCGGCGGCACAGACGGCGGCGGCGGCGGCCGGGTCGGGCTCGTCCGCCTGACGCGCCTGCCGCAGCGTCGCTACGTGGTCGATGTTGATGTACAGGCGGAGATGCGTTGGGCCGCCGGTTGCTGCCATAGTCCACTCCATCCGTGATCGCGGAGTTCTCCGCGGGAGCCATCAGTGAAGCAAGTCGCCCTGCTGCTGCTGCCCTTCATCACCTCCTGCGCCAGCCTGTCCGGCGGGGGGGACGGTGCCGGTGCCGAATCCCCGAGCGCGGCCATCCAGCAGTTCCTGACTGCCGCGCGCCGCAAGGACCTGCCCGCCATGGCGAACGTGTGGGGGACCGAGAAGGGCCCGGCGAGCAAGGCGCTTGGCCGGCAGGAGCTTGAGCGACGCGAGTTGATAATGATCCAGTGCCTCGCGCATGAACAAGCCACCCTTGGCGCTTCGACGCCCGGCGAGGCTGGGCGACTGCGCATCCCGGTGGAGCTGACGCTCGTCACGCTCAAGGCGCGGCCGGCGTTCACCGTGGTGAAGGGGCCGGGCGGGCGGTGGTTCGTCCAGGATCTCGAGATTGCGGTGCTGCGTGATGGCGGGTTCTGCGGGGCGACGGCGGGGCCGCCGGGCGCCGCGGGGGGCGCCGCGCGGTAGCGGCGCGCAGCAACGGCGCGCCACGGCGCGGTCGATGGGGCGGCGAGGTCCGGATTCCGGGGCTTGCCGCCCCGATTAGTATTCGCACAGTTCGATGAGGACGCCGCCCGTCGACTTCGGGTGCAGGAAGGCGATGCGCTTTCCCTCGGCGCCGAGGCGCGGTACCTCGTCGATGAGCGTGACCCCGGCGGCCTTCGCCTTGGCGAGGGTGCCGTCGAGGTCATCGACGTAGAAGCAGATGTGGTGAATGCCCGGGCCGCGCTTTTCCACGAACTTCGCGATTGGCGAATCGGCGGCGGCCGGCTCGAGCAGCTCCACGAGCGAGTCACCGGCGGCGAGGCCGGCGATCCGGGAGCCGTCGGCATCGTCCAGCGGCACCTCGGGGAGGCCAAGCACGTCGCGGTAGAGCGGCAGGACGTCGGGGAGGGCGCGTACGGCCACACCGAGGTGGGCGATGCGGGTGCCTCGACGGACGGGAGAGTTCACGGTGCGGTGCTCCATCGGCAAAGTGGGCGCCTAACATTATCAAGCGCGGCGCGTGCGTGGCACCGTCGCGGCGGAGGCGAGGGAACATGGCGGGGAACTTGGTGGCGGTCACGGACGCCGATTTCGAGCAGGAGATCGAGAAGCATGCGGGCGTGTCGGTGGTGGACTTCTGGGCGACGTGGTGCGGCCCCTGCCGTATGATCGCGCCGATTCTCGAGCAGCTGTCCGTGGAGTTCGCCGGCAAGGTGAAGGTGGCCAAGCTCGACGTGGACACGAACCAGAAGACGTCGATGCGCTTCAACGTACGCTCGATCCCGACGCTCCTGTTCTTCAAGGACGGCAAGGTGGTGGATCCCCTGATCGGTGCGGTCCCGAAGTCCGCGCTCGAAGCCAAGTTCAAGCAGCACTCGGCCTGACCGCCACATTGCGGCCGCGCGCTCCGCGACCGCACAATTGAACCCGGGCGGCGCCGCACACCGTCCGGGCTTCGTTTTCCCTCGCTCCCATGCCAGTCGCCGCCGAACAACTGCGGTATCCCAAGATCCGGGCGCTGCTGCCGCGCACGCGGCTCGCGTACGTGCATCTGCAGAACCTGCTCACCGACGCCAAGCGCGATCGCGCGGCGCGGGTGTTCGGCTATGTCGCGATCTGGCTGCCGGAGCAGCTCCTCGTGCTGTACATGGAGGAGGGCGACCTCGTGAACGCGACGGCGACGGTAGACGGGCGCGTGTGGCGCGCGCTGCCGATCGGCGAGGCGGTGGCGCTGGTCCCCAACGCGGCGGAGTACGGCGAGATCTGCTTCCACGAAGCCGAGGACGAGCAGCTGGCGGCAATGCATGCCACCCAGGTCCTGCCCGACTTGGGATGGCCGGCGGAACTCGCACTCACCAGCGCGCCGGCGCTGCTGGGGCACCTGATGGCGACACTGTTCGATGGGCTGTTGGAAGTGGTCGTGGACGGCGACGTCAACTACCTCGTCTTCCAGTTCGGCGTGCCGCTGCGCGGCTACTACGCCAATGATGTCTTCGTGAATGACGAGCAGGCGCGCGCGCGCGCGCTGATTGGACGCGCGGTAGAGGGCGGCGGCACGGTGCGCCGGTGGGACGTGCCGCCCGCGCTTCCCAATCAGGCGGCGCCAGCGCTCATCACGGCCTATCGCGAGCTGATGACGACGCTCGTGCGGCGGTTGCAGGAGCACGGCGCGGGAAGCGCCACGGCTGTGGCCGAACACGCGCGGCACCATCTGGCCGCCAAGCACCCGGTGCTTGAGAAGTTCTCGCTGACCATCCCCAACCAGCGCGACCCGGTGGTCGAGACGCCGGCCCTGTCGGAGGCGATGGCGGCCTGGTTGCGCGAGACGCTGATGCATCTGCATCTGCCCGACGGCGTGACCGGCGAGCAGCTGCTCGTCGAGGTCGCGCGTCCGCGCCGGCACCTGTTCCAGGCGGCCGGCCTGTTCGAGGCGCTGCATTGGAACCTGCGGTGGTAGGCGCGAACGGCGCCCTCTTCATTGTCAGCACGCCCATCGGGAACCTCGGGGACCTGAGCGCGCGCGCGCAGGAGACGCTGCGCGCCGTGGACGCGATTCTCGCCGAGGACACGCGACACACCCGCGCCCTGCTGACGCACTTCGACATTCACACGCCGCTCGAGTCGTATCACGAGCACAACGAGGCGTCGGCCACGCCGTCGCTCGTCTCGCGCCTCCAGTTGGGGGCGCGGCTGGCCCTGGTGAGCGACGCGGGAACGCCGCTGCTCAGCGATCCGGGCGCTCGTCTAGTGCATGCAGTCGTCGCGGCGGGGATCGCCGTGGTGCCAATTCCTGGCCCCTCGGCGCTGCTGGCCGCGCTCGTCGGCGCGGCGCTTCCCGCCGATCGGTTCACCTTCTTCGGGTTTGTGCCCCGCAAGGGGCCGGAGCGGCGCGCGGCGCTGGCCGACATCGCCGCGCTGCGCCACACCGCGGTGCTCTACGAGGCGCCCAACCGCGTGGGCGAGACGCTGGCTGATCTCGCCGCGGCGGGCGCGGGCGAGCGCGCCGCGGTCGTTGCGCGCGAACTCACCAAGCAGTTCGAGGAGTTCCGGCGCGGCACCGTACACGAGCTGGCCGCGGCCTTTGCCGAAACACCGCCTCGGGGCGAGGTCGTGATCGTTCTGCAGGGGGGCGATGCCCCGCCGCTCGACGAGGAGGCCCTGCGGACGAGGGCGTCCGCCCTTCGGAGCGAGGGACTGAGCGCCCGGGACGTGGTGCGCGTTCTCATGGAGGAAGAGGGAGCGCCCCGCAACTTGGCGTATCGCCTCGCCCACGACTGACCATGCGCCTCCCATTCCTTCTGCTCGCGCTGCCCCTCGTGGCCGGCGCGGTCCGGCCGCTCGCCGCGCCGGCTGCGCCTGCCGCGCGTTTGGCCGTCGCCCGCCTGCAATACGATGGCGGCGGTGACTGGTACGCGAACCCGTCGAGTCTGCCCAACCTCATCGCCGCGATCCGCCAGCGGACCACGCTCGACGTCGAGCCGCGCGAGGTGCGCGTGACGCTGATGGACGAGCGGCTGTGGGAGTATCCGTTCCTGCACCTCACGGGACACGGCACCATCCGACTGACCGACGCGGAAGTGGCGCGCCTGCGCGAGTACTTGCTGCGCGGCGGATTCCTGCACGCCGATGACAACTACGGTCTCGACGAGTCGTTCCGCCGGGAGATACGTCGCGTCTTCCCTGACCGCGACCTCGTGGATGTGCCGCTGCGGCATCCGGTCTATCACATCGTGTACGACCTGCCACAGGGGCTGCCGAAGATCCACGAGCACGACGGCAAACCGGCGCGCGGTCTGGGGATTTTCATCGGCGACCGGCTCGCGGTGTACTACAGCCACGAGAGCGACCTTGGCAACGGATGGGAGGACGTGGGAACGTACCGGGAAGATCCGCAGGAGTTGCACGAGCAGGCGCTGCGCATGGGCGTGAATCTCTTCGCCTACGCCGTGACGAGCCGGCCGGGCGCATGACGACCGCTCAGCGCCTGCTCGACGAGCACGCGCGGGTGTCGCGTTGGCGCCGCGCGTCGGTGGCGCTGCGCGCCGCCGCCGCGGTGCTCGCCGCGCTGACGCTCGGGGCGCTGATGCTCGGCGACGCGCGCTGGTTGGTGCTGCCGCGCGCGCTGCCACTGGCCTGGTGGTTGCTCGCCGCGGCGGCCGGGTGGGGCGTGTGGGTGTGGCATCGTCGCCGACGCCTCACGCGGCCGGCGCCCGGCGATGTGGCCGCGGCCATCGAAGCCGAGCGCGGCCTGCGCGATGGCGCGGCCCGCACACTGCTGGAAGTCGCGCCGCTGGGTGGCCCATTCGTCGCGCGCGCCGATGCGCTGCTCGGCGCCCGCCTTGGCGCCGCGCCGCTCGCGCCGCGCTTGCGTCGCGCAACGGGGCGACGACTCGCCGGCGCGGCCGGCCTCGTGGCGATCTTTGCTGCCGGCGCCGCGCTCTCCGGCGGTTCGCACGGCGACGGCTGGCGCGCGCTGCTGCATCCCGCGGACGCGTGGGCGGGAACGCTGCTGCCCTCGATCACCTTCGACGATCCGCAGGCCGGCCTGCTGCGCGGTGACACCGCACTGCTGCGCGTGCGGGCGTTGGGACGCGCGACCATCACCGTGCGCCAACGCGCGACCGGCGGTGCGTGGCGGGACTCGACGCTCGCCGTGCGTGAGGGCGCGGCCCGCTGGCGCGTCGGTCCGCTCGATGCGGATCTGGTCCTCGTCGCGACGGACGGTCGCGCGACGAGCGACACGTTACACCTGCGATTGGCCGAGCGCTCGTTCGTGGGCGACGTCACGATCGCGGCGCGCTTTCCCGCGTATCTGGGACGCCAAGACGAGACGCTCCCAAGCGATGGCGCGGTGCGCGTGCCGCAGGGGACGATGCTGACCGTGACCGGCCGCGCCTCCGAGGAGCTTGCCGCGGTCTCGCTGGGGAGCGATGCCCAGCGCGTGGCGATGGCGGTGAGCGGCCGTGGATTCAATGGGCGCTTCACGCCCCACGCGAGCGCGACGCTGAGTTGGCGCGCCGCGGGGCGCGCTGGCCCGATCGCCGACGTCCCCGCGCCGCTGCTGCTGGACGTGGTGCCCGATTCCGCGCCGCAGGTGGACTTCCTCAGTCCCGGCGCGGACTCGACGATTTCGCCGACGGGAACGGTGCGCGTGGCCGTGGCCGCGCTCGACGATCGGGTGCTGCGGGACGTGTCGCTCTCGGTATGGGCGCGGCGCGCGGACGGGCGCGTGACAGAACCGCAGGGGCGGCGCCTCTTCGATGGCGGCGCGCCGTCGTACCTCGGCGCCGTGGGCGTGGATCTCGCCGCGCTGGCGCTGACTCCTGGTGATGAGGTGCACGTGCAGGCCAGCGCGCGCGACGACGCGCCGTGGGGGCAGGTGGGGCGGAGCCGAGAGCTGCTGCTGCGCGTTCCGGCGGTCGAGGACCAGCGGCGCGAGGCGCGCGCGGCGGCCGACTCGCTGGTGAGCCGCGCGCTCGCCGCGGCGCGCGCGCAGCAACGGCTGGAACAGCGCACCGCCGACGCGGCGCGCTCGCGCACCCAGAGCGAGAAAGGCAAGACAGGCGACGCGATGTCGTTCGACGCCGCCGAGAAGGCGAAAGCGCTGGCCAAGGAGCAGGGCGAGATGGCCGAGCGCTCGCGCGAGGTGCAGGAGGCGACGCGCGAGCTTGAGGAGCGCCTGCGCGCCGCCGGCGGGCTCGATAGCTCCCTGCAGGCGCAGTTGCGCGAGGCCCAGCGCCTGATGCGCGAAGCGCTCACCCCCGAACTGCTCGCCGCGATGAAGAAGCTCGAGGGGGCGGCGCAGGAGCTGTCGCAGGACCGCGCGCGGCAGTCCATGGCCGATCTCGCCGAGCAGCAGAAGCGCCTGCGCGAAGCGCTCGAGAAGAGCGCGGAGATGCTGAAGCGCGCGGCGATCGAAGGGCAGATGAAGACGCTGCGCGAGGACGCCGCGACCATGGCCAAGCGTCAGCGACAGCTGGCCGATTCGTCGGGCGGCGATCCATCGCGTGCGCAGTCGATGGCCCAGCAGACCGCGGATCTTGCCAGAGAGATCCAGCAGTTGCAGCAGCGGTTGGAGCGCGAGCGCGCGAACGCTGGCGCGCGCCAGGCGGGGACGGCGGCGAATCAGGCGCAGGCATCGCGCGAAGCGATGCAGCGCGCGGCCCAGTCGCCATCGCAGTCCGGGCGCGAACAGGCGGCGCGCGAGGCGGCGCAGGCGATGCAGCAGGCCAGCCAGGCGCTCGAGCAGGCGCGGGAGCGGCAGGTGGCGGCGTGGAAGGACGACGTCACCGGCTCGCTCGACAAGGCCGTGCAAGAGATGATGCAGATGGCGAGGCAGCAGGAGCAGTTGGCGGAGCAGGTGCAGGGGAACCGGCAGGGGGACCCTTCGGCGGACGCGCGGGCGCAGCAGAGCGCGTTGCAGCAGGGAGTGCAGCGCGCGGGCGAGCGGCTGGCCGAGCAGGCGCGCAAGAGCGCGATGGTCTCGCCCGGCGCGCAGCAGGCGATGCGCGACGCGCAGCAGCGTGTGGATCAGGCGATGCGCGATGCGAACAACGCGCAGCAGGGGCAGGGCAGTCCGTCGCAGCAGGCGTCGTCGATGCGCGAGGCCGCGCAGGCGCTGCGGCAGGCGGCGAGCGCGCTGGCCCGGGACCGCGAGCGCGTGGACGGCGCACAGTCGGGAAGCGGCGTCCCCGAGATGATCGCGGAGCTGCAGAAGCTGGCCCAGCAGCAGGGCGAGGTGAACCAGCAGATGGCCAGCCTCTTCCCGACGCCGAATCAGCGGCAGAACGCCGACGCCGCGTCGCTCGAACGGGCGCGCGTGCTCGCGCGGCAGCAGCGGGCCGTCGCGCGCGCCCTCGATGACGTGCAGGACCTGGACGCGACCGGACGGACGCGCGAGCTCGCGCGCGAGGCGCGCACGCTGGCTCAGGCGCTCGAGGCGGGAGCGGCCGATCCCTCGACGCTCGACCGCCAGCAGCGCCTCTTCCGCAAGATGCTCGATGCCGGACGCTTGCTGCAGCAGGAGGAGCGCGACGAGCAGGGGCCGCGCGAGTCGAAGCCGGGTGACAAGGTGTCGCCGTTCGCGCCGCCAGCGGGCGACGTGCGCGGTCGCGACGCGCTGCGGTATCGCGCGCCGACGTGGGAAGAGTTGCGCGCGGTTGCGCCGGAGGAGCGGCGGGCGGTTCTGGAATACTTCAGACGGCTCAACGCTGCGCCGACACCGACGGTGGACGGTGGACGGTTGACGGTGGACGGTGGACGGCGGACGGCGGAGCCGCCGGCGAAGCCGTAGGATGCAGGGCTCCTCCGCGAGGCGGCCTCTCGTGCGCGCGCTGACTACGGCGTGGCTGCTCGCCGCGCCGTCCGCGCTTGGGGCGCAGGCGCAGCCCGGCGAGGGGGCGGTGCGTCGCGCCATCGATCTGGAGAACGCGGCGAAGTATCGGGAAGCCGTGACCGCCTATCGCGAGGCCATCGCGCAGGGGGCGGTGACGCAAGGTGTGCTGGGACTCGAGCGCGCCTTCGCCTCACTCGGGCAGGAGGACTCGGTGCTTCCCTCGGTGGAGGCGCTGCTGCGCGCCGCGCCGCGCGACCCGACCCTGCGCGGCGTGCAACTCCGGACCCTGCGCGCGATGGGACGCGACGCCTCCGCGCGCCGCGCGTTCGAGGAGTGGCGCGCGCTCGACCCGCGCGTGGCGGCGCCGTTCCGGGAGTACGCGCGCTTGCTGCTCACCGACCGGCGCGCGGATGCCGCCGATTCCGTGCTGCAGCAGGCGGTGGCCGCGCTCGGCACGCCGCGCGAGTTCGCGACGGAGTTCGCCGACCTCTACGTGACACTTAACCGCTGGGACGCAGCGGCGGCCGCGTGGCGCGACGCGCTCGCTGACGCGCCGTACCTCGACCAGTCGGCGGCGTTCTCGCTGATGGGGGCGCCGTCTGCCGCGCGCGATGGCGTGCGTCGCGCGCTCACCCCCGCGCTGACCACGCATGTGGTGGTGGTCGCTGCGCTCGCTCGAACACGCGCCTGGCTTGAGCTGCGCTGGGGCGCGCCGCGCGAGGGATGGCGCGCGCTGAGCGCGCTGCCGCCGGCGGACAGCACCGCGCAACTGTGGATCGAGTTTGCCGAGGAAGCCACGCATGCGGGCGGCGCGTTGGTGGCCCGTGAAGCGTTCGAGGCGGCGTTCCGCGTGCTCGGCGAGCCAGCGCTCGCCCTGCGCGCCGCCACGGTCGCGCTCAGTGGCGGCGACGCGGTCGGCGCCCTGCGGCTCGCTGAGTTGGCGGCGGCGAAGCTGGACAGCGCCGCGGCCGCGTCCGAGGCGCTTGCGGTACGCGTGCGCGCGCTGGCGGAACTTGGACGTCCGCAGGAGGCCGAGCGGGTGATCGCGGCGCACGGCGCGCGCGTGACCGCGGCACAGCGGCGGCTCTTCGCCCGCTCGCTGGCGTGGGGGTGGATCCGCGCCGGCGACGTGACGCGGGCGCGTCGCGCTGCGGCGGAGAGCGGAGGCGAGGACGAGGACGTCGTCTCGGGCTGGCTCGCCCTGTTCGACGGTGACTTGGACGGTGCCCGCGCCGGACTGCGCACGGCCGAGGAAAAGACGGGCGACGTGGTGACGGCGCTGGCATTTATCTCGCGCGCCAAGCGCGCGCGCGCGCCTGCGATCGGCGCGGCCTTCCTCGCCCTTGCCCGCCGCGACTCGACGCGCGCGTCACGCGCGTTCGAGGCGGCGGCCGACTCCGTGCCCGAGGCCGCCTCGTTCCTGCTGGGGCTCGCCGCGCGCGTGGCCGGCGCGCAGGGCGACGCACCGCGCGCGCTCGCGCTCTGGCGGCGGCTCGTGGGCGAGTTCGCCGCGTCTCCCGAGGCGCCCGACGCCGACCTCGAGTGGGCGCGGGCGCTCGAGCGGGCGGGCGATCGCGCCGCGGCGACGGCGCGCTATGAGCACCTGATCCTCACTTGGCCGGACAGCGCGCTCGTGCCGCAGGCGCGCGCGGCGCTCGACCGACTGCGGCTGGCGCCGCGCTAGGCTACGCGCGGCGATGCACGGCAACTGACTGGCCGCAGTTTGCGCTGATTTTCGCGGATGGCGCGGATTACCTTTGAGGAGGTGCTCCAAGCGGTATCCGCGCTCATCCGCGTTCATCCGCGAAATCCGCGGCAAGGCCGTAGAACTCTCCGAGGGCCAATGCTGAAATCGCTGCGTCTAGTCACATTCTGCACCCTGCTTCTCGCCGCGCGTGCGTCGGCGCAGCAGCTGCTCGTGCCGATGGACGACGCGCAGGCCAATCATCTCAAGGCGTACGGCGTCGCGTTCCACGCGCTCACCGAGGGCGTGCGCGCCGAATGGCTCATCAACTACCGCGGCGGGGCGTTCCTGCTCCCTGATGTGCCGTTCCTGCGTCGTCGTGCCGCGATTGACGGGGTCACCTTCGAGGCCGTCTCCGACGCGGCGGTCAACGCCATGCGCACGGAGATCGCCGACGGCAACGCCGACGCGGTGCCGCTCGAGAAGGCGCCGCGCATCGCCGTCTACGCGCCGCCGAACTCGCCGCCGTGGGACGACGCCGTGACGCTCGCCCTGCGCTACGCCGGCATTCCGTACACCCGCGTCTGGGACGACGAGATCCTCGGGCAGGATCTCGCGCAGTACGACTGGATCCACCTGTTCCACGAGGATTTCACGGGGCAGCTGAACAAGCTGTACTTGAGCTACCGCGACGCGCCGTGGTTCATCGAGCAACGCGAGCGCGACCTCGCCACGGCGCGCCGGCACGGCCATGCCACGGTTCCGTCGTTGAAGAAGGCGGTGGCGGCGAAGGTTCGCGCCTTTGTGGAACGCGGCGGCTTCCTTTTTGCTATGTGCGGCGCGACCGAGACGCTCGAGATCGCACTGGCGTCGCAGGGGGTCGACATCGCGGCGCCGTACTCCGACGGCACGCCGATCGACCCGGACGCCGATACCAAGATGGACTGGGCCAACGGCATGGCGATCGGCAAGGCGCACCTTGAGATGGCCGCGGGCGTGAACGCGATGAGCGACATCGACGGACATCAGGTGAACGTCCCGGCGCGCCGGCAGCCGCTCGGCACGTTCCAGCTCTTCGCCTTCTCCGCCAAGCTCGATCCGGTGGCGACGATGCTGGTGCAGGGACATCGCAGTGTCATCCCCGATTTCTACGGCGTCACGACGTCGTTCTCTTCTCGCGTCCTCCGCCCGTCGGTCACCGTGCTGGCGTACGAGGAGGGGGCGCCGTGGGTGAAGTACGTGCACGGCGACCTGGGGAAGGGCGCCTGGACGTATCTGGGCGGCCACGATCCCGAGGATCCCCAGCACAGCATCGGCGCGCCGCCCACCGACCTCGCCCTGCATCCCAACTCGCCGGGCTACCGGCTCATCCTGAACAACGTCTTGTTCCCGGCGGCGAAGAAGAAGCCGGGGAAGACGTGAGACGGGTGCAGGAAACAGGGAACAGAGGGAATTCGACTCACGGCGAGTCGCGCATCGCCCCACGCGTGGCCGGCGCGATTCGCGCGGCCATTCACATGGCGGGCGGGCGCGAGGTCTGCTTCGTGGGCACGATGGACGACGCGGGGATGCTCCAGTCGGCGCGGACGGTGGCGCGCGGTGATTCCCGCAGTGTGCTCGCGCTGCCCGGTTTCGCGCGGCGCGGCGAAGTGCTCGTGCACAATCACCCCTCGGGCGTGCTGGAGCCGTCCGACGCGGATCTCGAGGTTGCCGCGCGCCTGCACGATGACGGCGTGGGGTTTGCCATCGTGGACAACGACGCCACGCGGCTCTACGTCGTCGTTGAAGTGCCACGCACCGATCCGGAGCGGCCGCTCGATGCCGCCGATGTCGCCGACCTGCTCGACGCGCACGGACCGGTGGCCGCGCACCTCGGGCGTTTCGAGGATCGCCCCACCCAGCGCGACATGGCGGCGACCATCGCCGGCCTCTACACCAAGGGCGGCATCGGTCTGCTCGAAGCGGGCACGGGCGTCGGCAAGTCGCTGGCGTACTTGGTGCCCGCGCTGCGCTGGGCCGCGGCGAACGGCGAACGCACCGTCGTCTCGACCAACACTATCACCCTGCAGGAACAGCTGGTCGGCAAGGATCTGCCGATTCTCGCCGAGTCGCTCGATGACCAGCCGGTGCGATTCGCCCTGCTCAAGGGGTGGCACAACTACCTGTGTCTCCAGCGACTGGAGACCGCACGCGCCGAAGGTGCGTCGCTGTTCGAGGAGACCCTGGCCGACGAACTCGACGCCCTGACGGCGTGGGCGGCGACCACGCGCGACGGCTCGCTCTCCGACCTGCCGACGGCGCCGCGCGGCGAGCTGTGGGACGAAGTGGCCGCCGAGGGCGACCTGTGCACGCGGATGCGCTGTCCGTATTTCGAGCGCTGCTTCGTCTTTGCCGCGCGCCGGCGCGCCGCCGAGGCCGACGTGGTGGTGGTGAACCACCACCTGCTGATGGCCGACGTCGCCGTTCGGCGCGCGAGCGGCAACTGGAGCGAGGCCGCCGTCCTGCCGCCGTTCACGCGACTCGTCGTGGACGAGGGGCATCACCTCGAGGACGCGGCGGCCGCCCACCTCGGGCACACCGTGTCACGGCGCGGCCTGCAACGGCTCTTCGCGCGGCTCGAGCGGAAGGGGAAGGGGCTCCTCCCCGCGCTGGAGCGCAAACTCGCCCGCGCCACCGACCTGCTGAGCGTTGCGTCGCTTGACCTCGTGCGCGTTCGCCTGGTGGACGGCACTCGCGCGGCGCGCGACAAGGCGCAGGTCGTCTGCGACTTGCTCGACGCGTGGCTCGCCGCGCGCAGCGAACCGCAGGTGCGGCTCACCGACGCATTCGACGACGATCCGATCTGGCATCAGGGGCTCGGCCCCGCCCTCGACGACCTCCTGCGCGAACTGGCCCTGCTCGAGGATGGCTTGCGCACGGTCGGCAGCCGCCTCGAGACGGAGCCGTCGCGCGCCGAGGAGCTTGCGCCGCTGCTGGGCGAGATTCGCGGTGTCTCCCGCCGGCTGCAGAATGCCGGCGACGCGCTGCGCGGCGCGCTGCGGGCTGGTCGCGACGCCGATCAACTGGTGCGCTGGCTCGAACGGCGTCCCGGCGATGGGAACGTCGGCGCCGCCTCCGTGCCGCTCGACCTCGCCCCCATCCTGCGCGAGGATCTCTTCGTGCGGCTGGACACCGCGGTGGTGACCAGCGCGACGCTCGCCACCGCCGACGGATTCACCTTCATCGCCCGCCGCCTCGGGCTCGACGACGATCGCACCGAGCCGGTGACGCGCCAGTTCGCCTCGCCGTTCGACTTCCGCACGCAGGCCGTGCTTGCCGTGCCCAGCGACTTCGTCGCGCCCAACACGGACGGGCGCGCCCACTTCGGGCAGGTGCTGGCCGCCGCGCACGATCTCGTCGAGGTCGCCGACGGCGGCGTCTTTCTGCTGTTCACGAGCCATCGCGATGTCCGCGAGGCCGCCGCGACGCTGCGCGCGCTTGATGTCGAGTCGCGCTGGCCGCTGCTCGTCCACGGCGAGGCGCCCCGCGACCAGTTGCTGCGCCGCTTCCGCGAGCACGGCAACGCGGTGCTCGTTGGCACGTCGTCGTTCTGGGAGGGCGTGGACGTCCCCGGCCGCGCGCTGCACGGGCTGCTGCTCGCGCGCATTCCCTTCCGCGTGCCGTCGGAGCCGGTGACCGCCGCGCAGTGCGAGGCCATCGAGAAGACGGGCGGCGACAGCTTCATGGAGTACATGATCCCGCACGCCGCCCTGCGCCTCAAGCAGGGGTTCGGGCGCCTCGTGCGCTCCACGGCCGACCGCGGCGCGGTCGTGCTCTGCGATCCGCGCGTCCTGCGGAAAGGCTATGGCGCGCACCTCCTCGAGGGACTCCCCCCCGCCCGGCGCGCCGTGGCGCCGTGGGCATCGCTGCGCGAGACCCTGCGCGACTTCTACGCCAACGGGCGCGCGGCGCACGGCGAACACGAGCCGTAACTGCACCTTTCCCCGTCGCGCGGGGTACATTTCGGCACATGACCAGACCCGGCAAGATCGTCTGCGTGGGGCGGAACTACCGCGAGCACGCCAAGGAGCTTGGCAACGACGTGCCGTCGGCCCCGCTGCTCTTCCTCAAGCCCCCGTCGGCGGTGATCGCCGTCGGTGACGCGATCGTGATGCCAAAGGCGTCGCAGCGCGTGGATTTCGAGGGGGAGATCGGCATCGTGATCGGCGCGCGCCTGCGCAAGGCGACGCGTGAACAGTGCGTGGCCGGCATTCGCGGGCTCGTGGCGCTCAACGACGTCACGGCGCGCGACCTGCAGAAGAGCGACGGCCAGTGGACCCGCGCCAAGGGGTTCGACACGTTCTGCCCCATCGGTCCGATCTGGGAGGGCGTCCCGCCGCTCGATGACATCACCGTCGTCACGCGTGTGAACGGCGTGGAGAAGCAGCGGGGGAACTCGTCGGAGATGGCCTTCTCGATTCCCGAACTGCTCTCCTACATCTCGCACGTGATGACGCTCGAGCCGGGCGATGTGGTCGCCACGGGGACGCCGTCGGGCATCGCGCCGCTCGCGGCGGGCGATGTGGTGGAGGTCGAGCTGGTCGGCTACAGCACGGTCCGCAACCCGGTGGAAGCCGAGGCGTGATTCCTCGGCAGCCGCGCAGCACGCCGGCCGTCGCCGTCTCGATCATCCTGCACGTGGTGGTCGGGGTGGTGCTGGTGCGCGTGCTGACGGTGCCGAGCGTGCTGATCGAACTGTTCAGCGAACGCGGTCAGCCGGTGGTGGTGGAGCGCATCGGATTCATCGCCTTGCCGCGCGCCCCACAGGGGGGAGCGCCGCGCGCGGCGCGCGCGGGGGGCGACGACCGCCCCGATCGCGGACGGCCTGCGGAGACGCCCACGCTTGTCGCACCGACTGCGGTTCCGTCGGCCGTTCCCGCTGCCCCGGCCGCGCCGGTGGCCGCCCCGGAGGGCGGCACGGGCGAACGCATCGGCGAGGGCGGGCCCACGCGCGGCATCCGCCCCAGCTACACGGACCCCCGCCTGTGGATTCCGTCTGGACCGGTGGTCGCCGCGCCAATGCGCGTGCCGCAGACGCGCGCCGATTCGCTGCACGACTTGCTCGCGGAGAAGATCCGCGTGCTGAACGACTCGCTAGCGGCGTTGCCTCCCGCGCGTGCCCCGGGGGACTGGACGTGGACGGACAGCAAGGGGCGGAAGTACGGCGTGGATCAGCAGTTCATTCGCCTAGGCAAGTTCTCCATTCCCACCGCGGTGCTCGCGCTGCTGCCGCTCAATGTGCAGGCCAACCCGATCCAACTCGAGCGCCAGCGCACGATGAACGAGATGACCCGCCAGATTCAGGAGCAGGCGGCGCGCGCGGCGCGCGACGATGACTTCAGGGCGGCGGTAAAGGCCCTGCGCGAGCGCAAGGATCGTGAGCGCCGCGAGGCGGCGGAGAAGGCAAAGGGCGAGGCGCCGCCAGCGCCGGTGAAGCCCTAGGCCTGAACGACGGTCTCCGTCGCGTCCACGGAGGGCGACGGCGGCCGGATGACCCCAGCCAGCACCCCGAGCACGGCGTAGTCGTCGTGGGGGCCGAGTTCCGTGGGGGCGGACCCATTCCCCGTGTGGAGCAGCACGGCCTGTCCCCGGCGCACCATGGTTCGCACTTTCGCCGCGGCGCCAACTCGCACCACTACCGGTTCGCCTTCGCGCGAACGCGCCACGGGATGCACCAGCGCCAAGTCGCCGGCGCGGGTCCCAAGCGCGTGCGCGTCGTCGGACTCCACGCGCACCAGGAAACACTCCGCGCTCGGCACGAGGGAACGGTCGAGAGAGAGGAACCCGTCCGCCTCGGGCGCGCGCTGTCCGGCAGCCAGACGAACTGTCGGCACCGGAATGACCCCCGATGGGCCGGTGTGGCCCAACAGCTTCACGCCACGCGAGCGCCCGGGCTGCCGCTCGATGTACCCCTTGGTCTCGAGGGACGCGAGAAGGTCGGTGACGCTCTTCGTGGAGGCAATGCGACAGTGCCGGCCGATGTCGCGCACGCTCGGCTGAAACGTATGCTCGGCCAGGTGGTCGAGCAGATACTGATAGACGTGCTCTTCGACGGGTGTAAGCGGCGCGCGCATGTCGTTAGGACAGGCCAGTCCGGCGATCGATGTCGTTGAGTGCGGCCGTCAGCCGCGCAAGCGCGGCCTCCCGGCCCAGTACACCCAATACGTCAATCATCCCCGGACTGTTGGCCTCGCCCGTCAGCGCCACCCGCATCGGGCCGAAGAGCTTGCCGGCGGCGATCCCGCGCGCCTCGGCGAGCCCCTTGAGTGCCGCCTCGATGGCGGCGGGCTCCCACGCGCCTGTCGCCAGCGTATCGTGGGCGGCGGCGAGCAGCGCGCGCGCCTCGGCGGCGTCCTTCCACGCCTTGGCCGCGGCGTGCTCGTCATATGTCACCGTCTCCACCAGGTACGGGCGCGCCTGCCGCACGATGTCATCGACGGTGCGCGAGCGTACGCGCAGGAGTTCCAGCAGCGCGTGGTACCAGGCCTGCCGTGCGGCCAGGTCCTCCTCCGTCGCGAGTCCGGCCGCCGCCATTTTGCGGGCGACGAGCGGACCGAGCTCGGCCAGCGGCATGCGCACCAGGTGCTGGCCGTTCATCCACTCCAGCTTCTTCGTGTCGAAGATCGACGCCTTCTTGAGCAGCCCGTCCGCGCTGAACGCGGCGATGAGCTCCTCGATGCCCATCACCTCGTTGAACTCGCCGCCCGGTGACCAGCCGAGGAGGGCGAGGAAGTTCACCATCGCCTGCGGCAGGATGCCCTCGTGCTGCCAGTCGGCCACCGCGGTGGCGCCGTGGCGCTTGGAGAGCTTCTTGCCGTCGGTGCCGTGGATCATCGGCAGGTGCGCGAACTGCGGGAGCGCGGCGCCCAGCGCCTCGTACAGCATGATCTGCTTGGGCGTGTTGGAGATGTGGTCGTCGCCGCGCATCACGAGCGTGATGCCCATCGCGATATCGTCGCTCGTCACCGCCATGTTGTAGATCGGCGTGCCGTCGGAGCGGAGGATGATGAAGTCCTCGATGTCCTTGTTGGGGAAAGAAATCGCGCCGTGCACGAGATCGTTCCACTCCGTACTCCGTCCCTCCGGCACACGGAACCGGATCACATTCGGCTCGCCGGCTGCGACGCGACGCGCTACCTCGGCGCGGTCAAGCTGATCGCAGCGCCGGTCGTACTTGAACGCCCCTTCGGTCGCCTCGGCCTGCTTGCGGCGGGCGTCGAGTTCGAAGGCGGTGCAGAAGCAGCGATAGGCGTGATCGTTGGCGACCAGCCGCTCGGCGTCAGCGCGATGCCGGGCGACGTTCGCGCCCTGGTACACCACGTCCTCGTCCCAGTCGAGGCCCAGCCAGTGCAGCCCCTCGAAGATCGCCCGCGTGGACTCCTCGGTGCTGCGCGCCTTGTCGGTGTCTTCGACGCGGAGCAGGAACTGCCCGCCGTGCCGGCGCGCATAGAGCCAGTTGAAAAGCGCCGTGCGCGCGCCGCCGACGTGGAGGTAGCCGGTGGGGGAGGGGGCGAAGCGGAGGCGTGGTGGGGACACTGACGGTGGACGGTGGACGGTGGACGGTGGAAAAACTTGGACGGTGGACAGTGGACGGTGGACGGTGGAAGAGCATCAACCGTCGGCCGTCAACCGTCCACCGTCACTCTCCGTCCACTCAGATCCCAGCACCACACGCGGTTCCCCCGGGGGCTTCCCCAGCAGGCCCGCTCAGCGGAGACGGAGGGATTCGAACCCTCGATACAGGTTTAAGCCCGTATAACGGTTTAGCAAACCGTCGCCTTCAGCCTCTCGGCCACGTCTCCAGCGCGCGGAGCGCGCAGAATAAGAAAGATGAGCCGGTGGGCGGGGACTGTAAAGTGCGCGTGGAGTCAGGCGCTCCCGTTACGGGTTCACGCGCACAGCCGGCGCCGGCTTGCTCCGGTCCTCGTACGGACGTAGCCACCAGTCGAAGAACGCCCACTTGCGGTTCCATGAGTCGATCTGCTCCGGCGTGTCCACGCGCTCGAGCGTCACGGGATCGACGCGCCGGTTGAACGAGTGCCCCACCGAGCCACCCCAACCGGGCGGATCGACGTAGATCTTGGTCTCGGACAGCTCGGGCTTCAGGGCACGCAGCTTCCAGACGATCTGCTGGTCCTCGACGTAGTTGACGTCAAGGTCGTTCGTCGAGACGTGGACGAGCAGTGGGATGTTCAGGTTCTCGATGTGGTACAGCGGCGAGCGCTTCAAGTACTCGTCGACCTTCTCAAATGGAAGGCCGCGCAACGACTCCTGCGTGGCGAAGCTGCGCTGGTACGAAGGTCCCTTGAGGGAGAGACGGAAGAGCAGATTTGTGACCGGCACGATGCCGGCCGCGGCCTTCAGCGGCGTCCCCGTCTTGGTGGCGTTCAGGATGGTGATGTAGCCGCCGTGGCTCCATCCCATCATCCCGATGCGGTCCATGTCGACGTAGCCGAGCGTGCGCAGGAAGTCGAGCGCGGAGAGCACGTCGTCCACTTCCTTGCCGCCGTAGTCGATGGCCCGGTGAAAGGCCTCGCCGTAGCCGGTGCTCCCGCGGTAATCCGGGGCGATGATGACGTAGCCGCGCTCGACGGCTTCCTTGACGAAGGGGAGCATCGTCGTGCCCCAGTCGCCGTGAACGCCACCATGTACCCAGACCATCGCGGCGTGCCCCTTGGCTCCGCGCTTGTTGGTGGGCGCGAAGAGGTACGCGGGAATCTCCATCCCGTCGGCCGAGCTCTTGTAGCGAACCTTGCGGAACTCCGCGACGCCGGCGAACCGCGCCGCGTAAATGCTGTCGGTGCGCGCCTTCGCCTGCATGTCGCGCTCGTAGTTGGCGCGCGGATGGTCCGCCGGATCGTTGCTCACGTAGAGCTGGCGGGCGCGCACCGAGTCCATCGGGCCGACGTGGCCGCGCGCGAAGCCACCGGCCTGCCCGGCGGCGCCGCCCCCCGTCGCGCGTCCCCCCGCCTGCGCCGCCGGCTCTGGAGTCGGCGCCGGGGCGGATTGGGGACGCGGATTCAAGAAGGAGCAACCGGCCGTGAAGACGATTGAAGCGGCCAGGAACGAGCGCGCAGCGCGCGTCAGTCGAAGCATGGAGTTCCCCGGATGATGGAGAGGGGGCGGTGACTGAACAACGGACGATGGGGGGCGGGTGTTGAGAGAAACACTGAGAAACACGGAATGGCACAGAGGGGCACGGAGTGCCACGGAATGAATCCGTGGTGCTCCGTGCTTGTCTGTGCCACTCCGTGTTTCTCTGCCGTACGGGCAGGGAGGGATTCGAACCCCCGGTTCCCTTGCAGGAACGCCGGTTTTCAAGACCGGTGCATTAAACCACTCTGCCACCTGCCCAACGGGCCGCCGCCACGACCGCGACCGGCCTTCAAGATCGCCCGGCGTCTTTCGGAGCGCTACGGTGCGCGGGAACAAGGACGTGTACCCAGCGGTTGTCGCGTCAAACTCGCGGTACTCACTGAGGTGCGTGTTGCGCTCGATGGCCTGCGGGCGCTTGGTGGCGACGGGTTGGTGCGGCAGATGGTTACGGTCTTCGTGGAGCACTCGGCCGGCCGTCTCGGCGCCCTGGACGCGGCGCTCGCCGCCTCTGACTTCGTCGCGGCCGCCGAGGCAGCCCACACGCTCAAAGGCAGCTCGCGACAGCTGGGATTGACTGTCCTCGCCGACGCCTGCCTCGCCGTGGAGCAGGCCAGCAAGAAGGGCGACGCCGCGGGGGCCAAAACGCACCTGGCCGCCGTGCACGCATCGTACACGGCGGCCAAGGAAATCCTGAGCGCGGCTACGGCCTGACCGGCACCGTCGTCTTGCGCGTCGAGTCGCCCGAGACGATCGGGGGTGGCGGCGCTGGCTCCGCTCCGGCAAAGAGGTCGGCGAGGCCGGTCGCCCGCGCGACCTTCATCGCCTCGGCGAACGCCTTCTCCGATGCCGCGCGGTCGCCCTGAATGCTGAGCGCCTCGGCGAGCACGTAGTTCGTCGAGACGTACAGGTACGGAATCCCCACCGACGCGCGATCCACCCACTTGTTCTTGCGGGCGATGCTCTCGGGGGCGCGGAACTCGGCGGCGATCGCCTTCATCCGGTTGATATCCACCCACCCTTCGCCCTGCAGCTGAACGACGTCCTTGCTGCCGACGATGGTGTCGGTGAGCAGCTTGCGGGTCAGTCCCTGCGTGAGGACGTAGTTGCCGAGGCCGAGCTCGAACGGATAGCCGCCCGACGTGCGGCTGAAGAACATCGACCGCTTGCCATCCTGGATCATCTTCAGCACGAAGATGTCGGCCCGCGCGAGGAACCGCGGCTGGATGATGGCCCGGATGTTCCCGGCGACGAAGAGCTGTGGCTGGGTGAGCTCCTGGCCGAGCGGCACACCGTCCGCCTCGGCCAGCGTCATGTTGAACGGCGGCCCTGACGGCTTGGTCCACGCCTTGCCGCGGTACGCCTTGGGGCCCGCCAACGAATCGTAGTCAAAGACGGGGCGGCGCAGCAGTTGCCGCGTATACCAGTCGGTGTTCAGCAGAGACGTGTTCGCGACGAGCACGTCCTTGCGCACGCCGAGCACCTCCTGCGCGTACCAGAGCGGGAAGGTGTCGTTGTCGCCGACGGTCACGAGCACGCCATACGGTTCGACGCCGTTCAGGAGGTCAATGGCGAAGTCGCCGGTGTCGGTCTCCCCGCGACGCGACGCTGCCTCCCAGTTGCCGAAGAGCGGGACGAACGCGAGGAGCAGGACCGGAGAAGTGAGCGTCCACCCGCGGGTGGTGGGAAGCTCCAGGGTCTCCGTGCCCACTTGCACCTTCTTGCTGCCGACGATCGCGGCGAGCGACTCCCACACGAAGGTGAGGCCAAGCGCGGCCCAGACGGCCCACGCCGAGAAACTCCACAGGTAGAAGTAGTCGCGGTCGCGCACTTCGCGGGGGACGCTCTCCCCAAGTTCGGGCGCCTGCGAATACCCGTACTTGAAGTTCATGTAGTAAATGAGGAGCAGCGTCAGCGTGAACATCAGCGGCCCGAAGAACGCGAAACTTCGAGGGTCGCGTCGGTAGTGGACCCAGCCGCCGAGGATGCCAAGCACGAGGAAGATGGCGGCCAGCGATCCCTGCAGGCCCGGCCGCACGCCGTCAAAGTCGCGGATCCACTGCCAGCGGAAATACAGCCACCACATCCCGATCTGCGCCCCGAACGGCGCCTGCCGCTCGGAAAGCTCGGGCTTGCCGTACTGGCCGCGGTTGAAGTTGTACATGAAGGCGTCGTACGTCCCCTTGGAGAACGTGCACGACAGCTTCAGGCCGTCGCGGCACGCGGTGGGGTCGCCTTCGTTGATGGGCGGGTTGTGCGCGGCGCGAATGGGCTGTGTGGCGAACGGCGTGCCGCCGAGGACGAGCGCGCCGGCGCAGGCCAGCAGCAGGCGCCAGCGCAGCAGCGTGCGCGGGCGGCGAATGAGCACCGAGAGCCCAACCGCTGGCGCGGCCATCAGGCCGGCCATGTGGTTGGCGTACCCGAGGCCGCAGATGTACGCAATGAGGACGAGCAGGCGGTCCGCCGCCGGTCCGTCCGGGTCGTCGCACCAGCGCACCGTGAGCCAGGCGGTGATGGCCATGCCAGCGAGCGAGATGGTGTAGACCTTCTCGTTGACGACCGACTGCGACCAGACCGTGAACGCGGTCGCGCCGATCAGCACGGCGAGCGCGCCGCCGGCGATGCGCTGCCAGCGCTGCTCGAACCAGCCGACGAGGACGCGCTCGGTGATCAGGAACCACATCGCCGCGGCCACGGAACTCGAGATGGCGGCGAGGAGGTTGACGCGCATCGCCACGGTCGGCGCGATGGGCAGGATGGAGGCGACCCGGCCGATGAGGACGAAGAACGGGTTCCCGGGCGGGTGCGGGATGCCGAGGGTGTACGCCGCCGCGATGTACTCGCTCGTATCCCACATCGCCGTCTCGGGGGAGAGGGTGATGAGGTAGAGCAGGAACACCATCACGCCGGCGATGGCGGCGGCCAGGTACGACGGGCGGGTGTCGAGAGTCGGGCTCAGGGCGGAAGACGCCATCGGAGTCAGATCAGGGGGAGGAGACGGGGTAACCCTTCAATATACGGTGCAGGGAGCAGGGAGCAGAGTGGGGTGCAGGGGGAAGGGTGCAGAGTGGGGTGCAGGGGGAAGGGAACAGAGTGAGGTGCAGGGGAAGGGAACAGAGTGGGGTAAGGGGGAACTCCCCCTTCCTCTACCCCTGCACTCCAATCTGTTCCCCGCGTCCTGCACCCCACTCTGCTCCCTGCTCCCTGTACCTGGGGTTAGTGTCTAAACAACCGCTGTCCGGTGAACACCATCGTAATCCCATGCTCATCCGCCGCCGCGATCACTTCGTTGTCGCGCACGGAGCCGCCGGGCTGGACGATGGCGCGGACGCCGGCGGTGGCGGCGTGGTCAATGCTGTCGCGGAACGGGAAGAAGGCGTCGGACCCGAGCGCCGCCCCGGCCGTCGAGTGCCCGGCCCCGTTGGCCTTGTGCGCGGCGAGGAAGGCCGCGTCCACGCGTGACATCTGGCCGGCGCCGATGCCAATCGTCGCCCCGTCGCGCGCGAGCACGATGGCGTTGGACTTGACGCTCGCCACCGCGCGCCACGCGAAGAGCAGGTCGCGGTGTTCCTCGGGCGTTGGCGCGCGCTTGGTCACCACCTTCCACGCCCGGTCGTCGAGGACGGCAGGCGCCTTCTCCTGCACCAGCACCCCGCCGCGCACGCGCTTGACGTCAAGGGCGCCCACGCGCTCCGTCGCGCGCCCCTCGAGGACGCGCAAGTTCTTCCTGGCGCCGAGGATGTCCACGGCCTCGGGTGAGAACGACGGCGCGACGATGCACTCCACGAAGAGCGACGCGATGGCCTGCGCGGCCGCCGCGTCGACGGGGACGGTGAAGGCGATCACCGAGCCGAAGGCCGACACCGGGTCGCACGCCAGCGCCTTCTGGTACGCCTCGAGCGCCGTGGCGCCGGTCGCCAGGCCGCAGGGCGTCGTGTGCTTCACGATCGGGG
>Ga0194127_10001779_pt1 | contig 30735 bp, 33 predicted proteins | sample TA2KigC100mmetaG_FD_148624 | JGI IMG/M metagenome (GOLD analysis project Ga0194127, IMG submission 148624) | Freshwater microbial communities from Lake Tanganyika, Tanzania - TA2015036 Kigoma Deep Cast 100m | ecosystem: Environmental > Aquatic > Freshwater > Lake | place: Tanzania: Lake...
CTTTCGCGGAACTTGTTCAGCATCACGACGATCTTGCCGCGCTCAACCTGCTGGATCTCGCCGGAGAGCAGGTCGCCGACGCGCCCGGAGAACTCGTCGCGGATCTTCGTCCGCTCGCCCTCGCGCACGCGCTGGATGATGCGCTGCTTGGCCGCCTGCACCGCCGAGCGGCCGAACTCGGCGAACTCGACGGGCTCCTCCATGATGTCGCCGGGCTGGAACTCCTCGTCCTCGAACCGCGCCTCTTCGAGGCTGATCTCGCGGCTGGGATCCTCGACGGACGCGACGACGGTCTTGAGCAGGACGATGCGAATCTCGCCACCCCCCCCTCGTCGATGGTGATGTCGGCCTGCACGTTCGGGCCGTGCTTCTTGGCGAGGGCGGCGTGAATGCCGTCCTGCAAGAGGGCGTGCAGTTCCGCGCGGTCGATCTGCTTGGAGTTCGACAGCTCGCGGAAGGCAGCGAGGATTTCAGCGGATCCAGACATCCAGGACCTCGTTACGGTTTCCAGTGGAACACAAGGCGGGCCTCCTCGACGGCGGCGAGCCCGATCTCGTGCTCAGTACCCTTGGCATCGCGCAGGCGCAGGCGTGTCTCGCCTGCCTCCTCCGCCACGCCCACGATTTCCACTTCAGCACGCCCCCCGAAAAGGCGACGACACCTCGAGCACGTAGCGGTCGCCGAAGAGCGATGGATCCGCATCCAGTCGCTCCTCGATGGCCCGCGACGCCACGGCGCAGTCAGACACCGTGACCTTCTGCAGGTCGCGGCGATCGACGCGCACGTCGAGCAGCGGGCGCTGGCGGGTGCCACCGATCCGCAACTCGACGAGGTCCAGCCCCAGCGAGTCAAGTGCTGACACTACAAGGTGTTCCAACACTTGCTTCACCTGATTTCAACCCCAAAAGGAGACAAAAAAATGTGGGGGGCGACCCCACACTACCAAGGCGGTAAGAACCTCGCCCAGCCTGAGTATTATAGATGCTCGGGAGGACAGCGTCAAGAGAGAAACAACAGACAAACAACAGAGAAACAACAGAGAAACAACAGAAACGACCGCTTCCGCGATGCGCGGTCGCATCGCGGGGGCGCGCTACGTCGCGGGGGCGATGACGGCGACTTGACGCTCGGTGTTTCCCGCGCGGTGCGAGAAGAACCGATCGTTGTTGCACTTCGTGCAGTGCGGGCTGGTCTCCACCTGCTTCACTCCCGCGAGTCGCGCCTGGTCGGCGAGCAGGGCGCGCAGATCCACGGGGGCGGCGCGCTCCGTCGAGCGTCGCATCAGCTGCGCGTAGACGTCCGGCCCCACTTCATAGCACGTCCCGCAGATGGCCGGACCGAGGTGCACCACGCAGTCCTTGGGCGCGCACCCAGCGGCCTTGAGCGCGCGAATCCCATTGTCGAGAATGCCGGCGGCCACGCCGCGCCAGCCGGCGTGCAGGAGTGCCGCGGCGCCCGATGGGTGGCCGATGAAGACCGGCACGCAGTCGGCGATCGTCACGACGAGGGCCGTGTCTCGGTGCGCGGTGGCGTGCCCGTCGGCAGAGTCCACGCGCAGCCAGCCATCCCAGCCGGCGCCGTGGGTGACGACCTTGGCGCCGTGAACCTGATGCGCGGAGGCCAAGCGACCCCCGGTGGCGCGGAGCAGCGCGAACCACCGGTCATTCACCGCCTGCACCGGCGCGTCGTCGGTGAACCCGTACGACCCGGCGTCGCGCGTCGTGGTGAAGGCCGAGAGGCCCAGCACCGCGAACGAGGGAACCCGCTCCCGCGGCGGGAGCGCGCCGCTCATCGGTCCTCAGCCACCCGTGTGATGCGCGCGCCGAGCGCGTTCAGCCGCTCGTCGATGCGCTCATAGCCGCGGTCGATCTGTCCCACGTTCTTGATCGTGCTCGTTCCCTTGGCGCACAGCGCGGCGAGGAGCATCGCCATGCCGGCGCGGATGTCGGGGCTTTCCACGGTGCCGGCGTGCAGCTGCGAGGGACCGGCGACGAGGGCGCGATGCGGATCGCACAGCACGATGCGGGCCCCCATCGAGACGAGCTTGTCCACAAAGAACAAGCGCGACTCGAACATCTTCTCGTGCATCAGGATCAGCCCCTGACACTGCGTGGCGGTCACGATGGCAATGGACATCACGTCGGCCGGAAAGGCCGGCCAGGGCTGGTCTTCGAGTTTCGGCACGTGGCCGCCGAGGTCGTTCTGAATGACCATCGACTGCTGGGCCGGGATGACGAGGTCGTCCCCTTCCGCGCGGCAGGTGATGCCGAGCCGCTCGAAACCCATCAGCACGGAGCGCAGGTGGCGCACGCCGGCGTCGGCGACGCGCAGTTCACTCCGGGTGACGGCCGCCAGGCCAATGAAGGAACCGACTTCGATGTGAAAAGCCGTGGATCGTCAGCGTATTCGTCCCAATGCCCTCGATGCGGGCGCCGAGCGCGACGAGGAACTCGCAGAGGTCCTGCACGTGCGGTTCGCTCGCGGCGTTGCGCAGCGTGGTCGTGCCAGTGGCAGCGACCGCGGCCATCACGGCGTTCTCGGTCCCCGTGACGCTCGGCTCGTCGAGGAAGACGTCGGCGCCGCGGAGCCCTTTGGTGGTGAAGCGGATCTGGTCGGAGAGGACATGGTCGGCGCCGAGCTGCTCGAGGGCCAGGAAGTGCGTGTCGAGGCGCCGGCGGCCGATGACATCCCCGCCGGGCGGCGAAAGCGTCACCTCACCGCAGCGCGCGAGCAGCGGCGCGGCCAGCAGGATCGAGCCGCGGATGCGCTTGCACATCTCCAAGTCGAGCGTCTGCGCGGACACTGACTTGGCGTGCACGCGCAGTGTGTTGTGGCCCGTCCACTGCGCCTCGGCGCCTGTCGTGGCGATGAGGTCGACGAGGATCTCAATGTCCCTGATCCGCGGCACGTTTTCCAACGTGACCGGATGCTCCGTGAGCAGCGCACCGGCGACGATGGGGAGCGCGGCGTTCTTGTTGCCCGAGGGACGAATGGTGCCGCTGAGCGGGCGGCCGCCTTCGACGAGGAATTTCATACGGCAAAGTTACGCGCTGGCCACGCCCTTGCAATTCCCGACGCCGCGGCGGATGCTACGAGCATGATGCCGCTTCTTCAAACCGCCGTGGACACCCTGCTCGTCCGGCAGGTTCCGCCGGACCGCACGGGATTCGAGCAGGTGGTCTTCGTCGCTGCCGGACTCGCGCAGATCGTGACGCTTGTCGTCGTGGTGCTGCTCGCCGTGATCTTCTTCCGCATGTGGAAGGCGCAGCCCCGGCTGAGTGAGCAGGTGGACCCGATGCTCGCGAGCGCGACGGCCGCCGCCGAGAACGTGCGCGACCTCACCGAGGCGGTGAAGGAGAACGCGGTGGCCGCGGCGGACGCCCTCTCCAACGCGACGGAGCGCGTGCGCGACTCCGTGAGCGGCATCGCCGATCGCATCGACGACTTCGGGGCGCTCCTCGGCCGCGTGACCGACAAGGCGGAAGCAGTGGCCGACGTCGCCGAGGCGGCGGTGAGCACGTTCAAGGCGGGGCGTCGGCTCTACCGCGGAGGGCGCGAGGCGCCGCACGATGGTGGACGCGCGCGGGAAGAGCGCGCGCCCGTCGCGCCGGAGGCCGCGCCGGGGCGCCGCACCGCGCCCAGCCGCGCGTGAGACGCCGCCCGTGCGAGCGGCGCGCGATGAGCCCCTGCGGCTCGCCGAGGACGACGCGGCGGGTCACGAGTCGCCGTACGCCGACGAGTCCGACGCTCCCCGCCCGCGGCCGCGCCGGCGCCGCAACCGCCGCCGTCGCGGCGGCGGCTCGGGCGCCGGCGGTGACGCCTCCGCCGCAGGATAGCGGCGTGCCGCCTGGGCAGCGGACGGGCCGCGCCCGTCAGCGCCTGGCGCCGGGCTGGCGCCTCCTCGCTGGAGCGGTCGCGCTGCTCGCGCTCACGCCGGCCGTCGCGCACGCCTGGACGCCGGGGACGCACATCCTGCTCGGTGAGGCGTTGCTGCGTTCGGCGTTCCTGCTGCCCCCGCGCATCGCCGAACTGCTGCTCGCGTTCCCGTACGACTTCCTCTACGGATCGATCGCCGCCGACACGAGCATCGCCAAGAAGTACGCGCGCTTCGGACGGCACTGTCACCACTGGTACGTGGGGCTGGAAATCCTCGACCGCGCGCGCGACGAGACGCTGCAGTCCTTCGCGTACGGGTAAAACTCGCGCACCTCGCCGCCGACGTCGTCGCCCACAACTGGTTCGTCCCGCACCAGCTCGCCGTGACGTCGAGCACGAGCGCGATTGGCCATTCCTACTGGGAAAGCCGGTTCGAGTGGCATCTCGGCGCGCGGCACAGCCGTCGCGCGCACGAGATCATCCTGCTCGACCACGCGCGCGCCGACGACCACCTTGATCGCATCCTGAGCCCGACGATCTTCAGCACGCATACGAACCGACGCGTCTTCCGCGGCATGGTGCGCGTGACGGACGCGGACAGCTGGCAGCGGGTCTTCACGCTGATGGCGGAGCGCAGCCGCTGGGACCTCGAGGAGCGCGCGGTGGGCGCGTATCTCACGCGCTCGTTCGACTACGTCGTGGACTTTCTGCGCCGTCTGGACGGCAGCGAACCCTTCGCGCACGATCCGTCGGGAGACGAGGCCCTGCGCGCCGCCAAGGCGGTGCGGCGTGCGGCGCTGCGACGCGGCGGCGGAGAGCCGGCGGCGCGCGAGGCGGCGACGCGGCACTTTGGGCTGCCGGCGACGTCGCTGGCGTTCACGGGCACATTGACGGAGCCGCTGTACACGCCGGGGGTGGGGCGCTAGCGAAGGCGCACCCTTGGATGCGCGGCTACCCGATGCGAAATTGCATCCACGTCGCAAGAGCGCCCGACCGCTCGGTCGCGGCGCGAGGAGAGTGGACTGGTTGTGGATGCCGTTGACCGCCTGATCGCTGAAGAAGAGGATGCCCTCCCGGACTTGGAGCCCGTCGCCATGGCGGCACTCGAGGCCGGGCGCGTCATCATGGAGGCCGGGGCGCGCTCGAGTTCCATCGAGGCGATCACCGAGCGGGGGCGCGCTGGGCGCCGATCGCGTGGACCTGCGGTTGGGGTATGCATCGCTGGCCATCACCATCGGCATCGGCGCGCACGGCATCACCCGCATGCGCGAGGTGGGACCGCTGGGCGTGAACCAGCGGGTGGACGCCGAAGTGCGCCATCTCGCCGAGCGCGCGGAACGCCAGCCGATGTCGGTGGAGGACGTGCGAGAGGCGCTTGCCCGCATCGTGACGCACACCAAGCGCCACTCAAGCGCCGTCGTGGCCGTCTCGGTGGGGCTCGCCTGCGCCGCCTTCGGTCGCCTCCTGCACGTGGACTGGTTGGGCATCGTGCCGGTCTTCGCGGCGGCGACCGTTGGTCAGTTGGCGCGGCGCGAACTGCTCTCGCGCAACGCCAACGGTTTCGTGACGGCCGCGCTGGTGTCGCTCATCGCGGCCATGCTCGGCGCGTTTGGCGCGCGCGCCACGGGCAGCCAGACTATTCCGACCGTGATGATCGCGAGCATCCTGCTGCTCGTGCCGGGCATTCCGAGCGTGAACGCGCAGAGCGACATCCTCGAGGGGCACCCCACGGTCGGCAGCGCGCGGGCCGTGACCGTGGCGGTCACGCTCGTATTCATCGCAGTCGGACTCTGGCTGGCGCAGGTGCTGACTGGCGCAGCGGCCGGCGACGTGCCGATCGCCGATCTCAGCGCGCCGTGGCTTTCCCTGCTCGAACAGACCGCGTGCGGGGCGGTCGCCGCGGCGGGATTCGGCGTGCTGTTCAACATCGGGTTCCGGTCCCTGCCGTGGTGCGCGCTCGCTGGGGCGCTGGCGCTGCTGGTGCGCAGCTACTGCCTGGGCCTCGGGTGGAATCTCGAGGCCAGTTCGTTCGCCGCCGCGCTCGCGGTGAGCTCGGCCGTGCTGCTGCTGCGCGCGCAGACCGAGATCTCACAAAACGCGCTCGATGTCGTGGGGTGCATTGCGATGGTGCCGGGGAGTTTCGCGGCGAAGGCGATCCTCGGCCTCTTTGCGCTCTCGTCGACCGACCCGATGCTCGCCGCGGACACGCTGGTCACCGCCGTGTAGTACACGGTGCGCGTGCTGTTCACCGTCGGCGCCATCGGCACCGGGCTGGCGATTCCGGCGCTGCTGATGCGGGTGCGAGTGACGTCCTAGGTAGGGCCCCGCGGGTCAGTCGTCCTCTCGCTCCAATCCCGCGAACGCGACGACGAGCCGCTTGCGCCCCACCGTCTCGTCGTCGAACTCGACGGTCACCTTCGTGTCGCGCCCGCTTCCGCTGAGTTCGAGGATGGTGCCGCTGCCGAAGGCCTTGTGCCTGACGCGCGCCCCCTTGATGTAGCGCGGCGCGACCTGCGACTCCTCGTCCGGGGGCGTCTCCCACACCGTGGGGCGCGACACGGGCGCGCCCGGACGCCGGGCCGACGGCGACGTGAAGGCGTACGCGCTTGCGCTGCCGCGCAGTTTGGGCGTCTGCTGCGCCTCATACAGTTCCCGCGGGACAGGCGACAGGAACGACGACACAATCCCGGGCATCAACTCGCCGTTGCGCCGGCGCGACATCGCCCACGTCAGCGTGAGCTTGCGCTCGGCGCGCGTGATGGCGACGTAGAGCAGGCGACGCTCCTCCTCGAGCATCTCCGGATCGGGGCCTCGAGCATCTCCGGATCGTCGAAGGCGCGGGCGAGCGGGAAGAGCCCGTCTTCCATGCCGGCGATGAACACCACCGGAAACTCGAGCCCCTTGGCGGTGTGCACGGTCATCAGCGTGACGGCGTCGGCGTCGGCGCCGAGTTGGTCGGCGGCCGTCACGAGCATCGCCTTCTGCAGGAAGTGATCCAGTGGCCGCAGGCCGAGTTCCCCACCGTCATCCACGACGGTCTCCGCCGCGCCTTCGACCATCGCGCGCACGTTGTCGAGGCGATCCAGCCCTTCCGGCCCCTCGGCGCGCAGCGCCTCGTCGTAGCCGGTGGCCTCGAGGATGGCGACGATGAGCCGGTCCACGCTGGCGTCGGCCGCCTGTTCGCGGAACCGGTCGGCGAGCGCGGCCACCTCGCCGAGCGCCGCGCGTGTGGCTGGCCGCACGCCGTCGAGTTCGCCCACGCGACGCGACATCTCCAGCAACGACACGCCGCGCTCGCGCGCCGCTTCGGCGAGGAGCTCGACCGTCGCGTCGCCAATGCCGCGCCGCGGCGCGGTGATCGCCCGGCGGAAGGCCTCGTCGTCGGCGGGATTCGCGGCGAGGCGTAGCCAGGCCAGCAGGTCGCGCACCTCGCGGCGGTCGTAGAACCGCACCGCGCCGACTAGCCGATATGGGATGGAGCGCCGCCGCAGCGACTCTTCAATGGCGCGGCTCTGCGCGTTGGTGCGGTAGAGCACCGCGAACTCCGACGGGCGCTCGCGCAAGTTCATCCGCCGCGTCTCGATGGCGTCGGCGATCGCGTCGGCCTCGTCGCGGTCGTCTAGCGCCTTCACCACGGTGACCGGTTCGCCGTCAGGGCGCGTGGCACGGAGCGTCTTGCCGCGCCGCGCCGCGTTCTGCGCGATGACGACGTTGGCCAGCGCGAGAATCCCCGGCGTGGACCGGTAGTTCTCCTCCAGCCGGACCACGTGCGCGCCAGGATAGTCGCGCTCGAAGTCGAGGATGTTTCGGATGTCGGCGCCACGCCAGCCGTAGATGGACTGGTCGTCGTCGCCCACGACCGCGACGTTGCCTTGCGGGCCGGCGACGAGACGCACGAACTCGTACTGCGCGTGATTCGTGTCCTGGTATTCGTCCACAAGCAGGTGGGCAAAGCGCGCGGCGTAGTGTGACTGCAGGTCCGCGTGCTCGCGCAGCAGTTGCACGGGGAGGACGAGCAGATCGTCGAAGCTCACCGCGTTTTGCGCCCGCAGGGTCGGCTCCATCGCCGTGTACACGGGAGCAACGGCCTTGGCGAGCGGCGTCATCGCGAGGCGCGCGTATTCGTCGGGCGGCACGAGCGCGTTCTTGGCATCGCTGATCGCGGCGGCCACGGCCTTGGGGGCGAAATCCTTCAAAACGACACGCGCGCCCGGTCCATCAGGCGCCGAACCACCGTGAGCGTGTCATCCTCGTCGTAGATCGTGTATTCCGGGGTGCGCCCGACGCGGTCCGCGTGCAGGCGCAGAAGGCGCGCGCCGAGGCCGTGGAAGGTGCCAATCCACATTCCGCGCGGCTCGGCGCCAAGGAGGCGCGCGATGCGCTCGCGCATCTCGCCGGCCGCCTTGTTGGTGAAGGTCACGGCGAGCACGCGATGCGGCGGAACTTCGAGCGCGCCGACCAGGCGCGCCACGCGCGCCGTCAGCACGCGCGTCTTCCCCGAGCCGGCGCCGGCGAGCACCAGCAGCGGCCCGTCGCCGTGCTCCACCGCGGCGCGCTGCGCCGGGTTCAGGGTGATATCACCCCGGGCCAACGGTTCGGTCATCCCGGGAAATGCAGGTCGAACACCGCCCCGCGATCGGACGGGACCAGCGTCAGCCGGCCGTTGTGCGACTCCTCGACGATGCGCTTCGCGAGGGGCAGGCCAATCCCCCATCCGCGCTCCTTCGTCGTGAAACCCGCTGCGAAGATCTTGCGGCGCAGGTTGGGCGGAATCCCCGGCCCGTCGTCGGCGACGCGCACGCGCGCCCCGCTGCCCGCGGCGCGATCCACGCGCACCGTGACCGTCCCACCCCGCCCGGCGAGCGCGTCCACGGCGTTCTTCACGAGCGACTCTACGGCCCACTCCAGCAGGACGCGATCGGCGGGAACCTCCAGCGGCCCGTCGCCTCGCTCGAACTTCACGACGACGGTGTTGGCGAGCGTCGGCACGCGAGCGCGGAAGTAGTCCACGACGGTCTCTACCGCGTCGCCGACATCGGTGGGGACGAGCTTGGGCGGCCGACCGATGCGCTCAAAGCGATGCGCCACGCGCTCGAGCCGCTCGACGTCGTCGTTCATGTGCGCCTGCGCCGCGGCGGCGGCGGAGTCGGCATCACGCTCAGCCTGCAGCTCGAGCCATCCCTTGAGCGAGGAGAGCGGCGTGCCCAGCTGATGCGCCGCCTCGCGCGCCATGCCGGCCCAGACGCGCTCACGCTCGGCACGCGCCCGCACGCCGAGCGCCATGATCCCCGCGACGATGAGCAGGGAGAGCATCGCGACCTGCAGCAACGGGATGATGCGCAGTCCGCGCACCAGCGGCGTGTTGCCGAAGTGGATCTTCCCCACCCCGGACTCCTCAACCGGCGGGTTCTGCCGATCGAGTTCGGGCAGCATCGCGCGCAGCACGGCATAGCGCGGGTCGTTCGGCGAGACGAAGCCGTCCCCGTACTCGGGGATGTTGGCGAACGATGTTGGCCGGCCCTCGGCGTCCGTGACGATGACGGGAACGCCGAGGTCGCGAATCTCCTTGGAGAGGTCGAGCAGGGCCGCGGTGCCGTCGGAGTTTGGATCCCCCAGCGCGCCGTACACCCGCGCGAACATGCGGCTGGTGCGCTCGGACTCACTTCGCAGCTCGTCCACGACGCGTTGCGCGTACCACACGTACGACCCCAACAGCACCAGGAGGCCGAGCGCGACGAGAATCACCGGCCCCCGGCGAGGCATGCGCTACCGCAGGGAGTCGGCGCCGACGTACGAGCGCAGCGCCTCGGGCACCACGACCGATCCGTCGGGCTGCTGGTAGTGCTCGAGCAGCGCGGCAATGACGCGCGGGAAGGCCAGCGCCGAACCATTGAGCGTGTAGACGAACTGCGGCTTCTCGCCCGGCGCGGCGCGGAACCGGATGTTGGCGCGGCGGGCTTGGTAGTCCGTGAAGACCGAGCAGGACGAAACCTCGAGCCACTTCCCCACACCCGGCGCGAAGACCTCGAGATCGTACGTCATCCCCGCGCTGCTGAAGCCCGTGTCGCCGGCGGCGAGCAGCACCACGCGATACGGCAGGCCCAGCTTCTGCAGCACCGCCTCGGCGTGGCCGGTGAGGAGCTCGAGCTGCGCGGCGCCGTCTTCGGGACGGCAGTAGCGCACGAGTTCCACCTTGTCGAACTCGTGGACGCGCAGGAGGCCGCGCGTATCCTTGCCCGCCGCCCCCGCCTCGCGGCGGAAGCACGGGCTGTACGCGGTGAGCGCCATCGGCAACTGCGCCGCGTCGAGGATCTCCCCGCCATAGAGGTTCGTAACCGGCACTTCGGCGGTCGGGATGAGGAAGCCCTGGTCGTCGGTCAGGGCGTACATGTCCTCCTCGAACTTCGGAAGCTGCCCCGTGCCGGTCATGGCCGCGCGGTTCACGACCACCGGCACCCAGAGCTCCTCGTAGCCGTGCTCACGGGTGTGGAGGTCGAGCATCAGGTTCATCAGGGCGCGCACCAATCGCGCGCCGGCGCTGCGGAAGACAATGAAGCCCGAGCCGCTGATCTTCGCGCCGCGCGGCAGGTCGAGCAGCTTGAGCGCTTCGCCGACCTCCCAGTGCGGCTTCACGCCGTCGGCGGCGCGCGGCGTGCCCCAGCTGCGCACGACGGTGTTGTGCGTCTCGTCGCCTGCCGGCACCGTGGGCAGGGTGACGTTCGGGATATCGTAGAGGCCCTTCTGGATGGCGGCCTCGGTCTCGGTGAGCGAGGCCTCCAAGCCGGCGATCTCCTCGCCGAGCGTCCGCGTCTGCGCCTGAAGCTCGCTCGCGTCCTCGCCCGCCTTCTTCCGCCGGCCGACCTCTTGGCTCGCCGCGTTCCGGGCGGCCTTCTTCTCTTCCACCGTCTGAATCGTCTGGCGACGTTCGCGGTCGAGCGCCTCGAGCCGGGCGATCACCGGCTCCAGCTGGTCGAGCGCACCGCGGCGGCGCATGCCGTCGCGCAGCGCGGCTGCTTGTTCACGCACCATCCGGATGTCGTGCATGGCTATTTGTCCGGAATGCCTTCTGCGAAGGACCTGAAGCCGCAGTTCGGGTTGAGCACGCCGCGGCCGAAGAGGAGCCCGCCCGCTTTGACGGAATCCACGACGATCTTCGCCATCATGTCGCTGGACAGCTGGTACAGGCAGCTCATCGTCGTGAGGCGCACCACGACGACCTCGCCCAGCGAGACTGCCAGGGCCGAGTCGGCCTGCCAGTTCTTCGCCGGCGCGAGGAGCACGGACTCGTAGGCCCCGCTCATCCGCTGGAGCGCCACGGTGCGCGATCCAGTGGTCGGCGTTCCGACCAGCTTCTGCGGAATGATGAGGACCTTCCCGGTCACGCGGTCCACGTCGAAGGCGATGTCGAAGTTGAGGTTGCCATCGACGCGCACCGGCGCACGCCCGAGCAAGTCAAGCGCGGCAGGCGCGTTCGCCGGCCCGCTCCCCGACATCGCGTAGGCGGAGTAGACAAAGAACTCGTTGCCGTACTGCGCCTTCAGCTTGAACGGGTCGTCGCAGGCGGCAAGCGCGAGCAACCCGGCGGCCAGAAGGAGGGGGCCGAACAGGGCGCGGCGGGCGCGCGGGCGGGTCGAATTCATGACGGTCATGGGAATCATGTGAAAGTAGCGGACGCGCGTCGGCAGGGGAAGCGAATTCGGCTTGACTTCGCCCCGTCCTGTCGTACACTTCGGCAACCTTCCTACACCGGAGCGGGCGATGCCGACCATTCGCGATCTCGTGGCTGCGATTCGGGAGCGGGAGGGCGTGCAGGCCGCCGTGGTGCTGGGGCGTGACGGCCTCGTGATCGACGGCCAGGCGGCGCCCCAGATCGACAGCGAGAGCGTGGCCGCCCACGTGCCGCCCATCCTGCTCGCCGCCGAGGAACTCGGGCACGCCAGCCAGCAGGGAGCGCTGCATACGGCGGTGTTTGAGCACGAACGCGGCTTTGCGCTGGTTGCCTCCCTGTCGCCGGACGCCGTCCTGCTCGTCCACGCCTCGCCCAGCGTGAACCTCGCGCAGCTGCTCTACGAATTGCGGCGCAACCGCGCGAACATCGCGTCCCTCGTCTGACCGCATCTCGCATGCCGTGCCACGTCCTCGTGGCGGATGACGAGCCACACATCGGCCGCATCGTCAAGACGAAGCTCGAGCAGGGGCCGTTCCAGGTGACGCTCGTCTTCGACGGCGTGGAGGCGCTGGCCGCCCTCGAGGCGCATCCCGACATCCGGCTCGTCCTGCTTCTGCTCGACCTGATGATGCCTCAGCTCACCGGGATCGAGGTGCTGCAGCGCATGCGCGCCGATCCGCGGTGGTCCTCCCTGCCCTGTGTCATCCTGACGGCGGCGGGCCAAGATCAGCGATACGATGAGGCAATGCGGCTCGGCGCCTCCGACTTCATCACCAAGCCATTCAGCCCGAAGCGCCTCTTCGCCCGCGTGATGGAACTCACCGGCATGGACGACGGCGCGGAAACGGGCTCGCACTCCGCATGACGACGCACGCCCCGAACGACACCTCCGCCGCCACTTGGATCGTGATCCTCGCCGGCGGCGTCGGTTCGCGTTTCTGGCCGCTCAGCACGCCCCAACGCCCCAAGCAGTTTCTCCCGTTGATCACCGACCAGCCGATGCTGCGCGACGCGCTCGGCCGACTGGCGCCAGTGGCGCCGGCCGCACGCACTATGGTGCTGACCAACGCGGAGCTTGCCGACGGGGTGCGCACCCTCGCCCCCGAACTCCCCGCGACGCATGTAATCGCTGAGCCGCGACCGGCGGGCACGGCGGCCGCGCTGGCGTGGGCTGCGCACCGCATCCAGGCGCTGGCGGGCCCCGACGCGATCATGGTGTCGGTGCACGCCGACTGGGCGATCGGCGACGTCGCCGCATTCCAGGACGCGCTGCGTCTCGCCGCCGCGGAGGCAGTGCGCACGCAGGGGCTCGTGACCGTCGGCATCGTGCCGACGCACGCCGACACGGGGCTCGGCTACATCGAGGTCGGCGAGGCCACGGACGGTCCGGCGCGGCGCGTCGCGCGCTTTGCTGAGAAGCCCAAGCAGGAGAAGGCCGAGGCGCTGGTGAAGGCCGGCGCGCTGTGGAACTCGGGGATCTTCGCCTGGCCGGTGGGCGTCTTCCTGTCCGAACTGCGCCGCCACTGCCCGGTCGTGGCCGAGCCGCTGGCCGCGGCGGGCGACGACGCCGCGCGCTTCTTCGGCGGCGTGCGTGAGCCCATCGCCGTGGACATTGGGGTGCTCGAGCGCAGCGACCGCGTGTACGTCCTGCCGGGGAGCTTTGGCTGGAACGACGTCGGCACCTGGTCGGCGCTGCGCGGCGTGCGCGTGCGCGACGCCGACGGCAACGTCTCGCACGGGCGCGTGCACCTGCGCGAGTCGTCGGGCAACGTGGTGTACGCCAGCGGCTCGACCGTCGTGCTCTTTGGCGCGCACGACCTCGTGGTGGTGGAGCACGAGGGCGTGGTGCTGATCACGACCGAGGAGAAGGCGCGCAACCTCAAGCCCCCCTGACGCGAACACCGCGCTGACGCCGTGAGGATCTGCACCCTCGCCAGCGGGAGCAAGGCGAACGCGACGCTGGTCGAGTTCGGCGACACGCGGCTTCTCGTGGACAATGGGCTCGGGCCGCGCATCCTCGCCAAGCGGCTCGCCGACGCCGGCGTGGCGCCTCAGGCGATCACCGCGCTCGTCGTCACGCACGAGCACATTGACCATGTGAAGGGGATCGCGCAGGCCGTGGCCAAGTGGGAGTGGCCCGTCTACGCGACGCGCGGCACGCTGAACGGAATCCGCGATGTTCCGCAAGAGCGTCTGCACGCGATGGCGTACGGCAAGGCGCGGAGCTTCGGCGACTGCACGGTGGAACTCGTGCGGGTGCCGCACGACGCGGCGCAGCCAGCGGCGGTGCTGATCACGGCGCAGCGGAGCGGCGCGCGTGTGGGAGTCGCCACCGACCTGGGGCACGTTCCCGAGGAACTCGCCGCCGCTTTCGAGCGGCTCGACGTGCTGGTCTTCGAGAGCAACCACGACGAGGAGATGCTGCGGAACGGGCCGTACCCGCCCTTCCTGCAGCAGCGCATCGCCTGCGACACCGGACACCTGAGCAACCGCCAGACAGGCGCGTTGCTGCAGCACGCGGCGCACAAGGGGCTGCGGCACGTGCTGCTCGCGCACTTGAGCCAGCAGAACAACGAGCCGGCAGTGGCGCTGCTGGCGGCGCGCGAGGCGCTGAAGAAGACGAGCTTCAAGGGGACGCTGGGGTGTGCCAGTCAGGACGCGGTCACCCATCCGCGCGGGGCGCAGTCACAGTTCGAACTGGCGCTCTAGGTGCAGGGAGCAGGGAGCAGAGTGGGGTGCAGGGTGAAGGGAGCAGAGTGGGGTGCAGGGGGCGGGGGAAAATGAATGGGGCCGGGCGAATGCCCGGCCCCATCGTTGATCGCAGTCCTGAATCGAGATCCCGAATCGGAATCCGCGATCCAAGTCCTGAATCTTAGTACATGCCGCCCATCCCACCCCCCGGCGCGGCCGGCATGGCGGGCTTGTCTTCCTTCTTCTCCACGATCAGCGCTTCCGTGGTCAGGAGGAGCGAGGCGATCGACGCGGCGTTCTGCAGCGCCGTGCGCGTCACCTTGGTCGGGTCGATCACGCCGGCGACCACGAGGTCCTCGTACGTGTCGGTCAGCGCGTTGTAGCCGAAGTTCTTGTCCTTCGACGCGCGGACCTTCTCGACGACGATCGAGCCTTCGCCGCCCGCATTGTACACGATCATGCGGAGGGGCTCCTCGATGGCGCGCTTGACGATCTCCACGCCGATCTGCTCGTCGGCGTCGAGCTTGACCGCCTTGAGCGACGCCTGCGCGCGGATGAACGCCACGCCGCCGCCGGGGACGATGCCCTCTTCCACCGCCGCGCGCGTCGCGTGCAGCGCGTCCTCGACGCGGGCCTTCTTCTCCTTCATCTCGGCTTCGGTCGCGGCGCCGACGTTGATCACCGCCACACCGCCGGCGAGCTTGGCCTTGCGCTCCTGGAGCTTCTCCTTGTCGTAGTCGCTCGTCGACTTGTCGATGGCGACCTCGATCTCCTTGATGCGCCCCTTGATCTTGTCCTCGTCGCCGTGGCCGTCGATGATCGTCGTGTTGTCCTTGTCGATCACCAGGCGCTTGGCGCGGCCCAGATCGCTGAGCACGGCGTTCTCAAGCTTGAAGCCCACTTCCTCGCTGATGACGTTGCCCTTGGTGAGGACGGCGATGTCCTCGAGCATCGCCTTGCGGCGGTCTCCGAAGCCCGGCGCCTTGACGGCCGCGACCTTCAGCGTGCCACGCAGCTTGTTCACGACCAGCGTGGCCAGCGCCTCGCCCTCGATGTCCTCGGCGATGATCAGGAGGGGCTTGCCCGTCTGCGCGACCTTCTCGAGCACCGGGAGCAGGTCCTTCATCGACGAGATCTTCTTGTCGTGGATCAGGATGTAGGCGTCCTCGAGCGCGGCCTCCATCTTGTCCGGATCGGTGATGAAGTACGGCGAGAGGTAGCCGCGGTCGAACTGCATACCGTCCACGGTCTCCAGGGTCGTCTCGAGCCCCTTGGCTTCCTCGACCGTGATCACGCCGTCCTTGCCGACCTTCTCCATCGCCTCGGCGATGAGGTCGCCGATTTCCTTGTCATTGTTCGCCGAGATCGAGCCGACCTGGGCGATCTCCTTCTTGCCGGCCGTCGGCACGGAGATCCGCTTGAGGTCCTCGGTGATGGCGGCCACGGCCTTGTCCACGCCGCGCTTGATGGCCATCGGGTTCGCGCCGGCCGTCACGTTCTTGAGGCCCTCGCGGAAGATCGCCTGGGCAAGCACCGTCGCCGTCGTCGTGCCGTCGCCGGCGTTATCCGACGTCTTGGTGGCGACTTCCTTCACCATCTGGGCGCCGAGGTTCTCGATCGGATCGGTCAGCTCGACTTCCTTCGCGACCGTCACGCCGTCCTTGGTGACCGTCGGGGCGCCGAACTTCTTCTCGATGACGACGTTCCGGCCCTTGGGACCGAGGGTGACCTTCACCGCCTCGGCGAGCTGGTCCACGCCGCGCTTGAGCGCCGCGCGCGCGTCGACGTTGAAATGCAGTTCCTTCGCTGCCATGAGTCTATGCTCCGTGTGGCTGGATGAGTGGCTTAGTTGATGACCGCGAGGACGTCCGACTCGCGCAGGATCAGGTAGTTCTCACCGTCAACGGTGACCTCGGTGCCGCTGTACTTGCCGTACAGGACCTTGTCGCCAACCTTGACGCCCATCGGGATGAGCTTGCCGTCTTCGTAGCGGCCCGGGCCCACGGCGATGATCTCGCCCTGCTGCGGCTTCTCCTTGGCCGTGTCCGGGATGTACAGGCCACCGCGCATCTGCTCGGCCTCTTCGATCGCCTTGATGACCACGCGATCGGCGAGGGGCGCCACCTTCGACCCAGAGGTCTTGGCTGCCATGTTCGGAACTCCTCGTGCTTGGGGGTGAATTTGTGATGTCGGTCTTAGTTGGCACTCACCACATTCGAGTGCTAACAACTGGCAGAAAGATATGCGAGAACCGTGCCAAGGCAAGGGTACGGTTTTCGGACAGGAATGGTGTAAGAATAAGCAATTCAACGGCTTAGAACTGCCAAAATTGCAGAGGGCCGACTGTCAGGTCGGCCCTCTTCCACTGTCATTCCTGCGCCCGGTTATCCGAGCAGCTCGTACGCCATCGCAAGGCCGCGCAGGGTCAAGTCCGGCTCAACGACGTCAAAGCTCTCGCACAGCGGCTTGAACGCCGCGGCCAGGCCGCCGGTGGCGATGACCAGCGGCGCCTTGGGACGCGGCCACTCGCCCTTGATCCGGCGCACGATCCCCTCGATCGCCTCGGCCGCCCCAAGCACCACGCCCGAGCGGATGCACTCCTCCGTCCGACGGCCGATCACCCGCGTGGGCGCAACGAGTTCCGTGGCGGAGAGCTTGGCCGTCTTCCGAAAGAGCGACTCTGCCGACATCTGCACCCCCGGCGCAATCACGCCGCCGATGAACGTGCCGTCGGCGGTGATGCAGTCGAAGGTCGTGGCGGTGCCCAGATCGACCACGATGCAGTCGCACTGATGGATGCGGCTGGCCGCCAGCGTGTTGATCAGGCGGTCAGCGCCCACCGTGAGCGGCTCGTCCACGTCGAGCTTGATGGGGAGCTTCGACCGGGCATCGACCACCACCGCCGGCGCGCCCACCAGTCGCTCGCAGGCCTCGGCTAGCGGCCCGGTCACCGCGGGAACGACGGACCCGATGGCGGCTCCTTTCATATGCGTCGACTTGATCGACGCGGTGTCGAGCAGGGCGCGCACCAGAAGATGGACTTCATCGGGCGTGCGGCTGGCGTCGGTGGTGACGCGCCAGCGCAGCGCGACCTCCTCGCCATCGCAGAGGCCAATGGTGGTCTCGGTGTTTCCGACGTCGAAGACGAGCAGCATCAGCGATCCTCCGCGAAGACGAGCGACCCGGCGCGGCACGCCGTTCGACCCGTCGGGGTCTCCACCAACAATTCACCCGATGCCCCCACCCCCGCCACAACCCCCGCGGCCGGCGCGGTGATCCGCCGGCCGACGGCGGCGTCGCGCCGGGCGAATCGGGCGAGTTCGGCCGGGGTGAAGGGGCCCTCAACGGCCGCGCCCGCGCGCAATGCCGGCAGAACGCGCTCAAGCGCTTCGAGCCGCGTGGCGCCCGCGCGCAGGCCGGTCGCGTCGGGTGGGTCGGTAGGCGGCACGACGTTGAGTCCGACGCCGATGGCCACCCATTCCACCCGCTGGTCGCGCCAGCGCGCCTCAATCAGGATGCCGGCGAGCTTGCGGCCGTTCACCTGGAGGTCGTTGGGCCACTTGAGACGCACGCCGTCGCCGGCGAGCGCGTCGAGCGCCTCGGCCATGTGCAGTCCGACGCGCAACGACAAGACATCCAAGCCTGACGGCGTGCGCGGCCGCTCGAGGAGCGTCATCCAAAGCCCACCACCGGGCGGCGACGACCACCGACGTCCTCCTCGCCCCCGCCCTGCTTCCTGCGCATTCGCCAAGACCAGATAGCCGGCCGGCGCCCCGCGCCCCGCCGCGGCGTGCGCGAGATCCATCGTCGAACCGGCCGTGTCGTGGAGCTCGCACGACGGCAGGCCGAGCCGCGCAGCGAGGGCCGACGCGTCCAGTCCGTCGAGGAGGGCGTCAGCCACGATAGATGATCAGGGCGTAGACGGCGGCGGCCAGCACGAACCGATAGATGGCGAAGACCGCGAACCCACGGCGCTGGATGAAGCGGAGCAGCACCGCGATGGCCAGCCAGCTGCTGATGGTCGCCGACGTGATCCCGACGACGATTGTCGCGTCAATCCCTTCCGACAGCAGCTTGGGCACCTTGAGCACCGCGGCAGCGGCGATAACCGGCATCGACATCAGGAAGCTGAAGATCGCCGCCGACTGCCGGTCGAACTGGAGAAGGCGGCCGGCTGTCATCGTCGCGCCAGAGCGCGAAACCCCGGGGACGAGCGCGCAGACCTGCGCGAAGCCGATGATCAGCGCCTGCTTCCATGTCATCTCGGCGAGCGGACGCGTGCGCGGCGCGGTGTGGTCGGCCCACCACAGGATGGCGCCCATCACGATGAGCATCGTGGCGGTAAGCGCCGGCGCGCGGAAGATCGTCTCGGCGTAGTCCTCGAGCAACAACCCGAAGACGGCGGCGGGAATCGTCGCGATCACAATGAAGACGGCGCGGCGCTCCTCGATGGTCTCGACGCGCCGCGTGGCGATCACGTTGAGCGCCCCGCGGGCCAGCGCGACCCATTCCGCGCGGAAGTAGGCGAAGAGCGCGACGAGCGTCCCGAGATGCAGCGAGACGTCGAAGGCGAGCCCCGGGGAGTTCCAGCCAAAGGCCCACGGCGCCAGCGACAGGTGGGCCGAGCTGCTGATCGGCAGGAACTCGGCGAGGCCTTGCAGCGTGCCCCCCCATCACCGCCGCCTGCCAAAGGGTCAGTTCATTCACGCTTAGCGCATCCTGTGGTCAGGGCCGGCCGCGCACGGCGTCGGCGTAGAGCTGTTCATAGCGCGGGATCACGCGGTCGGTGGCGAAACGCTCCGCGGCCCGCTGCGTGGCGGCCGCGCTCGTCGCGCGCCAATGCGCCTCAATGCCCAGAAGGTCGAGCGCGGCGCGGGACAGCCCCACGACGTCGCCCACGTTGGCGAGATGACCGGTAACGCCGGAGTCCACGACCTCGGGGAGGCCGCCGACCGCGTAGCCGAGCACCGGGACGCCGCACGCCTGCGCCTCCAGTGCCGAGAGGCCAAAGCTCTCGCGGTCGGTGGTCAGGAGATACAGGTCGGCGCTGGCAAGGAGCGGCGCGACGCCGTCGATCTTGCCGAGGAAGCGCACATCCTGCTCGGGGACATCGAGGCGACGCGCCTCTATCTCCGCGGCCTGTCGCTCCGGACCGTCGCCCACCATCACGAGCACCGAGGGGATCTCGTGACGCACGGCGGCGAAAACCTGCACGACGTCGGTGACGCGCTTGACGGGGCGCATGTTCGAGATGTGCATCAGCACCTTGCGGCCGTCGCCAAGCTGTTGGCGCAGGGCGGCGTCGCACGCCGAGCGGTTGAAGACCGCGGGATCCACGAAGTTTGGGATCACCTCCACGCGGCAGTTGTCGCATCCGAAGACCCGTACGGTTTCGTCCTTCAGGTAGTCGGACACGGCGGTCACGCGGTCGGACTTCTCGATCGAGAACTTGGTGATCGCGTGATACGAGTGATCCTGCCCCACGATGGTGATGTCTGTGCCGTGCAGCGTGGTGACGACCGGCAGGTCGAGTCCGGCTTCGCGCAGCATCTGCTTGGCCAGCCAGGCGCTGGTCGCGTGCGGGATAGCGTAGTGCACGTGCAGCAGGTCGAGCTTCTGCTGGCTCGCGACCTCGTGCATGCGCACGGCGAGGGCCAGGTCGTAGGGCGGATACTGGAAGAGCGGGTACGACCCGATGGCGACTTCGTGGAAGAAGATGCGCGGAGAGAACGCGGGTAGCCTGAACGGGTGCGCGTAGGTAATGAAGTGCACTTCGTGCCCGCGCGCGGCGAGCGCGATGCCGAGTTCGGTGGCCACCGCCCCCGAGCCGCCGTACGTGGGATAACAGGTGATGCCGATCTTCACGACGATTCTCCCTCGCGCCACCAGCGTTCAGCCGACGCGGCTGCGTCGCCCGCGCGCGGATCTAGTCGGGTCACGGCCTCCCCCGCGAGCTGATGCCGGAACCACGTGCGCTGCCGCTTGGCATACTGGCGCGTGGCAACAAGTATAGCGTGGCGCGCCGTGTCGAGACTCCCGGCGCCATCAAGCAGGGCGCGCAGCGCGCCGTACCCGCACGCATTCCACGCCGGCGCGTCGGCCCGAACGCGCGCGTTGAGCGCGCGCACCTCGTCGAGCCAGCCGGCGTCGAGCATCGCGGTGATGCGCCCCTCGATTTGCCCGTGCAACGCGTCGCCCGGGTCCACGACCAGCCAGCGCGCGCGCCACGACGAACCGCGCGCCGCCTCGCGGTGCAAGTCGGAGATGCGGCGCCCGGTGAGCAGCGCCACCTCGAGCGCACGCATTAGCTGCGTGCGTCCAAGCCGCGCGCGGGGCGCGTCAACTTGTGTCACCCAGCGCCGCAGCGTCGCGGTGTCGTGCGCCTCGAGCTCGGCGGCGAGCGCGGCGCGGCGCGCGGGGTCCAGCGCGGGCTCAGCAAACAGCGGTTGGATGAGCGCGCGCAGGTACAGCCCGGTGCCCCCGACGATCAGCACGCGGGACGCGCCGAGCCGGCGCAGCACGGCATCGGCGTGTTCCGCCCACGCCGCGGCGCTGAAGCGTCGCGTGGGCTCGGCGAGGTCCAGCCCCTCGTGCGGCACGCGCGCACGCTCGGCGGCGGTAGGCTTCGCCGTGCCGATGTCGAAGCCGCGATAGACCTGCCGCGAGTCGGCGGACAGGATGGTCAGTCCATGCGCTTCAGCGAGCGCGAGGGCGAGCGCCGACTTGCCAGCGCCCGTCGGCCCGCAGACGATGCGCAGCTCAGCGGCGTCCGAAGCGGCGCTCGAGTTCATCCCAGGCGAGATGGACGATGGTGGCGCGGCCGTGCACGTCGTGCGCCGGGAGCGTCGTCGCGGCGAGCGCGAGGTACAGCGCGCGCATCTCACCCGCGGCAAGCACGTCACCGGCCTTGATCGCCGCCTTGCACGCCACGGTCGCGGCCAGCCGTTCGTGGCGCGCGTGCGCGCCCGCCTCGCGATCACCGGTGAGCGCCTGCAGGGTCTCGCGCAGGCAGCGCTCGGCGTCGAAGCGCGGATGCGGATGCGGCGTGGCCTGGACGATCACCGACGTGCCGCCGAACGACTCCGCCTCGTAGCCCAAGCGGACAAAGAGGTCTCGGTGCGCATCAAAGGCCTCGGCCTCGGCGGGCGACAAGTGCAGCGTGATGGGAAAGAGCAGCCGTTGCGCCGGCGCGTCGCCGCGCTCCATTGCGCCGAGGAACCGTTCGTACAGCACGCGCTCGTGCGCGCTGTGCTGGTCGATGAGCACGAGACCGTCCGCGCGTTCAAAGGCAATGAACGTGCGGCGAAGTTGAACCAGCGGGGGGACCGATGGCTCGTTGGGCACGGGAACGGGCACGGTGGGGTGCAGGGTGCTTGGGGGGGAGGAGGCGAGGGGCAATCCCGTTCCCGTGCCCTCCACCGTGCCCGTTCCCGTGCCTTCAAACAGTCCCTCCGCCCCCCCGCTGGTTGTGCGCAGCACCTCCACGTCTACATCCCGCGGGAAGAACTGAACACCCGACGCAGCGGGCGCCGCGCCAAACCAGGCGGCGGCGTCCCCGGTGCCGAGCGCGCGACGCACCGCGCGCTCGACGGCGCGCTCGATCGTCCAGCGGTCGCGAAAGCGGACCTCGGCTTTCGCGGGATGCACGTTGACGTCCACGTCGCCGCCGGGGACCTCGAGTTCGAGCAGGACGGTGGGACGGACGCCGGCGGGGATCGTCGAGCGGTACGCCGCCTCGGCCGCGCGGATGATCCCGGGATCGCGCACCGCGCGGCCGTTCACTGAAACGAAGACGCGCCGCGCTGCCGTGCCCACGTCGGCGGGGCGCTCGACCAGACCGGTGACGCGCACGGGCCCGCTGACGTCGTCCACCGCGACGAGCGCATCGGCGAGCTCCACGCTCCAGAGGGCGGCCACGCGATCGCGCAACCCCGTCGCGGCGGGGAGCGTGAGCAGGGCCTTGCCGTCGTGGCTCACCGCGAACCGCACATCGCGCCGCGTGAGCGCCATCGCCGTGAGCGCTTCCATTACCGCGCGCCATTCGCTGCGCGCGCCGCGCAGGAACTTGAGCCGCGCGGGGACGTTGAAGAACAAATCGCTGACCGAGACTGTCGTGCCGCGCCGCCGCGCCACGTCAGCCACCGCGACGAGCCGGCCGCCCTCGACGCGCACGCGCGTCCCCGCGCCGTCGTCGAGGGCGGTGTGTATCTCGAGGCGCGCCACCGATCCAATGGACGGCAGGGCTTCGCCGCGGAACCCGAACGACGCAACGCCGACGAGGTCGGAGGCGCTGCGGATCTTCGACGTTGCGTGCCGTTCGACGGAGAGCGCGGCGTCATCGCGCGACATCCCTGAGCCGTCGTCGCTCACCCGGACCAGCGCGCGCCCGCCCTCCTGCACCGCGACCTCGATGCTTGAGGCGCCGGCATCGAGCGCGTTCTCGACCAGTTCCTTCACGACCGACGCGGGACGTTCGACGACTTCCCCGGCGGCGATCTGGTCGGCGACGGTGCTTGGGAGAATGGCGATCACGGGCACGTCGAAATCTCCCGGCGGGCCGGCATTGGGTCAATCATCGCCAAGGGGAAGCAGGAACTCCGCGGCCATCCATCCCTGGCGGCCGCCGTCAAAACGCACCTGCGCCCACGCCCCCTGACGCGCGAGGACCTCCGCCACTTCCCCGGCAAGCGGCGCGGGGCCCATCTCGGCGCCAAGCACCGGGAGCGCGCGCAGCGGCTCGCTGCGTGAGGCCACCGCCGCATCGCGCCCGCGCTGTATGCGGTCCATCGAGAACCCGCCGACAGCCAGCAGGGCGCCAGCGGCGAGAAGCGCCGCGGCGCGCGCGCGGATGGGCTGGGCACGCCAAGCGCGCCGCGTGAGGCGCCACCAGCCAAGGCACCAGACGAGAGCGAGCAGCGCGGCAGGCACGTGCACGGGAACGGGCGGCACGCGCGCCGCGCCACGATCCTGCACCGCGCGCACGGTGGCGAGGCGGTCGCGCATTTCGCGATCCATCGGCCGGAGACGCAGCGCGCGCTGCCACCCTTGCACTGCGCGCGCCGTGTCGCTGGCCATCCACGCGGCGGTGCCGAGGTTGGCCCACGCGTTGGAGTGGTCGGCGTTTCGTCGGGCCACGTCGAAGAAGTGCCGCTCGGCGAGGCGGAAATCGCCCCCCGCGTACGCGGTCTGCGCGAGCGCCCACGAACGCTCCGCCACGGCATCCTGGCGCGCGAGCAGCGGGGCCGCCGCGCCAAGCAGGATGAGCAGCGCCACGCCGGCGACGCGGGCGCCGTTCGCATCGCCGGCTTCAGACGCGGCCGCGCGCCGCCCTCCGCGCCGCGCCTCGGCGTCCACGTCCACGATGCACGCGGCGAGCGCGGCCGCCGACGGCGCCTGCGCGGCCGATGCCCCGCGGAAGACGGCCTCGTCGAGCGCGCGCAGCTGCGCGACCAGGACCTGCGCCGTCGCCGCAGTCACTCTCCCTCGTGCCGCAGGGCGGCGGCGAGCGAGTCGTCGGCGAGCGCCAAGCCGACGTCGAGGCCAAGCCGTTCGCGCAGCGCACCGTGGGCAAGCCGACGCAGTTCGGCCGCGGTTGCGTCCGGACGGCGCACCGCGTCTCGCAGCTGGCGCGCCGGCGTCGGCGCCGGACGCGCGCGCCGCCGGCGATGGTGAAAGAGGCCAGCGAGCGCGGGCAGCGGCGCCGCCGCGAGGAGCGCAAGGAACCACCACGAACGCTGCACGCCGAAGCCGGCGGGCGCTCCCAGCTGCGCGCGCACCGAGAGGACGGCAGGCGACGCGGTGTCGGCGGGCGCGACGCTCCACGAGGCGTCAGTCGAATCGATCGCGGCAACGTCTCCGTCGCGAACCATGATGGCCAACGCGCCACTCGACGCGACTTCGTAGCGGCGCGCCGCGGGGTCGAAGTACGCGAAGCGCTGGGAGGGCACCACTCGCCGTCCCGGCTGGCGCGGTGTGACAAGCCAGTCGAACTCCTTCGCGCCGCGCAGCGATGACGCCGTGGAATCGAACTCCCCCCGCGCTCATCTGCGGGCACGACGGAGGCCCACGAGACTTCGAGCCGCGGCCGCGGGAGCAGCGTCACATTGCCGCGCCCCTCGATGCGCATCGTCACAACGAGCGGATCGCCGACGCGCCCCGACATCGAGTCCACGCGCAGGCGCGTGCGCCACTCGCCGACCGCGCCCGCCCAGTCGTCGGGTCGACCGGCCGTCGGCACGGGAAGCACGACCAGCGAGACCGGTTCGCTGCGCAAGGAGTACGTCTCTTCGCGGCTGAAGAACGATGCGGACTGCGGCAGCGCGTACGAGAGCTTGCTCGGCGGAACCTGATATCGCCCCGGCGTCAGGGCGAAGAACGCCCGCTGAAAGACGTGCACCTCGTACGGCCGACCGTCGATGTTTCCGACGAGCGGAGTCTTCGCATCGGGCAAATCGTACACAAGAAGAGAGCGCGTCTCCGGCGGCACGAACTCCGGGTTGCGACGCAGGCGCTGCCGCACCGTCTGGTTGAGAAAGACCCCGATCTGGTACGTCGCCTGTTGGCCGACATACACCGTGTCGGGGAGCAGGAGCGCGTGGAAGCTGACGCCGCGCGACGGATCGAGGCGCGAGCGGGTGACAACCGGAGGGTACTGAGCAAACAGCTCGGATGCCAGCACGAGCAGCAGTGCGACTCCCCAGGTGCAGGGAGCGCGGAACAGAGTGGGGTGCAGGGTGCGGAGGAGGATACTCACCAGTCCTTCCCTCCGGGGGGGCGGTCGCGTTGCGGCGCGCGGCGACGGCGGGCCTGCGTGTCGCGCTCGTCGCGCGCGGCGGCGTCGAGGAGTTGCTGCGCCTGCTGCTCCGACATGCCCTGCGGATCGCGCGACTGCGGGAGCGCCAGCTCGTCCTCGCGCGCCCCGCCGCTGTTCGACATCGGCGGCGGCTGGCGGCGCAGGCGCAGTGCCAGTTCGTAGTTCCAACGCGTGTCGGCGTCGTCCGGGTGCGCGAGGAGCAACGAGCGGAACGCGCCCATCGCGCCGCGCACCGAGTGCAGGCGATCCTCACCCTCGGCGCGCCGCGCGCGCCGCAGTTGCGCGAGCCCAAGGTTGTACAGCGCCCGCTCGCGCAGCGCCGGCGCCGACCCGAACGCCGCCCGCTCCAGCGCGTCGATCGCCGAGTCGAGCGAATCGGCGGCGAGAAGCACGGTGCCAAAGTTGTAGAGCGTGCGCGGTGTGCGATCGCCGCCGTTGACCGCGTTGCGATAACTCCGCACGGCCTCGAGGGTGCGTCCGGCCTTGAACTCCTCGAGCCCGCGAGCCGCCATGCCCTGCGCTTCCGCGACGCGCGGCGCGAGCGCCGCGCCGAGCGCGAGCAGCACCACCGGCGCAACGACCGCGCGGCGCCGGAGCGCGCGCGGCACCCAGCGCGCGGAGATGCGGCCGCCGTCGGCGTGCCACGCGTCGAAGAGCAGCAGCAGCACGGCGACGCCGAGCAGCCATTGGTACCGCGCGGGCATGGCCAGCCCTGCCTCGGCGGCGCGGCGGCGCGCCTCCAGCGACGAGAGAGCGCGCGCGATGCGCGTCCCCTTGTCCGACGCATCTGCGGCGATGAACTCGCCGTCGGCCACGCGGGCCACCTCGGCGAGCGTCTCCGGGGCGTAGCGCGACACGACGATCTCGCCGTTCTCGTCGCGCTTCGCCTCCACGCCGGTGCGCGTACGCAGCGGGATGGTTGACCCACCCGCGGTGCCGAAGCCCACCGTCACCAAACGCACGTTGTCGCGCCGCGCGCGCTGCGCCGCGCGGATCGCCGCCTCGCGATCGTCGAAGCCCTCGCCGTCGGTGAGCAGGACGATCGCCTTCCCCGCCCCGCCCTGCGCCGCGGCCAACAGGTCGAGCGCGCCGGTGATCGCCGGCGCGAGCGCCGTTCCCGGCTGGCCGACGATGGAGGGGTCGAGGTTGTCGAGGAACAGCTCGAGCGCGCCGTCGTCGGACGTGAGGGGCGACAGCACGTAGGCGCGCCCCGCGAAGGCGATGAGCGCCACGCGATCCCCCGGCGAGGCCGCGCGGAAACGCCGCACTTCTTGCTTCATCCGCTCGAGCCGCGAGGGACGTTCATCGTCGGCGAGCATGGACAGCGACGCGTCCATCGCGAGCACCACGTCGCCGCCGCGGGTGCGAATGATCTCACGCGATGCGCCGAACCGCGGTCCGGCGAAGGCCACCGCGGCGAGGACACTCGCGACGCCCAGCCGCGCCGCGCGGCGCAGTCCCGCGGCGGAGCGCGCCGCCGGGGCGAGCCGACGCAGCGCCGCCTCCGATCCCAGCGTGGCCAACCGCTCAGCGCGGCGCCGATGCCACAGCCAGGCCGAAACCACGCCGAGTGCGGCGACGAGCAGGGCCGCCACAAGCAAGAGGGGGCGCTCCCAGGCGATGAACGTCACGGCAGCGGCCCCCGCCACGCGAGGAGCGCGAGTTCGAGCACGAGCGCAGTAAGCGCGAGGCCCAGCGGGTAGACGTACAGCTCGTTGTAACGCACATAGCGCGACGCCCGCACCGGCACGCGCTCGAGCTGGTCGATCTGCTCGTAGATGCGCTGCAACGCGGCGCCGTCGCGCGCGCGGAAGTAGCGCCCCGCGGTCCCCTGCGCGATGTCGGTGAGCAACGGCTCGTCGATCTCGACCTTGCGGTTCTCATAGCGCAAGCCGAAGACGCCGCGACCCACCGGCACCGGCGCCATCCCCTCGCTCCCCACGCCGATGGTGTAGATGCGAATGCCGAGTGATGCGGCGGCCTGTGCCGCGGTGCGCGGATCGATGGATCCACGGTTGTTCACGCCGTCGGTCAGGAGGACCATCACCTTGGAACGCCCCGGCGCGTCACGTAGCCGGTTCGACGCGGTGGCGATGGCCGTGCCGATGGCCGTGCCGTCCTCGAGCTCCTACAGTGAGCGGCACCTGCGTAAGCGCCTCGCCGGAGAACGACACGAGGCCGATCGCGTCCGTGGAGCGCGCTAGGACGAACTGCTTGATCTTACCCTTGGCGACTTCCAGCCGGTTCTGGGGCTGGAAGTCCTCGGCGAGCATCGAGCTCGACAGATCCACGACGAGCATGATGCTGATGCCCTCGCCCGTCACCTGCTCGGTGCGCGCCCCAGTGCGCGGGCGGGCGAGCGCGACGGTGCCCGCCACGAGCGCGATGGCGCGAAGGACCAGGAGTGCGCGGGCCGCCCAGCGCCCGCGTCCAGGGCCCTTCGAGAGCACGTCCACTCGCGAGAAGAGGATCGCGTCGGGCCGACGGCGGCGGCGCCATGCCAGCCATCCCGCAATGAGCGGCAGGAGCAGCAGCCACCAGGGCGAAGCCAATTCCCATCCGCGCAGCCACGCGATCATGCACTCCTCCGCCGGCCGCGCGCGCCCTTCCCCTTGTCGGCGACGGCGAGCCGCGCCTCATACGCCGCCTGCACGTCACGCACCACGCCGCGCGCCGCGCGGGCGATGCGCGCCAGACGCGCGTCGTCCACCGGCGCCCCGGCAAACTTGACGGCGTCGGCCGCGTCGAGCACTTCGGCGACCTCCTCGGGCAGGATCGGCAGTTGGTGCTCGGCGAGCGCCCGCACGAACTCCGGCGTCGTGAGCCCGTCGGCCGCCTGCGGGAATCGTCGCGCGAGGTACGCCCGCATCACCTCGGCGTTCAGGAGCACCGCGCGGCCCGGTTCGCCCGCATCGGCAAGCGCGAGCGCGTCCACCGCAGCGAACGACGCCTGCGCGTCGGCGAAGGCATCGGGCGCGCTGGCCGTCTCGCCGCGCCGACGCCAGGCGCGGCGCAGCATCCATGCGATCGCAAGCAGCGACGCGGCAATCAGCCCCCAGCGCCACCACTGCGGCGGCGCCTCAAAGGGCGCGCGCGCCGCCCGCGGCTGGAGCAGCGCGGTGTCGGCGGGAAGCATCGTCGTGACTTCAACGGCGGGCACCGTGAAGGCGATGGGCTCGGTGGCGCGCGCGTGGGGGCGCCCGCGGAGTCGGGCACTTCCGGAAAACGCACCGTCGCGCCGGCGCTCGCCCGCACGCGCACGCGCACCGTGAACGGCTCGCCCACGGCCACGGTCGCGGGGCGCACGTCCACACCGACGATGGGACGCGCGCCGTCCCCCTGTGGAGCGGCGAGCAGCCACGCGAGCGCCGCGACGCCGAGCACTAGTGGCGCGCCCGCCGGCGCGCGCGCGTTTCGCGCGTCGCAAAGAAGCGCATCAGCGCGTCCACATAGCCCGTCTCTGTGCGCACGCGCACCTCGTCGATGGCCAGCCGCCGGAAGCGCGAGGTGCGCTCAGCGCGCTCCGCCTGCACCGCCTCGGTGTAGGCGCGCCGCACCGCGCCGTCGCTCGTGTCCACCTCGAGGTAGCCGCCGGTCTCCGGGTCCACCAAGCGCGCAACGCCCAACGACGGCAGGTCGCGCTCCCCGGGATCGTCGAGCACGACGCCGACCACATCGTGCCGCTGACGCAGGCGGCGGAGCGCGCGTTCGGGGTTGGGCGCCACCCAATCCGAGATGACGAAGACGATGGCGTGATGCGACAGCACACGCGCCGCGTGGTCGAGCGCGCCAGCTAGATCGGTGGCGCGCTGACGCGCGGGCCAGGCCAGCACGTCGCGCACCAGCCGCAGGGCGTGCCGGCGCCCCTTCCGCGGCGGCACGACATGCTCGATGCCGTCAGAGAAGAGCACGAGCCCCACACGATCGTTGTTGCGCGTGGCGGTGAGCGCGAGCACGGCGGCGAGTTCCGCGGAGAGCGCGCGCTTGTCGCGCTCGGCCGTGCCGAAGCGCGCCGATCCCGAGCAGTCCACGAGGAGCATGACGGTGAGTTCGCGCTCCTCGACGTAGCGCTTCACGAACAGCCGGCGCATCCGGGCCGAGACATTCCAGTCGATCGTGCGCACCTCGTCGCCCGGCTGGTACTCGCGCACCTCGGCGAACTCCATCCCCTGCCCCTTGAACACCGAGTGGTATTCGCCGGCGAAGTGCGAGTTCACCAGTCCGCGCGTGCGCAGCTCGATGCGCTTGACCTGGCGCAGAATCTCCGGGGGCACGCCGCCGCCCTCGCGTCGGCGCGGCGCGCGAACGCCGCGGCGGGCGCTGCGGGCGCGGTCACGGCGCGGGGACTTTGTCGAGAATGCGGGCGATCACGTCGTCGGGCACTACGCTCTCCGCCTCAGCCTCGTACGTCAGCAGGACGCGATGACGCAGGACGTCCGGGGCGAGCGCCTTCACGTCGTCGGGCGACACGTAGTCGCGCCCGCGCAGGAAGGCGTGCGCCCTCGAGGCTTGGGCGAGCGCGATGGTGGCGCGCGGCGAAGCCCCGAACTCGATGAGCGGCTGCAACGCGGGGAGACCGGCGTCGACGGGCGCGCGCGTGGCGTGCACGAGATCCACGATGTAGTCCACGAGACGCTCGTCGAGGCGGATGCCGGCGATGTCGTGCCGCGTCCGGAGGATGTCCGCCGGATTCGCCACGCGATCCACCGGGATGGCGTCGCCTGACGCCATGCGCCGCATGATCTCCTTCTCCTCGTCGCGCGTCGGGTACCCGACCCGAAGCTTGAGCATGAAGCGGTCGACCTGCGCCTCGGGCAGCGGGTACGTCCCCTCCTGCTCAATCGGATTCTGCGTGGCGAGCACGAGGAACGGCTCCTCGAGCACGAACGACTGCCCGCCGATGGTCACCTGGTGCTCCTGCATCGCCTCGAGCAGGGCCGCCTGCACCTTGGCGGGCGCGCGGTTGATCTCGTCGGCCAGGACGATGTTGGCGAAGATGGGCCCCGCCTTCACCGAGAACTGCGCCGTGGCCTGGTCGAACACCTGCGTGCCGACCACGTCGGCGGGGAGCAGGTCGGGCGTGAACTGGATGCGGCTGAACGTCGTGTTGATCGTCTCGGCCAGCGTGCGGACGGTCAGCGTCTTGGCCAGTCCCGGCACGCCCTCGAGCAGGACGTGGCCGCCAGTGAGAATGGCGATCAGGAGCCGGTCGATCATGGCGTCCTGGCCGACGACACGTTTGGCGACTTCGGAGGAGATGCGGCCGGCGAGGGTGGTGGGCACGGAGGCGGACGGTAGACGGTGGGAGGAAAAACGCAGACGGTGGACGGAGGACGGTGGACGGTGGATCGTCACCGCCGAGTTGGGCGTTCTACCCCGATGGAGCGCCGTCGGTGCGGCCGAGGGCGTTGATCAGGGACAGTTCCTTCGCGGTCAGCGGACGCGACGCCGCCGACGGGAGGTTGCCGAGTCGCACGGGGCCGGGCCCTGCACTGCCTCCACGCCGACCGGACGTACGAGACCATCTTCGAGTTCGACGCCAGCACGCGCCTGCCGCACCGCGGTGGGCACGTCACCGCGCACGGTAACGACGTAAGTGCGCTCGATCTCCGACGACGGATGCGTGAGCCGGTGCGCGGCGTCCCCGTCAGTCGTGAGGAGCAGCACGCCCTCGGTAAGATAGTCG
>Ga0194127_10001782_pt1 | contig 30701 bp, 25 predicted proteins | sample TA2KigC100mmetaG_FD_148624 | JGI IMG/M metagenome (GOLD analysis project Ga0194127, IMG submission 148624) | Freshwater microbial communities from Lake Tanganyika, Tanzania - TA2015036 Kigoma Deep Cast 100m | ecosystem: Environmental > Aquatic > Freshwater > Lake | place: Tanzania: Lake...
TTTTTAAGAACTTTATCTTCATATTTTGAATGTTCTTCCGCAGCAATCTTTTCACCATCTTTATAAAGCGATTCAATTTTTCCATTATTTAATTTTGCTTTGTAATGTACCTTTTCTCCACTCTCTTCTTCAGTAAACCGAAGAGTTCTTTTACCTTTCTTAAGTTTAATTGTATCGATTTGCGAAAAATTAATTTTATCTGAAAATTTCAGTCCAACACTCGAAACTAAGTTAGGTTTATAAATTCTAGCTTTAGATATTTCTGATGGATTAAAAGCATAGGACTTTGGGGCATAGAAAGAAGCCGCTGCAATTAGTGTTAAAACAAGCAGCAACGCTACGAATTTTATCCCAAGCGATAATTTGTTTTTTGTTTGACCGCTCATTCTATTTATTCTCCTATATAATTGATTTTCATTGCCATTTGCAGCTAAAACTAATTTTGAATTTAGTTTGATATGATTCTGAAGGTTATAAAGTGCTTTTGAGTAGCTTAGTGAGTCACCGGTTGATTCAATCACAAAATCATCGCAGCAGTTTTCTCTTTCAGATCTAATGATTGATGATAACAACCAAACTCCAGGATGGTAAAATAAAACCGTCTCAACAATAGTTTGAATTACATTCAACAAAAAATCATTTCTTTTTATGTGTGCAAATTCGTGTAATATGATAGCCTCTATTTGATTGCTTGGAAAACCGCTTATCAGTCCAATCGGAAGCAAAACTACCGGCTTGATGTAACCAATCGTAATTGGTGTGTTTAAAATTGCAGACTGAATAATTTTAACTGGCTTTTTTAATTTTACTTTTAAAAACAGTTCGTCGATTTTACTTTTCCATTTTTCTGGAAGTGGTATGGTTTGAGTTGTTTTGATTTTCTCGATATATAAAATTCCCCCCAAGAATTTTAATGAGAAGATTAACATGCCAACGAACCAGAAAGTTACTATGTATGAAAGATTATTGCTGAAAAACATTTTAATGGCAGCGATGAATTTTTCTGAATTTACTTGCTGAGCCGAATCGTATACTTCTGTGACCTGATCCGCAGAAATTGAGGTTTGAATTACCAAAGCATTCAGATAGATATTCTCGTTGGTCTGATAAACTTGAAAAAAAGTTATCATAACAATTGTAAAAATTAATATCAGTCCAATAAAAGAAAGATTAAATCTGAATCTTGAGCTTCTACTACTAAAAATAAGGAGTACTGTACCTACAACAATCGTAATCAATGCACCTTGCCAAAACGAGTGAAAAATAGTCCAGCCGATTGCATTGAAAAACGAATCTGAAATTAATTGGTTTATAAAGTTCATGTTACCCCCGTTCAATCTTATTTATCAGCTCTCGTATTTTTTGCAGTTCTTCTTTGGAAGGATTTGAATTGCCAAGAGCACTCATAACAAGCTTTGAGGCAGAACCCCTAAAAGCAGATTCTAAAAGTTTATTGAGTAATATTTTTTGAATATCAGCTTCTTGTATTGCTGCGCTGTAAATATGACTTCTTTCATCAACATTTCTTTCAACAAGTTTTTTATCGTTCATAATTTGCATGAGTTTCAATGTTGTCGTGTAACCAACTTCTCTCTTCTCGTTAATTATTTCATTAACACTTTTGACTGTTAAAGCGCCGTGTTGCCAGAGGATTTGTAAAATTTCAAGTTCAGATTCTGTCGGTTTTGGAATGGATTTTTTAGTCATTATATTAATCTCATTTCGTTTGTAATTAAGACGATAATTGATACGAAAAGTTTCGTAGATAAATTTATTCCCCGGAATATTTTGGTACATAATCTTAACCGGGGAAAACAGCTTTTATTCAAAGGTTATGTTGTTTATTTTTCATGCAGAATCTAATTAATTGGCGTTAAAATGAAGAATTTCTTTAGTCATCTTGAATGTGGTTTCTGTGGAGAAATTTATAGCAAAACCAAGATTTGGAACCTATGTATTAAATGTAATAAACCGCTTCTTGCTAGATATGATATTGAATCTGCAAGAAATGTATTTTATAAAGATGTATTAAAAACTCGCGACAAAACTTTATGGCGGTATTTTGAAATGCTTCCAATTGATGAGCAAAAAAACGTTCTGAGTTTGGGAGAAGGATTCACTCCGTTGATAAAAGCGGAAAAACTTGAAAGTGAATTAGCGTTAAAAAACATTTATATAAAAGATGAAAGCCTCAACCCAACAACATCTTTTAAAGCACGTGGCTTGTGTCTTGCAATTTCAAAAGCAAAAGAATTTGGAATTAAAGAAGTTTCAATTCCATCCGCTGGAAATGCCGCCGGGGCAATGAGTGCTTATGCCGCACTTGCCGGAATGAGGGCATTTGTTTTTATGCCGAAGGATGTTCCGGAACCATTTATTGCTGAATGTAAAGCTCTTGGAGCCGAAGTTACTCTGGTCGATGGATTAATTACAGACTGCGGAAAGCTTGCCGCAGAAGGAGTTAAGAAATTTGGAAGGTTTGATGTGTCGACATTAAAAGAACCATATCGCATCGAAGGCAAAAAAACAATGGGTTATGAAATTGCAGAACAGTTATGTTGGAAGTTGCCCGATGTAATTATCTATCCAACCGGCGGTGGAACGGGATTAGTTGGAATGTGGAAAGCTTTTGATGAAATGGAAAAACTTGGATGGATTGATTCAAAAAGACCGCGAATGGTTTCAGTACAATCAACGGGATGCGCACCCATGGTAAAAGCATTTAATGAAGGAAAAAATTTTGCCCAAATGTGGAATGGCGCAAAAACTGTTGCAGATGGTTTACGTGTTCCAGCGGCTGTAGGGGATTTTTTAATTCTGCGTGCAATTAGAGAAAGTTGCGGAACAGCTGTTGCAGTTACAGACGAAGAATTGATCGAAGGTTCAAAACAAATTGGAAGAACAACGGGAATATTTCCAGCACCGGAAGGAGGAGCAACACTTGCAGCTCTTATTAAATTAAAAACTTCTGGATGGATTAAAAGCGAAGAAACAGTTGTATTGTTCAATACGGGGAGTGGGCATAAATATTATAATCTTTGGAAGTGAAAATACTTAAATAAAATTCAGAAGAAATTAAACAGAGTAAAGTAAACTGATTACTTTTTATTTGAAACTATCCTTTATTAGTTGTTGAAACTTGACTGCAACGTTTTTAAGATCAAGGCAATTTTTTATTTGGCGAAGTAGTGTTTCATTTGCTTTTTCAAGCTCTATAATTGAATTACTATTTAATATTTCTTTCAAGTAATAATATTGTGGGAGTGAAAGCATTATAGAAGTATATTCTGTTAGATAACTGATATCTTTTGGCTTCAATACAAACTTTTGTTTTTCTTTATTACATCCGACATGATACAAATCTATTCTGTGTTCAGTGTTAAAAACAAAAGCAACAATAATATCATCTTCCATATTGGCGTTGTTCATACCAATAAAATATTTTGATTTTTCACCTTGAATGTTTTGAGCGCGGTGATTTAGGAATGTCGTACCGACTTCGAATAATGGCATTAGCCGCTCAATTGTTTTTGCAACTTAAACCGTTCTTCAATCTCTTCTCTGGAAAGATATGTGTCCTCATCCAGTGCAAGAAAATAATCGATATGCTTACCAACACCTTTTGTTTTAACAGTTTTATCCCAAGGAGTATTTTTAAAGTGAGTTGCTTCTACCATATCTTTAGCTAGGGCATCTTTAAATATTTCTGTAACTTCTTTCAAAACAGTAAGCTCATTTGGAGTAAACCAATCCAAATCGGGTTTTTTGTTTTTCAATAATATTTGGAAACTGTGTTTATCTTCTTCATCCATTACTTTTTGAACAGTGAAGTTTTTCTTGAATTCCTCGGGAAAATTATCAAGTTCGAATTGTTTATAGAGTTTTTGTGGTACCGGACCACGAGGCATAGTAATATAGTCATAGCCAGTTACTGAAAGCCCAAACCGTTTGAAGTGTATGAAGTCAAGATAGTATAGTAATTTGAAAAGTTTTGTCTTCTTGCAGTATTTTGTGTTTTTAACAAAATAGATTATCGCATTGACAATCTTTTGTTCTCGAATGTTCATCTTCTTCTAAATTTTCTAATGCAAATCTATAATGAAATAATCGAAAAATAAACACCTTATTTTATCTTATAAAGAATCCCTTCACCAAATCTCTATAAACCGCTAAATAACTTGCAGAACTACGCAAGGATTTAAGTGTCTTTTTTATCTGCGTGTTACATTGTTCAATACGGGGAGTGGGCATAAATATTCGCATCTATTCTTTCAACCCTAAAAATTCAATTAACCGATTATGAGCATCATTCGAAAGTTCAACATTATATTTTTTGTAAAATTGAATTGTCGTTTCGACTGAGTTGAAATAATGCTGACAGTTATCACATTTTTCCAAATGAGATTTTATCTCAACACATTTTGGTGAGTTTAACTCTTCACCTAAATTATCGCAAAGATGCACCATAACATCTTTGCAAGATGGCAGCCCCGATTTGACTGTTATTTTATTTTCGTTCATAATTAAATCTCGTGTTTAATTCATTTCTTAAAAAAGCACGTGCTCTGTGCAAGCGCGATTTTACAGCCGGCACTGAAAGCTCAACCATGCTCGCAGTCTCTTCGGTCGAAAATCCTTCAACATCACGCAGCATAAAAACAATTCGGTATTCAGGTGCTAATTTTTGAATTGCTTCATCAAGAATCTTTTTTAGCTCATTGTTTTCTGCTGCCTTATCCGGCGTAATTTTCCAGTCGGCAATATTTTTTTCATCTATTAATAAGTCATCATCGTCAAAAGAATCGGCAGTGTGTTTAGATTCTGTGCGAGCAAGCATTAAACAATGATTTGTTACAACTCTATAAAGCCAAGTTGATAATTTAGACTGCCCGCCAAACTGCTTAATATTTTTTACCATGCTCAAAAAAGTTTCTTGCATTGTATTTTCAGCTTTATCTTTATTTCTGCAAATCTTGAATGAGAAGTTATAAATTGTTTGTTCATGAGCTTTTACAAGTTCTGCAAGAGCTTTTCTATCTCCCTTTTGAGCCAGTTCTATAAGTTTTTGTTCGTCCATTTATTTGATGTTGTTATTCCATAATGGTTTCAAATTTATTATCTAAACTTTTCCACAAGTACATACTTGCAATAGTGCAGTATGGATGCCAGTTGTTATCCTTTGCTATTTTCTTGATCTTTTTTTCATCGGGTAATTTTCTTAATCCGTAATTTAACATAATGGATTTGCGTATGCCAAGATCACTGTATGGAAGCACATCAGCTCTTCCCAATGTGAAAGCAAGAAACATCTGAGCAGTCCATATTCCAATTCCTTTAACTTTTGTAAGCTCAGATAATATTTCTTCGTCGGTTCTTTTATTAAAGTTTTTCAAGCGAATTTCATTATTCAAAATTTTTTCCGCTAAATCTTTCACATAAACTGTTTTAGCATTTGAAAGCCCGAATGAACGCAAGATAGAAACATCGATATTAAACAAATCTTGTGGTGTTGGTTTATGATTAAAAAATTCCGCTAATCGCAAATATATAGAAGATGCCGCTTTTACAGAAAGCTGCTGCCCGATAATTGCCCTCAATAATGAATTGAAGTATTCTCTGTGAGGTTGTAAATTGCACTTGCCAAACTTTTTTATTAATGTTGATATTATGCTATCGTGGCTCGATAGATGTTTAACGGCTTTTGTGCAAATATCATTTTTCATGTATTTATAGGATAATTAAAAAATAGGGAAAATGGAAAATCAACTTTCTGTTGTATTAAGCAGAAACAAATTACTGAAAAATGTAAACATTTCGAAAATTGATTTCTCCGGAATCAACGGAAAATTATTTACAATAAGTGAAGGTGAAATACTATACAGAGAAGGGGATAATGCCGAAGTAATATATCTGATAATTAGCGGCGAAATAAATATTATTAAAAAAAGAATTTTAGGGAAAACAAAATGGTATTTATTTACTGAAAATGACTTCTTTGGGCACGAAGAATATTTTGAAGAAACATCCCGATTTTCCACAGCAGTTGCTTTGCGGGATTCTTATTTAATTGCACTTGTAAAAGAAGAAATTGAATCTCTTGTTAAGCAGAATAATCAGATTTTAGAGAATCTTAAAATGCCGGTACAAGAAGTTGAAGAAGAAGTAAGCTCGAAGCAAGAATTAAAAACTTCTGAAAAGGCAGAACCAAAGAAAGAAAAAATTGAAACTCCAATCGAAACAGATCCGGAATTAAAAACACCAACCATTGAAGATGTTTTTTTTAAGTCAATAGCGGATTCGTCTCGCGCAGAAGAACCAACAATAATACAACCATTGAACAAAACAACTAAAGAAGAGTCCATAGAAGAGGAGACCAAACAGCAAGATTTTAATGAAGATCAATTTTTGGATAAAGATGGGATTCCGAAAGCGGAAGGCGATTTTTCAAATCTCGATGAAATTGAAATGGAAGGAAAAGAAGAAGAACTGGCTCCTGAAAGTTTTAGCGATCCAGTTAAACATGCTACAAAAATTCACAAGGAAACCGAGACTTTTGATGGCACTATGGCAGATGATTTGGACGATGCACTGAAAAAAATGATTGGGGAAGAAGATGAACCAGAGACAACTACTGAAACAGTACAAAAACAAAAAACAGAATTTGAACCTAAAGCTGACTTCTTGAATGAAGACGGCATTCCAAAAGCGGAATTCGATTTTGCAGAACAAAATGATTTTATCGAAGAGAAAGCTGCAGAACCGGATTTTCCAGAAGAAGATCAAAAATATTTTGATGAAGATGGAATTCCAAAACCGGTTTTTGATTCTTCAGATTATAAAGATATAACTCTTGACGAAACTTTGACCGAAAAAAAGAATTATGATTTTGACGAAGACAGTGATTTTAGTAAACCTCCTAAACAAGCAACAATTATTGAAGGTACTGAAACCGAAAAACAAACCGATGAATTTAATGAACCGGAATATATTTCAGACGAAGAAAGTAAACTAAACGATAAAATTATTGAAGCAGAGGATCAAACTTCAATGGAAGCGGTTTTTCCACGAGAAGAAAGCATAACTGGAAATGAAAAAAACAAATTTTATAGCGAGCCGGATTTACAAATATTAAAAGATCTACCCGCAAAAGAGAAGAAAAGTTTTATTGCGCCATCATTTCATCCAGAACAATTGAGAATAGAACAGCTGCTTCAGATTGTAAAAGCGGCTGGACTGATTAATTCAACAATTAAATCTGATGAAGTCCATAAAAACATCATTGAAATTACAAAGGAACTTACAAATGCTGAATTAAGCGTGCTCTATTTAGTTGATAACGAGAAAGAAGAATTGTGGTCTCTGATTTCATCTGGTAAAGAAATGAAAGAAGTTAAGTTGAAGTTTGGCGAAGAGCTTGCCGGGTTCGTTGCTAATTCCGGAGAAACAATTAATATAAAAGATGCACGAAGAGATCCGAGATTTAGGACAGACTTTGTTAGCGAGAGCGGATTTGCTGCAATTAGTGTTTTAACATTTCCAATATGGAACAATAAAAAAGAAGTTATTGCAGTGCTTCAACTACTCAATAGCAAGAATGGGGAATTCTCATTACTAGATGAAACTCTTTTAGCAGCGATATCCATTCATATATCTAATGCTCTTCAAAATACTAGTGAGGTTGATAAGCTGTTGAATTTAGAAAGAATCGCATCTCTTCACAAAATGGCAAATTATTTAAATCAAGAAATTAAAAGACCAATCCTTGTTAGTAAAAGATATGCAGAACACCTAAAAAGCAAACCGCTTCCACAAGATTTATCTCAGATTGTAAGTATGCTGCTTGAACAATTAACATCAGTAACTGATGTGGTTCAAACTACCGCAAGTTATTCAGATGACAAATCTGTTCTTAGAACACTTAATGTTAGTTTAAATAATACATTATCAGATTATTCTGCAAGAATAGCAGCTTATGTCGATTCAAGAAATTGTCAAATCATTACAGAGTTTGATAAGGACGTGACAGTAAAATTAGACGTCAAAGAATTTTATCAATGTTTTGTAAACCTTGTAAAAAATGCATGTGATGCAATGCCTGAAGGAGGAAATATATATATCTCTACAAAACGCGATGATCTCGATTTAAAAGCGAAAATATTTTTCCGAGATAATGGAATTGGTATTGCCGAAAGTTTGAAGGAAAAAATATTCGAACCATTTTATGCTCACGGGAAAAAAGATGGAACTGGTCTTGGATTAGCAGTTACAAAAAAAATTGTAATTGGACATAATGGCACGATTGATATTCAAAGCTCTTTTGGCGAAGGATCAACTTTTATAGTAGCCATCCCCTATGCCTCTGCATTTTAAAGTGTAATTTGGACTGTGGGTTAAGTGTTATTATCAAACAACAACTCAACAACGTCTCTCAGAAACAACATTCCCAAATTTAATTTAATTACAATTTTGGGTCCGACCGCCGTTGGTAAAACTAAACTTGCCGCACGTTTAGCAAAAAGCTTCAACGGAGAAATTATATCCGCCGATTCAAGGCAAGTTTATAAAAGAATGGATATTGGTACTGGAAAAGATTTGTCCGAATATAAAATCAATGGCATGAATATTAAATATCATTTAATCGACTTTCTTGAACCGAGTGATGAATTTAATCTCTATGAGTTTAACAAATTATTTTATCAAGTTTTTGCGCAAATAACTTGTGCAAATAAAATTCCATTTTTAGTTGGAGGAACTGGACTTTATTTACATTCTATATTGGGAAAATATGATTTGCGCAAAGTGTCGTTCGATCCAGAAAAATATAAAGCTCTCGAAAAAGTTGATATCGAACTGCTTAGAAATAGATTAAAAGAAATAAATCCAAGCTTGCACAATACAACTGATTTATTAATAAAGGATAGAATTATTAGAGCTCTTATTGTTGCTGAAGAAAATGCTAAACCTTTCGCGCTTCATAAAACAGAAATAAATTCGCTAAACATCGGGGTTTTTGCGGAAAGAGAAATTTTAAAAGAGAGAATTACACTCCGACTAAAACACCGACTTGAAAACGGAATGATCGAAGAAGTTGAAAAGTTATTGAAGGGCGGAATTACAATTGAAAAAATGGAATTCTTCGGACTTGAATATAAATTTATTGCTCGATTTTTAAACGGCAAACTAAACTACAACGACATGTTTCAAAAGCTTAATAGCGCTATTCATGCTTTTGCCAAAAGACAGATGACTTGGTTTAGGAAAATGGAAAGAGAAGGAATAAATATTATTTGGATTGAAGACCCAACCTTTGAAAAAGCTTATCGAATTATTTCAGAAAAATATTTTGAGCAGAATGTATGAAGTATCTCCCCCAAAATGTCCAAAAGTATCTTGACAAATACGGTTTAACAAAGTGGAAAATTGAACCAGGTGGCACAAAATTATTTGATAACATTATTGTTATTCCGGCCATTGCCGAATTTGAAAATCTAAAAAATTTATTAAGCCCCCTTTTTGATAATGACATCAAACATTTTACAACAACTCTTGTTCTAATTGTAGTTAATAACACTTCTTCAGCATCCGAAGAAGTAAGGATCAATAATAAAAAATCGATCGAGCTGATTAGACAATTTGCCGAAAAAGATTTTAGCATTTCTAAGAATAATAATCTTACAATTAGATATGTTGACGCGTATTCAGTTGGAAATGAAATGCCCGAAAAAAAAGGTGGAGTTGGATTCGCAAGAAAGTTAGGAATGGATTTAGCGTTAACAATGTTTAATTATTCATCTTCAAATAAAAAATTATTAATCTGCCTTGATGCAGACTGCGTTGTAGAAAAGAATTATCTTTCAACAATTGTAGAAGAATTCAATATGAATAATTATTCTGCAGCTTACATAAATTATGAGCACCTTCTTCCGGAAAATGAAAAAGAAAAACTCGCAATCATTTGTTATGAAATATTTCTACGGTATTATTTATGTGGACTGAAATATTCCAAATCACCATTTGCATTCCCGACTATTGGCTCAACTATAGTATGTGATTATGAAAGTTATATAAAAGTTGGAGGTATGAATAAAAGAAAAGCCGGAGAAGATTTTTATTTTTTAGAAAAACTTGCTAAAATCACTACGATTCATTCAATTAATAATACTACTGTTTATCCTTCAAGTCGCGATTCGTGGAGGGTCCCGTTTGGCACCGGTCAAAGAGTAAAAAGGTTTTTAGAAAAGGAACAAAATGAATATGTATTGTACAACCCCGAATCATTTATCGTACTGAAGAGATGGAATGATATTTTTTATCATGAAAGCACTACCATAAATAAACTAATAAATGATGCGGAGAGTATTAATCCGGCGTTGAAGGATTTTTTAGAATTGAATTCATTTAATAAACAGTGGGAAAAAATTGTTAGATCGGCTAAATCTAAAGAGCAAATAACAAAACAAAAATCGATCTGGTTCGATGGATTTAAAACATTGAAATTGATTCACTACTTAAGAGATAATGCATTTCCTCAAATTAATATGTTTAATGCTTTAGACAGATTTTTTGAATTAATTAATATTGATAAAAAAATCATTCGGGATGAAGATATTCCATCTTTGGAAACTCAACAATTGTATTTAGAAATATTGAAATCAATAGCTGATAATTCAACTTAGAGCAAACTTTCGTATATTTGGCGCGCTTTTTATAACAGACATAAAGATTGGCTTATAAGGAAAAATGGAACTCTATACAAAGCTAAAAACGATTAAAGAAAAATTCGATAAAATTACCGAGCAGCTCTCAAATCCAAATATTATTTCAGATCAAGCTAAGTATATCTCATTGAATAAAGAAAGAACACAGCTTCAGGAACTGGTACAAGTTTTTGGGGAATATGATAATCTGCTTAAAAACATTGATGGGAATAAAGAAATAATTGAGACATCAAACGAAAAAGAATTATTGGAAATTGCTGAATCTGAACTTGAAGAATTAAAAACGAAGCAAATTGAATTAGAAGAAAAAATAAAGTTCCTTTTAATTCCCAAAGATCCCGATGACGATAAAAACGTGATAATGGAAATAAGAGCCGGAACCGGCGGAGAAGAAGCCGGGTTATTTGCCGCTGACCTTTATAGAATGTATTCACGTTATGCAGAAGTGCGCGGTTGGAAAAAAGAAATAATTGATTTAAGCGATACCGGAATTGGAGGAATAAAAGAAGCTGTTTTTAGTTTAAGCGGTTCAAGTGTTTTTGGCGATCTGAAATTTGAAAGCGGCGTGCATCGCGTTCAGCGAGTGCCGGCAACTGAAGGAAGCGGTAGAGTTCATACTTCGGCAGCATCAGTGGTTGTTCTTCCGGAAGTTGAAGATGTTGAAGTGGAAATTAATCAAAACGATTTGAGAATTGATGTTTATAGAAGCGGTGGTGCCGGCGGTCAAAATGTAAATAAAGTTGAAACGGCAATTAGAATTACACATTTACCTACTGGATTAGTTGTTCAATGTCAGGATGAACGCTCACAATTAAAGAATCGTCAAAAAGCAATGAAAGTTTTAAAAGCCCGTTTATATGATATGAAATTATCTGAGCAGAATAGCGAAATCGCAGCGCAGAGAAAATCGATGGTAAAACGAGGCGATAGAAGCGATAAAATTAGAACATACAACTTTCCTCAAAATAGAGTAACAGATCATAGAATTAGTCTCACTCTTTATAATCTTGCGGAAGTAATTGAGGGAGATCTGGATGAACTAATTGAAAAATTAAAACTTGCTGATAGAGCAGAAAAACTTCAAGCTAGTATTTAAAACTCATTTCATTAAGCAATCACTCTCATAAGATTTATTTTCTTCGGTAGTTGTAACGCAATAAGTAAATCCTTTCTTTAATGAATATGCGCCAACCTCTCCCGATTTGTTTAGTGCCAAGTAACTAACATTTACTCCATCAAAATCATTTCTCGATTTGAATAATCTTTCTATTGCATATTCACAAGCGTTCTGTGGTGAAAATCCCTCACGCATTTTTTCAACAATTAAAAAACTTCCCAAAGTTCGCATTACGTATTCGCCATTTCCAGTGGAGACAGCGCCGCCAATTTTATTATCAACAAACATTGCAGCACCAATTATGGGAGAATCACCAACTCTTCCATGAAGTTTAAAACTCATTCCGCTTGTTGAAACTCCGCCGCTCATGTTGTTCATTTTATCAATAGCCAACATGCCAATAGTGTCGTGGTTTTCAGTCTTTTGCTTTTTTGACTTCCATTTAAGCCAGGCTTCATTCGATTTTTCAGTAAGCAGATTTTCTTCTTTAAATCCATTTTCAATAGCAAATTTCTTTGCACCTTCGCCAACAAGCATAACATGATTAGTTTTTTCCATAACTAACCGAGCAACAGAAATTGGATGTAAAATGTTTTGTAAGAATGCAACCGAGCCAGCATTTCCATTCCAATCCATAATAGAAGCATCAAGTGTTACAATCCCCAATTCATCCGGTATTCCGCCCAATCCAACTGAGTTATCATTTGGATCGGATTCGGTAACTTTTATTCCTTCTTCTATTGCATCAAGGGAAGAATTCCCTTCGAGAAGGACTTCCATTGCTCGTGCATTAGATTTTAAATTTGGTTTCCATGTGGAAACAACAATTGGTTTATTTTCTGAAGTTGAAGCAAAAAGATCTGACGAAATTGATCTGCTAAATAATAAACTGCTTCCTATAATGGAACTAGATTTTATAAACTTGCGTCTTGAAAACCTCATTTATTCACTCAAGGATTTTTGTTTTATACCCTCATTTATTTTAATGAGTTCTGGATATTTGTCAAATAGTTTCAATATATCATCAAGCAAAAAATTCTTTTCGGGATTATAGAGATGATTATAAATTTTTGCAATCAACTGAAAATCTTCTTCAGTATCAACAGTCCATCTGTGGAATGAATAGTCTTGCATGCATTTATGATTTTTTATTGTAAAAAGCTCTGGGTGAGAATAAATAAAAGGCGTAACATGTTCTTGCTCAAATTTTTTAGAAGAATTCAAAAATGCTTTTTCCAATGCTTGAAAAGAAAATATTTCTGTATCAAGTCCGCGTGGAAATGTTCTTTCTTGAACGTTGCTTAAATAATCAACCTTTCCCTCATTACTAAAAATGTTTAACATTTCATCGATTATGTCGGGGTCAATCAGGGGACAATCCGAAGTAATTCTGATGATTATATCCGCATTAAATTTTTTCGCTGATTCAAAATATCTTTCTAAAACATTTTCAGAACTGCCGCGGTAATATTCAATATCATTTTCGATACAAAAATTTTCCGTTAGATCATCTTCTTCATTTGTAGTAGTTGCAATTACTATTTTATCTATTAGTTTGGAATCGGAGAGTCTATTAATAACGTGCCATAACATCGGCTTATTTACTATCTCTTTAAATATTTTACCAGGCAAACGAGTTGAGCCATATCTTGCTTGAACAATCGCGATATTATTCGATGAAGTAGGCATACTATTCAAACAAATCCCAACTTAAAGGAGTGCCGCGTTCGATATTTATTTTGGCTTTTTTACCAAGAACTTGGTTTAAGTATTTCGGGGCCAAACCGTTTGCTGGTCTAATTGAACGAATGTTGTCCGAAGAAAGTAATTCACCAGCTTGAATATCTTTTACAGCAAAAAGAGATCTTGCAAATTTTCTACTGCTTTTGTTTTTGATGTTATTATTTATAAGACCAGAACCTAAAGCTTTTTCAACGATTCTAATTTCGTCAACCATTTTTTTAAATTCATCAGACTCAAGAGAAAATGAGGAATCTGGTCCTCCTAATTTTTTATCTAAGATAAAATGTTTTTCAATAATTTTTGCGCCTATTGCAGCTGCAGCAATTGAAACAGCTGTGCCGAGTGTGTGATCAGAAAGACCAGCAATAACGTTGAATTTTTCTGCTAAGTATTTAATCGAATTTAAATTTGATTCTTCAAATGGTGCTGGATATTCCGATGTGCATTTCAATAATGCAATTTGATTATTATTCATTTTACGGCACGCATTAACTGCTTCATGTATTTCTTCTTCATTCGCAATACCAGTAGAAATTATCATTGGTTTTCCTTTTGAGGCCGTATATTCAATTAAAGGAATATCAACAATTTCAAAAGAAGCAATTTTGAATGCCGGAACATTTAGGGAATCAAGAAAATCAACTGCAGACTTATCAAATGGAGATGAAAAACAAATTAATCCAAGTTCTTCAGCATACTGTTTTAACTTCGGCTGCCATTCCCATGGAGTGTAGGCTTCCTGATAAAGATCATATAAGGTTTTGCCATGCCAAATTGTGCCATCTATTTTGAAAAATTCTTTATCGGAATTGATTGTAAGTGTATCGGCAGTATAGGTTTGCAATTTTACTGCATCGGCGCCGCACTCTTTAATAGCTCTTATCGATTGAACCGCAATCTCATAATCTTGATTATGATTTGCAGACAATTCTGCGATGATAAAAACTTGGTTCTCTTTTCCTACTTCGAAATTACCAATCTTCATGTTTTTGTTAATAAGTATTTCAAAAAAGCTTTGCCGCTAATTTCTATTTCACCGGATAAAATAAAACCAGCAGATTTAAATCCTTTAATAGAAGGAGAATTATCTGGTAAAATATAAGCAATAATTTTTTTTACTGAACGATGATTTGCAAACAATTTATTACATGCTTTAATTAAAATGTCTTTTGAAAATCCTTTGCCCCTGAATTCATTGCTAATGCTAACGCTTACAATTGCTGATTCATATTCAATTTGAAATCTAACTTGTCCAATCAATTTCTCTTGCTTGTCGAGAGCTAAAAGAAACAGACAATTATCGTCATTAATTTTTTCTATAAACCATTCTTGATGCTCTAAAGGAGGAATAGAAGATTGATTAATTGACTGAGCGCGGACAATAGGATCATTTGATAAATCAAAAATTTTTTTCGAATCTGATTCAACAGCACTTCTAAAATAAAATTTGTACTTATCGCAGTAAAAATTAATTAGCTTCTTGATGACACGTTGCGAGCCGTTTCCATCAACATTTATTCTGCCGATTCGGGATAACTTCTTTCGTAATGTGATTGATTGCAATTTGTACAATTGATCATGAATTTTTTTTATATGATTAACATCGCCGAAATAAATGGTATCGAGTAAAAATCCTTTCTTTTTCCATTCTACCATACTTTGTTTCTGATTTTCGGCAACAGCAATAATAATTGATGGTGTTCCAGCAGCCGCTAATTCATAAAGAGTTTGACCGGCAGCAGAGATTGCAATGTCGCTTTCGATCATTAAATTATACATTTCGCTTGCATTGGGGGAATATATCAGGGTTGTTCTACTATTTTTTAGTTTATCAATGTTAGCCGAATTTGAAAAACCTTGCCCAATCACAACAGAGATATTAATTTGAGGAAAACTTTCTTGAACTGAAGCTAATACCGAAGGCGTTAAATTTTTATTATCTTGGCCGCCAAAGGTGATTAAAAGCGATGAAATATTTTGATTTATTTTTCTCGACGGCACGTTCCAGAATTCTTTTCTTAATGGAGTATATTTTGTACCAAGAAGCAAATCTGTTTTTCGATAAGATGAAATTAATTCAGCCCCAACTGTGCTGTTTAAAATAATCCCTTCCGGATATTCAATTCTAAAGTTATCATCAATAAAAACTGACAACGAACACTGCTCAGAAAATTTTTCATAATATTCTTTTCCGGCGAGATAAGAATCAATAATTAATAAATCGCTGTTACTGATTTCGCTCAGAAGTTGTGCTGGGCGATTAAGCCAATCGATTATCTTAAAGTTTTCCTTTTCATTCAGCACTGATAAACAAGAGCGATCTCCATTTATATAGAGAGTAGGATAAATATTTTTTTCTTGGAATGCTTGAGAAAGAGATTGGCAGCGAGTTAAATGCCCACACCCAGTTTCATTTAATGCTTCAGTTATGATTGAAACTTTCATTTCATCTTTTCTAATGTTTTTTCAATTGCAGATGTAATGAACTTTAAATCTTTCTTTGTTAATGATGGATAGATCGGAATCGATATTTCTCTTTCGTAAAATTTTTCTGCGATTGGGAAATCACCCGACTTAAAACCAAAAGTTTTTTTGTAATATGGCTGCAGATGCACCGGAATATAATGAACTTGAAATACCACTCCTTTTTCTTTGAGGTAAAAGTAAAATTCTTTTTTGTTGATCTTCAACTCATCGAATTTTATTTGGAGAGGATAAAGATGATATGCATGTTTTACTTTTTTAGAAACATGTGGAATAATAAACCCTGATTTATCAGCGAAAAACTTATCGTAATATTCGGCAATGCTTCTTCTTTTCGAAACGAACTTGTTTAATTTTTTTAGTTGATTAATACCAAGTGCGCATTGAAAATCAGTAATTCTGTAATTGAAACCCGGCTCGTGCATTTCGTAATACCAGGGCCCATCATTCTTTTCGAGCATCGATTCATCTTTCGTCATTCCATGAGTGCGTAAAATTTTAATGCGTTTATCAAGTTCAGAATTGTTTGTTAAAACAGCACCACCCTCTCCGGTTGTGATTTGTTTGACCGGATGAAAACTGAAATTAACAGCATCTGCATATTTAATTGCATATTGAATATCATTTTTATATTCAGCATTGAGAGCATGACAGAAATCGTTGACCAATTGAAATCCGTATTTCTTTTTTAATTGTAGAAGTGAATCCCAATCGCATGGATGTCCGGCAAAATCGACAGCGACAACAGCTTTTACTTTCTGATTTTGTGATTCATAATATTTCAATTTCGATTCGAGCTTGCCAGGGTCAATTGTATAAGTCTTCGGATCGATATCAGCAAATTCAACTTTTGCACCGACATAAATTGCACAATTGGCACTTGCTAAAAATGTAATTGGTGTAGTGATAATTATATCATCTTTTTTCCAACCCAATCCCAATGCTATTAAATGAAGCGAGGCAGTGCCATTAGCAGCAACGGAGGCATACTTTGCTCCAAAATGTTTGCTCAGGGCTTCTTCAAATTTCTGAGCTTGTGGTCCTTGCGTAATTAACTGCGAGGTCAATACTTTTGTTACACGTTTAGTGTCTGAAGCATCTATTGTTTGTTTGCCGTAATAAAATGTAGTCGGTGGTCGGTGATCGGTAATCGGTTTATTTTGATCTATTTTTTTCATCACTTTTTGATTTTAAGGAGGAGATTAATGAATTAATTTTTTTGCCAAGCAGTTGAATTTCAGAAATGAGTTTTTCAAATGTAATCTGGTCTATATAATTTAAATCTTTCGCTAGAATTATTTGGTATTTTACTTCTTCTAATGAACCTCTTGAAACAATAAGATACTTAATGAATTCTTTTCTAGTGTAACGCCCCATTCCCTCGGCTATATTTGAAGGTATTGAAATAACAGCGCGTATTATCTGTGATGTTAATCTAAATTCTTCCTTTTTGGGAAATTTATCAACCACTATATAAATCATTAATACTAATTTATGCGCTATTTGCCAAACCTGAAGATTTTGAAAAGATTTTATTGGGGCTTTCTTCATCTGATCACCGATCACCAATCACATTATCTTTAATCAAGCTTTTCAATTCATCAACAGACAAAAACCAAGGATTAGTACCACTGTTATATTTGAATCCGTAATCACAGAACTTGCCAGTCTTAGAATTGCTTGTAGTTTTAAATTTCTCAGAGTCCCAAAGTTTTAAAGCTGGATTATCACCTAGCTGAACCGAAGGAAGAATTACAAAATAATTTCCAAATTCGATTGTGTTTAATGCATCAGCTTCAGTAATCATCTCCTCGTGAATTTTTTCTCCAGGTCGAATTCCAACAATTTCAAGTTTTGCATTAGGAGCAATAGCCTTAGCGAGGTCAGTAATTTTATATGATGGAATTTTAGGCACGTACAGCTCGCCGCCCCACATTTTATCAAAACATGACCACACAAAATTCACACCTTCTTGCAGTGTAATATTAAAGCGAGTCATCCGTTCATCTGTTATAGGTAAAACTCCTTCTTTTTTCTTTTCTAAAAAGAAGGGGATTACTGAGCCGCGGCTTCCCATAACATTTCCATACCGCACTACTGAAAATTTAATATCGTGTGTTCCGCGGTAATTATTAGCAGCAATAAAAAGTTTGTCGGAAGTTAATTTTGTAGCGCCGTATAAATTAATTGGAGCAGCAGCTTTATCAGTACTAAGTGCAATTATTTTTTTAACTCCGGATTCAAAACTTGCATTAATAACATTTTGTCCGCCGATAATATTTGTTTTCACTGCTTCAAATGGATTATATTCTGCTGCCGGAACTTGTTTTAGTGCAGCAGCATGAACTACAAAATCAACACCCTCCATAGCTCTGGCAAGTCTATTTTCGTCCCGAACATCGCCAATAAAATACCTCATCAACACACCCTCTTTTTTATAAAGCGAGCATTGCTGCATCTCAAATTGTTTTAATTCATCACGGCTGTAAATAATAATTTTTTTGGGATTGAATTTTTTTAATACTGTTTCAACAAATTTCTTCCCGAAAGAACCAGTTCCGCCAGTAATTAGAATTGTTTTTCCGTTCATAATTCCTCATTATTAACTGTAACGAATTTATGAAAATTATTTTCCGTTTGGAATGAATTTATAAGAAGTTGAATGAAAAGTTAAGAGACGCCCAGAAAGAGCGTCTCCCAAAAAATTAGTTTAAATATAGAGGGCCATCTGGGCCAACCGGCAGACCAATTAACATCCATATAACAAGAAGCAAAGTCCAGAAAATTGTAAAGATTACAGTGTATGGAATCATTGTTGAGATAATGGTTCCAATTCCATATTTCTCATCATATTTTTGAGCAAATGCAACAATCAAAGCAAAATAGCTCATCATTGGCGTAATTAAATTTGTAACCGAATCACCAATTCTAAACGCTGCTTGTGTTAATGCCGGATGATAGCCAAGAAGCATAAACATTGGAATAAATACCGGCGCCATTATTGCCCATTTAGCAGAAGCACTTCCCATAAACATATTTATGAATGCTGATAGAAGAACAAATGCAACAATTAAAGGAATTCCAGTGAGTCCAACATTCTTTAAAAAATCTGCCCCTTGTATTGCAAAGATTAATCCTAAGTTACTGTATCTGAAAAAATAAACGAACTGTGCTGCAAAGAAGACAAGAACAATATACGTTGCCATTGTTGTCATCGACTTGATGATATGTTTCATCATGTCCTTATCATTTTTGATAGTCTTAACAACGATGCCGTACACAAGTCCAGGCACAAGGAAAAAAACAAGTATGCCAGTTATTATTCCATCAAAAAACGGAGAATGAAGTACTTCGCCAGTTTTAGGATTTCTAAATAATCCATTCTCTGGAATTACTGTTAGAGCAAGAAGAATTATTATTATTAATAGACTTATACCCGCCCATCGCAATCCTTTCTTTTCAATATCTGACATCTGCTCAACCGGAATTTTTTCTGCCGAACCATCGTATGTTTTCAAACGAGGCTCAACAATTTTTTCTGTTACCCAGGTACCAAGAATTACAATTAAGAATGCAGAAACAAACATGAAATAAAAATTCACGGCAGCATTGATATACATATTTTTATCAATTATTTGTGCAGCCGTTTGAGAGAGCCCAGCGAGAATTGGATCAACAGAGCCAATCAGAAAGTTTGCACCGAAACCTCCGCTAACTCCGCAAAACGCAGCCGCAAGTCCGGCCATTGGATGTCTTCCAAGCGCATAAAAAATTACAGCTCCAAGTGGAATTAAGATCACATAACCAGCTTCGGATGCAAGGTGAGAAATTATACCAGCAAAGACTATTGTTCCGGTGATTAATTTCTTAGGTGCGTTTAAAACTAGTGCGCGTATCATTGTAGTAAAAAGACCGGAGCCTTCAGCAACACCTATTCCAATCATTACAGCAAGCACATAACCAAGAGGAGGGAAGTTTACAAAGTTATGAGTGATATTTGTATACATCCAGCGCAATCCGTCTCCATTAACAAGACTATTAACAGTAATTTTTGAACCATCTGCCGGATGAACAGCTTGCCAAGCAAGCAAATCACCAAGCCATGAAATGAACACAACTATTAAAGCAAGTAAACCGAATAGAGTTGCGGGGTGGGGCAGCTTATTTCCTACAATTTCAATGTAATCAAGTGATTTGTTAAATATTCGTGAAGCAAGAGATTGTGAACTCAATTAAACCTCCAAGTTGAATTTGATTTCGGCAAAGTTAAAACAAATGAAGTGAAGAAAAAATAGGATTGTAGTAAATACTATTATTTATTAATACAGTTAAAGAGGCCTTCTCGATCGATATTAAGTGCGTTATAAAACTGAGTAAGAAAGCTTGAATAATGAGTAAAAAGCTGATTAAGCTTTTCCATTTTATAGTTTTCAAAAACCCAAAGATGTTTTTTTAGTTTAAATATCTTTGAAAAAATTTTCCTATAATAGAAAGGGGCAGCAATACGGATTAAAACGTAAACCAGCCAATGCCAAAAATGAAATTTATAAACTAGATTTTGAGTTTTAGATTTTTCTAAAGATTGGTTTAAGAAGTAACAAGCACGAACGTGGTTTAGCCCATCACCATACCCAATAATATCTTTTATTAATCTTTTGCGAATCGATTCTTTTTCAGCTTGGAAGAACTCGTTAATTCTTCCATTCGAGTAAAACTGATTTATCTTGTTTTGTAATTCCGAAGAGGAGTGTACAAGAACCGTCCCTTTATATAATTCGTCGCGGTTGAAATCTGGTTCGGGATTAATAAATATTGTTTGTTTATTCATCAACCATGCTTCAAGTGCAGTTGTCGATTCGAAAGAAGCCCACAAATCTGAAACACTTATTATGTCATGAATAGATTCTTCATTGCATAAATAAATCACGTTTTTGAAATGTGTAAGCTCACTCATTTCGTTTTTAACCGGGTCCGGTCTTTCAGGCGCATTTTCTTGAGGATGCTGCTTTAGGATAAATAAAATATCGGGATTGTTTTCGATAGCTTCTTTTAAAATATCTCTAACCTTTTTTCTTTGTTCTTCAATCCAAAGCAATTTTGCTTCATCACCTTTTGCCCAAATAAGCAGCTCTTCCTTTCCGCGCTTATGATCAAGCTTGCCAAATGCCCAACCGGCATATCCAACAATTTTTTTATATTCATTCTTATTGTATTTGGATAAGAAATATTCCTTCTGCATAAACTTATAAATTGAATATCGATCAAAGCCTACACCGCCGGTTACAACAATTTTCTCTTTAGCTTCTGGAACTTCTTTTTTTAAAAACTCTGCTGTTCTTTCGCTCCAGCAGCAAACGTATTCTTGGTAAAACTTTTTATCCCGATTGAAACCCCAGAAATCAAAACTGCCGTCGGTTCTGAAATTTCCTTCTGAGATTAATGCAAATATTGGGATATTTTGTTCATGAGCAATTTTCGAAATTTCGAAGTAGAGATTAGAGCCAACTGTATTCGCTTGTAAAATTAAATCGGGCTTTACTTTATAAATTTGGTGTATATCAATGTTAAGCGCATGAGAAAATTCACAGCTAAGGAATTTTTCTGCAAAGATTTTTATTGGAAGAACCATTTCAACATCTCTTCCAGCAGCATCATCAGTAAAACATAACACTTTGAATTTTCTATTCATAAATTTCATTGTGTCTTTTCGAACAAATTAATCCGGCTTGATTATTTGATCTAAATAGCCAGCAAGTTTTTTAGTTAATATTTTATTTGAATATTGAGAGATATCGGTTGAGTTAGAATTTAATTGACCAGACTTAAATTTTTCATATAGATTTTTAATAGTGTTAATTGTTGTATCAAGGTCTTCAAAATTACATGATGTTCCAGCATTTGTTTCTTTAATGATTTTTGAAGCATCGCTGTCGGGCGGCCCTATAGTTATAATGGGTCTTCTCGAAGCAAGATATTCAAATAATTTTCCGGGAAGTCTTCCCATAACATTGGGCATATTATTTAAAATTAAGAGCAGCACTTGTGAGCGGCACATTCTTTCGAGAGTTTCTTTTCTTGAAAGATGCTTGAACAACGTTAAATTATTCTTTAATCCAAGTGATTTTAATTCATTAATAATTGTGTGACTAATAAATCCGGCTAACTCAATTTCAAGATCTTCTGAAAATTTTTCGTTCTCTTTTGAAATTATGGAAAGCGCATTCCATAATGTTTTTGCATTACGGTCTGGGCCAAGGCTTCCGTAGTGGCTGATTGTAAATTTAGGAGATAGTTCAACATTAATATTTTCGAAATCAGTTTCATCATAACCCCACACAATTACACCGACATCTTTTGCACCAATGGATTCCAAATCGGTTTTCCACGTATCGCTGCATATTGTAATTTTATCTGCATTATCAAAGACACGGTTCTCCATTGCTTTGTGAACTTTGTGAGATATTGGATTCAACATAAGCTGAGGGAAATAATCAACCTGAGTCCATGGATCTTGAAAATCTGCATGCCAAGGAATCCCTAATTTATTTTTCAATCTATATGCAATTATATGAGTCGATTGCGGAGGACCGTTTGTAAAAATGGCGTCAACGGAAATTTCTTTTAAATATTTAGTTAGGAATTTAACAGAAGGTCGAATCCAAAATTTGCGAGCATCTGGGATAAAAATATTTCCGCGAATCCAAATACCAAGTTTGTGTGCAAATGTTGGTTTTTCTTCTTCAAGAAAAACATTATGAATCCGCTCTTCTTTTTTCTTGCCAGATATGAATTTAAAAAGATTAAACGGCTCCCAAAATTTCATTTTGAGCACCGTTGTTCCTTTTAATACGTCTTTAGAATTCTCAGAATCTAAAACCGGATATTCTGGATTATCAGCAGTACAAATGATAGGCTCCCATCCAAATTCACGGAGGTATTTAGAAAATTTTAGACAACGATGAACCGCAATTCCACCGGCCGGCGGCCAATAATATGTAATAATTAAAACTCTTTTCATTCAATAATTGAATCTGTATTACTAGTTGTATTATTAGTACTTAACAAGGAATTTTTAATAACCGAAATAATTTTGGATGGACTCGTTAAAATTTCCAATTCGGCCTTTTCATAAAACTTCAACATAAAAAGAATAAATGGAAAAAGAATTACAACAATTACTTTTATAGTTGTTAGCAAATAGATATTGAGCTCGGGTAAAAAATAAATTATTGAAGAAAGAAAACAGCCGAGCAAAATCATTTTTAAAAGCTTTGCATTCTCAAAGGGTATTTTAAAATATTTATCCGAATATTTATTTGAAAGAACATAAAAAAACAAGAAGGCAACCAAAGTGTTTATAGCCGCTGCAATTACTCCAAATATTGGAAGAAGTAAAAGATTTAAAATAATATTTAAAAACGCAGAACTAATTGTTATCAAAGCGATCGGCTTGGTGTTTTTAGTAAGCATCATTCCAAGTGAAGCAGTTAATCGCATTCCGCTGAAAACGTATGAAATAAGAATTATCGGAACAAAGATAAATGAGAAAAAGTATTCAATTTTATCAGCAAAAATTAAAATGATCTCTTTACTAAAAAGTGAAAGAAAAATAAAACCCCATACAAAAATGAAGGTTGAATAGGTCATAATTTTACTATAATAGCGAGCATCATCTTTTTGACCGTATATTTTATAAGCAACTGGCAGCAAGCTCAGATTAAATGGAAGAATGAGAAACATATTCAACACACCGGCAACTCGGTAAGCTAAACCATAAGGAGCCAAAGCTTCGGACCCTAAAATAAATTTTATTAAAAATCTGTCACTAAGATTTAATAACATAAACCCAAGTGACGAAAAAACAAGAGGCAACCCAAATTTTAAAGCACTTCGAAGAATTTCTTTATCAAATCGGGTATTCATTAGCGGTATCATTTTTGTAAGGAGTAATATTATAACTAGAAATTCTCCAAAAGCAGCAGAAAATAATATTCCTTCAATACCCATATTACGGAAAGCAACTACATAAATTGTAAGAAGAGTAATTATTATAACACGGAAAGTGCTTACTACTGTGTAATAAGCTGATTGTTCGTCAGCCCGTACTTTAGATAGAAAAAGGTTATTGATCACGCGCAATAGAACAATATAAGCGATGAGTCGGACATAGTCGGCAGTTATTTGAGAGTACTTGAAAAAATCTTCGAAGAGAGCGGTTATTCCTTCTGCAAATAATACCAATAAAGAACATACAATAATTACAAAGACAGTTAAAGTAAAAAGAACATTCTCTTTTTTATTTTTAAACTCGCTTGAATTGTTCAAAAGAATAATTGCACTTGCTTGACCAAGAATAAATAATTCGGCTAGAATTTGAATTGTAGAATCAATTATGTCCCAGTTGCCGAAATCAGTAATCGATAGTTTTGATATATACAAAGGAAGGAGAAGTACACCAACAGCTTTAGCTGCAATGTTGCTAAAACTGTAAATCAATGTATGTCTAAATGTACCTTGAAGCCTTTCAAGCATCTTTTTTATGACTCTGTTTTTTTTGCCGCGCTATAAATACTATAACAACTCCGCCTATTATTACAATATTTAAAATAAGTGATAAATATTTTCCTAAAACAAAATTGCTTGGCTCATAAACAAATTCAACATTATGTTTTCCTTGGGAAATTACTATACCTTGAAATCCATAATTTGATCTATAAATATTTGTTTGGTTTCCATCTATGAATGCTTTCCAACCATTTGGCATATAGGTTGTGCCAAAGAATAAAAAATTATTTCCGCTCGCATTAACATCAAGAGAAATCTTTTCGTCGGAATAACCAATTATTTTAGCATAAACGGATGAGTCCGGTTTATCAATCTTGAGGTCAGCTTTTTCAATATATGCAACTTCTTTTGGTTTGAATAGTTCTTCTTTTATTGCATATAAAATTTCCATTGGAAGTTTTTGCCTAACAGAATCAACAAAATAAATTCTTGGCAATGCATTATCATTTCTATGAACGTAAAGATTATCACTTTGATGGAGCGTTGTAAATCCTTGTGTGTATAGAGGTTTTTCAGTAACAATATATTTTACGCCAAGCATATTCCATAGTGTATTGTTTACTGGCCCAACTACATCCATAATGTCCTGATAGCTTCTTGGCTTTACTGCTGAATAACCGAAGAAATCTTCTTGCAGAAAATAAACATTGAAGTTAGAGTTGTTCTGCAGAGTTCCCATTGAGCCGTCTTGTTTCAAGTTCAATATTCTGTATGGGTCTTTTTCGTTTTGATTTTTAATAATTGATATATATTGAGGCTCTCTAAATAAATTGTCGTCATCAGAAGAACTTCTGTATCCGGCACCGCGAGAACTAATTCTAAATAAGTCTATCATTATAAATACTATAACTGCTGTAATAAAAAGATCTTTATTCAGTTTGGCTATAATATAGAAATAGCTTATCCCAAAAGTTAATGCTGTTAAAACCAGAGCAATTTGTAAATCACCTCTAAACATATCTGCCATATATTCAGCGAGTGCGGAAAACATTTGAGCTTCTTGATTTTGACCAAGCGATGCAGCATAAGTAGTAACTCTACCAGCAAACCAGCTTGAAATACTTCCACCAAAAAGCAAAGAAAGGGCAAATAAAGTTGATAGTATAAAAGAGAAATTTTTAATAAGCTTTATAAGGCGCTCATTTTTTTCTTCACGTAGAGAAATAATTTTCATAATTCCCAATCCGGCAAGGATAGGAAAAATAATTTGCAGAACATGAAGAATCATAGAGGGAACACGGAAATTATCAAACAATGGAAAGTAATTGTAAAAAAGATTAAAAATAGGGGAGAAGTTCTTTCCAAATGAAATCAATAAAAATAAAATAAATGTTATTCCTAAAAATCTAATTATAGGTTCTTTCCACCTTACAAATAGAGCAAAGAGTCCGAGCACAAAAATTATAATGCCCATGTACATTGCAGAATCAACAAAAGGCATCTGTCCAAAATATGTATTGACCTCAACATCTTGGTTCTGGGTTAGCGGTCCGTTATATGTTGATTTACCGAATCCGTAGTATGATGGAACAAAAAATGTTAATACTTCACCGGGGGAGAAAGACCAGTTTGTGTTATATTCATATAAAGTGTTTTGATTTGAGGAAACTGAAGAATTTGTTTCTGTTATACTTTTTGTACTGCGTGTAGAATAAGGTTTGTATTCGTAAAGCTGAGAATAAGTATCGAACGACATTAATAAGGAGATTAATCCAGCAATGATGGAAATCCCAACCGATTTAAATAGTTGCTTTTGCAAAAAGCTGTTTTTAGTAATGAATGAATGTGTAAAAAAATATATGAAATAGATTAATGCAGTAAGTCCAAAGTAAAATACAATTTGAACATGTGCGCCCAAAACTAAAAGGTGCATTGCGAAGGTAAATAATAGAATATCAAAAAGTTTTATTTCTTTTTGGAATTTAAATAACATCATCAGTATAAAAGGAAAAACTGCCAAACTCATTAACTTTGTAATATGACCGATATAAAATAAAACTATTATTCCAGAAGAAAATACTGTTGCAAATGCTACCAAAAAACTTACACCTCGCGAGCCGCCAAACATCCTCATAAATAAAAATGAAGTAATACCAAGAATAAAAAAGCTGAATGTATAAATTGCATTGTAATCCGAAAGAAACGAAGAATAAAGCTGTGAAGTATAAGAGTAAATTACAGCGGTTAGATCATACCAACGAAGAGACATTGAAGTTGCAACCGCCGGCATACCACAGAAAATATGCGGATTCCATAAAGAAACTCCATCGCGTTCTTTTGTTGCGTATTCACGCAGACTTTTTACTTGGATAAGGTCACCCGAAGAAGTTGTTTTATCACCAAAAGTAATTGGCGCGAAAAAGAGTAAGATTAAGAGTAAGAGCAAGATTAAGAAAAACGCAGTCTGATATTTTTCGGGAATTATTTTGCTAAATGAAAAACCAACTTCGGAAGTTTTTGTCGGGATCGATTTCTTTTGCTGCTTTGACATTGATTCTCCTTTAATGGTACGCAGATTGCCGGGATAAATCAGCGCCCTATTGTTGTAAAATTACTTTTGCATAATTTTCCCAACTCATATTTTTTGCAGTTTCTGCAACACGGTCTCTAGGAATTGGATTATATAGAAATTTTCTCATCACATTATACATCGAGTCAATATTTTCTGGCTCGGCAAGATAACCATTATATCCATCTTTTATCGTTTCAGGAAAATGCCCAACTTTTGTTGCAATAGAAGGAAGTTGAAAATTATACGAAATTGATTCCACGCCTGATGGCGTTGCAACTAGGTAAAACAACACATTACAGTCGGCAACTTGAAAGTATTTATGTACTTCCTCGTTAGGAACATATCTATTAATTACAACAACTTTATCACTAAGGTTTTTTTGTTCAATAAGATCTAATGGGCAATATCCGCTTTCATCATCAGACTTTTTGACCAGCAATTTTTTGATTAATCCAAAGAGAGTTTTTTTGATTTTTGTTGATATTTTTTTAGGATCAAGGGTATCCCAAAAAGATTCTCCAACGATTAAAAGCGAAACATCATTTCTCTCTTTACTCAATTTTTCAAATGCATTAATTACATTATGAAGTCCCTTGTATTTTCGTATGAATCCAAAAAAAAGAAACACATTCTTTTTTAGTCCCAGTTCTTTCTTAAAACGGTCTTTATCAAAATTAATGTCCGGAGTAAACATATCATAAATAGGGTGGTACAGCTTTACCACAGATTGAGCTAGTTCGCTTATTTTTCTTTGCCCCGTTTCATCAACAAGTAAAAATTTTTTATTTGGGAAAATCTGTTTCAGCTCTTCTAAAGTTTTTAAGGAATGAACAATAAATGTGTGTGGTTTGGATAATGCATAACGAAGCAGACCTTTATCAATAATGCTGACTTCTTTTTGAGCTACAACATGCAGATCAAAAATGATTTCCGCGGTAAATATTTTCCTCAGCTTTTTTGTAATGTATCCTATCGGCAATCCTTGAATTGCAATTGACCATTGTATAACAACAATATCAGGAGAAATTTCTTTTATAAGATTTACAGTTTTGATCCAAGAGATAGGGTTGTTGTAATTAGTTACATAATGTATTTGAATTTTTGTTTCTTGAAGTAGATTTTTTTTACTGCTTTTATCAACCAAGTCTCTTGGCAAAATAGAAGGATACATTTGAGTCCAAGAAACAATGTGTACTTCGCACCCAAGTTTATCAAATGCGTTTGCTAATGACGAAGTGTAATTAGCAATTCCTCCTTTGAACTGAGGTCCAGGGCCGAAGATAATAATTCGTCTCATAATGCAATTGAGAATTTAGCTTTTAGCGTTTTACTTTTCACAGCTCACTTTTCTCGTTTTAGATTTTCAACTGCTACATCGTAAACTCGTTTCATTCCTTCTTCCAAAGAAATCTTCGGCTCCCATCCCAATAACTCCTTTACAAAACTCATATCGCAATAACGCGAATGAACCCCGACCGGTTTATCAGTGAGCGGTTTTATTTCTGGGGAGTACCCGGCAAATTTTGTAAAGACTTTTATTAAATCTAGGAAAGAGGTTAGTTTACCAGATCCAATATTAATTGCCGTCCCATCATGAATTTTATCCATAGCATTAAACATACAATCCATAACATCATCTATGTGGACAAAATCTCTTCCTTGTTTTCCGGTTCCCCATACTTCGAAAGGATTTTCTTTTTTTGCCGCACGATGTGCAATTGCCGGAACCGGGTAGCTTAAATCTTGATCTTCACCATATCCAGAAAACGGACGAATACAAGCAATTGAAATTCCGTAATGTTTCGCTGCTATCTTTGCTAAAAATTCTCCGGTCATTTTTGTCCAGCCGTAAGTTAAGTCGGGCATCCCAAGTGTATAACCATCAATATTTATATCAGATTCTTTTAATGCAACGGCATCGCTTTCGGTCTGCATGTTAATTGGATAAGCTGCTGACGAGCTTGGGTATAGAATCCTTTCAGGTCTTGCTTTAGAAATCCAGTTAAAAAATTCTGCATCAATAGAAAGGTCTAAAGCTACCGCCATTGGGTCTCCTTCAATTTTTGCGCGTCCGCCAACTATTGCAGCAAAATGAAATGCGTCGCCATAATTAACTTTCAAACCATATTCTTTTTCCAGCCAATTGGGGTCATCTTGAAGTTTTTGTAAAAATTTGCGGAAGTCCATTTGCCAGTAAAATAGTCTTTCTTCTTCACCTAAAATTTCTATGTCTTTAAATGCTTTAGAAGAAAAATCTTTCATCCAAGTTAAAGGATGAGTTCCCACTGATAGATCGTCTATCATTAAAATATTATCAGAAGTTCTTTTAAGAAGTTGTTTTACAGTATTTCGGCCAACAAAACCGCATGCGCCGGAAACAAGATGAAATTTCATTAATAATTCCTATTACGTGCATCAAAAATAAGGAAATATTAAGGAAATTGGAGATTGAAAAAAGTAGACAGCTTTAATTTTCCTTTTGATTTTCATAATTAACTCAAATACCTACTAACAATGCTAATATTATTAGTCATTAACTAATTCTTCTTGCATTATTTATCATTAGTGTTTTAGCAATAATTTTTTTAACGGCAAGATTAAAGGGGAATGCATTTTTTGTTTTAATACTTGTAGGATTGTTTGTAGGAATATTTTCCGGCTTGCCAACAGATAAAGTTATTCAATCATTAAAAGAAGGTTTAGGAAATACGCTGGCATCAATTGGTTTGGTGATTGTGTTTGGAACAGCATTAGGAATAATGCTTGAAAAAACTGGTGCAGCATACAGTATGGCAGAATATATTTTACAAAAAGTTGGCAAACATAATGCTCAAATTGCAATGACAATAACTGGCTATGTATTTGGCATCCCAATCTTTTGTGATTCTGGAATTGTTGTTTTGAGTTCTTTAAATAAATCTCTTGCAGCGAAAACGAAAAGATCAATGACTGTAATGGGTTCATTATTGGGTGTTAGTTTATATTCGGTTCATTGTTTAATTCCACCTCATCTAGGAGCTACTGCGGCTGCCGGAATAATCGACGCTTCAATCGGTAAACTTATGTTGATAGGATTAGCTATTGCTTTGATTACACTTACTGCAACATTTTTCTGGATAAAATTTATTGGAAGTAATTATGAATCGATTAATAATTCGACAGAAGAAAATATTTCCGAAAATAATTTTAGTTCATTACCAAAACCATTCCTTTCGTTTCTACCAGTTTTTTTGCCAATTATTTTAATTGCTATAAAATCTGTTTTGATGATGTATAAAGGATCGGTTGAAGAAAATTTATTAAGCGCAATTCTATTTTTTATTGGAGATCCTTCCATTGCATTATTACTTGGGTTGGCCGCAACATTTTTCATTAATCCAAATTCTAAAAATTTATTAATAAAAGATGTAATTGAAGAATCGATAAAAGCAGCTGGAGTAATATTACTTATCACGGGTGCGGGCGGAGCGTTTGGTTCAGTATTGAAGGCTACTGGAATCGGAAGTGTTATTGGTGAATATTTATCCTATTCTGGATTGGGAATTTTTATTCCATTTCTAAT
>Ga0194127_10001783_pt1 | contig 30696 bp, 27 predicted proteins | sample TA2KigC100mmetaG_FD_148624 | JGI IMG/M metagenome (GOLD analysis project Ga0194127, IMG submission 148624) | Freshwater microbial communities from Lake Tanganyika, Tanzania - TA2015036 Kigoma Deep Cast 100m | ecosystem: Environmental > Aquatic > Freshwater > Lake | place: Tanzania: Lake...
CAGGTTTTTTAGATTTCCCCTCGTGAGGATTTCTGTGCTGTTTGTTTTGTCTTTAGCTGACTTCAGTCAGTAGAGAATCCACCAGCTTGTAGCTGGTGGTAGTTCAATTCCCTTTGTCCCTACGTCCCTCAATTTACAAAGGGTGCCTTTTATATGATTATCAGGTCTCATTCGCAATATGGAGATATGCGCCAATCGACTTTACCGACAGGAAGGGAAAGAAGAGGTGAAGATCTTAATGAATTGCAGCATGGCCTTAGTGACATATTTGTTTTTCCGGTAGTAGATTCCATAATCCATCTTCCCAAATAAATGACTTACGTCCACAGACCAAAATCTCTTTTTATCTTCCGGGGTAACCGCAAAAGAAACCGTGATTGTCACGCCAATACCCTTCTCCACATAATTCCTTAAATTCTCTTCAAGGTCGGTCTCCATCACCACGTCATAGGGAAGGTTGCTTCGGGCAAAAGCATCATCAACTAGCCTTCTCAGTACGGCTCCCTTTCGATATAAAATAAGGGGAAGTCTGCTAATAGCTCGGAGGTTGATAGCCTTCTTTTTTTGCAGAGGATGGTCCTTGGCCGTCAAAAGAACCAAACCGAACGATCTCCAATGCTTAAATGTCAATTTCCTAAATTCTGCTTGATTCACCTTCGGTACGATTGAAAGATCGACCTCGTCATTTGAAACCAAAGAAACCAACTCTGTGGCAACCGCTCCGCTGATCAACTTAAACCTGATCTTAGGAAATTGTTTTGCAAATCTGTCAATAACATCTTCTAAAACGTAGCTCATTATTCCGTTCGTCGTGGCAATGGATAAGTGGCCATATTTAGAGCCCCGGATATCTTCAGAGAGTTTTATCAAGTTATCCAGTGCATCTAAAAGCTTATCCACACCAACTGACAACACTTCCCCTTGCTTTGTTAATTTGCTGACATTCCCAAGCCGCTCGAACAATTTAATATCCAATTCTTTCTCCAATTTTCTGATCTGGTGGCTAACTGCGGACTGGGTGATGAACAAATTTCTTGAAGCAATGGAGTAACTCCCGGTTCTAGCAATTTGCTGAAAAGCTTTCAGTTGGTCAATTTCCATCTATCCTCCTCGCCAACCTTTAGAACAAAGGCACAAAAGTGTTATAAGACCAATCCTTTGAACCTCCGTAACTGTATGAACAATGGTCATATGGTAAACAAAAAAGATTCATTTGACAATATGCTTTCATGGGAATTACCATGTCTTGGGGTGGTTTTACTCGACACCAAAGTTGAAGTCAGCGTTCAGAGGAGGATAAAAGTACTGAATGCAAGACAAGACACTTCAACAAAGAAATCCCTACAGGCATGGCGCGAATCCAGTAGAACCTGACCACAAATTGATCACCAGGGATTTCGGGGGGGAGCGTAACGGGTGCGGTGGTACTAATGATTCCAACCGCGCGAATGGAGGAGAAAGCAGCCCCTCGATATGGAAAAATAGTTAAACAGGCTGCGAATGCTATTTCCGCTCAAAACGGAAATGAACGTTCATAGCTCAACGAAGAACCAAAAATATGGACGCTGAAACGCTTTTGCAAAACATAACCTCCGGAGTCGAAGCCCTTTCTACTAACAGCAGTGCCGGAAGTCATCTGGAGAGGAAAATGGAACAATGAAGATCTCGGGAGCCAGGTTCGTTGCGGAGACACTTAAAGGTTACGGCATAACGCACGTGTTTTACGTTGAGGCGATCCTCAGGCGAGCGCTCGTAGAGATGGAGGCTCTTGGAATTGAACGTATTCTAACCCATTCGGAAAAAGCTGCGGCGTATATGGCGGATGGATACGCGCGCGTTTCGCGCAGACCGGGTATCTGCATGGCACAGTCCGTGGGCGCCGCCAATTTGGCCTCGGGGCTGCAGGATCCCTTTCCCCGTCTCTCCCCTGTTATAGCGATCACAGGCAGAAAACCTCCCATTGCCCAGCATCGAAATGCTTATCAGGAAATCCTGCATTCGAAGATGTTTGAGCCGGTGACGAAGCTCACTGCATGCGTGGAAACAGTCGAGCAACTTCCACACTTGCTCCGCCAGGCATTTAGGGAAGCCGTGAGTTCCGCCCCCGGGCCGGTCCATCTTGATTTTCTCGGATATGAAGGAGAACTGACGGATCTTTCCGAAGCCCCTATCGAAGTCCTTGTGGAGGACCGATTCCGCCAATACCCTCCGTTTCGGCCTGAGCCCGAACCGGGTTCCGTGCGGGAGGCATCTGAGATTTTGAAGGCGGCTAAAAGACCCGTCATCGTTGCGGGGGGCGGCGCAGCAGTTTCAGCGGCCGGCCCTGAGGTCATAGAGCTCGCGGAGACGCTCTGCATTCCTGTAGCCACCTCTTTGAACGGAAAAGGCATCATTCCTGAGAACCATCGACTAGCGGTAGGCGTCGTTGGATCGTATTCGCAATGGTGTGCAAACCGTGTTGTCTACGAATCAGATTTGGTCCTCTTTGTGGGGAGCCGGACAGGAGACCAAGTGACCAACAATTGGACCATCCCAGGGAAGGCCACAAAGGTTATTCAGATTGATGTCGACCCGACAGAACTCGGAAGGAATTATCCGAACGTGGTCAGCTTGGCAGGCGATGCAAAGGCCATTTTAAGAGTGATGGGAGAGTATTGTTATATGCCCTCCCCACATAGAACTGCATGGTCGGAGTACGCGCACGGCTTGGTTGAGCAGTGGAACGCGGAATTTTTTCCTCTTCGTTTGTCCGATGCCGTCCCAATCCGTGTCGAACGGCTCTGTGAAGATCTCACTAGAACCCTTCCTCCAAATGGTATTCTTGTGTCCGATACCGGTTACGCGGGGATCTGGACCGGAGCTATGGTAAGGCTTCATGACAAAGGACAATCCTATATTCGTGCAGCGGGATCTTTGGGGTGGGGGTTTCCTGCAGCCCTCGGCGCAAAGTGCGCTGCCCCCTCGAGACCGGTCATTTGTTTCATAGGGGACGGAGGATTCTATTACCACCTGAGCGAACTGGAAACGGCGTTGCGCCGCCACATCAATGTCGTTGTTATCGTGAACAACAATTCGTGTTTTCGGCAGTGCTTGGAAGGTATTAATCACGCCTACGGTGCAAGAGCAGGGGCAAAGGAAGCCATGTATAAATTTATCCCAACGAATTTTTTCAAAATTGCCAAGGATTTCGGATGCGAGGGAATCCGGGTCGAAGAACCCAGTCACATTATCCCGTCACTCAAAAGAGCACTGACATCAGACAGAACGACGGTGATCGACGTGGTGACCGACGAGGGATGCCGCCCTCCAAGCCCCTGGATGCCGGAATAAAATCGACGACGGTTATGGATGCGAAACCCTATATCTTGAAACAGGATCGATCGGCGGAACCCAGTCAGATGTCGCATGCTGGAAGGCTTTGGAACATGATAACGGCTGCCATACTCATGCCATCGCATAGTTCAACTCCAAGAAGGTGCACAGATGATGGCTTGGTGGTGTTGAAGCTTATACAGCTGGCCTAATATTTTCACTACATCGAAGGAGGAGTTTTCTATGATCGTATACATCAATGGTGATTACATGAGTGAGGAAGAGGCCAAAATATCTGTTTTCGACCATGGATTTCTCTATGGGGATGGGGTCTTTGAAGGGATCAAAGCCTATAATGGGCGAGTCTTTGCACTCGATGAGCACGTCGATCGCTTCTACGAATCCGCACAGTCCATTCAACTTGAATTACCGGTCGGCCGCGACGAGATGAAAAAGGCCATCGTTGAGACTGTCAGACGCAATAATTTGAGAGATGCGTATATCCGTCCCGTGGCGAGCCGAGGAAAAGGTGCCCTGGGGCTTGACCCAAAAAGTTGTGCGGAAGCAACAGTGGTTATCATGGTGGATGCCGAAATCCGTCATCCTGAAGATAAAGGTGAAACATCTTTAAGTCAAAAAGGAATAAGGGTGATCACCACCGCTTTTCGACGCAACGGTCCGGATGTTCTCAGTCCACGGATAAAGTCGACCAACTATTTGAACAACATTCTGGCCAAATTACAGGCCAATGCCGTCGGGGTTCAAGATGCCGTCTTCTTAAACGAACAGGGCCTTGTCTGCGAGCTGACGGGCGATAACCTGTTTATTGTGAAACACACTCGGGTCATAACCCCACCGCTTTGGCTGGGGATCCTGGATGGCATCACGCGACGAACCATCCTGCGGATCGCTAAAGAGGCAGGCATGGAAGCAGTGGAAGAACCTTTAACGCTTCATGACTTATATACCAGTGATGAATGTTTCTGCACGGCCACTCGTATCGAAGTGGCCCCGATCGTGTGGGTTGACGGGCGGCAGATCGGAAGCGGAAACCCTGGTCCTATTACGACACAGCTTACAAAAACATTTTTTGAAAAAGTTGACAGAGAAGGAACTCCGATATACAGTGGATGAAGACAGACTTCGTCAAGGTGCTTTGATGGCATGCCGGACTTGGCGTATACGAGGAAAAGAGAGAAATGTCGGATACAAGGAAAGCGTCCGCTAAAATGGCCCAAACCGTTTTGGGCTTGATTCATCCAGATGATCTTGGAATAACTTTGCCTCATGAACATCTGCTCATCGATATGGCAATTTGGTTTGTTGAGCCGACAGCGCCTGAGCTAAAACCACTGGCGTTCGAACCAGTGAGTTTCGAAAACATCAGCTGGATTATGTACAATCAGTACAACAACTTGGATAACGTGCGCTTGTTGGATGAGGATCTTGCGATCAAGGAGGCGATGCTTTTTAAGAAAGAAGGCGGAAGCACGATTGTCGACGTTACCAGTGCCAGCTTATCTCGTGACGTTTTGGCGCTGAAACGCATATCCCAGGCTACGGGCCTTAACGTCATCATCGGGTCAGGCCATTATGTCGTGAACGGGACAGGATGTCAGGAATTGGATAGAAAAACTAAAGATGAGGTTGCCGAAGAAATCGTTAGAGACATCCTTGTCGGTGTTGGCAAAACTGCAATCCGAGCTGGAATTATAGGCGAAATCGGATGCTCATGGCCTTTGCAAGACAGGGAGAACAAGGTGCTTAGCGCCTCTGCTCGCGCACAAAAGCGCACAGGAGCTGCCATCACCATTCATCCAGGTCGCCATGAGCGTTCTCCTATGGAAATTATCGGGGTTCTTGATGATGCCGGAGCGGACATCAGTCGAGTTATCATGGGGCACATCGATCGGACCGGTTTCTTGCCTGCCACGAGGTATGAAATAGCAACAACAGGTTGTTACCTTGAATATGACATCTTCGGCGGCAACCCGTTCTACCCTCTACACTTTGGTGTCTTCAATAGACCTTGCGATAGAGAGCGAATTGAGCAAATTATGGATCTCATCGATAGAGGGCATTTGGAACAGATTCTCATATCGCAGGATACCTGCCTGAAATCAAAGCTCGTCCGCTATGGAGGTCAAGGTTACGCACATATTTTGCGCAATATTGTGCCACAAATGTTGGCCCGCGGTATCACTGAGGAGCACATCAAAACGATCATGGTAAAGAATCCGAATCGATTTCTCTGTTTTGTTTCGCCGAGTGACCAGAATGATAGAGGATAAGGAGGTTTAGATGTCCGCCTCACCTTTGAACCAGCATGACAGGCTAAGTGGGGTCATCGGAATGCTCATCGGCCTGGTTTTCTGTATTGGTTCCGTTAGCCTGGGCCTGGGAGAAATACACCAGCCGGGTCCGGGGTTTCTTCCTTTCTTAGTGGGGGCAGTTCTCGTATGTCTGTCGGCCATCATTTTCATTCCAACCCTGAGGAAAGAAAAGAGCGTGCATCGGCAAGAGATTGGCCGTGGACTCCGAAAATACCGTAAGGGCGGATTGATCGTGCTGGCATTGGTTTTCTACAATTTTTGCATTGGTTTCTTGGGATTCTCATTGACGACGTTTCTCTTCGTGGTTTTTCTGATCAAGATTGTGGAGGCCCAGGGCTGGACCCGAACCCTCGTGACGGCGCTGTGCTCTGCTGCAGGGTTTTATTTCGTTTTTCAATCATGGTTGATGCTGGACCTGCCCACCGGGCCTTGGGGTTTCTAGGAAATGGACGTCCTTCAACATCTGATTGTCGGTTTTCGCGTGGCCTTGGAGCCGATGAACCTTCTCCTGTGTTTCTTGGGATGTCTAGGAGGGACACTGGTGGGGGTTCTGCCAGGATTCGGACCTACAGCGGCAATGGCACTGCTCCTGCCCGGGACTTTTCATTTATCTCCTGTCTCAGCCATCATTATGTTGTCCGGTATCTACTACGGTGCCATGTACGGAGGCTCCACCACTTCCATCCTGGTCAACATTCCGGGAGAAACGGCGTCGGTGATGACGTGTCTCGATGGCTATCAAATGGCCCGCAAAGGTCGCGCCGGACCGGCCTTGGGGATGGCTGCCTTTGCATCCTTTATCGCCGGGACGATCGGGGTCATCGGCCTGATGCTGCTTGCACCGCCCCTGGCACGGTTTGCCCTCAAATTCGGCCCGCCCGAGTACTTTTCCTTAATGCTGCTCGGACTCACAATGGTGAGTTACCTCTCCCAGGGATCCATGATCAAGGCCTTCATCATGGCAGGGTTGGGACTTCTTCTCTCTTTCATCGGTACGGATATCATCTCGGGGGTATCGCGATTCACTTTTGATTTTATGGAGCTCCGGGAAGGCGTGGGGATCATTCCTGTCCTGATGGGTGTCTTTGGGGTGGGGGAGATCCTCTCCAACGCCGAGGAAGAAATGGGGCGGGAAGTTTTCACCCAGAAGATCAAAGGCCTTCTCCCATCCCTGAAGGATTGGATGGACAGTAAATGGGCCCTGATCCGGGGCGCTCTGTTAGGGTTCTTCCTGGGAATTTTGCCGGGAGGCGGTGCAGCGATTGCCTCATTCATGGACTACGCGCTGGAAAAGAGACTCTCCAAACACCCGGAGCTCTTCGGCACCGGAACCATTGTAGGTGTTGCCGGGCCGGAGAGTGCAAATAATTCGGCCACAGCCGGGGCTTTCATCCCCCTGTTGACCCTCGGTATACCGGGCAACGCGGTGACGGCTCTGCTTTTAGGGGCCTTTATGATTCATGGTACCCAGCCTGGTCCTCTGATGATGCAGCGGACGCCGGATCTCTTCTGGGGGATCATCGCCAGTATGTACGTTGGAAATATCATTCTCTTGATCCTGAATCTTCCCCTTATCGGCATGTGGGTGCGAATCCTGAAAATCCCGTATCCGATTCTGTCTCCGCTTATCCTTTTATTTTGCATTGTGGGAGCCTATTCTCTTAATGGCAACCTCTGGGATATTGCTATCATGATTTTTTTTGGGGTTCTAGGACACGTGATGAGGAAAGCGGGTTTTGAAGGGGCCCCCATGATTCTGTCCCTGGTGATCGGCCAGATGTTTGAAAATGCCTTCCGCCAGTCTCTCTTAATTGGGGATGGAAGCTTTTTGATTTTCATCAGACGCCCTATTTCGGCAGCGTTGATCGCTATTTCCGTTTTCCTGATCTTTACGGCCGCATTTCGCAGGAAGATTCCTCAAACAAACTAACGAAGAAGAAAGGAGATTGGTGCAATGAGAAAGATGATTTTAGTAGGCATGTTGGTTGGAGTTTTAGGAGTGTTCTTTTCTCTGTCCTTCGCCGCGTTTCCGGAGAAACCGATTCAAATTATCAATCCCTTTGCGGCGGGTGGTGAGACGGATATGATCTTGCGGATCATCGCCAATGCCGCCCCACCCCATTTCGGCCAGTCCCTGGTTGTGGTGAACAAGCCCGGAGGAGGAGGGTCCATCGGCATCCAGTATGTGGACAAATCCAAGCCCGATGGATACACCATCCTCTCCGGCTCCTTAGCCACCCTTCTGCTCCACCCTCACATGGAGAAAGTGCCCTACACGTATAGGAATTTTAAGGTCATCGGCCAGTTTGGCATCAGCCAGATTGGTTTATTCTCCAAAGCGGATACTCCCTGGAAAGACTTTCAGGGGTTCGTAAAGTATGCCAAGGAGCACCCCGGGGAGATTAAGTATGGATCTGCCGGAGCCGGGACCATAGGGCACCTGTTGATGGAATCGATCTCCCTGACGGCGGGCGGTTTGAAAATGGTTCACGTTCCCTATGCAGGAACGGCCCCGGCTCTTACCTCACTGGCTGGAGGCCACATTCAGGTTTCCATCGGGGATGTCCCGCCCGCCATCCCATTGATGGAAGCCAAGCAGATCACTCCCCTGGTTATCACCAATACCCAGCGGGTCAAAACGCTGGCCAATGTCCCGGCCCTGCCTGAATTAGGCTTCAGGGGCGTGGATGTCTGGAAGGCTCTGTTTGCACCAGGTGATACGCCCCCAGCCGTTGTTAAACATCTGGAAAAAGCTCTTGACGCCACCCTCCCCGATCAGAATTGTATTGCTGCTCTGGCTAAAATTGGGCAGGAGCCCGACTTCATAGGGACGGAGAAATTTACAATCAAGATGATGGAAGATGATAAATGGCTGGCAGAGATTGTAGCCAAATTAGGGTTGGCCAAAAAATGATGAGATCGCAGCGGTACTCTGCTTATCCGGATAAAAAGCAACGCCTCGCCTGAATTTTGGAGGTTTAGATAAAGGGCAATGCCTTGCTCCCCACGGGATAGAGGGGAGCAAGGTCTGGGAGTAGGTTCGCGCTCAGGGGGAATGAGTGTTTCAGGAGTGTTGTTGGCGAAGGGTCGCGACAGATGTCATGTGAGCTGTCCCCGTCATCGACAGGGTTTTTCTCTCTCAGTTTTTTTTGTACCACGCGCCGATGACGAACATCGCTCTTAGTAGCACGCCGGCTTCACTCACACCAACTGGGGTAGTGCTACTTACATTGACTCATCGTGACGAATGCACCATTAGATTCATCCTCGTAAACACGATTCCATCTTCTGTAATGAGGAATATTCTATATAATATCTCAAGGAGGAACACATGGGGATTTTGGTGGAACCAATCAAGGGCATCAAGGAGGTGAAGAACTACATCAATGGGGAATGGGTCGACTCATAAGGACAGATTGTCGATGTGGTCAATCCATCTGAAAACAGTGAAAACACTGAAAACAGGAGCAGTGAAAACAGGGACGTTGGGTTAAATACAACTTCCCTATATTCGTAGCAGTAAAAAAGCGTGCGGCCAGCCCTGATAACCTTTTGTGGTCGAAACTCAGTTTCGGGATTCCGACCCTTGGCACCAGATTTTATCACGCGTCATTATGCCTTAGGTTTTTAATCTTCAACTTTACCCATCCCTTCATCGGCAACCTTTAGCCTATTGCCTTAATAATAAATGTTACCAGAAAGGATCGTTTGTAAGAGAGTGTTTAGATCTTGAATAAATTGACATGAATGAAAAACGCGCAACGGGACGTAGGTTCTGAAACAACTTGCCAATTTTCTGAATGGGCTATGATCAGGCATCGGTAATTCGGTATTGGCTTAAATCTTAGATCTCATCCGTAAAAAGTTCAATCTGATAGGTTTTCTATTCTTATCCCTTTACCTTTTTTAAGGCTTTCCCTGACTGATGCAACTCGCGCTAAAAACCTGGGATCATGCTCTCACTTCTGACAGGGCAATCCTTTTAATTTCTTCTCTCCTGTTTCCCCTTTCCTACAGTAAGTCTCTTTTCCAGAACCAATCCGGCAAACTTCAGCCTCTCTCATCAGAAGATCGCATAGAGCATAGTGTGGGAAAATCGTTAGGCGTGAGGAGTGAGGGGCAAGGGGGAGTTATCATGGACGATGGACGAAGGATGAGGGACAATAAACGATGAACCGTGAACAGTGAACCATGAACAAAAGACAATGAGAGTTGAAATCCATCTGTCTAACATTTTACAATTCGTCCGATGGAAAAATTGGATTGCCTTTTTGTCCATGTCCCCAAGTTACAGAACTATTACCGGCCCATTGGTTCTTTCATCTGGATCAACTTCCTTCCCATGGGACTCTTAGGTCTGGCAGATCTTCTCCAGAGGAACAAGATTTCCACCGAGGTTGTCCACCTGGGAGTGGAGTGGATCGAAGACCCCCGCTTCTCGATTGTCGACTATATCAAAGAGAAGAGTCCCCGGATCATTGCGCTTGATCTCCACTGGCACCATCAGAGTTATGATGTCCTTGAAGTGGCAGGAAAAGTGAAGCAGGCCTTCCCCTCCGTCTATGTTTTACTTGGAGGATTTACGGCAAGCATCTTCCATGAGGAGATTCTGAGGAATTTTGATGGGGTCGATGGAGTGATCCGGGGAGAGGCGGAAACTCCCATCCTGGAATTAGCCCACGCCGTCCATCAGGGAGAAAAGGATCTCTTCTCCATTCCGAATCTCACCTGGAGAAGAAATGGAAGGATTATGATCAATCCTCTTTCTTATGTGGCCACTGAAGAGGATTTGAACCGGCTCTCTTTCACGAACTTCCCTCTGCTGAAAAATTATTCAACTTATATCCGTTACATCGGGCAACCCTTCTATGTGAAGGGCGTCTCAAGAGAGAAAAATTTCTGGATGTATTCCCTGAAATCGCCCATCTATCATCTCACCCTGGGCAGGGGTTGCCCTGTTCAATGCACCTGGTGCAGCGGCAACATTCCTTCTCAGAAGACGATTACCGGACGGAAAAATGTCACCTACAGAGGGGTGGAGGAGGTTCTCCAGTCGATCAGGGAAGCCCTCTCTTTCGGATATGAAACCTTTCATATCTGTTTTGATCCATATCCCGGGAAACCGGAATACTTTCTAAACCTCTTCTCCCGTATCCGTGAGGAGAAGATCCGGATGGAATGTTTCTTCGAGTCGTTCGGATTGCCCACCCACGCTTTTATCCGATCTTTTAAAGAGACCTTTCCCGGGCCGAAGTCCCTTGTCGGCCTTTCACCGGATGTCGGATCGGATCGGCTGAGGAAGGTTCATAAGGGAAATGCCTATACGAACCGGGATCTAATGGAGTGCCTCGACCGGTTAAGGGACCATGAGGTTTTCTGCGACCTCTTCTTCACGATGGGCGTGCCCTTTGAGAAGGAGGAGGATCTCGAACAGACGATCCGGCTTCAGAAGGAGATCCGGAGCCGCTATCCCAATGTGAAGGGAATTCGCACTTTTACGATAGAGATGGAGCCGGGCTCTCCGTGGCATCTGGATCCGGAGACCTTCGGCGTGAAGACTTCCCTCTGGAATTTTATGGATTTCTATCATTACCATTCCGGCAGAGAGAACGCCTTTTCATCCCTCGGCTACTGGATTCCGGATTATTTTGAGGGTGTAAGGGATGGGAAGGAATTCGAGACAAAGCTGAATCAATTGAAATGCAGACAGTTCTGTTTCATCCATCCTAATGCGAGAAAATCATCGAGCCCCTTCTGGGGAAGAAGGCTCTGCGATCTTTCGAGTTTGTTCTGGAAAGTGCGGAGTTTGATAAGGAAGGAATAAATAACCCATAACCAAGAACCAAATAATCCCCAATACAATTCAATAAACAAAACTTATTTGAATATTGACAAATTCGTAAAAAGTCGAAAAACACTACAGATCGTCATTCCGGCAAAAGCCGGAATCCAGTAATTTCAGATAATTAGGAAAACACTGGACACCGGTTTTCACCGGTGAGACGACTTTTTACGAGACCATCAATATTGGATCATTGAAATTTATTTGGAGCTTGCCTGCCTGCCGCAGGCAGGGAATTTAGTTATTGGAGTTTCAATCTAAAAGGAGGAACCTGCGATGAAAAAAATGAGCTCGATTCTGTATGCCATTCTGATCTTATGCTTTCTCTCTTCCCTCCCACTCCATGCTAATGAGATCGGCAAGGAGGTAAAGATCACCTATCTCGGCCATGCGGCCTTCAAGCTTGTCTCACCCAAAGGGGTGGTGATCTATGTCGATCCCTTTCTGAGCGGAAATCCAAAGACCCCGCCGGAACTGAAGGCTGTTGAGAAGGCGGATCTCATCCTTGTGACTCATGGGCATGGCGATCATGTAGGTGATACCCTGGCTATCGCAGAGAAGACGAATGCAAGGATCGTTGCCATACCTGAGCTGGGAAGATACCTGACCCGGAAGGGCGCCAAGAATGTCACAGGAATGAATAAAGGAGGGACGTTTACCTCTCACGGGGTTGCTATCACGATGGTCCATGCCCTTCACAGTTCGAGTGTGACCGAAGGGGATCAGGTCATCTACACAGGAGAGCCGGCAGGATTCGTCATTCGATTTGAAAACGGCTTCACCCTTTATCATGCAGGAGATACCGGTGTTTTCGGAGACATGAAGATCATCGGTGAGATTTACAAGCCGGAGCTCTCCATCCTTCCTATTGGAAGTCACTTCACCATGGACCCACGGGAAGCGGCCTATGGGGCAAAACTGCTCGGCTCGAAATATGTGATCCCCATTCATTACGGAACCTTTCCCGTACTGACGGGCACGATTGAGGATTTTCAAAAATGGATGAAAGAACTTCCCCAGACCAAAGTGCTGGTTGTAAAACCCGGTGAAACGGTTCAGTAATTGGCTTAACCCTTTCCATATTCCCTCTTGTAACCTCCTCCTAATCCCACCTCCCCTCCCCTTAAATTAAGGGGAGGCCGGGAGGGGTTAAGAGAGGAGAGGCATCAATTTCCAAAATATCCATTGAATCTGCCCGCAGAAATTGGTAGACTACATTTCAGCGATGAAGAAAAAAGCCAAAAAGTTCATCAGCGATCTTCAGGATTTTTACCTCCTTTCCTATCATGGCTTGATGGGAGTGATGAGGCGTCCCTTCTATTTTAAGGATTTGATTGAGCAAATGGACTACGCTGGGTCAGGCTCCTTTTTCATCATCCTTCTCATCTCTCTCTTCATCGGAATGGCGCTCTCCCTTCAACTCTCTGCAGAGCTTTCAAGGCTTGGGATGAAGATGTATACCGGAAAGATTGTGGGAATCTCAATCATCAGGGAGATCGGACCTGTGCTGACAGCAATGGTCTTTGCAGGAAGGGTGGGTTCGGGCATGGCCTCCGAATTAGGGTCGATGGTGCTCGGCCACCAGGTCGATACCCTCCGAGTCTTCGGCGTGGATCCGGTGAAGAAGCTGGTCACTCCGAGGATATTAAGCGCCCTCATCATGTTGCCCGTTCTCACGATCATCGGCGATTGCGTCTCCCTTTTCGGGGCCTATTATATCGCTGTCTTTGTGAGCCATCAGAGCGGCGCATTTTTCTGGAGCTCGATACGGGATATTCTGATCTACGAGAATGTGCTGGCAGGGTCGATCAAACCGTTTATCTTCGGTTTTTTGATCGCCTGCGTCAGTTGTTATATGGGTCTCTCCACCAAAGGGGGCGCCATCGGCCTGAGGCGGACGACCACCCGGGCTGTGGTCATCTCATTCATCGCCATCATCGTCTCCGATTTCATCCTGACCAGAGTCTTGCTCTATGTTTTAGGATTTAGCGTATGATCGAATTTGACCGGGTCTCCTTCTCTTATGGAAACCATCCCATCCTCAACGCTCTGAGCTTCTCTGTCCACGAGGACGAAAGAGTGGCCATCCTCGGAGGAAGCGGAGACGGAAAGACGACCGTCCTGAAACTGATCATCGGGCTTTTGAGGCCAGACTCCGGGAAGATTCTCATCGACGGAGAGGACATCACTGGAAAAACAGAGGAGGAACTGCGGGATATCCGGATCAAATTCAGCATGGTCTTTCAGGATGGAGCCCTCTTCGATTCCTTGAGCGTGAAAGAGAATGTGGCTTTTCCGCTCCGCGAATACACGGGAATGACCGAAGAGGAGATCGACCGGAAGGTGAGAGAGCTGCTGAGAAGGGTGGGGCTGGAAGAGGCGATCGGACAGATGCCCGAGGAGCTCAGCGGCGGGATGCATCGAAGGGTGGCCATCATGAGAGCGATGGCTGCCTTTGAGCCGAAGATGTTTCTCTATGACGAAGCCACCACCGGTCTCGATCCTGTCAGCGCGGATGTCATCTGTAAATTGATTCTTGACATCTCGGGGCAGGGAGGAGGATTTATCATTGTCACTCATAAGATGTTTGACGCCTTCAGATTGGCCAACCGGTTCATGTTTTTAAAGGGAGGCAGGATGATCTTCGATGGGGATAGAGAAACCCTGCTGGAGTCGACCCTTTCAGAGATCCGGATCTTTCTCAGAGAACTGAGCGTCGATTCTAACAGATGAGCAGTCCACCTATGGAGGAAAGAGATGTTTGACATGAGGAAACAACTGAGGTGGTCGAAGTTAAAGGTGGGTATGGTGATCACGCTTGCCAATCTTGTGCTTCTGGTCGCCATCTTTTTTGCCGGGGGGATTGAAAAGATCTTCTCCCCGAAGATGGATCTGAAGATTCAGTTTCAGGATGTGAGGGGATTGCGGAAAGGGGCGCCGGTCTGGATCTTCGGGACGGAAGTGGGTTCTGTCAGGGAGATCCATCTGGATCGAACCCTCGGGGCGGTGGTGACGATCTCTCTCAAAAAGAGCGTCCAGGGATTTATCAAGAAAGATGCCAGGGCAAGCATTATGACCATGGGACTTTTAGGCGACAAATATATCGAGCTCAACACGGGCTCTCCAAAGGCGGAGCCGATCGAACGGGAAGAGATGATCAAGGGGTCGGTTCCTGTCGAGATTTCAGAGATCATGGAGACCGCGGGAATCTCCATCGGAAAGGTAGGCGATGTCATCAATCGATTGGATAACCTGATTTTGAAAATAGATGAAGGAGAGGGAACGCTGGCAAAATTTCTTACCGATCCCTCCATCTACGACAACCTCAATCGAAGCGTCAAAACCTTATCCCTCACCCTCGAAGAGATCAAGGGCTCCAGGGGGACGCTCAAGATGCTTGTGGAGGACCCCTCCCTCTATCAGAAAATGGCCTCTGCGGTTTCCTCCATCGAGGAGTTTGCAAAGAAGACGAATGAATCCGTAGGAGAGATAACCCGAAAGGTGAACGAGAGTCAGGGAACACTTAAAAAACTGGTGGAGGACCCTTCCCTCTACGACAAAGCTCTGACAACCGTTTCATCGATGGAACAGTTCAGCAAAAAATTGAACGATGAGACCGGCACCCTGAAAAGGCTGATTGAGGATCCTCAACTCTATGAGAATCTCAATGATGGGGCGGCCCGGCTCTCTTCCATTCTGAAAAGGATCGATCAGGGAGAAGGTCTGGCAGGATCATTGCTGAAAGATAAGGAGCTGATCAAAGAATTGGAGGAGACCCTCAATGAGTTCAGAGGGGCGGCAGGAGAGTTAAAAGAGTTGGTCAAAGATATCAAAACGAACCCCAAAAAATATTTGAAGTTCAGCATCTTCTGAGAAATATTTCATGACGGATGCGTTACTCACGAACTATGAAAATATTCCGGGTGCTTGGGTTAAGGTTAAGGTGACGAAGCCCCTGCCTACCGGCAGGCAGGCGTTTCGGTTACTGGTTAAGGTTACGTGCAAAGAATTAAGAGACGATAAACGTAGCCTTTTATTAACGATACGGGCATCTTTACCGTTACCGTTGAACGACCCCCTTATTTTAAGGGGAAATTAATCCACCACCTCATAGACGGTAAGGGGCGAGGAATGGCCTTTGACGGTAACCTCTCCCAAATTTCGCAATGGATAAGGATGGGGATCGGGCAATTGACGGGCGACCTCATCCGAAATGAGCATCGAAACCTTTAGAGACTTCGTTAATTCTTCGAGGCGCTTCGCAAGGTTGACGGTGAGGCCCAGAACCGTGGAATCCATCCGTTCAGAGGAACCGATCGTTCCCAGAATAACCGGCCCGCAGTGCACGCCGATGCCGATCTGAATTACTTGATTCGAAGAAAATTCATTTCCTTCGTTAAAAGCGTTGACCGAGGCCAATATCTCCACGCCACAAGCCACAGCCCGCTGGGCCGAATCGGCCCCTTCAAAGATACACAAGACCGCATCTCCGAGAAACTTGTCGATCACTCCCTGCCTTGCATTTACCACATGAGCGATCTCCTCATAGAGCTGGTTGACAAGGGTGATCAGCTGGCCCGGGGGGAGACGTTCCGATAAGGCAGTAAATCCGTGAATATCGCAACAGAGAATGGTTGCCCATTGCTGATCAGCCTCTCCCGGGCGGATCGATCCAAGGCCACGGGATGCAATGCGGCGAAGATAAGCCGGAGGGACAAACTTTTCAAAGACATCCCTGGCTTCACGGATGGCCGATTCCAGGGATCGGAAGTGGAGGGCGACCGCAATGGTCAGAAAGATCGAGAGCCAGAGCGAGGTGAACCAGAAGATCTGACCGCTGAATGGCACAGGAAAGCCTGAGGAGCGTAACACATCGTGGAATCCGCCTAAAAACCATAATATCATACCCATGCCGAAAGGAAGAAGATAGGCTGAACTGGAACCTTCTCTCTTCAACAATTTCTTAACCGTAGCGAGACAGTAAAAGAAACCGGCCGTTAAAGCAAAGAAGTGAATCAAAGGTCTGAGCGCTCTGGATTGAGGCCTCATAATACCGGTGGCGACTTCATGGGGCTGAAGAGGGAGACCTAAAAACCATGAGCCCTTTCCCACAAGGGCCAGCAAAGACAGGATTAAACTTATTCCAATCAGGGCTTTGGATAGCCGGCTTAGTTTCATATTGGCGAGAGATGAAGTAAACCAGGCCCAGCTTGCCGGCAATAGGGCCAGCGAGGCGAGGTCGATCCGATATCCTAAAAGGATGGATTGGGGCGATTTCTGGAAACCATAGATGACCCAACCCAGGAAGAGGAAGGCGGAAAGAAGATAGAAAAGGAAAAGGCTTCTCAGGGGACGGTATTGACGATAGAGGACCAAGGTGACCAGGCATAAAATCGCCATGACCGCATTGGCGATCAAACCGATAAAGGGTCCGACACTGTAATAAGGAATGAGGTGAGGCAGCATGGCAATAAGTGGTTTTGTTCCTCCTTTTTGTCATCCCGAACTTGTTTCGGGATCTGGGTTTTAGTTAATTATTTTTTCGAGAATATGTTTTAGAAATGCCTGCTCATGCTTCATACCATCTCACCTCTTTTTCCACATGGGGTTGGATATAGGGGCTTAAACTTCCATTCGTAATTAACTCCACTTTCTTTCCGAATAAGCCTTCAAGATCAAAAACCAAACCCATAAAGTTATCGAAGGTTGGCTCTTTAAACTCTACCAGGAAATCGACATCACTATGCCGTTTCTGGGATCCCCTCGCATGTGACCCGAACAAACCAATTTTTTTGACCTTGTATTTTTTCAAAATCTCCCTGTTTTGCTTTAGAAGATTCATAATCTCTTTCTCAGTAAGTTCTTTCCTTGTTTTTATTCTGTTCATCGTATTTCTCCAGTCTGGGCTTCAATTTGCCTGTAGATACTGTCGATCTTTTCCTGGAACTCAATAGTTAACCGAACAGCTTTTGACACTTTCATATAGTGGTTGATCTCATCAAGGGATAATTTTCGACCTTTTCTATCCTTCAGATATTTCTCCATCACCTGGTAGGCCCCAATTCGGTATTCCCAGATTTCTTCTGAAAGGCCCTCAAAACACTGGTCTTTGTTTATGTAAACCTTCTGGTCTTCTTCGGCATAAGTAACCTTTTCAACCTTATTGGAGCCAACATTAGGGAAACCAACCTCCGTTTCGTTAAGAGATGAATGTTTAAGCAGATGAAGATCAACCAGTTCCTTTCCAAGGTTGCTTAATCCTTTGAAAACCTCATCATTTGATGGTAAAGGAACCCTTGGAAAATCTATTTTGAGAAACTCCTGATAACGCTTTCGGTAAGTTGGGGAATAAAGAACAGCATAGGTGTAATAAAAAATCTCTTCCGCAGTTGGCTCCGATTTGAGAAAGGTCTTTATGGCTTGCAGAAATTCAGGGGTAAAATTGGAGGCGCGCCCCGGATGAGATTTATTTCGTAGGGGCAATTCATGAATTGCCCCTACTACAGGTTCGTCGGGGTAGAGATAGAGGGGGAAGAAGTAAGGTATTCCCCTGTTGCTTAAATGGACTCGTGCATCAGCGATACTATTTACGATAAAAACGTGTGAAAATCCAGGTTCAATGTGGACCTGTCTCATTACTGCTAAACCAAAATTTTTTCTTAACAAATTTCCCATAAGTGGCCGTCTATCTCTGTCTATTAATATTGATTCATAGCAAATCCACCGATTATCAAAAGGTCGGTAAGCATAAGGATGAATTTTATCTTCTAGCTTCTGCCCTTTACTTTTTCGTCTTGCTTCGGTCAATTTCCAAGTCCCTGTATCCTTAAGATCGAGACTTTGAGCAACTAAATCATCAGGTAAGTTTCCGGTGAATACCCGAAGTCTTTGGACTATTTCTTCTTTTGTAAATCCGACAACAAAATGGTCTCGGTGGGTTTTCACCCCACTTGACCATTCTTTGAATATCTCCGTGACCTTCCAGAACTTCTCATACTCCGCTTGCAAAGCGAAATCTTTTGGGACAAGGAAATAGTATGGGGCGACCGGTTCAAGCTCTTGCCATTTCGATGTTCGCACATCATTTTCAAAAAGACGCCTGTATTTCTCTTCTCTCAATCCCCAGAGATCGGCATAAAAGACTTTGGATAACTTCTTTTCGCTCATGCCACAACAACCCCCCTGGGTTTAACTTCGTCACCAATAAATGAACCGGAAGGCTTTGCTGAAAATTCCTCCTCAGTGAATCCTAATATTTCCATTGGTCTTTTGACCCCCATACGAGCCCGGCCAAGAAGGCATAATCGTTCCCAGAGATCCATCTTTTTAAAATCGTCAGAGATAACCACTAAATCTATGTCGCTATCTTCTTTAGCTTTGCCTACTGCGTGAGAACCATAGAGGATAATCCTTTTTATATTGATCCCCTGCGCCTCAAGTTTCCGCCTGTATTCATTTATGACAAGAGAGATTTCTTTATCCATTCAAAAACCTCCTTCGTCTTGTTAAAAAATAATTCCACTCTGCTCCGGGAAAAATCATTGAGCATCATTTGAAAATCTCCAGGATATCTTGTCACGACACTCAGATTGCTAACCTCAGCAATAAACTTCTCCATTTCTTGATCTAAAGGCAAACCAGCAATGCTTACAAGGTATTCTAAATCGTGAGTTTTCGGAGGGGTTTTGGCAGTGACTTCCTCAGCTTTTGCTTTGAGCATCTTTTCCAGGGCGAGATGGCACATAAAGACTGTGTAAATATATCTCCCGGTGTTAAACATGTGCTCAGCAGTTTCCAAATCATATTGAGCAGAATCTACCCAGTTCTTGACCTCTTTTTTCATCACTCTTCTCCATATTTTACAAACAGGGCAATGGCAACACCTTGCTGAATGTCAAAGACGTTTTCATCCTTGCCACCATCGGGCGTCTTTTCACCGATTCTTGAAGAACCATGAAGGTTCAGGACGTAAATCTCGTCGAAGGTTTCAAGCAATTTTTTCCTCATCCCTCGATGGATGACACCCGAAAGGTATGAGTTGTTGGTGATAAATCCAAGGATTCCCTTGCCCGCCTGGGCGATCTTCCAGTGGGCAAATCGAATGAACTTAATATAATCGTCTGAAAGGGGCTGGATATTTCGCTCCTCCCTTACATCTTCTTTATATTCATCCATCAAATCTTCGATGAATTCTGATTTATTCTCCGAACTCACCGAGTAGGGTGGATTGCCGAGGACAACCAGAATCGGAACCTTTTCTTTGATACGCTTTGCTTCCTGTCCTTCCTTGGCAAGGTCAATGAGGAAACTTATCTGCTTTGGGTCTTTTATCTCAAGGGTATTGGTCAGGTAAAATTGAAACCGTTTATCTTCCTTAAACTGGTAACCCATATCTCCCAAAACCATTGAGACCTTGAAGTGACCTACTGTATAAGGGGCGACAAGAATCTCAAAGGCGTGGAAATGGGGAAGGATATGTTCCTCGATGTAGGATTTGATTAAACCTCCCTTTTTCCTCTCTTCCAATTCTCTTTGAACCTGCTTGATGGCCTGGACAACAAACGTGAGAGTGCCAGCGGCAGGGTCGAGGAGGGTGACATCGTTTGTGGCAATGCCTTCGCTCTTCCCAAATTTCTCTTTTAGAAGTTTATGGATGGACCTTACAATGTAGGAAACGACCGGTAAGGGGGTATAGTAAACTCCAAGTCGCTCTCTTTCTTTGGGATTATAGGTTGCAAGGAAAGTCTCGTAGAAATGGATAACAGGGTCTTCATCCCATCGGGTGGTCTTGAATTCTTTAAGGATTGATGAGATATCGGCTTTTTCAAGCGTCTGGATTATATCATCGACAATCCAGGTTAGGGATTCAGGGAAATGAGGTCCGGTCATGGAATGGAATATTTCTTTTAGAAGGGGCAGGCTTTCAGGTATGGACTTCCAGGCAGTTTCTCTCTTAAACCCATTCTGTACCTTCATTCTTGCGGCAAAAAGCCCGTATGTAATCGTTTGAGCATAAAGATCGGCAAATCTCTCTTTTGTTAAGGTCTCAATAAGTTCTTCCTGAAAGGCTTTATAGAATCTTGTAATCTCATCATTCTCTTTTGAAAGCTCCTCCTGCAGGATGTGTCCCAGGAAACGGGTCTTTTTGGCGAGTTCTACTGATAGGCCAGAAGAAGTCTGAATCTCAGGTGTTGAAAAGGAGAAAAAATTATCCAAAAGTTCATGGAAGGCATCTAATTTCTCAGGGGAAGGGGGAGACTTTAAACTTCGCAGAGTGAATGGGCGTCCCACCTGCGCCTTTTCTATGAGGTTGCCGAATCTATAAAGTCTAAACTCTAAGAAATTTGTAAGAAGAAGATTTGGAAGAGAATCCCGGTATCTTTTGAGTTGTTCGGAATCTTCAGTTTCTCCGAGGTCGGTATCGGGTGATTTGGCCTCGATATATCCAATGATTTCTCCATCCCTGCCAATACGAAAATCCGGAATCCCCGCCTCTGTTTTTCTGGGTGCAACAAGGACATTTACGCCCGCTTGGGTTTGGTAAAGTTTGGAACAATCTTCAATGAGCCTCTTAAAGGAAGGATAAAAACTTTCTTCCCTGAAATTGCCATCGGTGTAAATCTTATGGATTTGTTTAAAGTAGCCGACAAGAATTTTTTCTAATTTGGCTCGCTCTGTTTTGTTCATTGAAGGCCAGATGGAATAAACAAGTTCAGGATAATATGGAAAGTTTACTAAATCTGGATAATGGAATCAATTAATATTTAAAGGGCGATTCATGAATCGCCCCTGCAAGGAGTAATAATCCTTCCCGTCTCTCTCTTCCACTCTGACCCTTCCTTCTTCCTTTAAAATCTCAAGGTGGCCGACGGCTTCGGAGATGCCCAGGAAGATCTCAAAGGGAGGGACGCCCGGGAAAAGATCGAGGGTGATCTCATAGGGAGTTTTTTCTCCTTGAGAGAGAAAAGAAAGGACGTAATCCATTCGTTCCTGATGGTGTTCGGTGATCTTCCGGATCAGGCCCTTGGGATCGTCAACCTCTTCTCCGTGGCCCGGAAGGAGGAGGTTGACATCCAGCCCCTCAATCTTTTTCAAGGAAGACAGATACTCCTTGAGGCCCGGGTAACGGAGGGGAGATCTGCTGTCCGGGACATATAAGACGGGATTAGGGGTGATTTCTTTTAGCAGATGGTCGCCTGTGAAGAGGGCCTTCTTTTCGGGCCAGTAGAAACAGATCAGTCCAGGGCTGTGGCCGGGACAGTGGATTGTTCTCCATGTCATGGATGAGAAAGGAATGGTCTCTCCATCCCTCAGGAAGAATGTCTCATTCAAGGGATCGGCCATTTTCTGGGCGGATTCCATAAAACGGATGGCTTGATTAACCAGACCTTCCGGAACGCCATTTCTCAGGAGAATCGATTTCAGAGGACCAAAGGAGTGAATGACCGAGCGAATTCTTCCGTACTCCTTCGGGTGAATATAGATGGGGGCGCCGGAAAGTGAGGATATTTTTTGGGCCTGCCCGTAATGATCGATATGGCCGTGGGTGATCAGAATTCGCTCGACCGATGAAATGGGAAACCCTAACTCGCCCAGCTCCTTTTCCAGCATCTCAAACGAGGCATCAGTCTTAATCCCCGTATCGATGAGCGTCCTTGGTGGTTCGTCAATCAGGAAGACATTGGTCGTCTTCATGGGAAAGGGTATGGGGAGTTCGATCTTATAGATCTTATCGAAATACTTCCGGATCATCTTTTCCTCCCCCTCGCCTTTTCAATGGCGGCTTGAGCGAGAAGAGAGATGGGATCGATGACCGGAACAGGTAGATCTCCTTCTTTCAACACGAGGGGGATCTCCGTGCAACCGGCGATGATGGCCTGGGCGCCCTGTCTCAAGAGCCTTTGAGAGGCCTCGAAAATCAAATACCGGGAGCCTTCTGATGGGCCGATGGCTTTGATCCCCTTTTCTCCATAGACGGCTTCCATCACCCAGTTTTTCTGAACAGCGGGATTTAAAAGGATGAGCTCTATTCCTGTGGATGAGAGGGCCTTTTGGAAAAGATCGGTTTGAATCGTTCCTGTGGTTGCGATGAGACCGATTTTGCGGACTCCCTTCAATCTCTTCTTGATGTGATGGACTGTCTCCGTAACAATGTGAAGAATGGGGATATTGACTTTTCCCTGCAAGGGTTCATAGTAATAGTGAGCGGTCACACAGGGAATGACGATGAAGTCCGCTCCGGCCTTCTCCAGAAGTTTTGCACTCTGGATGAGTTGAGGAAGAGGGCTGGGCCCTTTTCCCTGAATGGCCAGGGTCCGATCCGGAATCTTGGGGTTGTTGTCGATGAGAATCCTGAGATGGTCCTGATCCTTTTTGACCTTGATGCCTTTGACGATCTTTGTGAAGAGATCGATCGTGGCCTCAGGTCCCATCCCCCCCAGAATGCCGATGATCTTTTCTGGCATCTTCCTCTAACCCATAAAAAACCCTCCTTCACCTTGAAGAGGCGAAGGAGGGTTCCAATTCCTAAGCAATCGCTTTGCCAACCAATAGATCGTCAGGGAGTTTGTCCCCTTCTGATTTTCCAACAAGCACTGCCGCAACGGCATCATCCGTCACATTGACCGCTGTCCGAGGCATATCTAATATCCGATCAACCCCTGCGACAAGAGCGATCCCTTCAATAGGGACACCGATTGCCCCCAGGACCATGCTGAGCATGATCAGTCCTGCTCCCGGGACCCCTGCGGTCCCGATGGAGGCAAGCAATGCCACTACGGCAATAAGAATATAATGATAGAAGGAAAGGGGAATATTAAATGCATTGGCCAGAAAGATTGCCGTAACGGCCTGGTACATCCCCGTCCCATCCATATTGACCGTAGCACCCATTGGGAGGACAAAACCAGTTGTTCCATCTGATACTCCGGCCGCTCTGGTGACCCTCATCGTTACAGGAAGCGTGGCAGAACTGCTACAGGTGCTGAAGGCGAAGATGGGGGCCTCTTTAATCTTGTTGAGGTAATGGTAAGGTCGAATTTTAAAGGCCCTCAACAGCCCCGCATAAACGATAAAGACCTGAATGGCCGTGGCCAAGTAGACGAGAAAAATCAAATAGGCGTAAGGTTTCAGGACCGACAAGCCATGTGTTCCAACTGTCGTTGCCATTAAGGCAAAGACACCAATGGGACCCACCCAGAGGACATAGCCTACCAGTTTGTACATTGTCTCAGCCACTCCCGCAAGAAAATTTCTCACCGGATCAGCTACCTTACCTGCCGCAGCAATGGACATTCCGAAGATGATAGCGAAGAAGATGATGGGAAGGACCTCCCCTTCGGCCAGAGATTTAATGGGATTGGTTGGAATAATAGAGAGCCCCACATCGACCAAAGAGGGCGGAGCCTTTATGGTCACCGCCTTTAATTCACCCACGGGAAATCCAATCCCAGCACCGCTTAGGCCAGCAATGATCAGGGCGATGATCATTGCAACGATGCCTGTGAAATAGTAGAAGAAAAAGGTCTTTCCAATCATTTTGCCCAATTTCCCGCCTGTAAAGGTTGAAACTCCCACTGTTAAGGTAGAAAAGATCAACGGGACAACCAACATTTTCAGGAGATTGATAAATAAGGTTCCAAGAGGTTTGATGACTCCAATGGGTTTGCCCACAATGGCTCCCACGATAATGCCGACCACAAATCCAATCAGTATCCAACCCAACACACCTATTTTCTTCATATTTCACCCCCTATGACTTAAAAGGTTAAAGGTTTATCCTGCCCACCTCCTTTCTTGAACAATTTATATCCACCTGCATCTTTGAATCTCAGGAACAATCCTATTCCTTTTTTTATGAATTGTCAATTTTTTTGGGTTCGATAAGGAGGGAGTTAAATTTTACTTGACAGTACAAAATATTGTGTTAATTTCTTTATTGGCACATAGATATTGTACCTGCTTGCCGCAGACAGGACAGGCAGTGAGGGGAGGAACGAGAGTGATTCATCTGACACAGAATGCGATCGCTGTGCTTGAGAAGCGATATTTGTTAAAGGATCTTCAGGGGAATATCATTGAAGGGCCTGAGAATCTCTTCCGACGGGTCGCCAGAAATATCGCTCAGGCAGACCGGCTTTATGATCCCTCCATTGATCTCACTTCCATTGAAACCAAGTTCTATAACCTGATGGCCTCACTTGACTTTCTCCCCAACTCGCCCACTCTGATGAATGCAGGCAGGGAACTCCAGCAACTCTCCGCCTGTTTTGTTCTTCCGGTAGGGGACTCGATGGAAGAGATCTTCGATGCCGTGAAACAGATGGCCCTGATTCAGAAGAGCGGAGGCGGAACGGGGTTTGCCTTCTCCAGACTCAGACCGAAGAATGATGTGGTGGGTTCCACCAAGGGGGTTTCGAGCGGTCCGGTCTCCTTTATGAGCGTCTTCGACAACGCCACGGAGGCGATCAAACAGGGTGGGACGCGAAGAGGCGCCAATATGGGGATCCTGCGCGTGGATCATCCCGACATTCTCGATTTTATTAAATGCAAGGATGAGGACCACCACTTCAACAATTTCAATATCTCCGTGGCCGCCACGAATGAATTCATGGAGGCCGTTGAAAAAGGTGAAAAATATCTCCTCCGAAATCCGAGGACGAAGGAGACGGTCGGTTTTCTTGATGCGAAAGAGGTCTTTGAGAAGATGGTCTATTATGCCTGGAAGAACGGGGATCCAGGGATCATCTTCATCGACCGGATCAATCAGTACAACCCCACTCCTCAGGTGGGAGAAATCGAGAGCAGTAATCCATGTGGAGAACAGCCGCTGCTTCCCTATGAATCCTGCAACCTCGGCTCCATCAACCTTGCCCATATGGTTAAAGATAGGGAGATCGACTGGGAGAGGCTGAGTTCGGTCACTGAAGGGGCGGTCCACTTTTTAGACAATGTGATTGACATGAACCGCTATACCCTTCCCCAGATCGAGGCCATGACCAAGGCCAACCGGAAGATCGGCCTGGGCGTGATGGGTTTTGCCGACCTTTTGATTCAATTAGGAATTCCCTACGATCATCCGAAGGCTTTTGAGATCGGAGAGAAGGTGATGGCATTCATCCATGAGCGAGGGTGGAAAGCCTCCAGGGAGTTGGCCCTGAAAAGGGGAGCGTTCCCCAATTTTCAGGGCAGCGCTTTGAAAGACCGATGGGATACAATGAGAAATGCGACGGTTACAACGATTGCTCCTACAGGGACGATCTCCATCATCGCGGGAGCGTCCTCCGGGATTGAACCCCTCTTTGCGCTGGCCTTTGTCCGTCATGTCCTGGATGGGAAAGAACTTCTGGAGATCAATCCATTTTTTGAGGCGATCGCTAAAGAGGAAGGATTCTATTCGGAAGAACTGACGAAGAGGATTGCTCAACTGGGCCATATCGAGGACCTTGAGGAGGTTCCGGAGAAGTTCAGACATCTCTTTGTCACGGCCCACGACATCTCTCCCGAAAACCATATCCGGATGCAGGCCGCCTTTCAGAAATATACGGACAATGCGGTCTCAAAGACCGTCAACTTTCCTCACGAGGCCGCAGTGGACGATGTGGCAAAAGTGTATGAGATGGCCTATCAGTTGGGTTGTAAAGGAGTGACGATTTACCGGGACAGGAGCCGGGAGAAGCAAGTCCTCTATAAGGGATTGGGCGCTTCGGAAGGAGATCGTACTGGGGTCAGAGAGGACCCTTCGAAAATGGAGAGGAAGCCGAGGGCGCGCCGGGATGTGATCCATGGTTCCACCTGGAAGATCCGGACGGGTTGCGGGAACATCTATGTGACAGTCAACGAGGATGAGGACGGGCACCTTTTTGAGATCTTCAATCAGATAGGAAAGGCGGGGGGATGTGCGGCCTCCCAATCGGAGGCGCTCGGCCGCCTGGTCTCTCTTGCCTTTCGATCGAACATCGAACCGGAAGATATTATCCGGCAGTTAAAGGGAATCAGTTGCCATATGCCCGTCTGGCATCAAAACGGAAAGGTCCTCTCCTGCTCGGATGCTGTGGCCAAGGCGATCGAATGGCACATTCAAAAGATGAGGACACAAAGGGGCGGTGCCATAGAGCAGGAGATATTGCCCAACCATCCTAAAGTCGGCATGATCCGAAACCAGGAAAGAAAAAATCCGACGCAGGGAATGAGTGGCGTTTTTCTGAGAGGGGCCTGCCCTGAGTGCGGAGGCCCGCTCATCTTCGAAGAGGGCTGTGTGAAGTGTTTCTGCGGCTATTCGGACTGCGGATAAGAATCCGTCGTGCATAGGGCAGTTCACCATTTAATTTTTCTTTCCTTCCATAAGATATCTCATACAAAGAGAACATAAGAGCATGCATGCTATTTTGTTCAGAATTTTCTGGACAAATCGGTATTTTAATGGATAATTATAGAAATAGGGTAACACTTTAGCCTTATGAAAAAAGGAGTTTCATGAGTTAATTGATCAAAAGAATCATCATAAAATCCCCCTTAATCCCCCTTTTCCAAAGGGGGAAACCCCTATCTCCTCCCTTTGGCAAAGGGAGGTTGGGAGGGATTTTACAAAGATTTTCAAACAGCTAAAGTGTTACGAAATAGGAAATAGAAAATGGGAAATGAGAATTGGAAATTGAGAATGGGCTCCTTGCTTATTATTGCGATTATTTTATGGTTTGGAGCTTCAGCCTATGGGGGGGAGCAGGGGCGGGCCCCTGCCCCGGGAAACGGATCAGAAAAGACATTTATTTACACTGCAAAGAAACTTGGCCTTCCTATCCTCAAAGCGAGCATTAAAATCGGAAACGGATATTCGGAACAGGGAAAGAATCTCCATAAGATTGAGGCTCAGGTGATTTCCCTGAAAGTTCCCGGATTTTTGTTCCGGATGAATAACCACTTCACTTCTTTTATGGAGATGAATTCTTTCTCTCCGCTCCGATACGTGAAGGAGATCGATCAGGAAGGACTTTTCATCCAGAGAAAAAATTATTCAGAGACCATCACCTTCGATTCCATCCTTCATAAAGCCATTGTAGAGAAGAAAGAGACCGGAGAGAGGAGAGAGGTCCTCTTTCCCTCCCATGCTTACGATCCTCTTGCCTTGTTTGCCCGATACCATTTAAAGGAGAGCCTCCCTCCGGATCAGGAGGTCCGGATATCGATCTTCGATGGGGTTAAGTTCCGGCAAATGGTCTTTCAGTCGAAGAGATCGAGGGTGATTTCGAAAGTTTTTGGAGAGGTGGATGCCGTCTGCCTCGAGTCAACCACCGCCTTCTCCAGCTTCGGAGAGAAGGAGGGAAACATTCGCATCTGGTACACGGCAAATGGCGATAAGATTCCAATCTCCCTGGAACTGGACCTTCCGGTGGGTGTAGTGAGGTTTGAATTGGAGGAGATCAGAGAAGGGTAATGAAAATGGTCAATCGGTCAGGGTAAAGGTGAGGAGGCCCGTATCGGTTAGGGTTGAAGAGAATATCGTTTAACGGTGACGACGCTGGTATCGAAGCAGGAAGCTCGATGCTCGAATTTCGACACCTATGGGTTCGAGCCTCCGGTTTCGACAGTCGAGCATCGATACGAGCTTCGACAACGATAAACGTCATTTTCAATTTGACAATACGGGCATCGTTAAGGTTGCCGTTAGACGGAACCCATATTTTTGGATAATTCTTCTATAGGAGGGAATCATGGCTACAAAGAAAACGGTGAAGAAAGTTTCAAAGAAGGGCGTAAAGAAGGGCGATGCCTACCAGTGTTATGTGTGCGGGCTGGTCGTCTCAGTGGATGAGGTCTGCGGATGTGTCGATACCTGCGATATCGTCTGCTGCGAGAAGCCGATGAAGCCTAAGAAATAGTTTTAAAGATTCCAGTCTCTATCTCAAAAAATCGGTCCAAACATTTTATGATGGTCTCGTAAAAAGTCGTCTCACCGGTGAAAACCGGTGTCCAGTGTTTTCATAACTTTCTGAGATTACTGGATTCCGGCTTTCGCCGGAATGACGGCCGTTAGGCTTTTTCGACTTTTTACGAGGCCATCATTTTATATCTTTCTACAATCCTCAAGGGATTAGGTGAATACGAGTGCATTGAGAAGGTACTGAATGAAAGCCCCTTATCGTGTTGAGGTGAAGGTGGTTGAGCAAAAAGGGGAGTGCGAGTTCGGGCACCGCGTAGGAGATCTGGTGACCTTCGATGGAGAAGGAATCGAAGGGAAGATTTGCTGGCATTCGCTGTGCAGTATGATGTATAAGGTTCACGGAATGCTCTACGGAGCGGACTATCCATGGCTGAACGATAAAAATGTTGCAAGCCATCCCTGCCCGGATTTCAAGAATCCGGTCATCTACGAAATCCGGCGTTTTAAGGCGGAGTAAGCGGGCATTCTCTAAGGAATGCGTCATGACGGCATTGACACCCGCAAACCATGAAAATACTCCGGGTGTTAAGGTTACGGTTACGAAGCCCCTGCCTACCGGCAGGCAGGCGTTTCGGTTACCGGTTACGGTTACGTGTAAAGAATTAAGAGACGATTAACGTAACCTTTTATTAACGATACGGGCCTCGTTACCCTAACCTTTTGACAGGCGACTTTTTACCATGTCTATGGAAATACTCTCTACCGATATCCTGGTGATTGGCAGTGGTCTGGCGGGTATGGTCTCAGCCCTGGAGGCTGAGAAGGCAGGCCTTCAGGTCCTGATCACCGGCAAATTTACAATCGGATCGGGAACGAACACCACCCTGTCAAACGGGGCCTTCTCCGTGTCCAACTCCCTTTTTTCCAAAGAGGATCATCTCAGGGAGACCTTAAACACAGGAAAAGGATTAAACCATCCCGGGATGGTAAAAACCTTGATCGATAGAGGACCCGATGCCATGGAGAAATTGAAAGGCTACGGGGTTTCATTGATTGAGAATCAGATGGGATATTCCGTGGAGAGGGTGAAAGGTTCAGCCTCATTGCCAGGAGTCCTTCTGGCGAATCCATTGAAAGAGAAATTGAAAAACAGTTCGATCCGGCTTTTTCCAGGCCTGATCATTTTCGATCTGATCGTAGAGGACGGGAGAGTCCGGGGGGCCTTCGGTTTTTTAAACGACGGGAGACCCTGTTTCATCCAGTCGAAGGCAGTTATATTGGCGGCAGGCGGGGCAGGCGCCATCTACCAAAGAAATGACAATCAAAGGGGTGTCCTCGGGGATGGATACGGTTTGGCCCTCCGGGCAGGTCTTCCTCTCTTTGATCTGGAATTTGTTCAGTACTATCCCTTTGTGATTGCAGAGCCGAGGCTCCATACCTTCATGCTCTACCCTCCCTACCCGAAAGAGACGAGGGTGCTGGATGAGAGAGGGGAAAATTTTTTAGAAAGATTGAATCTTGGAGACGATTTGAATCGGGCGATTATTACCCGGAGAGACTCCCTTTCCTTAACCCTCTTTGAGGCTTCCCGAAATGGAGATATCTATTTTGACCTGAGACAGGTTCCGGAGGAGAAGTGGAGCCAATATCCGCTCAATTTTCTCAGTCGATCGAAGTTCCCCTTCCGGGATCGTCCCTTTCTGGTCTCGCCGGCGGTTCATTTCTGTATGGGAGGAGTCGAAACCGATATGAACGGAAGGACTGCTCTCCAAGGACTCTATGCGGCTGGAGAAGTGGTCTGGGGAGTCCACGGAGCCAATCGCCTCGGAGGAAATGCCCTGACCGAATGTGCGGTCTTCGGTATTCTGGCCGGTCAGTCCGCCTCAGAATATGCAAGAGGAAGAGAGCCCGATCTTATTTCTGAACCCTTTAAGAGGAGATGGGAGAGGAAAGCGGGAGGATACCTGAAAAAGAGCAGGGGAACCTTCGACCCTCCCAGAAACATTCTCAAGGATCTGAAGGTCCTGGCCTGGAAACATGCGGGACCGTTTCGGGAAGAAAGCTCATTGAAGGAGGGGTTCGAGCGATTAGAATCGATAGAAAAAAAGATCGAGAAGGTCTATCCCGCCACCTTGAAAGATTTGTTCAGGAAGAGAGATCTGGAGAATGCGGCTCTTCTTTTAAAGGCTATCCTGAACGGGAGCTTGGCTCGAAAAGAGAGCAGGGGCTCCTTCTTTCGTCAGGATTTCCCAGATCAGAATGACCGGGAGTGGCTGAAAAATACCTGTTATCGCCTTGAGAAGGGAGATCTCCAAATCACCCACCGCTCT